>Ga0326728_10023761_pt1 | contig 11186 bp, 7 predicted proteins | sample MB3enrmetagenome_FD_207602 | JGI IMG/M metagenome (GOLD analysis project Ga0326728, IMG submission 207602) | Lab enriched peat soil microbial communities from McLean, Ithaca, NY, United States - MB31MN | ecosystem: Environmental > Terrestrial > Soil > Wetlands > Peat | place: USA: New York... | reverse complement strand
AGCCTATCCTCCCCAGACTTGGGTGCCTATGACTTCTCAAACGGTGCATATTGGGAAACCCATGTCAATTCGGAATACCAGAGTAGCCAAAACTGCAGGTCTTGTCACGAACTCTTAAAGCCTTTCCGCCAAAAAATTGTGCAGCTTCCCCGGAAAATTTTAGCGGTCCCTAGCGGGGTTGCGGCGCAAAAGTCAGCCTCCGCCATTGCACCGGCCTTTAGAAAACGGTATGTCCCTCCGCCAGGGCCGCACGTTGCACGCGGCGGAGCGAATCATGAGACTTAGCCAATATTTCCTTCCCATTTTGCGGGACGATCCCAAGGAAGCTGAGATCGTTTCCCACCGGCTGATGCTTCGGGCGGGCATGATCCGCCAATCGAGCGCCGGTATTTATTCATGGCTGCCGCTGGGCCTGCGCGTGCTCAAAAAGATCGAGCAGATTGTGCGCGAGGAGCAGGACCGGGCCGGCGCTATCGAAATGCTCATGCCGACCATTCAGCCTGCGGATATCTGGCAAGAAAGCGGCCGGTACGGAGACTACGGCGCCGAGATGCTGCGTATCAAGGACCGCCATGAGCGCGATATGCTCTATGGGCCCACGAACGAGGAGCAGATCACGCAAATCTTCCGGGATTCGGTGAAGTCCTACCGCGACGTGCCGAAGAACCTTTATCACATCCAGTGGAAGTTCCGCGACGAGGTGCGGCCGCGGTTCGGTGTGATGCGCGGGCGTGAGTTCCTGATGAAGGACGCCTACTCCTTCGATCTCGATGCGGACAGCGCGCGTCAATCCTATTACCGCATGTTCGTCGCCTATTTGCGGACCTTCGCGCGCATGGGCCTGAAGGCTGTGCCCATGAAGGCAGACACCGGCCCCATCGGCGGCGATCTTTCCCACGAGTTCATCATTCTGGCCGACACCGGCGAGTCGGAGGTGTTCTGCGACCGCGATCTCATCGAGATGCCGGTACCGGACGAGACGACCGATTACAGCCAGGATCTCGGCTCGTTAGTGAAGCGCTGGACGGATAAATACGCAGCGACCAGCGAGATGCACGATGCGGCCCGCTTTGAGCGCGAAGTGCCCGCGGAGCGGCGCCTTTCGGCGCGCGGCATCGAGGTTGGGCACATCTTTTTCTTCGGGACGAAATATACCGCGAAAATGAAATGCCACGTACAGGGGCCAGACGGGCAGCTTATCACGTTGCAGGGCGGGTCCTATGGCGTTGGCGTATCGCGCCTTGTCGCAGCTATAATCGAGGCAAGCCACGATAGCGCGGGAATTATCTGGCCTGAACCGGTCGCTCCCTTCAGAGTCGGGCTCATCAACTTAAAGCCCGGAGACAAAGCCTGCGACGAGGCCTGCGCGAAACTCTACCCGGCGCTCGGCGGTGCGGACGGCGGCGTTCTCTACGACGATACCGGCGAAAGCGCAGGCGCCAAGTTCAAGACCATGGATTTAATCGGATTGCCATGGCAGGTCATTGCCGGACCTAAAGGGCTTAGCAACGGCGAGGTGGAACTTAAGCACCGCGCCACGGGCGAAAGAAGCACGCTCGCCCTTGATGCGGCCATAAAGAAACTGCATCAGAGCTTGGGAACGAGCGCGGGCGCAACGGCGGTGACCACCGGACACGTGGCAGCGAGCGCTCCGGCAGCGCCCAAGCCGGCCAAGACGAAAGCACGGGGTAAAGAATGAGACACCAGGCGGCACGGAGCACAGGGGCGTTTGCGCCATTCGAGTGGCTGCTCGCCTTCCGCTATCTGCGCGCACGCCGCAAGAAGGGATCGGTGTCCGTCATTGCCGTTTTCGCCGTGATCGGCATCATGCTTGGCGTGGCCACGCTTATTATCGTGCTATCGGTCATGAACGGGTTCCGCAAGGAGCTCTTCGACAAAATTCTTGGCTTGAACGGCCATGTGATCGTGCGGCCGTTAGCGCGGTCTTTCACCGATTATGCCGAGACGGCCGAGCGGCTAAACGCCGTTCCGGGCGTGAAGGTATCCCTGCCCGTGGTGGAAGGGCAGGTGATGATCTCCTCGCAATCGAGTTCATCGGGCATCATCGTGCGCGGCCTTCGCGCGCAGGATCTGAAGGCACTCCCATCTATTTCGGAAAACATCCGCTACGGCACGCTCGACGGTTTTGACGACTCTGGAGGGATCGCCATAGGCTCGCGCCTCGCCAATTCGCTTAACGTCTTCGTCGGGAACGAAATTTCGCTGCTGGCCCCGCGCGGCGCTTCCACCCCGTTCGGCACGGCTCCGCGTGTGAAGCGGTTCCCCATCAAGGCGATCTTCGAGATGGGTATGTCCGAGTACGACAACACGATTGCCTTCCTGCCGCTCAAAGAAGCGCAGTCTTTCTTTAGCGTGCCGGGCGCCGTGCATGTTTTGGAGCTTGTCGTCGACAATCCCGACGATGTCGATGCCATGCGTGCAAGTCTTCAAGACGCGGCCGGGCCGGACATGCTTATGAATGATTGGCGGCAGCGGAACGCGACCTTCTACAACACGCTTAAAGTCGAGCGGAATGTGATGTTCCTCATCGTCATGCTCATCGTGCTGGTGGCGACGCTGAATATCGTTTCGGGGCTGACCATGCTCGTGAAGAACAAGGGCCGGGACATAGCCGTGTTGCGAACCATGGGGGCAACGCGCGGCGCGATCATGCGCGTCTTCTTCATCAGCGGCACGAGCATCGGCCTCATCGGCACTCTCGCAGGCTTAATTCTTGGCGTTCTTGTGAGCCTGAATATGGAGGAGATCCGCCACTTCTTCTCGATGGTGACGAACACGCGCCTGTTCGATCCGCAGGTCTATTTCCTATCGAGGCTTCCATCGGAGATGGACCCCGTTGAAGTTGTGGTCATCGTCGTGGTTTCACTCTTGCTCTCGATGGCTGCAACGATTTATCCGGCGCTGCAGGCTGCGCGCCTCGATCCTGTGGAGGCTTTGCGCTACGAATGACGAAGACGCCACGCGAGTTTGCCGGAACGCGGCCGGTTTTGCAGGTTGTATCGCTGGAGCGGACCTATGTCCAAGGCGACCGCGAGCTCCAGGTCTTGCGCGGCGCATCTGCAGAGATCTATGAGGGCGAATCGGTTGCGCTTGTCGGTCCGTCGGGCTCCGGCAAATCGTCGCTCTTGCACATGGCGGGGCTGCTCGAAAAGCCAGGCGGGGGAAGCGTGCTTCTCAATGGGATCGATTGCACAGCGCTTTCCGATGGCGATCGCACCCGTGTCCGGCGCACACAAATCGGCTTCGTCTACCAGTTTCATAACCTGCTGCCCGAGTTTTCGGCGGTCGAAAATGTAATGATGCCGCAGCTATTGGCGGGGGTCAGTAAAAAGCACGCCAAGACGCGCGCCCTTGAGCTTCTTTCGAATTTTGGGCTTTACGAGCGCGCGACGCACCGGCCGGCCGAGCTTTCGGGAGGCGAGCAGCAGCGCGTAGCAATCGCGCGCGCCGTCGCCAATCACCCAGCCGTGCTTCTAGCAGATGAGCCGACGGGCAACCTCGATCCTCACACTGCGGACCGTGTGTTCGAAGAGCTGATCTATTTCATCAAGGCTTCCGGAGTGGCAGCCTTGATGGCGACGCACAATTTCGACCTCGCCGCGAAGATGGACCGGGTTTTGCAGCTCGATGAGGGGCTGCTCGTCGAAGCCACACACCCCCACGCGCCCGCCGCCGCCTATGCCGCGCAGACGCAATCGCGGTACGGTTAAAGGATCGTGCGTTTGATCGCATGCTAACGCGATCGCGAGGCGGCTCCAGCCGCCGTGGCGAACCAGAACAATACCAAGAGAGTTAGCTCTGGATTGCTTCGCTTTGCTCGCAATGACAACGTTTCCAGGTTAAGGCACAATGGCGTGCGGCCGGTTTGTTTGAGATGCGGCCGGCTGCTGGCATCGCGCATCGAGCTTGCCCTGTAGATGGATGTCTCTCTTCTGGATAACGCCGCCGGCCCCCTGCCGAATCGCTGCGCGTGCGCTATCTTTAGCCGCGCGCTAGACCGAACCGCGCAGGGGAGCCTATGACCACGCCCGGCTTTATTCACCTCCATCTGCACTCCGCCTACTCGCTGCTCGAAGGCGCGCTGCCGGTCAAGGCGCTGGCCAAGCTTGCGGAGGCGGATGGCCAGCCCGCGCTTGCGATCACCGACCGCAACAATCTCTTCGGCGCTCTCGAATTTTCCGAAACGCTGGCGGGTGCTGGCATCCAGCCGATCATTGGCTGCGCGCTGAATGTAGCATTCCCGGCCGCCACCGAGGAAGCGGCGCGCCCCGGTGCACGCCCCGCGGTCCATCACGGTCCCGTTGTGCTGCTTGCGAAGGATGCGGGCGGCTACGCCAATCTGATGCGGCTTTCGAGCCAGACCTTTCTCGATCATGCCGAGGATGGTGCGCCGCATGTCACGTTCGCCGAGCTGGAGAAAAGCGCGGGCGGCCTGATCGCGCTTTCCGGCGGCCCGGACGGACCGGTGGACCGCGCCTTTGCGGCGGGCAACGCGGCCGCGGCCGAGGCAAGGCTAGAGCTTCTGGCGGGCCTGTTCGGCGACCGGTTCTATGTCGAAATTCAGCGGCACGGGCTTGCGCGCGAGCGCCTCGTGGAGCCGCAGCTGCTGCGCTGGGCTTACGATCGCGGCATGCCGCTTGTGGCAGCCAACGAGGCCTATTTCCCAAAACGGGACGCCTTCGACGCGCACGACGCGCTTCTTTGCATCGCGGAAGGCCGCTATGTCGCGGAGGACGATAGGCGCCGGCTCTCGCCGGACCATTGGCTGAAACCGCAAGCCGCAATGGCAGCGCTTTTCGCCGATCTTCCGGAAGCGGTAAAGAACACCATCGAGATTGCCAAGCGCTGCGCATTCAGGCCGAGGCCGCGCAAGCCTATCCTTCCGCAGTTTGTGCCCGATGCGAAGGACGCGGCCGAAGCGGAGGCAGCCGAGCTTCGCGAGCAGGCGGAAGCGGGTCTTGCGCGCCGTCTCGCAGCCATCCCGGCGCACTTACGCGCGGCGAGCGAGGAGGACTACAAAAAGCGCCTCTATTTCGAGCTCGACGTCATCACGCGCATGAAGTTTCCGGGCTACTTCCTGATCGTGTCCGACTTCATCAAATGGACGAAGGCGCAAGGCATTCCCGTGGGCCCGGGCCGCGGCTCGGGTGCCGGCTCGGTGGTCGCTTGGGCGCTTACCATTACCGACCTCGATCCGATCCGCTTTGGGCTACTGTTCGAGCGCTTCTTGAACCCTGAGCGCGTGTCGATGCCGGACTTCGATATCGACTTTTGCCAGGACAGGCGCGACGAGGTCATCGCCTATGTTCGTGGCAAATACGGCGCTGACCGCGTGGCCCAAATCATCACCTTCGGCAAGCTGCAGGCGCGCGCCGTTTTGCGCGACGTCGGCCGCGTGCTGCAGATGCCCTACGGCCAAGTCGACCGGCTGTGCAAGATGGTACCGAACAACCCGGCGAACCCTGTAACGCTCGCCGAGGCCATCGAGGGCGAGCCCAAGCTGCAAGAGGCGCGCGACGCCGAGCCAATCGTGGCGCAGCTCCTCTCGACCGCGCAGAAGCTCGAGGGCCTCTACCGTCACGCCTCGACGCACGCGGCAGGCGTCGTGATCGGCGACCGGCCGCTCGTCGAGCTTGTGCCGCTCTATCGCGATCCGCGCTCGGACATGCTCGTCACCCAGTTCAACATGAAATGGGTCGAGCAGGCGGGCCTTGTGAAGTTCGACTTTCTTGGCCTTAAGACGCTCACGGTCCTGCAGAAGGCGTGCAAGCTCCTCGAAAAGGCGGGCAAGCCCATCGATCTTGGTACGCTCCCCTTGGACGACCCGGCGACCTACGAGCTTTTGGCGAAAGGCGACACCGGCGGCGTGTTCCAGCTTGAAAGTACGGGTATGCGCGAGGCGCTGCGCAAGCTGAAGCCGGATCGCTTCGGCGATATCATCGCCATGGTCGCGCTTTACCGGCCGGGCCCGATGGACAACATCGAGACCTATGTGAACCGCAAGCACGGCATCGAGACACCAGATTATTTGCACCCGCTCGCCAAGCCAATCCTCGAGGAGACCTACGGCGTCATCATCTACCAGGAGCAGGTGATGCAGCTTGCGCAGGTGCTCTCCGGCTATAGCCTTGGCGAAGCCGACCTTCTGCGCCGCGCCATGGGTAAGAAAATCAAGGCGGAGATGGATGCGCAAGGCGCGCGTTTCGTGAAGGGAGCGCTGGAGAAGGGTATCGAGGAGGCGCGCGCACGCTACATTTTCGAGCTGGTGGCGAAATTCGCAGGCTACGGCTTCAACAAGAGCCACGCCGCCGCCTATGCGCTGATCGCCTATCAAACCGCGTATCTGAAAGCGAACCATCCACAGGAGTTTATCGCCGCGTCCATGACGCTCGACATGGGCAACACCGACAAGCTCTACGGCTTCACGCGCGAAGCCAAGCGGCTCGGCATTTCGATCCTTCCGCCATCGGTGAACAAATCCGCGGTGGAATTCGAGCCGGAAGGCAACGGCATCCGCTACGCTCTGGCGGCGCTCAAAAATATGGGACAGGCGGCGGCCGAGCACATCGTGGCCGAACGCGGCGCCACGCCATTTGCCGATCTGGCCGATTTGATGTCGCGCATCAATCCGAAAACAGTGAACAAGCGGGCGATCGAAGCGCTGAATGCCGCGGGCGCTCTCGAGGAGCTCGAGAAGAACAGGGCCAAAGTTGCCAAGAATGCCGAGCGGCTAATCGAGTTCGCCGCGCGGCTCGCTCAGGACCGTTCCGCCGGGCAGGGCGATATGTTTGGCGCAAGCGCGGGAGCCGCGTCCCCGCAGCTTGTGCTGGCCGATGGCCCTGCGTGGGGTTTGCTCGAAACGCTCGACGCCGAGCTTGCGGCGGCGGGTTTTTATCTTTCGGGTCATCCGCTCGACGATTTCACCGATCAGCTCGGGCGTCTCAACGTTATGCGCTGGACCGATTTTGCTGCCCGCGCGCAAGCGAATGGGCGCGCCGAGGCTCGCCTTGCCGCCACCGTCACCTATAGGCAGGACCGCAAGGCAAAATCCGGCAATCGCTTCGCCTTTGCCGGATTCTCCGACCCCACCGGCCAATTCGAGGCCGTGATCTTTGCCGACACGCTGGCTGCGGCGGGCGATAGGCTCGAGGCCGGCAAGAATGTGCTAATTAATGTGGAGGGCGAGGCGGAGGGCGAAGCGGTGAAGGTGCGCGTGCAGACCGTGCAGACCCTCGATGAGGTGCTCGGCAAGGGCCAGAAGCAGATTGCCATCACCGCGACCGAGAAGCTGCAGATCGGCGATTTGAGCAAGCATCTCAGCCGCGAAGGCTCGCTTGAGATCAAGCTTGTCGTTGAGCTGCGGGAGCGGGGCAAGGCTGTCGAGTTTAGCCTGGGAACTAACTTCTCCGTTTCGGCCCGCCAGCTTTCCGCCTTGAAAACGCTTCCCGGGGTCGTACAGGTCAGCTGAGGCGCAGGCCTATCGAACAACAGGGACTGCACCGCCTTCTTTTTCCATTTCCGCCGGCGGCCAGACTCTTGCAAATTTAAGGTTTCGGCTCTATACAGGCCGTATCTCACACGCGGGATTATGCCGGGGGGCCGTTATGCGGCCCTTTTTGACATTCCGGTGATGGCATCGCCATTCACGCCCGCGGAGGTTTAACCGGAAGCAGGAAAATCCTATGATACCACAATTCACTATGCGTCAGCTCCTTGAGGCTGGCGTGCATTTTGGCCACCAAACGCATCGCTGGAACCCGAAGATGCATGACTATCTCTTCGGGACGCGCAATAAGATCCACATCATCGACCTCTCGAAGACGGTGCCGCTTCTGCATCAGGCGGTCGTCGTTGCGAGCGACGTTGTCGCCCAGGGTGGCCGGATACTTTTCGTGGGAACGAAGCGGCAGGCTTCGGATGCGATCGCGGATGCGGCCAAGCGCTGCGCGCAATACTATGTCAACCACCGCTGGTTAGGCGGCATGCTGACGAACTGGAAAACCATTACCAACTCCATCAAGCGTTTGCGCTATCTCGAAGAGTTGGTTGCAGGCGAGGGCCAAGGCTTCACCAAGAAGGAGCTTCTGCAGCTCACGCGGGAGCGCGACCGGCTCGAGCAGGAGCTGGGCGGGATCAAGGACATGGGCGGTGTGCCGGATCTGTTGTTCGTGATCGATACGAACAAGGAGGCCATCGCCATCGCCGAGGCGCTGAAGTTGAAGATCCCAGTGATTGCGGTGATCGATAGCAACTCTAATCCCGATGGAGTCACCTATCCCATCCCCGGTAACGACGACGCCGGCCGTGCCATCACGCTATACTGCGATTTGATAGCGCGGGCCGCCATCGACGGAATCGAGCGCGCTCAAGGAGTCGCAGGCATCGACATCGGCGAGGCCGAAGAGGTTTCCGAGGCCGCCCTTGAGGAGGCCCCTCAGGAGCAGGTTACGAACGGCAAGGGCGGAGAGCATACGCACGCCCCGGATCACAAGAAGGCGCCCAAAGGCAAGGCCAAAGCAACGGCTGAAGCTCACGAAGAGGTTCAGGCGGAGGAGACCTCCACGCTCGAAGGGCTTGCCGAGCCTCAAGGCGAGAAGGACGATCTTAAGAAGATTCGCGGGATCACCAAGGCCCACGAAAAGAAGCTCAACGAGCGGGGCATTTTCCACTATTGGCAAATTGCCGCCTTCACCCAAGACAATCTTGATGAAATCGACCGTTTGCTGCATGGAAACGGTCAAATCGCAAAGGGCGATTGGGTCGATCAAGCGCGTGAGCTGACGCAGTAAAGGTTTAAGGCCGCGCGAAAGCGCGGCTTATGACGCAAACTTATGAGGTAGCACATGGCTGCGATTACGGCTGGCTTGGTTAAGGAGCTGCGCGACAAGACTGGCGCCGGCATGATGGATTGCAAGACGGCGCTAGCCGAGTCCAGCGGCGAGATGGAAGCCGCGATCGATTGGCTCCGTGCGAAGGGCTTGTCCAAGGCGGCAAAGAAGGCCGACCGGGTCGCCGCCGAGGGCCTGATCGGGGTCGCATCGGCTGCGAAGGCTGGCGCTGTGGTCGAGGTCAACTCAGAAACCGACTTCGTAGCGCGCAATGCGGAGTTCCAGAAGGTCGTGGCCCAGATCGCCAAGCTCGCGCTGAAGGCCGGTGGCGATGTCGCAAAGCTCGCCGCCATGGAGTATCCGAAGAAGAAGGTGTCCGTAAGCGATCATTTGAAAGAGCTTGTCGGAACCATCGGCGAGAACATGTCGCTGCGCCGCACCGCGGCTCTTAAGGTCAAGGACGGCGTGGTTGCGACTTACGTTCACAATCAGGCCACCCCTGGCATGGGCAAGATCGGCGTCCTCGTCGCTATCGAGTCGGCTGGCGATAAGGCCAAGCTGAACGAGATCGGCCGTCAGGTGGCGATGCACGTCGCTGCAACCAACCCGCTCGCCTTGAAGGATGAGGACGTCGATCCGCAAACGGTCGAGCGTGAGCGTGCGATCTTCACCGAGCAAGCCAAAGAAAGCGGCAAGCCGGAAAAGGTCATCAAGCAAATGATCGAGGGCCGGATTAAAAAGTTCTATCAAGAAGTCGTGCTCTTGAAGCAGGCTTTCGTCATCAATCCGGATCAGACGGTCGAGCAGGCCGTTAAAGAAGCCGAGAAGGAGGCGGGCGCACCCATCGCGATCAAGTCCTTCGTCCGCTACGAGCTTGGCGAGGGTATCAAGACGGACAAAGGCGATTTCGCAGCCGAGGTTGCGGCCGCGGCCGGTAAGCAGTAGCAGCTTCAACCTTTGTGCGGCTGCTGCGAAAGCGGCGCCGCATTGCGCTTTGCCGCGGAGGAAACCATGCCGCCACTGCCCTACACGCGCCCGTTGATCAAAATCTCAGGCGAGGCGCTCATGGGAAACGGCCGCTACGGCATCGATGTCGCAACGCTCGATGCTATAGCGCTCGATATTGCCGATGTGTGCCGCCAGGGCGCCCGGCCCGCTGTGGTCGTAGGCGGCGGAAATATCTTCCGGGGCCTGACGGGCGCGGCTGACGGCATGGATCGCGTCAAAAGCGATTACATGGGGATGCTGGCGACCGTCATGAACGGGCTCGCACTGGAGCAAGCGCTGAGGCGCCAAGGCCAGGCGGCCACGGTTTACTCCGGGTTGCCTGTGCCAACGGTTTGCAAGACATTCTCGCGGGACGATGCAAAAAGGGATCTCGATTCCGGTTGTGCCGTCGTGCTCGCGGGCGGCACCGGAAACCCTTTCTTTACAACGGACACAAGCGCCGCGCTCAGGGCCGCCGAGCTCGGTTGCGATGCAATCCTCAAGGCAACACAGGTCGATGGGATCTATTCCGAAGACCCGAAGATCAACCCCAATGCGGAACGCTACGAAAGGCTAACCTTCTCCGAGGCGTTGAGGCGCGATCTGAAAGTGATGGATGCGGCAGCCTTCGCGCTTGCGCGAGATAATTCGATACCGGTTGTGGTGTTTTCCTTGCACCAAAAGGGTGCTATCGCAAAAGTAATGCGTGGGGAGGCCATTTGCAGCGTTGTCGGGAACGGCGCCGCGGCATAAATCTTGTCCAGATCAACGATCCAACCGCAAAAATAAAAGGGGACGGAGATGGCAGCCGGCAACTTCGACAACCACGAAATAGAGAAGCGCATGAAGGGGGCCGTCAGTGCCCTGAAACAGGAGTTCGGCGGCTTGCGCACGGGCCGTGCGAGCACAACGCTCCTGGACCCTCTTGTGGTCAATACCTCCTACGGCGCGAAAATGCCGATCAACCAAGTTGCATCGATTAACACGCCCGAGCCGCGGTTGATCACAGTGCAGGTCTGGGACAAGAGCAACCTCGCGGGGGTCGAGAAGGCAATCCGGGAGTCCGATCTTGGGTTGAACCCTGTGGTCGATGGCCTTACTTTGCGCCTGCCAATCCCGGAGCTTAACCAGGAGCGGCGGCACGAGCTCGTAAAAATCGCCAAGAAATATACCGAGCACGCACGTGTGGCCGTGCGCAATGTCCGCAAGGACGGAATGGATCAAATCAAAAAACTGGAGAAGGACGGCAAGATCAGCGAGGACGAGAGCGGGAAGTTATCGGCTAAAGTGCAAGATCTTACCGACCGGACCATAAAAGAAATAGACGGCCTGCTAACCGCCAAGGAACAT
>Ga0326728_10023759_pt1 | contig 11186 bp, 9 predicted proteins | sample MB3enrmetagenome_FD_207602 | JGI IMG/M metagenome (GOLD analysis project Ga0326728, IMG submission 207602) | Lab enriched peat soil microbial communities from McLean, Ithaca, NY, United States - MB31MN | ecosystem: Environmental > Terrestrial > Soil > Wetlands > Peat | place: USA: New York... | reverse complement strand
TAAGGCCGGTAGAGGTTATCCTGCCAAATTGACCCGCCACCTCGATCGGCGATGAACACCTCGGAGTGAAGCCGTTTCAGCCGGCGCGACTCCAAGCATGAGCCAGTCATTATGGCATCCGCTTCTTTGAGCGTGGATGCGATCTTGAAACGGCCCAATTTCCCAAGGCTCAGGACCAGCTTTTCACTCAGGGCGTTGTCTATCTTCTCGATGTAGATGCTGCGAATTCGCATGAGCTTTCGGTAGTCGTTCACGGTAGCTGTTCGAGGACCTCCCGTACCAGGCGCAGGTGAGGGGCCGAGGGTGGGCTGTGGCTCCTTTTCTCCTCCTGGCTTTTGGGCCTCCTGCGCCCCCAGCACCGGAACCAATAGAAATGCCATCACCAACAACCAGCCGCTTCGCTTCATGGCGACCTCCCAAGACCCTTTCGACTTCACTGGAGAGAGAAGAGCCCAACGCAAGCCTGACATTCGTACTCGACAGTTTAACCGCACTGCTGAGGCCCGATCGCTCCCCACTCGGCTGTCCGTACCCAATGCTCAACTCCATCGCCGGATGGAAGCAGGTCCGGCTGTGCGAGGCGGCGCCACGGCTAATGGACTTCCCTCGTCCTTTCTTTCACCAGTCGCTGGCGGTCCTTCAAATTCTGGCGATCGTTCCTTTGATTCTCGCGCAGAGCACGCTTTTCGCGCTGCATCTGGTGCTTCAGTTGCGCCCGTGTGGCTCTGGAGAGATGCTGGCCCTTCCAGGAGCGTTTCTGGTTTTTCTGCTGGAGCTTCAGCGCCTTCCTTTCTTGTTTCTGTCGCACCTTGAGCATCTTTCCTTCCGACTGGACAGCGGACTGGTACTGTCCCGCTCTGGTGCGGGCCACGGGAAAGGTCAACACAAACGTAACGATCACGCCGATAAGAAGTTTTCGCATCCCTCCTCCGCTTCCGACTCGTTATCACAGGTGAGTGTTGGACGCAAGCTTCCCCAGTCCCGACTTTTTCTCAGCTCGGTCCCCTCTCCAGTCGAATCTTACCGGGAATGCAACCGGAGGACAACAGGCAAGATGAGATGAAGCAAAGCCGGCGGAGTAGTGCTGGTGTGCCGTCCCGGCTAATTCTCCCCAACGACCACCCCTACCCCTCCTTACCAAGGAGGGGAGCCGGCGCCGCAACTCCCCTCCTCTCGGAGGAGGGGCCAGGGGGTGGTGAGAGCGCGTGGCCCCGTAAATAGTTAGGTGGCACACAACACTAGGTAGATGCCCCGCGCGTGGCGGCAGGGCGGAAGAACACGTAGAGCATCCAGCCGACGGTGGCGAGGCCAGCCAGCAACAAGACAACGAAAATGGAGAAAACAGCCCATTGGCCCTGCACCGGCAGCGAGTGTGGATCAAAGTAGGGGCGCGAAGAAGCGCTACGCACCAAGTGCCGCAATACGGCCATCAGACTGACCGTGCCAAGAATCGCGACACTCGATGCCAACAGACTCTTGGGAGCGCTCAAAAGCGCCAGCAAAGCCAGAATAATCGCCAGGAGCAGGATGCCCACGGCGAGCTTGTCGCCCACCAAGGCCTGACGGATTTCCAGCGGAAGGCTGAACAAAAACCAGAGTCCGACCAAAAATTGCACCAAGGTCCCGCCCATGAAACAGGTCACGCCGTAACGTCTCCCCCAATCCGCCAGCTCCGGCGATTCCCTTTGCCATCGGCGGGAGAGCAGAGCAACCCCCAACCCGGCCACGGCCACCGCAGCCACCATGAAGTGAGCGAGACGGGCAATGTTGAGAAGAGTGACGGGGCCGAGAATTGTCCCGACCTTGCCGTTCACCAACAGGCTGTAGAAATCCTGGGGATGCAGCATGCCCGTCATGTTCTGAGTAAAGATGAAGGCCACGAGAATAAAGAGGATGGCGGTCACCAGGATCACCCATGCCGCCTTTGACCCAAGCTCGTCGTGCTGCATTTGATACCAATAAACACCGTAGTAACCGAGCAGGACCAAGAACACGACCGCAAGCCAATACCACGCCATCAAGTCGGAGGAGGTGTAGAAGAGTTGCCCATAAACGAGCTGCAGGAACAACAGCGGAGCCACGCCCAGCGTGATGGTGAAGGCCGTTACGGATGGCATGGCGCGGGAAACCCGGCGAGTGAACTCATGGTGCTTGGAATCGCGCCGGCCAAGGAAGCTGGAAACGCTCAGGATGATAACCCCGCCCAAGAGAAAGTTCATCGCCAGCAGGTGCAGGATAAATGTGAACACCAGCAGAAATTCGAGCAGCCAGGGCGGCGCCGGCAAGGGCACAGGAATTGGCGCAGGGATGACAGGATTCATGGTTGCGACCCTCCTTCTCCAGTCGCACCCGGGGACTGGCCTTTCATGGCAGAAGGTCCAGGGTCAATTGCGCTGCTGGTGGGCGGCGGGTTCAAACTCGCCAGCCAGGCCCCCAGAGCCTTTCGTTCGGCCTCGGTCCCTACGAACGGCGGCATGAAGCCTTTCAACTCGTTGAGGTGGACCAACTGGTAGTCAATCATCGCCCCGCTCCAGCCTTTGACAGCGAAGCGGATACTGTTGTAACCGTCCACGGTATGACAACTCGCGCACTCCACCCGAAAAACCTCTTCACCGGTGCGCTCCAAGGCATTGGGATCCACTTCATGCTGGCGAACCCAACGCGCCGACTTCAGTACTCCCTGCTCCCGGACACGCTCGACGTCCGCCAGGCGTAAGCTGTTGGCGTACATGTAATCGTAAATGATGTAGGGCTTCCGCACCGCCTCCCGTACCCATTCCGTGACGCCGGTTGTCGAAAGGGCAAGCACAGCGAGCAGGAACGCAAAGGCCATGTTGAAATAGCGTGGGTGCTTGTAGGGGCCGAAGTAAGTGAACGCCACGACCAGTGCGGAGAGGAATATTGAAAGCCCGGCGAAGATGGTGACGGCCGGCGCTGCGCCCATGGAACTCTCCCGCGCCATGCTGGGAAGCGTTGAGATGTACCAGATGCCCGCCAAAGGAATAATCAGCGCGCCGATCAGCAGCCATTGGGCGGCATAGCGGACAACTTCGTTCCGCAGGGCAACGTCGCTGACCGCCGAGGAGGTAATCAGGGCATAAACACCCGCCAGCGCCACGCACACCGCCGTCCGCACCACCAGCGAGGGCAACATGCCGGGGTTGAAATAGGCCGACGCGAAAGTCTGTGTCTCGATCCATCTCCCCGGCGTCAGCATGAACGTCAGGATGCCGTTGATGACCAGCAGGCTGGCCCACGCTGACCCGAAATAAATCCATCCCACCATGAGGTGCGTCTGCGGGGCAAGCCGGTCCCAGCCGTAATAGTAGATAAAGGCTGCGGCAATCTCCACAATGAAGAAAACCCATTCGATCGCCCAGCCCCAAACAAACACGTGAATCAGCGTCGCCGTAGCCTCGGGATTTACCAGCCCGATGCTCCACCAGATGCCCACACCACTCACGGCGCCAAACACCAGGACGACAAGAACGAAGAACTTCGAGTGGGACTTCACGTATTCCAGCAGCGCGGGATTGTCCTCGCGATAGGCCTTGCGCTCTGTGAGGGGCAGAAAGAGACCGCCGCCCACCGCAAAATGCGAAACGAAGACGTGGAGAATGGCGATGATCCCAATCACCATTCCCCCACCTAACATGTATGGTTCCCAGACCGGATAATTCATCAGCGAACCCCTTTGTTCGCGAAACCTCTACGAAATAGACCTGGCCTGATGTTATGCTTCGACAGGTCAAAGTTCAACAGGCACAATGTCCTTGGTCATCCGTCCGTGATCCGTCGTCCGTCGTCCCGCCGCGGCGGGTCGGTGGCCAGTTGCCCGTGGTCGGCCACGGCGGGTCCATGGGCCGTTGAGATAATTCATACTTTACACTTCATAATTCAGACTTTCCCCAGCCCCTAATCCCAAGTCCCTCTTTTCTTACTTCCCGCTTCCCAGCCCCCGCTCGATGGCCGCCTCAGCCACAGGAGCCATTAGCGTGTAACCACGCTCGTTGGGGTGCAAGCCATCATCTGAATAGCCTTCCTTCAGCATGCCATGGCTGTCCACAAGGACCGAATAGTAATCCCCAACCTCCGCCTGCATTTCGGCGGCGTAACGGCGCAGCCACTCATTGAGTTTGAGAATATCAGAGGGCGGCCTGTGGTCCGTCTGCTTGTGCTGGGTGTAGTCACTGACCGGAAGCAGCAGGCAAAGCACCATCTTGATGCCATGCTCCTGCCCCAGTTCGCACATGGCCCGGAAATTGTCCTCGATCATTTCGAGAGTTTCGGGGCCGGTGTTGCCCGCAATATCGTTCGTCCCCGCCAGAATAATCACCGCCGCAGGATGCAGATTAATCACGTCAGGATAGAACCGTACCAGCATCTGCGGAGTCGTCTGCCCACCAATACCACGGTTCACGAATGGCTTGCCAGGAAAATACTGAGCCAGTTTCCAACCGTCGGTGATCGAGTCACCGAGGAAAACTACGCGGCCCTTCTCCCCCGGCCGAGCTTGAAGTCGCACATCGTCCTCATGGTAGCGACCGATCTGATTCCAATCCTGCAACTGGTCGGCAAGGCTTTGCGCGGCGGATGGCAGGCAGCAGTTTGCCTTGGGCGGCTTGAACTCAGGAACGAGTTGCCCCCGCACCGGTGCGGACGGCAAGAGTCCTGCGAAAAGAAAAAACAGCATCCAAGAATTGCGTCTCATCGTCACCTCCTCAAGTGCATTTATACCAGATAGAAGGGCTTGCGGTCCAGAGGCCTGGAATGGCGACGCTCTGCTCTTCCCCACCTGCCACCTACCACATGCGACCAGCCGCCCGCTCTTCCCCACCTTCCACATACCACCTACTACCTACGAAATACCACCTGCCCCCTTTATTTTCAACAACATTCCCGCATTTTTAGCGTAACTACCTTTGTTTTCTATGACATTCCCGCTTCGCCGCGAGTTGTGGAAGAGCGATCCCTTGTTTTCAATAACATTCCCGCATCGGTCGTTCAATTTTAAGTCTTCCACCATTCCCACACTCTGTGAGTTATCGGACGCAATGTCGCTGTCAACGATCTCCTCCATGTTGCCCACAACCGGGCCATCGGGTGTTAGCATAGCGAGGAAAGGACTTCCCCGCGGCTTGGACTTTTCACATGAGTAGGCTACCACAGTGGCGGGGCGTTGTCAAGAGACATCGTGTCCATCCGTCAGTTGACGGACCTAGCCCAGGACTTCTTCAATTGATTCATTGAATCATCGGGTCATTGAATCATTGACGAGCAGCTCTTTGCTCTTCGCGGGCCAAGCCGGGGCGCTAGGTTCTATTTGGATTTGGATTCCGTTTTCTTTTCGGTCTTGCTGGCAGACTTCTTTTTCCCGCTCCGAGGGGACATTCGAGCATCAGGCTGGCCGTTACTATGCCGCCGTCCATGGAACTCAACGAAGGTGTTCTTGAGGGGCTTGGCCGGTCCTCCTTGGCCACGCAATGCATTGCCCAATTCGTTCTGGCATCCGGCCAAGTTGGTTTGCGCTGCATAAAGGATTGGGTCCTGGTTGCGCAAGAGATAAGCCAGGTAGGGTTGAAGCGCCTGTTGCAGGTCGAAGAGTTGGTTGCCGGCCTGGCTGTACTGCGCCCCCAGGCTGGGATTCTCGAACCGGCTGGCGGCGCGGGCTACCCCATCCAGACGGGGCAGCGCCGCATTCATCCCCGCGTAGGTCTGAAATCCGAAGTACGTGCTATCCGGACGCTTTTCAAACTGCGCGCGCCATTCCTCCAGCCCCTCCAGCGCCTTGTGAAGATTCTCCAGCGTCTGGTTGAAGGAGTTGCGCGTTACGTTCGAGGCCTTCCATTTTTCCGGGTGCGCCTGCGTCAGAAGATCAGTGATGCGATATTCCGCGATCCAGATCTTGTGCGCCAGAGCTTGCACTTGGACCGGCTCCATGAATCCCGGGTCATTGACTGGCTTGGAAGTTTGGGCGGCTTGGGGAGCAGGAATGGTCTCCGTCGGGGGGACAGAACCAGCCTGAACGCCGGCAGCTTGCTTGGGCGGAGTCTGGTCCTTCGCCGGCTGCTGCGCCAACCCCGATGCGACGCAGGTCCCCAAGAGAAGAGTGCAGGTTATGAACTGTGGCTTTGATCTCAATACACGACCTTGCCGCAGCCACTAGCCGGAGGCTGCGCCGGGCTCTGTGGCGAGTTCCTGAATCTCGACGCCAAACTTGAACAGCGGCCGCGGATCACCCCGTCCAAAACGGTTGACTTCCCAATGGGCCCGCAGAAACCTGAGGCCGGGCAGTTGCCGCAAATCGAGAGCCGCAGGCGCAACTCCCCGGTAGAACTTCTGGGGATACCAGAACAACGCCTGCGGGCCCCAATCTTTTCCGTCAGGCGAACCCCAAATGGAGACATGCAGAGATTCCTGTTCGATGATCTCCGTAATACGAAGCACGATCATCACGGGCTTCCCCGCCAGCGCGCCGAGCTCGTAAGCAGGACCTGCGCCGTTCGTCTCCACCCGGGTTTCAGGAGAAACAAGATGGTAAACCGTCGGTTGCGTCGAAATGCTCAGGGTCATCGTCTGTCTTCCGGTAGGACCAAGATTCAAACTCTCGAACCACGCCATCCTAGCACAGCCGGCGCTCCAGGAGGTAAGAAAGAGTCAAGAGTCAAGAGTTGAGGGGTTCTTGACTCCTCGACCGCCGAGTTTCAGCGATTGTTCACTTCATGCAGTGGGAATGGTAAGATGCCGAGGTTATGGGATCCACCGTGTACTCCCACGAATATAAACTATCCAGGGCACTGCAACACCTGGAAGAGTGTAAGCGGATACTCGAAAGATGGGTGGACCTCAACGCAAAATCTATCCCGTTTAGGGACAAGTCGGAGGCTACTGCTCAGGGCACGCGCTATATCATTTACTGGGAGCCGATTGAAGAACTGCCAGTTGTGGAGCTTGGTCTGCTCGTCGGCGACTTCCTCCATAACCTCCGCTCCGCCCTTGACCACTTGGCCTACGAATTGGCTGCCGCCCATACGAAGCCGCTTCCTTCTAAGGTGATCGAGACTTCCGAGTTTCCCATCTTTTGGAGGGGACCAATGGATACAGGCCAGGAACGATCTAGGATCGGCTGTATCCATCCGGATGCTGCCAGGCTGATCAAGGCGATCCAACCGCATCACAAAGGAAGCAGATACACCGAAGACCCGCTTTGGATTCTCAATGAATTGGAACGCATCGACAAGCACCGGACGTTGCACGTAGGAGTCCATGAGCTGACGCAAAACGACATAGTCGGGACGAATATGGGGATTCTGAGTTTCACTGGAATGTCTGCGACTGAGCGTCTCAAAAAAGGCGCAAAGATGGCAGAATTCGTGGCGAGGAGGCTTGACCCGAATCAGCCCATGCACATGAATTACCGCGCCTCGACAACGGTAACGCTCGGACCGGGGTTGCCACTGTCTGGAAAGCCACTCTGGTCCAGCTTGCTCGAGATTTACGACGACGTTCACAGTATCGCCATTATTCCACTGGAGAAATTTCTTTAGTTGACTGTTAGCGCCGGGGCTTTCGACTTGACTTTCTACTGTCGAACTAGGTCGGATTCCCCTCGAGGCCAGCCTAGATTTGCTGCTTTCCCGGACGACGCGGGCCCGGCTGCAGCCAACGGGGTGCCCGTGTCAGGTTGGCCTGTTCGTGGTTCCCTACTCCCTGTTTGGGTGAACACAATGCCTCGATACTTATTCATCCTGTTTCTCCTTTGTTCCTATTCTCTTTGCGCCCCAGCCCGGTGCGCAACGATATCGCTGGACGGGGATTGGCACTTCCTCGCGGATCCCAGCGGCGCCTTGGTCGTCCAGAAACTCTCGGCCGCGGAGAATGTGCGCCCGACGCGCATTCCGTCCTCCTGGCAGTCCCAGTTCGCGGACCTGCGAGACTACGCCGGAGTGGCCTGGTACTGGCGCTCCGTGAAGGTTCAATCTCCTGCGCCGGACCAGGTGGCCGTGTTGCGCTTTGGAGCGGTCGATTATCTTGCCGATGTCTACGTCAACGGGCAGAAGGTGGGGACGCACGAAGGCGGCTATACCCCCTTCGAGTTTGACATCACTTCCCTGCTGCGCGCGGGCGAAAACCAGATTGCGGTGCGGGTGGTGGACCCGGGAGCGAAACCCAATATCGTGGAGGGGGTCAACTACGCCGAGATTCCCCACGGGAAACAGAGTTGGTATGTCCAGACCAGCGGCCTCTGGCAGAGCGTCGAAATCCAGATTCGACCGCGCCTTCACCTGGGCGCGGTCCACATCCTGGCCGCTGCGAATGGAGACTTCAAGATCAACGTCCCCATCGTGACGCCAGCCTCGGGAGCGCAAACTGGCGGCCCAACCAAAGTCAGTGTGGAAATCCATGACTCCGCCGGCAAGGTGGTCTGGCAAGCATCCCGAGACCTCGGCGACCCAAAAGCGAATGCAGAGTTCACGGGAAACCTCGGCAACCCGAGGGTGTGGAGTCCTGCTGATCCCGCGCTTTACATGCTTCGCGCCAGCCTCAGTTCCGGCGACTCCCGCGACTATCCCTTCGGTTTCCGCACCTTCGAGACGCGGCAGGGAAAGTTCTATTTGAACGGCCAACCGATTTATCTGCGCGGCGCGCTCGACCAGGATTTCTATCCCGAAACGATCTATACGCCTCCCTCGCTCGAATACATCCAGGACGAAATGCAGAAGGCAAAAGCCTTGGGACTGAATCTGCTGCGCTGCCACATCAAGGCCCCGGACCCGCGTTACCTGCAGGCAGCGGATGAAGCGGGGATCCTCGTCTGGTACGAAATCCCCAACTGGGACAAGCTCACGGACAACTCCCAGCGCCGCAGCATGGAGACGCTGCGCGCTATGGTGGAGCGCGATTGGAACCATCCCTGCATCGTCATCGCCAGCCTCATCAACGAGAGCTGGGGAATAAACCTGAAGGAAGCCGCAAGCCGCCGGTGGCTGAAGCAGGCTTACCAGGGAGCGAAGAAGATCGTGCCCGGTTGGCTTGTGGATGATAATAGCGCATGTTATGACAACTTCCATATTTCCACCGACATAGCCGACTACCACACCTATTCCGCCATTCCCGATTACGCCGCTAACTTTGACCGCTTGGTGGAGGACCTGGCCCGGCGCCCGGGTTGGCTCTTCAGTCCTTATGGTGACGCCTCCCCCAAGGGTGACGAGCCGCTGGTGCTCTCCGAATTCGGCAACTGGGGATTGCCTCGCGTTCCCCACGACAAACCCTGGTGGTTCTCCCGTCATAATGGGGGCAGCGAAATCACAGAACCCGAGGGGATCGAGCAAAGGTACGCTGACTATCGATACTCTTTTCTCTTCCCCAGTCTCGACGGTCTGACGGATGCCACCGAGTGGCACGAATATACCTCCCTGAAATACGAGATCGAATCCATCCGGTCACATCCGGAAATCCAGGGTTACGTCATCACCGAGTTCACGGACGTAAACTGGGAGTCGAATGGCTTGCTGGACATATGGCGAAATCCGAAGGCCTTCGCCGACTCACTGGGCAAGCTGCAGCGCGACGACGTGGTGGTGCTTCGCACCGAGAAGCGCAACTACTCCCCAGGTGAGACAGTGAGAATCGAGGCTTCACTCTCGCACTACAGTCAGGAAGCTCTGCACGGCGGCCGCATCGCATGGAACGTCGAGGGGACATCGCTGGCAGGAACGCTTTCGCTCCCCAGCCTCCCTGCCGCCTCTGTCACACCCGTCGGCAAGATCGAATTCGCGGCCCCGTCCGTGCCCGCTCCCGCCAAAAAAGCACTGAAGGTTGAGATGGTTTCGGAAGGCAAGAGCCTGGCGGAGAATTCCTTGCAGTTCTACATCTATCCGGCTCAACAACCCGAACTGCCGCCTCCGGTTTCGTTCTATGACCCGGCGGGCAGGCTGCGGCGGCTGGTCAATGAAATGCGGGCTCGCAACTACCCCGCGCCCACCGGGTCGGAAGCGCTGCCCGTCCTAGTTGCTTCAACGTTTGACGAGGAGGTCAAGAAGAAGTTGCAGGCCGGTGACCGAGTCATCCTGCTGGCCAGCGACCGCCAGACCCTGGCGCCGGGAATCGAGATTGTTCCCCGCGCGGGCAGCGACTACGAGGGAAACTGGATATCTGATTTCCTCTGGGTCCGCAACACGCAGCCGCCTTTTACCTCGATTGGATTTGATACCTTCGCAGGATTCGAGGCCCAGGCGGTCACCCCCGCCGCAGTCGTGCAGGGGATTGCACCCCAGGACTCCCCTGATGTGCTGGCGGGAATGTTCTACGGCTGGATTCACTCCAACGTCGGCGTGCTTATTCAGGCGAAATGCGGTAAGGGCACACTCCTCATCTGCACTTTCTCTCTTGCCACAACTTATGGAAGCGATCCCTATGCCACCGACTTGCTGGATGCGCTGGTGAATTATCTGGTCTCGGGGCTAAGGCCACGCCTCGACATTCCCCTGTCATTCTAAGGCGCCCGTTCTTTGGGGGCCGAAGAATCCCGCCCCCTGTCATTCTGAGGCCCCGTTCTTTGGGGCCGAAGAAACCCTGCAGTTCTTTGGAACGACCGGCCACTGAATGTTCCCTGCGAACTGCGCAGATCCTTCGTCGTCCCGATCTGATCGGGACTCCTCAGGATGACATCCCTGGGGGTGCGGCCAAGGATGGCCGCGATCCCAGGGGTATGCGCCTGAAACTGAGCCATTACGACAGGACACTAGCGGACACCGGCAGCTTTCTGGAGGATCTCGTTGGGGCGTTTCGGCGCCAGGTACTGGGGGGCATCAGTCAACGTAATCCCAAGTTTCCCCTTACCTGTCCCAGCGGGTCCAAGAATCTGTCCCAGGTGGTCCGTGATTGAGAATCGTCCCCGGCTCGCAGGAATGATGACTTTCTGCTCCGCTGAAGAAGTTGTCCATGCCACAATGCGCACGTCTTTCTCCTTGGTGAACAGCAGGACATAATCCTCCGGGCTTCCAACCAGGAGGCGTTTGCTGAATCGATAGCCGTTAAGAACACTGGTCAGGGCCTTCAACGCAAAGTATGCAGGTTTGGGGCTGTACACCTGAGGGGAGTCGGGCTGGTATGGGAAACGAACTATGCCAAAGTGAGACTCGGGGTCTTTCGGGTCGGGGCTATCGTCATGCCAATCATAC
>Ga0326728_10023758_pt1 | contig 11186 bp, 4 predicted proteins | sample MB3enrmetagenome_FD_207602 | JGI IMG/M metagenome (GOLD analysis project Ga0326728, IMG submission 207602) | Lab enriched peat soil microbial communities from McLean, Ithaca, NY, United States - MB31MN | ecosystem: Environmental > Terrestrial > Soil > Wetlands > Peat | place: USA: New York... | reverse complement strand
TAATCGTAGATTTCGGTGGCGGTAGCGACCGTCGAACGAGGATTACGGGTGGTGTTCTTTTGGCGGATCGCCACGGGAGGAGCAATCCCCACCACTTCGTCAACGTCCGGCTTCTCCATGCGTTCCAGGAACTGGCGGGCGTAAGCGGAGAGGGATTCGATGTAACGGCGCTGCCCCTCGGCGTAGAGCGTGTCGAAAGCCAGGCTGGACTTGCCTGAGCCGGAAACGCCGGTCACTACCGTCAATCGGTTGTGAGGTATGGAGCAATCGATGTTCTTCAAGTTGTGGACGCGCGCCCCACGGACGAGGATGGAGTCCATCTGTCCATTCTGTCCATTGGCGCCGACGGTGTCTGCCGCTCCGCCGGGATCTCGCAGGGCGTGCGCTACGCTCGAGGCGCCAAGCTTCGGGGACGGCAAGAGACTGTCGCCTGCCGGATTGTGGCTAGTAGCCATGTGTACTGTCCTACGTTGTACCGGTAGGGCATGCCCTACCACATCTGCCTTACTGGCCTCGCCAACCGAGGGCGACAAACCGTCCGCCTACAATTTGCGTCGTCTTGTCGGCCAGGGGCGGCAGGTGGTTCCCTACGAGCACCGAACCCACCACCCAAAATTACTATTGTAAATCAAATTCGCAGTTCGTCTAGCCCTTCCGGCACTCTGCCAGCTCGCGAATTCCGGTGAGATGCCGTGCAAAGGGCGGGTTTTTGGCGTGTTTTTTGAGTTCGTTTGGCGTTTTTTTGCACTCAAAATGAGTTCGTTTTAGCACGTCAAAAATGCTAAGTCCTTTCCTGTCAAGAGATAGTCGAGTTCGTTTCGTCAAAATAGTATCTTTTCCCGAGCCACCCCGCTTTTCCCGCTTGGCGAATGCCTTTCGCGCTCCCTTTCCGCCCTGGTTTGCCGGAGCGCCACCCTGACCACTCAGATAGGCTACCATAAATCGGCGGGCTTGTCAAGCGAAAAACGCAATAAAAGCGCGAAAGGAAAGGGGATAAAAAGGCAGGCGCTGGGTCTGTGTTACCTGACCTGTTTCCGCCTCTTGCCGGGGCGAATGAGCACTTGGGCAGGTAGCGTCTCCGTTCGACGTAGGGGCGGCTTTACGCCGCCCCGTGGCGAGGTAAACTCGCCGCTACTACTCCAAACTGAGACAGTACGCTTGGACAGAAGACATTGACAATGCAAGCACGCCTTGATACGGTTTGACCGCGAGCGTGAGTAAGGCAGTCTATTGGACTTCGGGAGGCGTTCCTTATGACATCTGGCGGGAAAATCACACGAAGGCAGTTCGTATCGACGGCTGCGGCCGTGGCGGGAGGGGCGTTACTTCCGAGCTCGGGACTGCGTGGCGCTCCTCGCGCCACCAGCACTGAAAACGCCGCAAGTGAAACGCGCATGCTGAGCCTGGAGAAAAGCGCCTGGAAGGTCAAACCCTTCCCAACCGCGCAAGTTCGGCTGCGGAACGGGCCGTTCAAAGAGGCCATGGAAGCTAATCGTCGCTACCTGATATCGCTGCCTTCGGACAGGCTTCTTCATACCTTCCGCCTGAATGCCGGTTTGCCCTCTTCGGCAACGCCTTTGGGAGGATGGGAAAAGCCGGATTGCGAGCTTCGGGGACACTTCGCGGGGGGTCACTACCTCTCGGCGTGCGCGCTGATGTACGCCAGTGCCGGCGACGAGGAACTAAGGGTCAAGGCAAACAACATGGTGGCGGAACTCGCGCGGTGCCAGCAGGCGCTTGGAGATGGTTACCTGAGCGCGTTTCCGAAGGAGTTTTTTGATCGCCTGCGCAATGGCAAGGACGTGTGGGCTCCCTTTTACACGCTGCACAAAATCATGGCGGGCCTTCTGGACATGTACGTCCATTGTGGAAGCGAACAAGCCCTGGAGGTCGTCGAAGGCATGGCCGGCTGGATGGGGCGCTGGGTGCAATCGCTCAGCGACGAACAGATGCAACAAGTGATGAAAACGGAGTTCGGCGGCACCATGGAAGCGCTCTACAACCTCTACGCCTTGACCGTCAACTCCCGCTACCTCGAACTGGGTGACCGTTTCTATCACAAGAAAGTGTTCGATCCACTGGCGGCACACCGGGATGAGCTGAAGGGCCTGCATGCGAACACCAACATCCCTAAAATGACAGGGGCCGCCCGCCGTTATGAACTCACCGACGAAGCGCGCTACCGCGAAATCGCTTCTTTCTTCTGGCAGGAAGTGACCGGCGCGCGCGCCTATTGCACCGGGGGGACGAGCAATGAAGAGCACTGGCGTACCGACCCCGGCCAGTTGGCTACCGAACTCGGCAAGACCGCGGAGGAGTGCTGTTGCAGTTATAACATGCTGAAATTGACCCGGCACATCTTTGGCTGGACCGCCGACCCTGGCGCCATGGACTACTACGAGCGCACCCTCTTCAACTGCCGCCTGGGGACGCAGGACGCGGACGGGCTGAAATGTTATTACTTGCCGCTGGGCGGCGGCTATTGGAAATCCTTTCACTCGCCCCTTGATTCTTTCTGGTGCTGTACGGGCACCGGCGTGGAAGAGTTCGCCAAGTTCGGTGATTCTATTTACTTTCACGATGAGCGGGGCTTGTTTGTCAACCTTTTCATAGCTTCCGAATTGAACTGGCCCGAAAAGGGCGTCCGCTGGGAGCAGGAGACGGAGTTCCCGGAGCAGGGAAAGACGCTACTTCGCATTCGCACGGATAAACCAGCGAGCATGAGCCTGAACATCCGCATCCCTTATTGGGCGACACTGGGCGGCAAGATCATCCTAAATGGCGAAGCTCAGCGGGTGTTTTCGAGTCCCAGCAGCTATCTGACTCTGGACCGCACCTGGAAAGATGGCGACCGCGTGGAACTCATCCTGCCTATGGGGCTGCACTTCGACCCGCTGCCAGGCGATCCCACGGTTCAGGCCGCGATGTACGGTCCGTTGGTTCTGGCGGGCCGGCTGGGGAACGAGAATCTGGCCAAGAGTGAGGTCTATCTGGGTTACGACCCCGTCCCCGCCGGCAAGCCGGTTCCTGTTCCTGGGGCCCAGTCCAGGTCGAAGGATTCGGTAAGCTGGGTTGAGCCAGGGAATCAGGGCTTGAATTTCCGCGCCTCGGCGGGAGATCGAAAGATTGCCCTAATTCCGTTCTATAAGTTGCTCGGTGAGAGGTATGTCGTCTATTGGAAGGTTCAGGGATGAGTCCATTTCCCCAGTGAATTGAGCGCTCGTGGGCGCGGAAGAGACCCCTCACCCGTCTCGCTCCGGCCGGTGAAAGCGCCGGAGCGAGACACACCCTCTCCCCAAGGGAGAGGGCGGGCGGATGTCTGCCACGGGAGAGGGCCGGCGGATGTCTCTGCCCTGGGGAGAGGGCTGTTGGATCTCCGGAGGGCTGGCGAGTCCATTTAAGATTTCAAATTTCAGATTTCAGATTCCTGATTCAGATTTCAGATTCCTGATTCCAAATTTCACATTCCAAATTCCAGATTTCAGAAAATCATCATTCCCAGTCCTAGTTGTTTCTGGCAAAATAGTAGTTGGCTTTAAGGTAAAGCTTCACACCGAAGGACGGAAGCCCGACACCGAAGCATGGTTGTCCGAGCTGGAGCTCGGCGCCACAGTCGGAGGGTCGTTCAACGAGAGCCATATTCTGGCGATCGCGCAGGCCATCTGTGATTATCGCCGGCAGCAGGTTATTAACGGGCCACTGTTCCTGGCCAAAGATACACGCGCGCTTTCGGAGCCCGCTTTTGCCGAGGCGTTCGCGTCTGCGGGGCGCGTGGCCCAAGCAAACAAGCGAGAGGAGTCTTGAACGCTTATGAGCTCAATCAGGGAGGAATCGTCTGCGGCATCCCGACAAGTCTCTTCTACCGGCGTGCTCGCTCCCGACGAACTGCGGAAGATGAATGCCTATTGGCGAGCGGCGAATTACCTTTCCGTGGGGCAGATTTATCTGTACGACAATCCCCTGCTGCGTGAGCCGCTGCAAGCGGAGCACATCAAACCCAGGCTGCTGGGGCACTGGGGCACGACGCCGGGACTCAATTTTATTTACGTCCACTTCAACCGGTTGATCAAGAAGTACGACTTGGAGGTGATCTACGTTACGGGGCCAGGTCATGGTGGGCCGGGCCTGGTGGCGAACACCTATCTCGAGGGAACGTACAGCGAAATCTATTCCAACATCCCGCAGAACGCCGACGGGATGAGACGACTCTTCAAGCAGTTTTCGTTCCCGGGCGGCATTCCCAGCCACGTGGCCCCGGAAACGCCGGGGTCTATTCACGAGGGCGGCGAGCTGGGCTACTCCATTTCGCACGCTTACGGGGCGGCGTTCGATAATCCCAATCTCCTGGTTTGTTGCGTGGTGGGCGACGGAGAGGCGGAAACCGGGCCTTTAGCGGCGAGCTGGCACTCGAACAAGTTTCTTAACCCCGCCCGGGACGGCGCGGTTCTGCCTATCCTCCATTTGAATGGTTACAAAATCAGCAATCCTACAGTTCTCGGGCGGATGAGCGACAAGGAATTGACCGACCTTTTCTCCGGCTACGGCCACAAGCCCTACTTCGTGGAAGGGGACCAACCTGAAGCGATACACCAGCTCATGGCTGTTACGCTGGATGGCATCGTGGATGAAATCCATGCCATTCAGAGGGAGGCGCGCTCGGGAGGCAAAACGAGCCGACCCACTTGGCCCGTGCTCATCCTGCGTACTTTGAAGGGTTGGACGGGGCCGAAGGTGGTGGACGGAGTTCCCGTGGAGGGAACGTACCGAGCACACCAGGTTCCGCTGGCTGAGACACGAACCAACCCCGAACACTTGAAACTGCTGGAACAGTGGATGAAGAGCTACAAGCCCGAAGAACTCTTCGATGAAGACGGCAAGCTGAGGACGGAATTGGCTGAACTGGCGCCCAAGGGAAATCGCCGCATGGGCGCCAATCCCCATGCTAATGGCGGGTTGTTGCTCAAGGACCTGGTGATGCCGGATTTCCGCGATTACGCCGTCGATGTTTCGAAGCCGGGAACGGTAACGGCAGAAGCAACTCGGGTGATGGGCAACCTGCTGCGGGACGTGATGAAGCTGAACGCGCCCTTTCAGAACTTCCGGGTGATGGGGCCGGATGAGACGGTGTCAAACCGATTAGGTGCGCTGTTAGAGGTTACGGATAAGGTCTTTATGGAAGAGTTGCGCCCCACCGACGATCACCTTTCTCCCAACGGGCGCGTGATGGAAGTGCTTAGCGAGCACTTGTGCCAGGGCTGGCTGGAGGGTTACCTGCTCACCGGGCGGCACGGCCTGTTTTCTTGCTACGAGGCTTTCATTCACATCGTGGATTCAATGTTCAATCAGCACGCTAAGTGGCTCAAGGTGACGCGACACATCCCCTGGCGCCGGCCCATCGCTTCGCTGAATTATCTGCTGACCTCGCACGTCTGGCGACAGGACCATAACGGCTTCAGCCACCAGGATCCAGGGTTTATCGACCACGTGGTGAATAAGAAGGCGGATATCGTCCGCGTCTATCTGCCGCCCGATGCGAACACCCTGCTCTCGGTTGCGGATCACTGCCTGCGCAGCCGCCATTACGTGAACGTGATCGTAGCGGGCAAGCAACCGGCCCTCCAATGGCTTGGCATGGACTCGGCGATCGAACACTGCACGACCGGGATCGGCATCTGGGAGTGGGCCAGCAACGACCAGGAGACAGAACCGGACGTGGTGATGGCATGCGCCGGAGATGTTCCCACGCTCGAGACTTTGGCCGCCGTCGCCTTGCTGCGGGAACACATTCCCGACTTGAAGATTCGAGTTGTCAACATCGTTGATTTAATGACGCTGCAACCCTCCAGCGAGCATCCTCACGGCCTTAGCGACCGGGAATTCGATTCGCTCTTTACGGCGGACAAACCGGTGGTCTTCGCGTTCCACGGCTACCCCTGGCTGATTCATCGCCTCACCTACCGGCGGACCAATCACGCCAATCTGCACGTGCGCGGCTATAAAGAAGAAGGAACCACAACCACCCCCTTCGACATGACGGTGCTCAATGAGCTGGACCGTTTCCACCTGGCCGGGGACGTGGTCGATCGCGTGCCGAGGCTGCAGCGCCGCGGCGCTCACTTCAAGCAGTCGCTGCGCAACAAGCTCCTCGAGCACAGGCAATACATCGCGCGTTACGGTGACGATATGCCGGAGATCCGCGAGTGGAAATGGCCTTACTGATGGCAGGCATACCCACAACCAAACCGGGCCGGCGAAATCGCCGCCGCGGCGAATCCAGGAAAAGAAACGGCGGCGCTTCGCCGGCGCCCCCGAGCGCGGCCGCGAACCCGCCGGAGAATCTTCTTTCCGGCGCGAGCGAGCGGCAGATTTTGGGACGCTTTTCGGACCGCGCACTGATGGCCTTCCTGGCGATTGCTGCGGCATTGCCCTATTTGAATACTCTGGGCAACGGTTTGGTTGCTGACGACGAGATGCAACTGCTGCACAATCCCTACATCCGCAATTTCCACTATCTGCCGAAGATCTTCACTACGTGGGCCGCAGGCTACTTTCCGGGGATGCCGGATTATTATCGGCCCTTGATGAATCTTGGGTACCTGCTCTGCTATCAAGTTTTTGATTCCCAAGCTTTCGGCTATCATCTGGCCAACCTGGCGCTTAACTCGGCGGTTGTGTGCGCTGCCTTTCTCCTCACCAAGCGCCTGTTCCGGAATCGTGATTTGGCGCTGGTGGCCGCCGCCCTGTTCGCTTTCCATCCCATCCACACCGAAGCCGTCGCCTGGGTTGCGGCCAGCCCGGATATGGAGCTGGGCTTTTTCTACCTGCTCACTTTCTGGTTTTTCTTGGGTGTAGCGCGGCCGGGAGGGAAATTCTCGTCCACCACCCTGCTCGCCATGTCAGGGAGCTTCCTGCTGGCTTTACTATCCAAAGAGCAGGCAGTGACGCTGCCCACGCTGGCCACGGTCTACGAACACTTCTACCGGCCCGACCGGCAGGAAACGAGCGCAACGCAAAAAGTGAAGCGTTACGCAGCGCTGTGGCTCCTGACCGGTGTGTATCTTCTTTTCCGTATTTTCGTTCTCGGGGCATTGAGCTCGGGCGCCAGCATCAACCACATCACCTGGTACCAGACCTTTCTGTCTACCATCCTGTTGCTGGGCCAACATCTTTGGACGCTTCTCTGGCCCGTGAGCCTGCACGCGTTCTGCGCTTTCCACCCACCTTCGAGCCTATTTGATCCGGCGGTGGTTGCCGGTCTGATTGCCTTAGCCGTGTGCGGTCTCCTCATCTATTTCTTATGGCGCCCCGCAAGGCTCCTGTCGTTCGGGGTAGTGTGGTTTCTGGTAATCCTTTCTCCGGTCCTCAACGCCCGGTGGATGGTGCAGGCTGCGTTCGAGGAACGGTATCTCTATCTGCCGTCTGTAGGAATTTGCTGGCTACTGGCCTGGGGATTCCTGCGGTTGCGGGCTCGAGCTTCCAGGCGCAACCCTGGGTGGAGACCGGAACTCGCCACCGCCTTCGGAGTACTGATGGCGCTTTGTTTGTTCCGCATCGTCACACGCAATCGAGACTGGCTGGACAGTCCCACGCTTTACGCGAACACATTGGCCGCTTGTCCTGACTCTTACTACATCAGAAGGGACTTGGGAGCAATCTATTGGGAAAGGGGGGACATCGACTCGGCCAAGCGTGAGTGGCTGGAAGCGTTCAAGACAAACCCAACCTACTCGTTGAATTCAAGCAGCCTCGGGCTGGTCTACTTGAGGGAGCAGAGCTACCCGCAAGCTCTCGAGTATTTCAAAAAGGCTCTCGAGCTCGATCCCAGCAGCGCGGACGCACACCTGAACGTAGGCGTCACTTACATGAATATGCAGTCGCTCGAACTCGCCGAGCCTGAATTGCGCACCGCCGTCCGCCTTAAACCGCTATCTTCCGCCGCTCGCAACGCTCTGGGAAAACTCTATCTGGACGAGGGGCGGATGGCGGAGGCGGAAGAACAGTTTCGCCAATCCGTCGAGATCGAGCCCAATATTGCCGCTTACGGCAACCTGGGACTGATCCATTGGCGGCGTGGAGAGGCAACGCTTGCCGAGCAGCAGTGGCGCCAGGCGCTCCGCCTGGCCCCCAACGACTCGTCGATCTTGAATAACCTAGGGCTGGTGTGTACCAAACTGCAACGCTACCCGGAAGCTGTTTCCTTCTTTCGTAAAGCGATCCAGCTCAGCCCCAACGACCCCAGTCCTCACTCCAACCTGGGAATCACTTATATGAAGAGTGGCCAGCAAGGATTGGCGGAGACCGAATTCCGCGCCGCACTCCCCCTTGCGCCGCAGAAATACGAGACGCGAAATCGGCTGGGGATGCTCTACTTGGAGGGGGGGCGGGTGGAGGAAGCGGAAGAGCAGTTTCGCCTTTCGCTGAAGACCCAGGAGAACGACGCGGGCTACTGCGGGCTGGGAGAGATCTACCTGCGGCGTGGGGAGCGGGGCGCGGCGGAGCGCGCATTCCAGAGCGCTGCCCGGTTGGAGCCGAGCAACAGCCAGGCGCGGTTCAGATTAGGCGCGCTGTATCTGGCCCAAGGGCGCAAGGCTGAGGCGCTGCGAGAGTATCAGGCGGGGCTGAAGAGCGACCCGGAAAACAGTGAAGCAATTGCGGCGGCGCAAAAGCTGAGGGCGCAGGCTGGGCAGAATTGAGCCTTTCGGGTTTTGTTTCCCACAGGAGAGGTTGGGGCTCTTGCAATTTTTCTCGACGCGCGTGTGCGGTTCTGCTGCCAAACGCGTGAAATTACGATCATAGCCGCGCTCTACCATCTGAAGTTTAGAAACTCGTGGTGACCAACAGGCCCGCGCATCGGATTATGAACGCAATAATAACTCAGTAATCACCCAATAATCACTCTAGAACCGATTGAACTAATGGCCTATAAGGCGTACATTTACCTTGTCCGACGTGAAGTCAAATAGCAATCCCATCTAGGTAACATGGCTGGAGCAATTTCAGCCAAACCGGGTCAGCCGCACCATAGACGCGGGGAGTCCGTGGGAAAAGGGGGATGTAGCTCCCACGCGGTTCTAACCCCGAGCCTGAAACCGCCGCCCCATCATCCTCCCGCGCTGCGTGAGCGGCAGATCCTCTCTCGCTTTTCGGACCTCGCCCTGATGGCCGTCCTGGCGGCCGTCTCAGCTTTGCCCTACTTGAGTACCTTGCGCAACGGCTTGGTTTCTGACGACGAAATGCAGGTATTGAATAACCCCTACATCCGCAATTTCCATTACCTGGGGAAGATCTTCACCACCCAGGCCACGTCCTACATCCCGGGGCATCCCAATTTTTATCGGCCGTTGATGAACATCGGATACCTGCTCTGCCATGAGATTTTCGGACTCCGGCCATTCGGCTACCATTTGGCCGACCTGCTTCTTCACGCGGCGGTGGTGTGGGCTGTCTTCCTGCTCACCAAGCGCATGTTCGAGAATCGCAATCTGGCTTTAGTGGCTGCTGCCTTGTTCGCCATCCATCCCATTCACAGCGAAGCCGTTGCCTGGGTTGGGGCCAGCCCCGACTTAGAGTTGGGCTTTTTCTACCTGCTCACTTTCTGGCTTTTTGCGGGCGTAGCACGACCGGGAGGTAAGTTCTCGTATGCCGCCCAACTCGCCATGACGGCGAGCTTCGTATTAACAATATTCTCAAAGGAGCCGGCCGTCACGCTGCCGGTGTTGGCCACAGTCTACGAGCACTTCTACCGTCCCGACCGAAGGGAAACGAGGCTACTCCAAAAATTCCAGCGCTACGCGGTGCTGTGGGCCGTGGCTGGCGCGTACCTACTGTTCCGGGTTCGCGTATTGGGGGCCCTGAGCTTGGGTTTCAACGTTCACCTTCTCAATGGGTACGAGACGCTTCTCTCCGCCCTGGTTCTGTTGGGTCAATATCTTTGGAAACTAATTTGGCCGGTGGACCTCCGCATCTTCTGTCCCTTCCATGCGCCTTTGAGCGTGTTCGATCCGCGGGTGCTTGGGGGGTTGATGGCCTTCGCCGTATGCATTGTGCTTTTCTGTTATTTCTGGCGCCATGCCAAGCCCATCTCGTTCGGGGTGCTCTGGTTGCTGGCGCCGCTGGCGCCGGTGCTGTACGTGCGTTGGATGCGGGCTGCTGCGTTTGAGGAGCGGTATCTTTACCTGCCCTCGGTAGGTTTTTGCTGGTTGGCGGGCTGGGGATTTCTCAGGTTGCGGGAGGGAGCCTCAGATCGCAGCGCTGCCTGGAGCAGAACGTTTACCGCAGCGACCGCCATTCTGGCGGCGCTTTATTTGCTCCGCATCGTGACGCGCAATCGCGACTGGCGAGATAACCTGACGCTCTACACGAACACGTTGGCCGCCTGTCCGGACGCCTACTACGTCAGAAGAGACCTTGGCTTGTTGCACTGGAAAGATGGCGACGATGATGCTGCCGAACGAGAGTGGCGCGAGGCGCTCAAGACGGGGCCGCGACACGCGCCCACGTGGAGCAGCCTTGGGATGATGTATTTGAGAAAACAGAATTACTCACAAGCTGTGGAGTTTTTTAAGAAGGCCCTCGAGGCCGACCCCGTTAATCCGGACGCTCGCCTCTACCTGGGCGTGGCCTACATGAACACGCATGCGCTTGAAGTCGCTGAAACTGAATTGCGCACCGCCGTCGCCATTTATCCGTTCAATTCCAATGCTCGGAATGCCTTGGGAAAGCTGTATCTGGAGGAGGGACGGATGGCGGAGGCGGAAGGACAGTTTCGCCAATCCGTCGAGATCGAGCCCAATATTACCGCTTACGGCAACCTGGGACTGATCCATTGGCGGCGTGGAGAGGCAACGCTTGCCGAGCAGCAGTGGCGCCAGGCGCTCCGCCTGGCCCCCAACGACTCGTCGATCTTGAATAACCTAGGGCTGGTGTGTACCAAACTGCAACGCTACCCGGAAGCTGTTTCCTTCTTTCGTAAAGCGATCCAGCTCAACCCCAACAACCCCAGTCCTCACTCCAACCTGGGAATCACTTATGCGAAGAGTGGCCAGCAAGGATTGGCGGAGACCGAATTCCGCGCCGCGCTCTCCCTTGCGCCGCAGAAATACGAGACGCGAAATCGGCTGGGGATGCTCTACTTGGAGGGGGGGCGGGTGGAGGAAGCGGAAGAGCAGTTTCGCCTTTCGCTGAAG
>Ga0326728_10023757_pt1 | contig 11187 bp, 9 predicted proteins | sample MB3enrmetagenome_FD_207602 | JGI IMG/M metagenome (GOLD analysis project Ga0326728, IMG submission 207602) | Lab enriched peat soil microbial communities from McLean, Ithaca, NY, United States - MB31MN | ecosystem: Environmental > Terrestrial > Soil > Wetlands > Peat | place: USA: New York... | reverse complement strand
TACCGCAAGCCAAACCGGAAGCAGCCGCATTTCCGCCGAACGTCTGTCACGGATTCGCCCGGCATTGCAGAGTTTTATCGACCGGAACCAGACACCCAATTTTGTGACGCTGGTGGCACGGGAAGGTAAAATCGTCCATTTCGAGAGCCAGGGCTACGCGGATGTAGCGCGTAAAAAACCGGTAACGCCGGATACGATTTTCCGCCTTTACTCGGATACCAAACCGATTACCGGCGTCGCGGCGCTGATTCTCTGCGAAGAAGGCTTGCTGAGCCTGAACGACCCGGTTTCCAAATATATCCCGGCTTTCAAAAATCCACTGGTCACGACCAACACACGGATACGTCCCGGCCCGCCGGAAACAGCCAATATCATGCCGGCGAACCGCGAAATTACCATCCGCGACTGCCTGGCAAATACCACCGGGCTGGCGACTTTGCGGCGCGCGCCGCACTGGCTGAGTTCCAAATACCGGAAATACATCGAGGAATCCGGCTGGGATATCGCCGAGAGTATTGATAATGCTCCCCGCAAAAGTTACCGGGAAAGAGTGGAGGCGCATGCCCGGATTCCCCTCAGCTTCGAGCCCGGCAGCGATTACGAATATCACATCGGCTATCCGGTGGTAGGGGTCGTCATCGAACAAATTACCGGCAAAACGCTGGAAGAATTTTACCAGGAACGGATTTTCCGGCCGTTGGGCATGAAAGATACATCTTTCTATCTGGATAAAGCCAAGTTGAAGCGATTTTCCACCAGTTACCAGCCGAAATACGAAAACGGACAGTGGGGGATACAGGTCTTCGACCAGGCGGAAACCAGTGAAAAAGTGAGGGGGCCGAAAGTGCATTTCGGGGCGGGCGGGGACATGGGCGGGGCATTATCCACCGTGCCGGATTACACCCGTTTCGTGGAGATGCTGCTGAATCAGGGCGAATTTAACGGCGTGCGGATATTGAGCCGCAAATCCGTGGAAATCATGACCTCGGACCAGACCGGCGGCATCCCGACAAACGAAGGACCGGGCTTCGGGTTCGGCTGCGGTGTCGAAGTTTTCAAGGGCGGCAGCACCTATCCCCTCTTCCGCTCCGTCGGCAGCTTCGGCAAAGGCGGCGCCTGCGGCACGATTTTCTTCGCTGATCCGAAAGAAAAACTGCTGGCAATCTGCTTCACCCAAAAGATGATTTCCATGGCGATGGTCCGCGGGATTGACGCGCCGACCGCGCCGGACAACAGCTACCTGGAATTATTCGAGCGGCTGGTCTACCAGGCTTTACTTTAAGCATTAAATGATTCAGGATTAAAGAATGGCGACAAATACCATCAATCTGAAATGCGAATTGAACGTCGAGGACGCGATTGCCTGGAACAATTATTACCTGGAAAACAGCCCGCAATGGATAAAGAACTGGAAACTGATACGTTTTCTGTTCATGCCGGTGATGGTAATCTGTTTTCTGCTCGGCGTGATTTATCTGCTGGTCAATCCGCTCTATTTGAGCACGATAATCGCCGGCGGCATCGGGATTATTCTGGGCGGCGGCGGTTTCCTGTACCTTTTTTCTTATCCCGGCAGGTTACGGCGTAAAATCCGCAAGGCTGCGCAAAAAGCCTACAGCTATAAAAACAGCTTCGTCGGCATCCATCAGTATGCCATCTCCACGGTCGGCGTGGTGGACAACGATAACGACATCGTGAAATGGACGGCGGTGGAAGACATCGTGCAAACGGGGACGCACATTTTCATCCTGGTGCGGCCCAAAAAAGCGGTGATTATCCCCAAACGGGCTTTCGCCGATGGCGCCGCGGCCGAACGATTTTTCACGAACGTAAAGAGTATTTTTCAGGCGGCGCAGAAAACGAGTTAGCCTGCTGCTTTTGCTAAAACAACCCCGACGCTTTCATGCTGAGGTGCTTGTTATCCCCGATGATGATATGGTCGAGGACTTCGATACCGATGATTTGCCCGGCTTCCACCAGCCTTTTCGTCAGGCCGATATCCTGTTCAGATGCGGAAGTATCGCCGGACGGGTGATTGTGGACAAAAATCACCGAGGCCGCTGAGGCGGAAATCGCTTCTTTAAAGACTTCCCGGGGATGGACGATGCTGGTATCCAGGCTGCCGACGGAGGTTTCGCAGATTTTGATGACACGGGCGCGGGTATCCAGCAACACGGTCATGAAATATTCTTTCTTTTTGCCATTAAGTTTATTTTTTACCAGCGCAGCAACATCGAGGGGGTTTTTAATCACCGTTTGATTATCGTCGGAAGGATAGCCTTCCAGGCGGTTGGCCAATTCAAAAGCGGCTTTGATTTGACAGGCTTTGGCGAGGCCGATGCCTTTAACCTGAGAAAGCTCCTCTACCGTGGCGGCAGCCAGGCCTTTTAATCCGCCGAACTGACTGAGCAGACGCTGTGCGGTCACCATGACAGACTCGCCGGCAATACCACGACCCAGGATGACGGCCAGAATCTCCTGGGCCGATAATGCCTCTGAGCCGAATTGCTGCAGCCTTTCCCGGGGGCGTTCGGCGACGGGTAAATCATGGATGGTGAAGGAGTCTTTCGGCGGTTTTTCCTCATTTATCATATACAATACATTCTAATTGGATTTAGAGGCATTGTAAAGGGAGAGGGCCATAAACCTTGATTATTGAAAGTTTTAGATATTTTTGCTGTTCTTTAATTGTCGTTGCGAGACCTTCCCAAAACACCATGGAAGGTCGCGGCAATCTAGAGTTCATCGTACAAGTCACGCCATTCGGGATTCATGTTAATAATCAGGTCGATTTTCTTTTGCCTTGAACCAGCTTTTATTTGTTTTTCTCTGGTAATGGCACTTTCTATGCTATTGGAGACTTCGTAGTACATCAACATGTCAACATGATATCTTTTCGTAAAACTTTCTACGAACTTCCCTTTATGCTGCCAGACTCTCTTTTTCAGGTCATTCGTGACGCATGTGTAGAGCGTCGTATGTTTGGCATTGGTCAGGATATAAACATAGTATTGTTTTTCTATGTACATACATTTTAGATTGCTTCGTCACTTTTGTTCCTCGCAACGACATTATCCTGCTGAAATTTGCTAGGCATCCTGTTTGCCGACAATTGAACGGAGGTAAGCGGTGATGAAGCCGTCAATATCCCCGTTGAGCACGGCTTCCGTCTGGCTGGTTTCGTACTCGGTGCGGTGGTCTTTAACCATCTTGTACGGATGCAGGACGTAGCTGCGGATCTGGTTGCCCCAGCCGGCTTCGATGCGTTTGCCTTTCAGTTTGGCGCGTTCTTCCGCCTGTTTTTCCAGTTCGCCTTCCAGGATGCGGGAATAGAGGATTTTCATGGCAAAGGCTTTGTTCTGCAACTGGCTGCGTTCCGTCTGACAGGTCACGACAATGCCGGTGGGGATATGGGTGATGCGGACGGCGCTGCTGACTTTCTGGACGTTCTGGCCACCGGCGCCGCTGCTGCGGAAGGTGTCAACCTTGATATCTTCCGGCGCAATTTTAACGTCCACATTTTCTTCGGCTTCCGGCATGACCTCGACTAACACGAACGAAGTATGACGGGCATGGTCGGAATCAAAGGGCGAAAGCCGCACCAAGCGGTGCACGCCGTGCTCGGATTTGAGATAACCGAAGGCGTAAGAGCCGGTGATACTGATGGTAACATTTTTGATGCCGACTTCTTCGCCGCGGGATTCGTCCAGGATTTCGGTTTTAAAACCGCGTTTTTCCGCCCAGCGCAGGTACATGCGCTGCAGCATTTCGGCCCAGTCCTGGGATTCGGTGCCGCCGGCCCCGGCGTGAATCTGCAAAATGGCGTTGCGGGAATCATATTCGCCGCTGAAGGCCAGCTCCAGCTCCAGTTTGTCCAGCGTTGCGGACAGGTTTTCGATGTCTTTTTGAATTTCGGCGGTAAAAGAATCGTCCGCTTCGGCGACGGCGAGGTCAATCATTTCCCCGATGTCGACGGTACTTTTTTCGAGGCTGCGCCACTGTTCTACCGTTCTTTTCTGTTCGGCGAGGCGGCGCATGACGCTGCGGGCCTGGTTCTGGTCCGACCAGAAACCGGGTTCGACGGATTTTTGCTCCAGCGCGGTGATATCTTTTTCACGGCTGACGATGTCAAAGACGCTCCAGGAGAACCGAGATGCGGTTGTGTAATTCTGCCAGTTTGTCTTTTAATTCTTGCATTGGTACCTCTCACTTTATCTTTGACTTGCTTTTATTATACATTGACTTTGGTCATGTTCAAATAGGAATATAGCGATAATATTTTTAATTGTTGTATTTTACTTACTCCAATCAAACCTCACCTCCTGTCTCCCACTGCTCTACCTTTTGCCTTAACGGCAAAAGGATTTCGCCTGCGAGCTCAAGGCGAGGGAGGAGATTAATTAGAGGGGCTGCGCCCATTATGCATTTGCTCCGAATGGCTCCGCAAAGTACCTCCGACTGCGGTCTACGGACTCAAGCCTTGCGTAATATAATGCTGATTTAGTAAGTTGATACCTATCTGCCCGGTCGATTCTGTTACCATTCTTTTCTCCCAATTTTCTTAATTATTTGTTATTATGATCGCTTTTAGCGGACAGGCCCGGACACAATCACCGCAACCCCGGCAAATAACAGAATCAGTCATTGGTATCTCGTAATAATTCTCTTGTTTGAGTAATTTGAATTTGCACGCCGCCGCTGCCTTGCACATACCGTTTTCGCACTTTTCAGGACGGCATATATTAAAATTTATCAGGGCTGTTTTACCAGGCATCGTCCGATTCTGCATCCTTATCGCTGTATCTCACTTATAACTTTTAAGACACATTGACATTGTTGTTATATTGTGGTATTTATATATTAACATAATTATATATAATATTAGAAGAGGGCTATGAAAACTAAATATAATCTGGAATTGTTTAAATTACAGGCCGAATTATGCAAAACGTTCGCCGACCCCAGCCGCTTAATCATCATTCAGGAGTTGAGAGATGGCGAAAAATCAGTCAGCGAACTCCAGGCAGTTTTAGATATTCCCCAACCGGTTGTTTCCCATCATCTGGCCATCCTAAAAAACAAGGGGGTTGTGCAGCCAAGACGTGACGGGAAAAGTACGTATTACCACCTCCCTAATCCTAAAATTTGCGAAGCTTGCGATATTGTCCACGAAATACTGGTCCATCAGATGAAAGCAAACCATGAATTGACTAAGAAATTAGTCGGATAAATAAAACGGAGGCAGGGAATGGATAAACAAGCTCGGACTGATTTAGAAACACAATTTGGCGATAGGGTTAGTTTCGAAAAAACGGAACGTCTCGTCTATTCGCATGACACCGCCAGCCTGCCGAAAATGGTGAAGCAGACTCTTAAAACCGTGCCGGACGCTGTGGTCCAACCATTAAATACCTCCGATGTTATTTTCATCACTAAATTTTCCCGTGAACATAAAATTCCATTAACCCCACGCGGCGCTGCCTCCAGCGGCTGGGGCGGCGCGATTCCCACCAGGGGCGGCATCGTCGTCGATTTCTCCCGCATGCGTCAGATTTTAAATATCGACAAAAACAAGGGTACCATCCGGACTGAAGCCGGTGCCATCTGGAAAAATCTGGAAATTGCGCTGAACAAACAGGGATTGGCTTTACGGCTGTATCCTTCAAGTGCGATGAGCGCCACTGCCGGCGGTTGGGTAGCAGAAGGCGGCGGCGGCATCGGCAGTTATGAATACGGCAAAATCAGTGAGAATCTGGAATCAATTACAATCGTTACGCCCGAAGGGGAGATAAAAACGCTTCAGGGTGACGATATGGACCTGGTGACTGATGCCGAAGGCATTACCGGAATGATTGTGGAAGTAGAGGTAAAAACCCGCCCGGCAGACAGAGATATCCCCATCGTGGCTTCGTTCCCCGGAACAAAGCATGTAATCCAGACCTTTTATGAGATTAATCAAATGCAATTACCGCTATGGCATATCAGTTTTGCCAACGGTCAATTCACAAACAAACAGAAAGAAAGTGAATTAGCGGCTGCTAAAATAAAACCTCATTGGGGCGAACCCGAAACACAAAATAATGAAAATGCCGGACCGCCGGCCGTCGGCTGCCGGGCGCTTTTTGTTTATCCATCATCCCGGGAACAGACCTTAAAACCGGCATTATTGAAAATTATTGCCGGGAACGGCGGAAAACTCGCTGATGAAACGGTAACGGCTAAAGAATGGGCTGACCGTTTCTACCCGATTCGTCTAAAAAGACTCGGACCGTCTTTGATTTCCAGTGAAGCTATCGTAGCGGTTCCGGTGCTGAACCTGGGGCAATCGATCGATGAGATCGAACGTAAATTCCCGGATATCGCATTGGAGGTTACGCTGATCAGTCATGGACAGGCCTCTATCCTGGGACATTTACTGGGTGACGAGCGCTCGCCGGCTTACACCTTTGAATTTCCGCGTTCTCTGGAAATAATCGATGTCGCCTGCCAGTTCGGAGGCTGCCCGTATTCGGTGGGATTATACTTTACCAGCTATGCGCGCCGGAACCTCGGCGGCGGTAAAGTGACTAAAATATTGAATTACAAAGAAAAGACCGACCCGGATTGGCTGATAAACCCGGGGAAGATATTACCGGAAAACCGTAATCCCGGATTAATGAATCTTACGATGAAAGCCGGACAGCTGGCGCAGCCGTTAATGGGTGTCGGAAGGGCGGTCTTCAGCCACAAGCCAAAGCTGGCAAAAAAGATACCGGCACAAATCGCCTATGAAGCCTATTCCTGTGCCCAATGCGGTTATTGCATCGATGTCTGCGACCAATATTCCGGCAGGCAGTGGGAAACGGAAACATCCCGCGGCCGCTGGTATTTCCTGCGCGAATATCTGGACGGTAAAGCCGAGTTCAACCAGAAGATGCTGGATTCCTTTTTACTCTGTACAACCTGCCAGCGCTGCAACCAGGTCTGCCAGGTGCAAATCCCCATCCAACAAATGTGGGACCAGATGCGCGGGTTAGTAATCCAGGAAAAAGGCTATCATACCTTCCCCGGTTTTGAATTTATGGCTTCCAGTTTCAGAAGGGAAGATAACATCTGGGCGGGGAATAAGTCGGAACGAGACCTGTGGGTGCCGGCTGATGTCAAAGTGCTCCCCAGGGCGAAGGTAGCCTACTGGGCGGGCTGTACGGCTTCCTTTGTGGAACATGACATCGCGCAAAACGCCGTGCATATCTTAAAGGAAGGCGGCATCGATTTTACCTACCTCGGAAAAGATGAGGCCTGCTGCGGCATCCCGATGTACTCTGCGGGCAAGTGGGATTTGTTTGCCAAAGCGGTAGAGCATAATATTAACGAGCTGAACAAACGCGGCGTGGAGGAAGTGGTTATTTCCTGTCCCGGCTGCTGGGTGACTTTAAATCACACTTACCGCGAATGGGCGCAAAAATTAAACTTGAAATATGATATCAAAGTAAAACATATTACCGAAGTCACCGACGAACTGATAAAAGACGGTAAACTTAAATTTAGGCAAACACCCAAAGACGGCGGCAGAATTACTTACCACGACCCCTGCCATATCGGGCGGCACGGCGGGATTTACGACCAGCCAAGGGATGTGATTAAAGCCATACCCGGGATTGATTTTGTCGAGATGGAACACAACCGCGAAAACGGATTATGCTGCGGCAGCGTGCTTTCCCGTGTCGGCAGGCCGCCGGCGGCGGATGCTATCGGCGCCTTCCGCATGAAAGAAGCCGAAGCAGTGAAAGCGGATATTGTCCTGACAACCTGTCCCTGCTGCGAAGTACAGCTCAGGGTCGGCGCCCGCGCCGGCAAATCGCCGGTCCGTGTACTCGATTTTACCGACTTAGTGGTCGAAGCATTAGGTTATGAAGTAAAAGACCCCACCTACAGCGTTTTAGATGCCTGGGATGTTTTCGGTATTGCGATAGATATGATGACGGTCAAAGGCATGGCCGAGATGATGGGCCAGATGATGCCGGAAATAATGGATGCCATGCCCGGAACGATGAAGGGCATGATGGCGATGATTGTCCGCATGCCGGCCGGGATGCGCCGGCCGATGCTGGGGATGATGGAAAAAATGATTCCGGTACTGATGCCCAGGCTGCTGCCGGGCATGCTGCCTAAACTAATGCCCAGGGCCGAGCAACTGATGCTGGCAGCCATTCCCAAGATGCCTCCAGCAATGAAGAACATGCTACCCGGTGCTCTGCCCGAAGTAATGGCAAAAATCATGCCGCCGATGCTGCCCGGCGTTGCCGTGCTGGTGGCGCCGCAGATGACGGCCTATCTGGAAAATGAAGCCCTGCAAAGAAGAAAGTAAATAACTGTATAATCCGAAGTAAATGTTAATATCAGGAGATAAACATGCCACAAACTAATTACAAATGCTCGCAATGCGGCGGGAAATTCGAATACTCAAAAGGTTTATTTGAAAAGGAAAATAATATTAAATGCCCGAAATGCGGCGCACAAAATCCTGAAAAAATAACTGCCCCGGTCAAGCCTGACCCGTGCGTCAACCCGTTCGAGTCACGAGGCGGCGGCTGAGGTCCCCGCTGGTAGGCAGTTTGCCTGCATTTTATTGCCTTGATAATGCGCTGTAAAAGTGAACATCAAAATCATTTCCTGCCAGGCTTATTCGATTTTGAGTTATTTTGATTGCCAGTACTATTTTCCTGATGATTTTGGGAAGGATGAACATGGAGTCTGTAAATAATTGCGGGGTATGTGCCAGGCCGCTGGTGTACGCGACCGAATCTGTGACGAAAACCTGCGACCTTTGCGGCAAAGAAGAGAAAACAAACATATACTGTCCATCGGGACATTATGTTTGTGATTCATGCCACAGCAAAGCTGCGATAGAAGTCTTAAAAAATGTATTGGCCCGGTCAAAAAACACAGACCCTGATGAGATATTGGAACAGGTAATGGCGCATCCGTCGGTGCCGATGCACGGGCCGGAGCACCATGCGATTGTCCCTGCGGCAATCATCACGGCGGTGCGGAATACCGGATACCCGGTGCCGGAAGGGGCGATTGACAAAGCCATCGAGAGGGCAAGTAAGGTGCCCGGCGGATGGTGCGGTTTATACGGCGATTGCGGCGCGGGGTCGGAGTCGGCATTGCAGTGAGTGTACTGACCAACGCAACGCCGCTAACCGGGAAAGAACGCACTTTAGCTCTTGGAGGGACGTCTTTTGCTTTATCGCGCATGCTTGATAGTCAATCCCGCTGCTGCAAACGGGCATCCAGAACGGCCGTCGAGGCGGCGGTTGATTACTTGAACGATAAATTAAGGATAAAGCTAGCAAAAACAAAGGGCATTGTATGTACTTACACGGTCAGGAATCAGCAGTGCGCCAGGCAGGAATGCCCTTATTATCCCAAACAAACCATTAAACAAGAATAAAATAATTTCCAATCGGAAGAACGTGAATAGGTATTCGTGTTAATTTTCAGTTTCTTTTTTCTGAAATTATTGCGTATATTCAGTCATCTGAGTAACCACGTTAAAATTATTTTTAGTGCAGGCGTTCTGTGAGATTGGGAAGTTTGCCCTGAATGCAGAGTTGAATCGCTTCGTCAATATTATTGACATCGGTAATTATAGCTTCGATTCCATTTTGTTTTAAACTTACTTGGGCGCCCCAACCCATTCCCCCGGCAATCAATACCTGGCAATCCATGATGTTAGCCATCATCCCGGCATGACTCGCTTGAGCATTGGCGTCAAATCCGTGCTTTTCTCCGTGAGAGGCTTGAGATTCGTGTTCTGACCCGGCCAGGTGGTGACCGGCTTTATTCCTTTGCTCTTTATTAACAACCTTGCCATTCTCTATAGTGACAACTGTATAATACAGCGCCCGCCCAAAGTGCTGGCAGATTGTCTTCCCATCATCAGTTACTACAGCGATTTTCATGTTTTGTTCCCCTTCCTTTCGATTATTATTTATTTTCGACACGTTATCGCATCCGTTGAAACATTTACAGCCAAGAGAGGCTACTTCGAAATTGCCGCCTTCAATCCTGATTGCCTTACCATTCAGTAAAGCATCAGCCATTTTCTTGCGAGCCGAAGCCAGGATTCTTTGAAAAGTCGGACGGGAGATGTTCATCTTCTCCGCGCCTTGCGCCTGGTCCAAACCTTCGAGTTCTTTAAGCCGTAAAGCTTCTACCTCTTCAACAGAAAGCTGAACTTCTTCGAGTTCCCTTAAAGGTAAACCCGCCGGCTTAAAATACGTTATTCCCGGCATGAAACCCACACGTCGGCATTTAAATGGTCTTGGCAATTCACCCTCCCCTGTTATGAGCATATGCTCATAATTAATATTAATACACGGATAAGTATTTGTCAAAGAAAAAGAATAAGATAAAACTCGATAGGTTACAGCCCGAACTTTTTAAAAGCCTCGTATTTAGGAAAATCAATCGCAAGCGTAAACAGAGCCGAATAGCCCAGAACAAAAAGCACCTGATAAGGAGCTAACGCCGGGATAATCAGGCCGTATACTCCAAGCAAAGAAAATACCACTAATGCCGCGATTGTGGTAATTGCCAACTCTCTGCCCGGGAGTGACGACCAGAAGTATTTTCTTTCCCTGACGATGTACACGCGGAACTGACTGGTAAATATCAACATCAGAACCGTAAAGGTTTGGAGCTGTGCCAGTTGCAAATGGAAATAACTGGAGCCAATGAAAAGAGCAATTGCGCCCTCAACGACGAGTAAAGCCCCAACCATCAAAGAAGCAAAAGTAATATTCTTTACATTCCAATTATTCGGTTTGGCGGTGTATGATACGTTATCAGTGGCCAGAGACATGGTGACGAAGTCGTTGGCAAATATTAAGAGAGTCATTCCCAGCAAAGACACAACTAAGTCGTGAAACCAGAAAAAGCCGATGGTCAGGAGGCCGATGACCTGAATGACCTTGGTTACTTTATTGATGACCCAGGTCAGCATCCGCTGGTAAATATGCCGGCTGGTTTTCAAAGCTTCTATGATTACGGCGACGCCGGGTTCGGTCAAGACCATACTCGCTGACGCCTTGGCGACATCTGTAGAGCTGCTGACCGCGATTCCAAGTTCAGCCTGTTTTAGCGCCGGGGCGTCATTAACACCATCCCCGGTCATACCGACCATATGGCCTTTGGATTGAA
>Ga0326728_10023756_pt1 | contig 11187 bp, 11 predicted proteins | sample MB3enrmetagenome_FD_207602 | JGI IMG/M metagenome (GOLD analysis project Ga0326728, IMG submission 207602) | Lab enriched peat soil microbial communities from McLean, Ithaca, NY, United States - MB31MN | ecosystem: Environmental > Terrestrial > Soil > Wetlands > Peat | place: USA: New York... | reverse complement strand
ACTGCTTGGAAATGGCCAGGCCCAAACCCGTGCCGCCGTACTTGCGGGTGGTGGAACTGTCCGCCTGGCTGAAGACTTGGAAAAGCCGCGGTTGAATCTCGGGCGGGATGCCAATGCCGGTGTCGCGCACTTCGAAGCGCAAATCCACGTACGTCGCCGTTTCAGCCATGTTGGCCACCGAGACAATCACTTCGCCAGACTCGGTGAATTTCACCGCGTTGCTCACCAGATTGACAAAGACCTGGCGAAGCCGTCCCGGATCGCCGCGCAGGTGGATGGGAACATCGGCCAGAACGAAGCCGGCCAATTCGATGTTCTTGGCCTGGGCCGTTTCGGCCAGCAATTCGAGGGCGCCTTCGATGGTTTCCTGCAAATTGAAATCAATCGTTTCGAAAATGAGCCTTTTGGATTCGCCTTTGGAGAAGTCCAGCACGTCATTGATCAGGATCAACAACGATTCCGCGCTGCGCCGGATCGTTTCCGTATATTCCCGTTGCTGTGAAGTCATCTCCGTGTCCATGAGCAAATCGGTCATGCCGATGACCCCGTTCATCGGGGTCCGAATCTCATGGCTCATCTTGGCCAGAAACTCGCTCTTGGCCTTGGCCGCGCCTTCCGCCTCGGTTTTGGCGCGGCGCAATTCGGTTTCGGCCGCCTTGTACTGGCTGACGTCCTGGACGGTGCCGGCGTAGCCGCCGCTCTTCTCCTTTTCGCCGGTTTCGTAGCGAATGGGCGCCGTGCGGCAGGAAACCCAGCGTGTCTCCCCGTTGGGCGAAACCAGACGAAATTCCTGGGAGAACTCCTTGTGCTCGAGCAAACAGCGGCTCCACTGTTCCAGCACCCGGGGTTTGTCCTCTTCGTAAATGGCCCGGATCCACCCCTCGCGCAAGCTTTCCTCAAATCCCAGGCCCGACATGGACAGCCAGCGCGAGTTGCAGTAAATCCATTGCCCGGCGGTGTCGGCCAGGAAGACGCCGTCGGGGGAAGATTCGCCCAGGGAACGGAACTTGGCCTCGCTTTGCTGAAGGTGGGCCTGGATGTGCTTGTACTTGACGTTCTCCTGGTGCAGGGCATCCATGTGCTCGGCCACTTCCCGTTCGATGGTCTCGTGCAGAAGCTGCTGTTCGGCTTGATTGAACACCATGCCGGAAGTCAGCCGAAGACTTTCCCAAATCCACAGCGCCAAAATGGTGTCCTCGAACAGGACCCAGCCGGTGAACCCAACCCAGCTCCAAGGCGTGACCACCATGGCCCCAAAAACCGATTGGATCCAATGCAAACCGCCCAGAAAATGGTCCGCCGCCACCACCACTGTGGCAGAGAGCAGGACCTTGACGTCGCGATAGGAGGCCAGCGAGGCCAGGGCGCCGAAGATGAAGAAATGGGTTTCAAAACCTCCCCCGGTCAGATGGATGAATAAAGCGGGAGTGAGCATCTGGCCAAGGGCAATAATATGGCGGGTCCAGGCGCGGCCGGGACTTCTGAGGGCCAAATAGAGAGGCAGGAGATAAATCAACCCGGCCAGTTCCGCCGCGTTACAGACCAGCCTCCACGGATTTTCCGCCGGCCAAATCTCGGGGGAAATCAGGGAAGCGGCGGCCATGGCGGCCAGCCATTCAAAAACAATCAACCAGGCAAACATCCGGTCGGTCGCCTGGAATGTATTCTTCCTGAGGGCGCGGAATATCTTTTCGGCCCGCTCACTGGCCGCGTTTTCGAACGTGCTTTTTTGCTCAACGGAGGTCACAAAAATATCAACTGATTCAAGTCAGTTACAGATAGCAGACCTTGGGCCTAATTGCAATGCGTTTCCAAAGTGCTGGTTTTAAACAACTTGCAACTTCCAATTATTGAGAAGCCGGTTGGCGCCGCATTCTCAGGCCGTTCATCAGGCCGTTCAAAATGCATTCCATTGACGAATAAACTCTTAAAAGAGGCCCAGCCCTTCAATCGAGAAAGACAATGCGTCAAAATCACGCAAGAGTCGGCTGGGGGTAAAGCCGGGCTTGAAATACCCCGGTCTGTTCATGGGAATTCCTGTAAAAGTGTAAAGTGCCTGTCGGAAATCTTTACACAATTCAAATAAAAATAAATTGCATAAGTTCTTGACATCTGTTCCCACCCCTGATAACCTGTTGATAATCAAGGGGAACCGTCTCCTTGGGAATTTGAGTGGAAGGGCACGCTTGATGGCATCAAAGATGCTAATTAAATGGGTGAATAATTGAGGAAAAATGGGCGGTGTGAGACATATTGCGAAAGATTTGAGGCAAAATATAAAAAAGTGCTTATGAAAACGAACCATGTAATTTTAATGGCCTTGGTTTCCTTGGCGGCTGCAACAGCGCCGCAGTTGATGGCCGATACCGTGGTGTTGTATCAAGATGCTTATTCGGCTCCCAATGGAGCAGGTAGCGCATCGGGTGGCGAATTCTCTGCAATAACCTTGCCAACAAGCTATTTGGCTGATTATTCGCCACTGGCGTTATTTAACGCTGGCGGTGGGTTTGGTTTTGACACTTTCTGCGTCGAGGTGGGTGTAGATTTTTATCCGGGCGTTACTTATGGCTATACCTTGGGCCAGTCACTTTCCAGTCCCGACATCCCGTTGACAGAGGGCGCGGCGTACCTTTACTACGAGTTCGCGACTGGCAAGCTGAATTATGATTATTTGAACACGCCGGCTTCGGGTCCTGGCGGCACTGACAGAATACAGGATGCCGGGCTGCTGCAGGCGGCGATCTGGGAGTTTGAAGGCGGACAGATTTGGAGCGGAGACCCTTTTACCACTGGAAACTATTACTACCAGTTGGCTCTCGGTGAGTTTGGTGGATCACTTGCCGCTGCGGATGCCGCCAGTGCTGGCGCGTATGGCGTTGATGTTCTGCAATTGTGGAACCCTCCAGGATCTGATGTCCCGGCGCAAGACCAATTGGTGTATGTTCCGGTTCCGGACGGCGGATCAACTGTTTTGATGCTGGGGATGGGCTTTAGCCTGCTTTCGCTGGTTGGCCTCCGCTATCGCAAGTTGCCGGTTTATTGAAACACAACGGTGGGGGCTGTGCCCCCCAGACGCCCATTTCATCCTTGGCCACGCCCTTGTGTCGTTTTCTGAACGCTCACCACTTCAAAAGGGTTAAGGGGCCGTTTAAAAACAAAACATTCCCGTGGCAGCCGACGCAAGGAAGCTCAAATTTGCTTAAAGAGGATCCCTCAAAAGGACTGGAGCAATTTAAAAATAAATGTAGCCGTATGCTGTGCGGTCTCGGGGAGCGCGACCGTTTTATCGCGCCGCAGCAACGCGGAGGCGGACTCGGTCGCACTCGCCGGCGTCTTGCCGACGCAGACATTCCACGGCTGCGTCTTTATTTAAAATGCTCTAAGAGCGTGTTTTGAAAATCTCATATTGATAACGCCCCGGCTCGGCAGGAGCCTCGCCCTGCCAAAAACGCCCCGGTAGGGCGAGGCTCCTGCCGAGCCATTTGCCGGGGGATGGTCAAAAATCGCATTTTCAAAACACGCTCTAATGACGAAAAAGGGACCCCGGGCATCGCCCCACTTTTGGCGAGATTCGTCATTGGGAGTTCGTCATTATTTCGTCATGCGTGCTTCGACATGCGTCATTCTTTTTGACCTGGCTGCGGCAAGCCATTACCTCTTATTGACAATCGAGTTGCCAAAAACCGGGATGCGCCTTAAAGCCCCTGCACACACCGAAAGCCAATGGCGTCGTTGTCGCCGGCGGACGGGCTGATGTAGTTGCGATTGGCGCACCGCGCGAGGTAGGCGCTACTGCCCCAATTCCCGCCGCGGTACACACGCGCGCTCCCGGATGCCGGTCCCTGTGGATTACTGCCCCCCAAATACGGGCTGCCGGTCGGATACGGCGGCCCCCCATACCAATCCCAGCACCATACCGATTCATTCCCAGTCATGTCGTAAAGTCCATATCCGTTCGGCGCAAAATAGCCCATTGGACTCGTGAACGGGTAGACCGGATTATTGGGCCATCCGGTGTCAAAATTCGTGTTGTAGCCGTTCGGTCCCAAGTCGTAGTTCTGGGCCAGACCGTCGAAATTGCAGCCGATGCAGCCGTAGTAGTTGGCCTGGCTTTCGGAAATCGTGTCGCCCCACGGAAACCGTTGCCCGCTCAATCCGCCCCGCGCCGCCTTCTCCCACTCCGCTTCCGTCGGCAACCGATATCCGCTGGCCGTCCAATTCACATAAAGATTGGTCAACTCCCCATTCGTATAGACCTGCGTCAAATTCGTATCCGTATAATACACAGGAGTTAAACCCGTTTGCTGCGACCTTGCATTGCACCACTTCACCGTGTCATACCAATCCACCGCCTCCACCGGTTGATTCGCCGCTCTGCCCAGCCCGGCGCCGGGGCTAAAGACATACCCGGTGTTCGTGGCCCAATTATAGACCGACTGCCATTGACTGTAGCTCACCAGGTTCACGTCCATGTAAAACGCCGACACATAGACGTTCGTGGGGTTTGCATCAGTGATGTCGCTATCACCGATGGAGTTCCCCATCGTGAACGACCCTGCCGGAATGAACGCCATGCCCGGAGGGATGAGCAGGCTTAAACGGTAAAACTGGTGTGTGCCGGAGATGGCATTCGTCACCGTGTTTTGCCCGTTGACGACAACCGGCGCGGGAGAATTGGTGCTCCAGGCCGCCGGGGAAAGGTTGGTGGTGCTTTGCAAAACGAAATTCGTTGCCGTAGTCGGCCAGGAGAGAACGACTTGCCTGCCAGCCAATGCAATACTCAAATCAGGCGATTGCGCCAGAGCGGGATGAATGCCGGCAAACAACGCCAGCGCGGTGGACAAATAACAATGGAATTTGGTCTTCATAAAAGGTTTTGGATCTTGTTCGTCGTCGTTTGGCCTGAATTTCCTGGCATAAGATTGTCTATTCTACACTTCGTCCAATGGAAATGCAAGTTGAAAATCGCCTTACGGATGTCTCCCGTGCCGATCGTTTGCACTCGCGCCGGCATCTGCAATTCTGGAGTTTCCAAATCAATCGAGCCATGAATGACCAGATAAATGCGGGTTGCCCCGCCTCGACCCCCCTGTCCCCTGCTTCAAAATCCGCCCGCATCGCGCATTCGGCCAGGATTTGCCGAAACTGGACCGCCAAGCCGGCGAAAAGGGGGTGTTCCGGCAATGTTTCCGCCGTAAAACCAAATCCTGGCTTTCTCATCAATGCCACGCTTGCACTCATTTTCTTCTCTCCACAATGAGAACACAGCTAGTCCAATGCCATCTTATGCCATTTCCCTGACAATCTTGGGCAAAATTGACGCGTTTTGAACCCCAACATTCCCCATCCTACACTCTGTGCCCTCCCATCTGGGACAGGCTCTATCTACGCCATTTTGGGACATCTTGGCACATGTTTCGGCCAATAATTCTCAGGGGTCTAAAGCCATTGCATGGCGGGTTGAGCATTCCCAAAGAGATCACCCGCCGCCAAGAGCGCAAAGCTGGGCTGCAAAACGCGGAGGCCGGGATTGAAGCCCGCGCCCAAGCGCGCTACGCCCTCGAGTTGGCCGGGCAGGAGAACAATGTTCAGTTTCGTCAACTCCGTGGCACAGGAGCCGATAGCCGATTAGCCTGTGGGGGCTGAACGAAAAACCGTTTCTCAACTCCGACAGGCTGCCAGGACAAACTCAGCATTTATATCGTGCGGGTCTTGCGGAACAGGCGCAGAGTGCCCGCCCCAAACGACAGCAGCAGCAACGAAATCGTCGTGGGCTCCGGAACTTGCTCGAACGACTGTGAAATGAAAGAAGCCGCATCGAAACCACCGCCAGGGTTTGTGGTAAAGCTGATGTCTTTGGTTACATAGAGAACAGTTTCAGGAGGAACGATATCCGTGGAACCGCTAAAAGTATTTGGACTAAGTTGGATGTTACCGACAACTGTCCCGCCTGTCACGGCAAAAGATCCAGTGGCCGCCGTTTCGTCAATTGAGAGGGATCCATTTACGGCACTGCCATTATAAGATAGATCAATCATATCAATTGCCCCAGCGTTCGCTGTCACGACGTAGTTGAGTGTAAGGTATGCCGATGCGCTGCCGCCAGATGCAAACGATATGTTACCCGCGTACGAAAGATACTCAACTCCTTTACTTTCAGTCGCAGTGACATCAATTTGGGTGGGATCAAAAGAAGCTAAACCATTCTCGCTAAAACTAAAGTCGCTGAACGTCTTGTCGTCAACGGTAAGAGTTCCGCCGCTGGCAACAAGGCCTGCCAGCGTACTTTGAGCTTGAGCTGTTTGGCAAAGCAGACCGGTTAGTAAAATCGCTCCAGAAGCCAGAGCCATGATTGGTTTTGCATGCATTCTCATATCACGAATCTCCAAGTTTTTTTCCACGTTGTTTTTCCGCATTTTTCTGCTGACGTAATGAGACTATACAGTTTTTCCGGGCTTGTCCAGAAAAAAAGTGATTTATTTTTGGTTTTGGGGGTGGGACGAAATTGCGGCGATTCCCGAATGGCGCTTGGATAAGGAACCTGGTTTGTAACATCTTGATTTGCAACATATTACATAAATACCAGGTCAATCGTGCTGAAAAGTCCGGGAAATCGCTTTGGTGGCTTCCCTCGGAGATGCATTGCGACGCTCGCTTTTGGTAGTTTTTGGCCCCCCTCATGGATCACGCTGATTTACAATGATTTACGCCTTGTCCAAGTGCCATTCTGGCGATTCCCCCAAGCTTTGCCAACCCGACTTTCGCACACAACTACTTGTACGGCAATGTGTTATGGCGTGGAACGGCGGCCAATGACGTGGCCAGGGTCAATCTGCTCTTCAAAGCGATCCACTTGAAAGCGCTGCAACATCACATGTTCACCCGGCCCAGTCCATCCCTTCTTCCGGGCAAGACCCAATTGCTGCCCGCCGGTCTTGATCTCCGCGATGCCTGGCAACAGCAGGCCGCGGCGACCGTCCTCAGTGGAAACCACCACGCCGTAGCGCTCGGGATCAAGTTCGTCGGCCGAAGAAGTTTTTTCCATCGAGTGAAGCATACGCAACGGATGATGGGATTAAAGTCCCTTGCCACCATGTCATTTTTTCGCAGCGTGATCTATTATTATTGGCGGCATGCCAGCCCGGCTTCGTAGCGCTTCATTTCGCCGTTTAACTCCTCCACTAAATCTTGCTGCCCCGCAGCCCGTGCCAGTTCAAGTGCCTTTTGCGCGGTGCGCATGGCGTCATCAAATCGCCCGGCTTCGGCAAAGGCGGCGGCCAGGGTGTCGAGAATGTTCGGGTTCTTTCCGCCGGTCAGCGCATTGGCCTGCTGGGCCAGTTCCACCGCCTTATCGCCGTTGCGCAGCGACGCCTTCGGAGAAGTGGCCAGGAGCCAGGCCAGATTGTTTTGCGCCAGAGCGTTGCTTGTGGTGGAGGCCAGCGTGTGGTTCCACAAGGTTTCGCTGTCCTGCCAATACCCGGTCTGTTTCCAAGCGCAGACCATCAAGACGCCCGTCACGGCAACTATCAAGCCTCCCAGCGCCGCCCGCTGATGCTTCCATCCCAAGCTCCAATCTCCCGCCAACCACGTCATAGCCATGTATATCCCGATCTGCGGCAGGTAGGTGTACCGATCAGCATGGGCCTGTGCGCCCACTTGGATGATTCCCGCCACCGGCGCCAGCATCGCCAAGTACCAAACCCATCCGACGAGTATCCACGGTTCCGTCCGCCGCCGCACCCATGCGACCGTGGAAAGACCCGCCAGCAACGTCCCGGCCAACACGAGGTTCCACGCCGCCAAGTTGTTGTGTGAATAGGGATAATACACCGCCAGGCGCGCCGGCCAGATCATCTGGCCAAGATAAACCATGCAGGTCACCAATGCGTTGCCAAAGCGCAAAGGCAGCGAACAGGATTCGGTCGATTGCATGGCTTCGTTTTGCGCCAAAAGCGTCGCGAAGGAGGAGGCGGCGGAGAGGGCCAGGAAAGGGAGTTTTTCAAGCACCAATCTCCGAGCCGATTCTCTCCTTTGCAACGGCCAATAATCCAGCAACAGCAGCACCACGGGCAGTGTCACCAGCATCGGCTTGCACATCAGGCCCATAGCAAACAGAAACATCACCAACGCGTAACGCCTCCACGACCACGGACGGCGCGCGTAGCGGACATAAGCCCCAATGGTCAGCATGAAGAACAGCCCGCTGAGGACGTCCTTGCGTTCCGCCACCCAAGCCACCGATTCCACCCGCAACGGATGAATGGCAAACACGGCCGCGACAAAGGCGCTCTGCCAAAGGGCGCCGGTCATTTGCCTCAGAACCAGGAAGAGTAGGATGACCGTTGCGGTGTGCAGCAGGACATTTGTGAGATGATGTCCGCCGGCATGCAGCCCATAGAACTGGCAGTCCACCATGTGGGAAAGCCAGGTCAATGGCATCCAGTTGGAGGAATGGAAGGAGAATGCCCAAACCAGGCCCCCAAGCGTCAGACCACGGCCGACCACCGGATTCTTATACACATCACCACCGTCGTCGAAATTGACGAACTCGTGCCGCAGCGTCTGACCAAAAACGGCAAACGTGATCGCGGCCAGGACAAGGCAAAGCACCGGCACGAGCCAGCGTTGATCCCGGCGGCTTGTGCCGACGGGGAGTTGTGGCGGGGATTGTCGGCGGATCATATACCCGTCTGTACATGCAAAAGGCAGGATTTGCATCCTGCCTTTTGGTGTGTAAAAACTTATTGAATCTCAATCAAACTCGGGCCGTTATTTCAACACCGTCCGGCGCAGGAGTCCGCAGCCCATCAGAGCGAGGCCCAAGATCGAGACGGTCATGCCGCCATCAGGAACCTGGTGAAACGATTGTGTAACCTGAGAAATCGTATCGTAAGTGGGGCCTCCACCATTAGCAAAAAAAGTGATGTCTTTGGTTACATAGATCTCACTTTCCCAAGGGCTAATGAGATATGTGAGTGGAGTGCTAAAAACAAGAGGATCAACAAGGCTCGAACCCACAGTTGTGCCGCCAAAAGCGTTAATGGTGGCGGTTTCTTGAACTGTGACGAATCCATTAACGGCGCTGCCGTTAAAGTTTTGGTCGATCATATCAATCAACGGACCCGTTGTAGTCACACTGTACTGGAGTTCAAGATCTGCAGAACCACCACCTTGCATGTTACCCGTCCACTGAAGATAGTAAACCCCGCCACTTTGATACGCAGTGACTACAATTGCGTCGGCATTAAAACCATTTAAGCCACTTTCCGTATCAGTGAAATTGCCGAATGTCTTGTCGCCCACGACAAGAGTATTACCAGTACCGGCGAGTTGATTCAAGTAGGCAGTTGTGCCAAGGTCATTTGCGTTTGCCAGTGCTACGCTGCCAAGCAACCCTGCCGCCAGCAGCCCTAATGTTTTGATTGTTTTCATTGTTATATTGCCTTTCTTCGTTTGTTTGTTCTTGTTCAATACAGTTTTCACGAACAATGGTATGTATGCAAGGCACGTGCCAAGAGCTTGGAATTGGCTTTTGCCGCATGGATAAAAGTTCATAAATGCTTTCAAATAGGGCACTTATGCACTAAGAACTTTTGTATTATTTTTAAATGACCTTCCTGCTGTATGACTGAAAATGTAAACGATTCCGACATGATAATTGGTTTTCCTGAATTAGAACAATCGCAAGTGCCTTATTACAAGGATTTTATACATTATAATCGAGTTCGTAAAGTCTTCCGACAGGTGGATAAAACAGGAAACAGGCAGCTAAATTCACATAAACCATTGAAGGCCAGCATCTTACAAATATTCAAACCGCCTAATCACCGATTTGAGCCGTTTTGTGCCAAAGAGGCAAGGGCGATCGCCTTGGCCTTGATCAAAAACGGCAGATTAAGCCAGTCCGAGGAGGCCATTCTACAGACACGGTGATTGTTTGCAACCCTCTGAAATTGAGGGACATACGACAATATCACGCCCGCTGCCTGCGTTGCCATCAGTAGAAATTGAAACGTTCGGGGACATTGATGACGTCGTAGGGCTTCAGGGTAAAGGAGGGCATTTGCTCGGTCTTGCTGTGGAGCACCTTGTGCAGGTTCAGTTTGAATTTCTCGGTGTGGCCTGCGTTGTCCGTCCGGATAATCTGAACGGCTTTCAAATTTGCCTTGGTGTCATCGACCCCGGCCTCAATCAGCGCTTCCAAGGGGGTTAATGGCCGCTCCGAAATAATCTTGCCCGGTTTGAAAACAGCGCCCATGACATAAACCACGAATGCGGACGATTGGACTGTGACCGAAACTTCGCTGTTCACAAGTTGCGAACCGTAGAGTTTTTTCAGGTCCGCCTCCACGGTGGCCGGAGTTTTTCCGGCGGCATCGTATTCGCCGATCATTTCCAGGGTGATCTTGCCGTCGCGCCGAACGGTCTCGATTGTGTCCAGATTGGGCGCGCCGGGAAAAGTGATCTTGATGGTGTCGCCTTCTTGCAACACCAGGGACTTGCTCGAATTGGTTGATTCATTGCTTGTGGCGCCCGGCGAAGCAGGGGCTGCTGGCGGCGGCGCGTTGGTGGAATGCGGCGGCGCGTTGGTGGAACGCGACAGCGGGGTGGAATGCGGCGGCGCGGTTTGGCAGCCTGCCGCCGCGGCCAGCACGGTCATGGCGCACAACGCCGCCCGGGCCAGACCGGCCCAAGGCTTCCTGTCTTTTGCGCAAGGTGTCAATTCAACTCGATCCAACAAATAATTTAACATTTTTTCCTCCTGAATGCGCCGGGAAACAGCGCGGTTGATTTTTGCAACGGTGATGGATGCCGGTCAAGAAAGTTTTGTCGAAATTCTTCAATGTCATCGCATCAAGGACGGCGCGCGGGCTTGAAACTACTTCAATCCCGCCAGGGTCCGTTTGGCCTCGGCGGCCAGTTTATCGGGAATCTTCAGCATGAGGGCCCGTTCCAGGGCCTGCCTGCTTTCCTTGGTCCGTTTGAGCTGATAGTAGTCCATGCCCAGATAATAATACAGGTCTCCATCATTTTTGCTTGTGGCGGTGCTCTCCTGCAAGAGTGCGGCCGATCTGGGATACTTTGCCTGATAATAACACAGAATTCCCAGACTTTTGGCCACTTCAGGGTCATCCGGATAGGCGGTGCGTGCCTTTTCGGCCAGAGCGTAGCCCTTGGCGTCGTCTT
>Ga0326728_10023755_pt1 | contig 11187 bp, 7 predicted proteins | sample MB3enrmetagenome_FD_207602 | JGI IMG/M metagenome (GOLD analysis project Ga0326728, IMG submission 207602) | Lab enriched peat soil microbial communities from McLean, Ithaca, NY, United States - MB31MN | ecosystem: Environmental > Terrestrial > Soil > Wetlands > Peat | place: USA: New York... | reverse complement strand
TGATGGCGGTTAAAGCCTGGCCCAGTTGGTCGTGGATTTCGCGCGCCACTCTCTTTCTTTCTTCTTCGCGGATGCTTTGGAGGCGCGCGGCCAGGGCCCGCAACTGATCGAAGGAGCGCTGGCGCTCTTCTTGCAAGCGCTGCCGAGCCAGCGCGCTGACGAAGATCTGGGCAACGAGTTGCAGCCGGTTCACTATTTCCTCCGGCCAGGCGTGCTCCGCTTGCGTCGAACTAAAGGCCAACGCTCCCACGGGCGGTCGTCCCCCCGCTGCCAGCCCGATCGTCAAGACTGACTTTACGCCATACTTGCTGTAGGTCTCGCGGTCGCGGGCCGCCTCCTCTGGCAATTCAGCCAAGGATGACACAGCAACCACATTTCGCTCTCCAGATATGACTTGTTGGTAGCTCCACGGGAAGTACTCCGCGGCGTCCATCTGACGCACACCCGGAGCCGGTGGTCCTTCCGAGCTTCGATAATTGTAAGTTAACCTAAACAGCCCTGGAGCCTCCTCCGACGCCTGCCACAGCGCACACCCATCCAATCCCAAGCATTCGCAGACGCCGCGCAGGGCACCTTCCATCTCGCCGCCCAACCGTTGGGCCGCCACATCCGCAAATCGCGCCGAGAGATCGGCTAACAGCGTCTCGAAGCGCAGGCGGTCTACTAATTCCCGGTCGGCACGCTTGCGCTCCGTGATGTCTGTCAAGAAGCCGACGCTGGCCTTGCCGTCCGAGAGTTCTACCATGGCGATTGCCACTTCTACAGGAAACAGCGAGCCGTCTTTACGCTGCCCGACCGCCTCATATCGCGTGGGAACGGGAAGCCCGAGCGAACGCTGCCGGGCGCGTTCTTCCACCATCGCCCGGCACTCTGCTGACCAGTGTTCGCCGATGGAATGTCCGATGACCTCATCGACGCTTTGGAAGCCATACATTTCCAGGTACCGTTTGTTGACATACAAGGTCCGCCCGGACCGGCTGATGCTAATGGCCACCGGCGCCCTTTGTATGAGGGTGCGGAACCGCGCTTCGCTGGCTTCGAGCGCCTCCACTGCCCGTTTGCGCTCTGTGATGTCTTCCACCATGCCCACTCCGTACATGGGCTGCCCATCCGCGCCCCTAACCAGTGAAGCGGTCAAGTGCCCCCACACGATTTGCCCATCTTTCTTGATGAAGCGCTTCTCGATCTCGTATTTTTCGCGTTTCCCTGACAGCAGTTCTTGGTACAGTCGCCAGTCACCTTCCCGGTCATCAAGGTGGGTAAACTCGGTGAAGGGCATGCGGCGCAGTTCTTCGCCGCTATAGCCGAGCATTCTCTGGAGTGCAGGGTTCGACTGCATGGGCCGGCCTTGCATGTCCACCAAAGCGACACCGATTCCGGCCGTCTCGAAAGTGGTGCGAAACAGCTCTTCGCTCTCGCGGAGCGACCTTTCCGTCCTCTTGCGGTCAGTGATATCCCGCACCAGTGCTAGCAGAAGAACGTCCTCCTCGATTCCCAAGCGGCTCAGTGTGGTCTCCGCTTCGAAGGTGGTTCCGTCGAGGCGGAGGGCTCCCCACTCAAAGCAAAGCGTTTGGCCTTCGCGAGCCTGGTTTAATTTCTCGAGCGCTGCCTGGCGAGGATATGAACCGTCCGGTTGTTCTGGCGGGTAGCGTCCAACCACTGACTGTCCCAAAATGTCGTCGCGGGTGCACCGATACATCTCGAGGGCCCTTTGATTGCAGTCGATGAAGGTGTCTCCGCGTATCAGGAAAATGGCATCGCCGGCAGTCTCGAACAGAACGCGATAGCGGCGCTCGCTCTCTTTGAGGGCTTCCTGTACGCGCTTCCGCTCCGTCACGTCCCGTAACACGCCCCAAGCGCGGAGCAGATATCCCCCTTCCACGACGCCCAAATAGGTGTTCATAAAGTGGTGAACTTTGCCCAGGCGGTCTTTGGCGAAGAATTCGGCGTCCTCCAGCCGATAGCCGGAGCGAATGAAAGTCTTCAGGTTTGCGATGGAACGCGGATCGAAGGCCGTCAGATTCTTGACGCGCCTCCCAACCAGGTCTGAGGCGCGCTCGAACCCGAACATGCGAGCCATGGAGTCGTTGCATTCCGCCAGGTAGGCGAATTGCAGAACTTGGTCAACCTGCTCCTCGACCGGGAGCGCCGTGGAGATGGGCTTCTCGGTTTCCATGCGCCAAATGGCTTCCGTGGTGTTGGCAACAAAGGCACGGTAGCGCTCCTCGGATGCCTCCACGTGACGTTTGAGATCCAACACCGCTTGCTGTTGTCGAAGTTTCTCCTGAAGGTCCCGCATCGCCTGGTGACGGTGCTGGATCAGGATGACGGAACCGAAGAGCAACAGAGAGAGGGCCGCGGCCAGCCGCTCCAACAGGGCTCGTTTGTGAAACTCGGCCAACGCCTCGTCCTTGTCAACCTTGCGAGCAAGGCTCGCGCCCGCCGCGGCGATGGGCCGGGCGACGCCGAAGACCCGAACGCCCCGATAATCGGTGAACTCGCCAAACTCCACATTGCGTTCGCGGGCTGCCTTCGATTCGAAGGCTTTCCCGCCCAGTGGCTGCCGGAATAGTGGCCCCATTCCGAGCGCATTCGGTTGGGGCGAAAAGCCCGCAGCTTCGGCTTCGTCCCGCCATACGATCTCAGTTTCCGCGAATCGGTCGGGTTTGCTCCTTTCCGCGAAGAAGCGGGAAACCGCCCTCCTCGGCTCTGAGATCATGACCGCGGCCCCGACCACAGGGTGGGGAGTTTGAGAAGCGCTCGATGCTTCCCCTCCCCCCGAAATCGGAACGGCCATGTTGATCAAGACGCGCTCAGGCCGCGGGTAAGACGCAACGACGCTGTAGGCTCGAGTGGTTTGGGCCTCACGGCAGACCCTCTTGACGCCCTGCCTGGCTTCCGGGGGGACGCCGACCTGTGCCAGGATCCGGCACTCAGTATCAGCAATGGCTCCGCCCAGGAAGCCGTTAATGCGCGCCATCTTATCGATCGCACGTTCAACTTCTCGCCGGGTTGCCTCCAACTTCTCCCCGCTGACACTCTCGTTAACCATGCGAATCGTAGCGGAATTGCTGGCAATGGCCTCGGTGTCCGTTCGTCTCTCGAGAAGCCAGAGGGTTTCGACGCTGGTCTGTTCGTCCGCGGAGTTGGATAGATTCGAATCCCAGTAGGTCAAGGTGTCTTGGTAGGCGGCGCGCAAGTCGTACCAGAGAAAGCCGAGGACGACCAGAACCACCAGCATGAAGATCCAGAGATGCACCGGCACGCGGCCCGGACCGGGACCTCGTGCGGGACGGTCGTTATCGGGAGAACTGGGAGGCAGGGTCGATTGAGGCAATTCGTCAGTTTGCCCCATATGCACCGCCGTCAATTCACTGAGCATTGCTGGCGATCTTCCGGTTTCACGTGAAGTCGCCAGTTTCACCCTTGGGTTATTCATTGTACACATCACAGGCCGGTTTTCAAGTTGACCTCGTGCTTCTGTTGATACCTGCGGCGCCGAGACTGAACCCGCGCCCAAAACTCAGAAGGTGGGAAAGAATCGGCGGGCAGGCCATCCCCGCTCATATCACTCGTTGAGAATTCCAGTAGGGGCAGCCATGGCGTGCCTCTAGGGGGGTTCTTCATACCTCCCGACCGAGCGACGTAAAGTCGCCCTTTCGTCGAACTGACCTCCCACCGGTTTTTTCGTGACAACCCGACCAAAAAGTGCTATGTTCGCCTTGCAGTTTGTTGTTGTAATTCCGACGAGTATCGCAAGATCTACAAGGGCAGTTACCTTGGACCTTGCGGCTAGTGGCGTTACAGCGGATCGTCGGGCGTACCCGCCGTTGCCGTCTCCACAAATTGCAATCTCAATCCAATAAGGACAAATCGCAGCATGAAAGAACAAGGTACAGTGAAGTGGTTCAACGCCGCAAAAGGCTACGGGTTCATCCAGCGTGAAAGCGGAGAGGACGTATTCGTTCATTTCTCGTCAATTGTGGGCAACGGATACCGGTCATTAGAGGAAGGCGCAAGGGTCAGCTTCGAAGTGAAGACCGGCCCTAAAGGGTTGCAAGCCGCGAACGTCGAGCGCGTGTAACTCATCCGGCACGCCGCCCCCGCCGGCGCATCACTGCGGGGAAACATTCTCACCTGACGACCCGAGCAGGGTTCCTGCTCGCCGACTTAAAAGACCTCCAGTCTTGAGGGTGAAGTGTGCGCATCGGGTTTGTAGATGCGGCCCTGATGGAGCACAGGGGCAGCCAAGAGCGATGCCCCTGCCTCATGTACCCTCACCAGGTTTGGGCACTCCCGAGGCGCGGTGTGCCTTGGGCTTTCGCGCCAGCCTCTCAAAGGCCCGCTTGAATTGAGAATTCTCGGGGCTGAGGGTATAGGCGATACGGTATTCCCCCAGCGCTTCGTCTCGATCACCTCGCTTTTCCAGCCAATAAGCCAGTGAATAATGGAGTTGGGGATTGTTCGGGTCAAGCCCGGACCATCCTACCCTCCTTCCGGGCGCACTTGCGTGCGGTACGCCCCCTTGAGAATGCGGAGAGATTGTACTCCCGCATGTCAACACGCAATCTGCTGAGGGCAGTGTCTCAGTTCGAGGTGGCACGGGCGTCTCGCCTGGGGTGGCGGGAGCGTCCCGCTCCCGCGCGCTTGCAGAGCCTGACCTGAGCGCAGCGAAGGAATGCCCGCGCCACACCGCACGGGCAAGATGCCCGTGCCACACGGCCAGGCCACAGTAATCCCGACTCGTGCGTCGCCCATCTGCTGCTCCGAAGGCGCAGGAACTTCCCGCTGGCCGGCGGCCGAAGTGAGCGGTCCTTTGTTTTCATCAACATTCCCGGATCGGTCGTCGAGTTTCCTCGAAGTGGGACAGGCACTCTTGCCTGTCTCCTGGCCTTCTGCAATGCCCTCGCCGGCACAGGCAGGAGTGCCTGTGCTACTTGCCTGCTGGGCGCAGTTCTTGCGCAGGCTGAGCAGCAGCTTGATCTTGCGATCGATGGAGCGGTCCAGGGTTTCTTCCCGGCGCAGCATCAGCTTCCACTCTTCACCTGAGGGAGCCAGGCAGGCATCGCGGTCGATCGCCGCCTTCTCCTCCTCCACCTCGACCTCGTGCTGGAACGCTTCTTCCACCGCCGCCCTCTCCTCCTCCAACAGGCGCAGCAGTTCCTGGTAGTGCTCCGGCCCCGGCTCCGGGGGCATTTCGGGATCCAGCATTGTAGCGCTTGTACGTTTCGTCCCGGAGCAGCTCCTCGTGCTGCAACCGCGCCATGTAGGGCTCCAGCAGCCGGCCAATCCGCGCCGGCCGCCACCCCACCTGGTCCTTGTAGTACGTTGCCAGCACCGATGCCTGCCGAGGCATGAACACCTTGCGCTTTACTTGCTCGCAGATCACGCCCAGCAACGAGAGCAATTGGCGCAGCCGCACGCACCGGTCGTGGGGCAGCGGCAGGTCGAGGTCCATCAGGGCGGTTTGGGAAGGGTCGAAAGTCACCGCGGCGAGGGCCAGGCGCAGCCCGTATTGCCCCGCTTCGACTCCCTCGAGCGCCCGCCGCATCAGGCCGGTCTGGGAGCGCTCCAGGCGGTCGCGCCGCCAGTAGAGCCGGGCCAAGTCGTCGACCTGCTTGTCGAAGAAGGCGTCGCCGGGGCCGAAGGAATCGCGCAACTCCTGCTTCAGAGTTTCGAACTGGGCCGGGTCTTCGCCCAGGGCGCGCATCACTTCGTAGTGATTTTCGGGAGCGGAACGCTCGCCGTGTTTGACGCCGTTCATTTTGGAATTGTGCTTACCGGCCACGGTGCGCGGACCGTGGGAACGCCGGGCATTCGAGCGGGCGGCGTCGAGCAGTTGAGGCGTAAGCTGAGGCGAATTGCGGATAGACATAGTATCTCCTAAGTGGAAATGTTGGGTGGGATTGTAGGGGCGGTTCGCGAACCGGCCCTACCCAGGACTCCGGGACGTGTAGGGGTGGATCCCCATGATAGCCTATCAGTACAGAGCGGATTTGTCAAGGAAATTCGTATCTGACCATAGGCCAGAGTAGTACCAGCACCATGGCCGGGGAAAAGACCCCTCACCCGTCCCCGTCGGTTGACGGGCGGACGAAAACGCCATGGCGTGACGACCTCCCCAGGCAGAGGGCCATTATCTCGATCGGGTGTCCGTCCGGGTGGATGAAATCAGGAAGATGGCGCCGGCGCCCAGGATTCCCGCCGCGGTGATGATCAGCCAGGCAAGATCGTAGCTGTGCCGCAGGTCGAAAATGCGGCCTGCCATGACGGGCCCAAACGTCTGTCCCAGCGAGTCGGCCATGATCACCAAGGCGAGAATTTTTCCCAGCGCGGCAAGTCCGAAGCAATCGACCGCGACCAGGGGAATCAACATATAATCCGCGCCCATGGCGAATCCGAAAAGTATTGCGAACGCTTGCACGGCCCGCACCTGGTGATGCAGGAACAACAAAGGAATGGCCAGGGCCAAGGTGAGATAGAAGAGGGCCATGACGTTCTTGCGGTTACAGCGGTCGGCAACGTAACCCACAAGCACGCGCCCCGCTAGGCTCGAGAACAACAGAATGCTGAGGGCTCGAGAAGCCCAACCGGACGAATACCCTTCATCCTTCAAGAAGAGTATGAAATGCGAGATCACGGTTCCGATCACGCCGATCACGAGTGTGCTTCCGAGGAGGAGCAGCCAGAAGTTTGCCGTCCGAACCGCTTCGCTGGCGGTTCGCGAGGGCGCGGTTGTTTCCGTGGCCGCCGGATGGGGCGGAACGCCGTCGGGGAATAATCCCAAATCGCGCGGCGCAGAGCGCGTTACCCAGATGCCGACGGGGAAGAGAATGGCGACGATCGCACCGCCAATCACTTCGAAGGCCTTGCGCCAGCCGGCGGTTTCGATCAGCCAATGGACGAGAAGCGGCGACACCGCGCCGCCGAAGCCGAGGCCCAGGTAGGCATAGCCCATGGCGCGGCCTCGCATTTTGCGAAACCAGTTGGCGACGAGGACCTGATTGGCGATGGGGCCGGCGGAGACGTATCCGAGCACCTCGGCGAAGCAGAGCAGGTAGTATTGAGTGAGTGTGTGGATGGCGCCCATCAAGAACAGTGAGGCACCCACAAAGCCCGTTCCGATCAGGATCGCCAGCCGCGCCCCCAAGCGGTCGATCAACGCTCCGACCAGCAACCCCAGGAGCGGCGCCGCCGCCGCAAAGCCCAGGAACATCCCCGTGGTGGCTTGCTGCCGCGAGAAATGCAGCGACTCGATGAGGGAAGGGTAAAAGACCGGGAATCCGTAGAAGACAATGCCGACGGCGAAAAAGAGGTTCAGAAAGGCGGCGACGACAATCCACCAGCCATAGAAGACACGGGAGCGCGGGGAAGGAGTCATCAGCAATGATCAGCAGGCCGGCTGGAAAATCGAGGCGCGTGTCATCCTGAGCGCAGCGAAGGATCTCTGCAGTTGCTCGAACTCGAAAGCCCCGCCAAACTGCAGAGATCCTTCGCTGCGCTCAGGATGACAACCAACCCCCAGTGTTCAGCAGCCTGTCAGCCAAACTCCGGACCGAGAATCGCGCCCAGCAAATCAGGCCGGCCCGGATGCGCGTTCTCGCCGCGGTACATTCTTGTCAGGCGGCGGGAAAACTGGAATTCGCGGGCGGCCAGAAGCGCGGGCGCCCAAGCATTGTCTCTCAGCACGTCGACAAAGACAACCGGCCGGCGGGAGCGGGGGAGAAAATCGTCGAGAACGGCGCGCGCCGCGGCAGCGTTGGCCGCCACCCAGGGGCCGAGTTGGTCGGCCCGCGAGCCTGGGCGGCCCAGCGCAAATGCCTCCACTGCGCCCCCGGACCTGTGGATGGCCACTAAGTCGGGGGCCGAGCTTGCGAGAGAGCGCAAGAGGGCGCTGCGGTCAGCGCCGAAAACCTGGTGGTCAAATTCCAGAAGCGGCTCGAGATTTTCCGCGGTGGCTGCGGCCGTCTGGGTGCCGGAGTCCGCGGTGATCTCGCGGGTCAAGCTGTGCCGCTCGATTTCGTATTCGATCTGGAATCCCAGGCGGGCGTAAATGGGTTTGCCCTGCGGAGTGGCGTCGAGCTTCATGCAGGGGACCTTCCTGGCATCAAGATGGTCAATCGCTCTTAGGAGCAGAGCTGTCCCGATGCCCTTGCCGCGCACCTGTGGGTCAACCAGCACCATTCCGATCCACGCGAAGCGGTGCTCGTAGACGATGGTCGCCGCCGTGCCCGCCACCTGTCCGTCCCATTCCGCGACGAAACAGCCCTCGGGATCGGCCTCGAGGAAGCGCTGCCAGTCTTCCCGGGTTTGGTTCCATCCCGCGATCTCTTTCAAGCGCATGCCGGCAGGGATGTCGTCGGAGGTCATGGTTCGGAGACGGCCGGAGAAAGCATTCGCCACAGAGCGCAGGGAGGACACGGAGAATACCACCTCGAGTTTTGGAATAGAGGTATTGTACTCCAGTCTCGTCGCCACATGACGTCTTCGCACTCTTCCCGCAGTTAACAAAGCCCTCTCCCGAGGGGAGAGGGCTGTCTTCGCGGCGGGCTGGCGTCGCGGGTGGTCGGATTGCTTGACTTGCCGGCGAGGCATGTTCTAGATTTCAGGGCATGACAAATTTGATTCAGACGGAAATCGAACTGGAAGAACTCCTCAGTACTCCCAGCGCGGAGGACATCGCATTCTTCAGCAAGTTAGAAGGCGACCTCATCATCGTGGGCGTGGGCGGCAAGATCGGTCCGAGCCTGGCTCGGCGGGCCGGGCGCGCGGCACAAGCGGCGGGCGCGAAGATCCGTATTTTCGGCACGGACGTTCATTGCGAGGATTTGGACGCCGATCTCATGGAGGCCGCGGGGGTTGAGATCCGGTGCGTGAATTTACTGGACCCCTCAGATTTTGCCACCTTGCCTGACGCGCCGAATGTAATCTTCATGGCGGGCCGCAAGTTCGGTTCGACGGGTCAAGAGAGCCTGACGTGGGCGATGAACGTTTATGTGCCGGCGCTCATCGCGGAGCGTTACCGCAACTCCCGCATCGTAGCCTTCTCGAGCGGCAACATCTATCCCTTCCTACCCGTGATCGCGGGCGGGGCCACGGAGGAGATGGCTCCCGCGCCGCTCGGCGACTACGCCCAATCGGTGCTGGGGCGCGAGCGCATGTTCGAATACTTCTCGGCGCGGTATGGGACGCCCGTTACGCTGCTGCGACTGAATTATGCCGTCGAGCTTCGGTACGGCGTGCTGGTGGATATCGCCAGCAAGGTTTTTGAAGGCCGCAGCGTGGATGTGGCGGCGGGCGCCGCCAACGTGATCTGGCAGGGCGACGTCAATTCCATCGCGTTGCGATGCTTCGCTCACTGCCAGTCTCCTCCCATCATCCTGAACTTGACCGGGCCGGAGACGCTCTCGATTCGAGCCGTGGCTAAGCGCTTCGGCGAGATCTTCGGCAAAGAGCCGATTCTGGAAGGACAGGAAGCGCCGACCGCGCTGCTCAACAACGCGGCGCGCTGTTTCCGCCTGTTCGGTTACCCCTCCGTGTCGGTCGAGCAGATGATTGAGTGGATCGCACACTGGATCAGGAGTGGCGGCGCCAACCTCGGCAAGCCCACGCATTTCGAGACGCGGGATGGGAAGTTTTGAAATCGACAGCCAAAAAGCTATTTCAAATGGCAAAGGGCAAATGGCAAAATTCAAATGGTTTGCAATTTGTCAATTTCTCAAATCCTAAACCATTTGCCATTTGCACTTTGCCATTTGCCATTTGAAATTGCTTTCTGAGTGACGGCGGCACTTTAGAAATTTGACAGGAGGCTCGTGGCACAACATCAGAAGCTGTCCGTGGGCATCTTGGGGTTAAGCCACCTGCATCCGCGCAGCTACATGACTCTATTCCAGGCCATTCCTGGGGTGGAGGTGATTGCTGCCGCGGAGGCTAATCCTGCGGTGCTGGAAGGCTTCGTGAAAGACTTTCACGTGCGCGGGTACGCGGGCTGGCGGGAACTGCTGGAAAAAGAGCGGCTGGATTTGGCGGTGGTCTTTCTTCCTCACGCCGATTGCCCCGAGGCCGCGGTGGCCTGCGCGGAACACGGCGCTCACGTGGTGGTGGAAAAACCCATGGCGGCCTCCGCCGAGGGTGTGCGCCGCATGATCGCCGCCGCGGAGAAGGCCGGTGTGATCCTCTCCAGCCCTTACGTTTGGCGATGTCATCCCGTCGCCCAGGAAATGAGGAGGTTCGTCGAAGGAGGCGTAACGGGCCGCATTGTGGGCTGCGAGGGACGCTGCGCCGCAGGGCGCCTCTCCCGCTACATCGACGGCCACGCGAGCTGGATGCTTGAGAAGGCGCGCAGCGGCGGCGGCCCCATGTTCAACCTGGGGGTGCACTGGATCGACCTTTACCGCTGGTTGTTGTCGGACGAAGTTGTGGAAGTGATCGGCAAAACCGTACGCGTGAACCAGCAGTACGACATCGAAGACAATTGCTTCGCGTTTTTGAGCTTCTCGCGCGGCGCGGTGCTGGCCCTCGACATCAGCTACACCGTGCCGGATTCCTATCCTTTTGGCCGCGATCTTTATCTTGCCGTGCGCGGCACGGGCGGCGTGCTCTCCTGGAGCCCCTCGTTCGAAGGCGTCAAAGAGCGCCTGTTCGTGTGCAGCGATTCGGGCGAGTACTCGCAGCCGGCGCACCAGCACGTGGATTTTGAACTCCCACCACAGCCCGGCTACGCAGGCGTCATGGGGCTCCGCTTCCTGTCGGACCTGGTGGAGTCAATCCGTACGGGCAAGCCACCCGCCATCACGGGATACGACGGGCTGAGGGCGCTCGAGGTTGCCGAGGCCATCTATCAATCGGCGGAAAGCGGCCGGAGCGTAAAGCTACAAAGTAGATGAACAGCCCTCTCCCCAAGGGAGAGGGCTATTCATGCATTTGGGGGAGGCCTATTCGCTCGTTCGGGAATACTTCGGTCGTCCCGGTTTTTGCCAGCTGGCGTGTGATTACGATATAATGTCGCCTTGGGGTTGGACAGCTTCGGTGAATGTTGGTTTGGCCCCATGAGGGGTTTAACCCATGGGGAATGAGCTCAAAACTCTCTTCTTGAACCCTCCGAGTTTCGAGAACTTCGACGGCGGGGCCAGTTCCCGTTGGCCCGCAACGCGCGAGATCGACTCCTTCTGGTATCCCGTGTGG
>Ga0326728_10023753_pt1 | contig 11188 bp, 7 predicted proteins | sample MB3enrmetagenome_FD_207602 | JGI IMG/M metagenome (GOLD analysis project Ga0326728, IMG submission 207602) | Lab enriched peat soil microbial communities from McLean, Ithaca, NY, United States - MB31MN | ecosystem: Environmental > Terrestrial > Soil > Wetlands > Peat | place: USA: New York... | reverse complement strand
GGTTCGTGCGATTGTCGTTCTGCTTGGGGGTCGAGATGTAGTCCTTGAAGCGGCCGGGCACGTTCGGCCAGGTGGTGTGGGCGACGCCGACCGCGGCGTAGCAGTCGGCGACGGTGTCGACGAGGATGCGGAAGCCGTAGATATCCGAGAGCTGCTCGAAGGCGATCGAGCGGCGCTCCATTTTGCGCCAGATCGAATAGGCCTGTTTCTGGCGTCCCTTGACCTCGACCTTGATGCCGCGCCGGGCGAACTGATCGGTCAGCTCGGCGGCGATGCGCGCGATCAGCGCGCCGTTCTTGGCCTTCAGTTCCTCCAGCCGCGACACGATCAGCTCGTGCGCCTCGGGCATCAGGTAGCCGAACGCCAGATCTTCGAGTTCGTTGCGCATGCCTTGCATGCCCATGCGGCCGGCGAGCGGGGCGTAAATGTCGAGCGTGTCCTGGGCGATGCGGGCGCGTTTGTCCTCCGGCATGAAGGCCAGCGTGCGCATGTTGTGCAGGCGGTCGGCGAGCTTGATCAGCAGCACCCGCGCGTCGTCGGCGATGGCGAGCAGGAGCTTGCGAAAATTCTCCGCTTGTTGGGCGTGCTTGGAGGCGAAGTCGAGCCGGTTGAGTTTGGTGAGGCCGTCGACCAAGGCGCCGATCTCCGGGCCGAACACCGAATCGATTTCCTCGCGGGTGGCGGACGTGTCCTCCACGGTGTCGTGCAGCATGGCCGAGACGATGGTCGCGTCGTCGAGCTTGAGATCGGTCAGGATCGCCGCGACTTCGAGCGGATGGGAGAAGAACGGATCGCCGGATGCGCGCTTCTGCGCCCCGTGCGCCTTCATCGCGAAGACATAGGCGCGATTGAGCAGGTCTTCGTTGGCGTCGGGATTGTAGCGGCGAACGCGCTCGACCAGTTCATACTGCCGCATCATTGCTGGCGCCGGGCCTCGCTGCGAAAAGGGAAGGAAACAGGAACGCGCCCCGCACTATCGAGGCGCCCGCCGCGCCGTGCAAGCCCCAATCGCGAGCCGTCCCCTCTCCCGCTTGCCGGAGCGCGTCGGCGCGAGGGCCTCGCCCCCGAGAACCCCCATCCGGCCCTGCGCGCTCCTCTCCCCTCGGCGCCGGGCGCCGTCGGGCGAGCGGCGCAGGCGATCGGGCGCGGGATTCGCCGCGCGGCGGCGCCCGCCGGCGCCGCGCCCGCTTGGTTTTGCAAGAGTTATCAGCGGATTGAAGCTGCTGCGACTTGCCTCGCCGGCGGTCCGCCCGGCTGGTTTCGTGACCTTTCTGCAACATGACGTGAGGAAACGCGCTTTGGGGCCGAAATTCGGCATTTTAGAGTTTGAGGCGCGGCGGCAGGCTTGTATGTTCCGTTACGCGAACGGGGGAGTTCCCTTACGTGAACAGGAGTTTTCCGCTCGCAACTCGAATCGACGGCGTCGCCTGCTGGGGGTCCAGCAAGACGCCTTCGGTTCGCAGAAACGGGAAGAGGGGCGCTTAACACCTTTGACTCGGCAGACTTTTTGGTCGGCGACATAGGTTCAAGGTTTCAACCGACTCCCACGTAGTCCATCAACGGAGGTCAACAATGACTCTCATGAAGAGCCTTCTGCTCGGTTCCGCGGCCGCTTTGGTCACGGTCGCCGCGGCTCAGGCCGCCGATCTTCCCACGAAGAAGGGCGCGCCCGCTGCCGAATACGTCAAGATCTGCAAAATCAACGGCGTCGCCGGATTCGTCATCCCCGGCTCCGACACTTGCTTGAAGATCAGCGGCGGCGTCTTCGCCATGGCGTCGGTCGGCAATCTGGACAAGGGATATGTGCCTGTGGCGCCTGTGGCGTCTGCGGCGTCTGTGTCTCTCAACGCCTCGGCCGGCCAAGCCAGCGCTGCTTCTGTCAATTCCCTGGCCGCTAAGTGGAGCCTTGCCGCCACCAAGTATCGTGACGACTTTGGCGAATACGCCCGCGCCGACCTCGGCCTCGAAGCCGTCAGCAACACCGCCTATGGCCCGCTGACCAGCGTCATCGACATTCACTGGGACCAGGGCTACGGCATGAACCAAGCCGGACCGAATTGGACCTACATCAACGAGGCCTATATCCAATGGGCGGGCATCACGGCGGGCGTCAAGCCGTCGTTCTATGACTACCTCGGCGGCGGCGAGACCTGGTTCAACATGATTTCGCCCGAGCACACCGGCACCGGCATCCCGCTGTTCGCCTACACCGCCACCTTCGGCGGCGGCTTCTCGGCGACGATCTCGGCGGAGGAGAATGCGGACGCAACAACTGGGCGTCCTACGATCGCTGTGGGCCCCGAGGCGTTCTTTGGCTACGCCAACGACACGTTCCTGGGCGCGCGCGCTCCCGACATCGTCGCGGCGTTGGACCTGACCCAGAGCTGGGGCACCGCGCACTTGGCGGGCGTCGCCCACAACTACAGGATCGAAGACACCGTCCTCGGCAATGACGTCGACGGCTGGGGCTGGGGCGTGTTGGGCGGCCTCGGCTTCAACCTGCCGCAGCTCGGCGCCGGCGACGTCTTCAAGATCCAGGGCGCCTACTCCTATGCGGCGGTCGGCTATTCCGGCCTCACCACCTCGGGCTGGGGCGGCGGCAATAGCTCCGGCGCGGACAACGGCCTGAACATCAACGGCAACGGCTACCTCTATTCGTTGCAAGACGCCGTTGGCGACGGCGCCGGCCAGTGGTCGAAGCCGACCACCTGGGAAGCCGCGGCGGTCCTCGAGCTGCACCTGACGCCGCAGTTCGCGGTCGATCCGTTGATCAGCTACGCCAACGTCAGCTGGTCGAACCGCGGCCTCGCCGCCTTCGACAGTCTCGAAGGCAACGCGTACTCCTGGTTGGGCGGCGCGGCGTTCCACTGGACGCCGGTCACCAACCTGAGCTTCAACCTCGATCTCGTCTACCAGTACTCGCATTTGGACGCGTCGACCAACGCCTTGTACCCCGCGAACAATGCGAGCGGCTTCAACGGCCGCATCAATATCGAGCGCGACTTCTGATCGCTTCTTTCGATCCGCGTGAACACAACAGCCCCGGAGCGCAAGCTCCGGGGTTTTTCGTCCGCGGCGCCCCCTTCTCCCCTTGTGGGAGAAGGTGTCATCGCGCAGCGATGACGGATGAGGGGTCGCGCCATAAGGCGCGTTGCTTCGGCGTTAATAGGGTTTGTCCGCCTATACTGTCTAAAACCACCGCGAATCGCGTCTGTACCGAAAACGCGCCTGCGGCGCGACCCGTCATCCGAGGCGCTTCGCGCGACACCTTTGCCCGCAAGGGGGGAAGGGGCGCCCCGTCCTTTTTGAGATGCGTGAACCCGCTAACCCCGCCTTGCGGGGGAAGCGGACTCACGCCGCCAGCGCGGCGAGAATGCGCGCCCAGGATCGCGCGCCTTTGTGGAACGACGCGCGCTCGTATTTCTCGTTGGGCGAGTGGATGGCGTCGTCGTCGAGACCGAAGCCGACCATCAGGCTATCCATATTGAGTTCGCGCTTGAACGCGCCGACCACCGGAATCGAGCCCCCGGAGCCGACCAGCGCCGGCGGCCTGCCCCATTCGGCCTCGAGAGCGCGCCGGGCTCGGCGCAACGCTTCGCCGCGCGGGGCGACCGCGATCGCCGGGCTCCCGCCGTGGGAGATGAACTCGGCGGCGACGTCGGCGGGCAGGCGCGCCTTGACGAAGGCGCGGAACGCCTGCGAAACGCGCTCCGGGTTCTGCTTGCCGACCAGCCGGAACGACACCTTGGCGCTCGCCTTGGCCGGCAACACCGTCTTCGTCCCCTCGCCGACGTAGCCGCCAACGACGCCGTTGACGTCGCAGGTCGGGCGCGACCAGATCATCTCCAGCGTCGAGCGGCCCTTTTCGCCGGCGGGAATCGAGAGGCCGACGTCGCCGAGGAATTTCTCGCCGTCGAAATCGAGGCCGCGCCACTGTTCGGCGATCTCCTCCGGCGGTTCCTCGACGCCGTCGTAGAACCCCGGCAGGGCGACCGCGCCGTCGGCGTCGTGCAGGTCGGCGATGATGCGCGCCAGCACGTGGATCGGGTTGATCGCCGCGCCGCCGTAAAGCCCCGAGTGCAAGTCGCGGTCAGCGCCGCGCAGCACGACCTCCTCGAGGGCCAGGCCGCGCAGCATGGCGGTGATCGCGGGGGTCTTGGCGTCCCACATCGACGTGTCGCAGACGAGAGCCAGATCCGCCTTCAGCGTCTTGGCGTTCTTGGCGAGGAACGCCGGCAGGGAAGGCGAGCCGGTTTCCTCTTCGCCTTCGATCAGCACGCTGACGTTGCAGGGCAGGCCGCCGTTGGCGCGGAAGGCGCGACAGGCCTCGATGAAGGTCATCAGTTGCCCCTTGTCGTCGCAGGCGCCGCGCGCGACGATCCGCTGCCCGTTCGGTCCGTCGGCCAGGCGCGGCTCGAACGGCGGCGTCGTCCACAATTCGAGGGGGTCGGCGGGCTGCACGTCGTAATGGCCATAGAACAGCACGTGCGGCGCGTCGCGCGTCTTGGCCTTGGCGGCGCCCACCACCATCGGCCGGCCGGGCGTCTCCCGCCGCGAGGCTTCGAAACCGAGTTCGCCGAGCTCGCGCGTCAGCCAATCGGCGGCGCGGTCGCAATCGGGAAAATGAGCCGGGATCGCCGAGATCGAGGGAATCGCGAGCAGCGAAAAGAGACGAGCGAGAGCTTCGCCCTGATTGGCGTCGATCGTCGAAAGCGCATCCTCGAGCGTGGCCATGAGAACTCCGGCGCCGCAGACCGACTTCGGGCTCGCCGACCGCACGCGCCCTCGCTCTTATCAGGCGCGCGGCGCGCGGCCAACTGGCCGCCTCTTCAAAGAAATCGGGCGCCCAAAGCGGCGCCCGAGCGTTCGTGGACTTGGCGCCGGCCGACGCCTCCGGTCAGAAGATGTGGCGGAAGGCGACGTAGAGCAGGCCCGACATCACGATCGCCGCCGGCAGGGTGAGCACCCAGCCCAGCGCGATGTTGCGCAGCGTCGACCATTGCATGCCCGAGCCGTTGGCGAGCATCGTTCCGGCGACGCCGGACGACAAGACGTGCGTCGTCGAGACCGGCAGGCCGAGGCCGTCCGCCACGCCGATCGTCGCCGCCGCGACGATTTCGGCCGCCGCGCCTTGGCCATAGGTCAAGTGCGTCTTGCCGATCTTCTCGCCGACGGTGACGACGATGCGCTTCCAGCCGATCATCGTGCCGAGGCCGAGCGCGATCGCGACCAAGATCTTGACCCAGGTCGGGATGAACTTGGTGGAGAGGTCGAGCTGCTTCTTGTAGGCGCTGAGCGTCGCGACTTCCTCGGGTTTCAACTCGCTTTCCTTGTCCTTCGCGAGAACGCGCACCGCTTCCGAAGTCAGGTACATGTCGTTGCGAATGTTGCCGACCTTTTCGAACGGCGCCTTGGCGAGCGAGCCGTACTGCTGCACCTGGTCGGCGACCTGCGTCATCAGGACCGAGAGCGACGGGTAGGTCCCCTCGGAAATCTTGTGGGCGTGCACGTAGTCGGTGACCGCCGGGCGCGGATCGCCGATGATCGCGTAACCGGCGCCGTGGGCGGCGACAATCTTCGACGCGGCCTGCGAAGTCGAGATGAACGTCGCCGTCTGGCTCGGCGGCAGCGCGCGGTTGAGGGCGTAGGCGGTCGGCGCGACGCCGATCAGGATGAGCATGATGAGGCCCATGCCCTTCTGTCCGTCGTTGGAGCCGTGGAAGAACGAGACGAGGGTGCAGGTCAGCACCAGCAGCCCGCGAATCATCAGCGGTGGCGGCGAGGCCGTGGTCGGCGCCGTATAGAGCGCCGGCATGCGAATGATGAACTTCGCCAGCAGCAACAACAGCGCCGCGCAAATGAAACCGAACAGCGGCGACAGCAGCAGCGAATTGCCGATATTCGTCACTTGGCTCCAATCGACGCCGGCGGTGCCGTCCTGGCCGCGCAACATCGCGTTGGCGACGCCGACGCCGACGATCGAGCCGATCAGAGTGTGCGAGCTGGAGGCCGGCAGGCCGAGCCACCAGGTGCCGAGGTTCCACATGATCGCCGAGATCAGCAGCGCAAACACCATCGCGTAGCCGGCGCTGGAGCCGACCTGCAAGATCAGTTCGACCGGCAGCAGCGAGACGATGCCGAAGGCCACCGCGCCGGTCGAGGTCAAGACGCCGAGCAGGTTGAAACATCCCGACCACACCACCGCGAACTGGGGCTTGAGCGCGTGGGTGTAGATGACGGTCGCCACCGCGTTGGCGGTGTCGTGGAAGCCGTTGACGAATTCGAAGCCGAGCGCGATCAGCATCGCCAAGCCGAGGAGCAGGAAGGGCACGATCGTCGTTGGGCCGCCGCCGGCGCCGGTGACGTCCGAGTAGATCGAATAGGCCATGAAGAACAACGCGCCGGCGATGACGGCGAGAAAAATCAACACGGCCCTTACGTCGATGGGCTGATCCAGATGGACGCGCGCCGGCGCCGATGGCGGCGCTTCGGCGATGGTGGCAATGGTCATGGCGCGAGGACTCCCGAGCAGCGGAATGGCTCGGCTTCTATCGCCAATGCGCGTGACGGTTTCGTGAAGGAGGCGGGGCGCCGCTCCGGATTCGCGTTCAGCCGACTTCGGCGAGCAGCGACATCTGTCGCTTGTCGGGATCGCCGTCCTGGTCGGTCAGGCGCGTGGGGTAATCGCCGGTGAAGCAATGGTCGGTGAATTGCGGTCGCCGATCGTCGCGACGCTCGTAGCCCATGGCGCGATAGATTCCGTCGATGGAAAGGAAGGCGAGGCTGTCCGCGCCCATGAAGCGGCGCATCGACTCCAGGTCCATGCGCGCCGCCAGCAGCTTCTCGCGCTCGGGGGTGTCGATGCCGTAGAAGTCGGGATAGGCGATCGGCGGCGAGGAAATGCGCAAGTGCACCTCGCGGGCGCCCGCTTCGCGCATCATTCGGACGATTTTCACGCTCGTCGTGCCGCGCACGATCGAATCATCGATCAGCACGATGCGTTGGCCGGCCACCACCGCGCGATTGGCGTTGTGTTTGAGGCGAACCCCCAATTCGCGAATCGCCTGGGTCGGCTGGATGAAGGTTCGTCCGACATAATGATTGCGGATGATGCCGAGTTCGAACGGAATGCCGCAGCTGCGGGCATAGCCGAGCGCCGCCGGCACGCCGGAGTCGGGCACCGGCACGACGACGTCCGCGTCCGCCGGCGCCTCGCGCGCGAGTTCGGCGCCCATCGCCTTGCGCGTGGCGTAGACCGACCGTCCATGCACGATCGAGTCGGGCCGCGCGAAGTAGATATATTCGAAGATGCACGGCCGCATTCTTTGTCGCGGGAACGGCCTGAGGCTCTCGACGCCGTCGCTGGTGATGACGAGGACTTCGCCGTTGTCGACGTCGCGGACGAATTTAGCGCCGATGATGTCGAGCGCGCAGGTTTCCGAGCACAGAATCGGGCAGCCCTCGAGTTCGCCGAGCACCAGGGGACGGATGCCGAGCGGGTCGCGCGCGCCGATCAACTTCTTGTTGGTGAGGGCGACCAGCGCATAGGCGCCCTCGATCTGTCCCAGTGCGTCGATGAAGCGTTCGACGATGCGCGGCCGGCGCGACCGGGCCGAAAGCAACAGTACGACTTCGGTGTCCGAGGTCGACTGGCAGATGGCGCCCTCGCGGATCAGCTCGCGCCGGAGCGTCAGGCCGTTGGTGAGGTTGCCGTTGTGGGCGACCGCGAGGCCGCCGGCGTCGAGTTCGGCGAACAGCGGCTGCACGTTGCGCAGGATCGTTTCGCCAGTGGTGGAATAACGGACGTGGCCGATGGCCGAAGAGCCGGGCAGACGCGCGATCGCTGCGGCGCTGGAGAAATGATCGCCCACCAATCCCTGGCGGCGCTCCGAATGGAAGCGCTCGCCGTCGAAGGCGACGATGCCCGCCGCCTCTTGTCCGCGATGTTGCAGGGCGTGGAGCCCCAGCGCGACGATCGCGGCGGCGTCGGGATGGCCGAAGATGCCGAAAACGCCGCACTCTTCGCGCAGCCGGTCGTCGTCGAAGTCGGTTTCGGCCGCCTTAGCCGAAAAGTCTCGGCCGGCGCCGGGCGGCAAAATCGCGATCTCGCTCGGGTCGGCTCGGGGAATTCCGCGGCGTTTGTCCATCGAGGTTCAGCGTCTCAGGGGCGTCGGCACGATTGCCGGCGCCGCCGGCGCGGGCATCGGCACGCCCCTATTGATCAGCGAGTCGAGCTTTTGTTTGTCCGCCGGCGTCGCGCCGGCGGCCGGAGCGGTCGCGCCCGTCGTCTTGGCCGGAGCGGGCGCGGGCGAGGGGGCGGGCGCGAGCGCGGGGGCGGGCGCGGGTGCGGCGCCGGCGCCGGCTTCGTTCGACGGCTCCTCGACGGCGCTGGCGTTCTTCGCCTTGATCCAGCCCTCGATCGTCGCGGCGGCGTCATCGGGCAGCAACGCGATGATCCAGTTCGCGGTGTCGACCAGCGCGGGGCGCGTCTTCGCCGTCTGCACCCATTCCGGCTGCTGCTTTTCCGCCACCAGCCAGTTGAAGATCGAGAAGGCGACGACCCCGAGCAGGAAGCCGCGCGCCGCGCCGAACAGGAACCCGAGCGAGCGGTCGAGCGCGCCGATCTTGCTGTCGAGAATCGCGTCGGACAGGCGAACCGTGAACAGCGACACGACGATCAGCATGGCGAAGAACACCACCGCCGCCGAAATCGCCTGAGCGACGATTTCCTTGTGAACGTAGGGCGTGGCGTAGGGCATGACGGCCGGATAGAAATAATAGGCCGCCGCTGCGGCCGCCGCCCAGGAGCCGATCGCCAGAACCTCGCGGGTGAAGCCTCGCATCATCGACAACAACGCCGAAACGAGAATGATGCCGAGAACTCCAAGATCAAGATAGGAAGGCATGGCGCCAAGCCTCGCACCCGCGCGGAAAAACCTCAAGACTCGCCCGACGGGCGCGCATCGCATCGTCGCTGGGCCTTATAGCCAAGCTGCGTCGCTTCGTCACCTTGCCTTCGCCGTCTTCGTCGCCACGCCCGCCGCCGCGATCTCCGCCACCAGAGCGGCGACCGAGGCGATAGGGGTCGTGGCGAGACGCGCGTCTTCGCCGTCGTTACGGGACGCGGGGGGCCCGACCGCTCGAGCGAAGCCGAGCTTGGCGGCTTCCTTGAGGCGCAGCGCCCTATGGCCGACCGCGCGCACCGCGCCGGAGAGCGCGATCTCGCCGAAGTAGACGGCGTCGTGCGGCAGGCTGACGCCGACGAGCGAGGAGACGAGCGCCGCCGCCGCCGCCAGATCGGCGGCCGGCTCGGCGATCTTGAGGCCACCCGCCACATTGAGGTAGACGTCGTGCTGGCCGAGCTTCAGGCCGCCGTGCGCCTCCAGCACCGCCAGGACCATCGCCAGCCGATTCGGCTCCCAGCCGACCACCGCGCGCCGCGGCGTGCCGAGCGTCGAAGGCGCCGCCAGCGCCTGGATTTCCACCAGCAACGGCCGCGCGCCCTCGACGCCGGCGAACACCGCGGCGCCCGGCGCCGCGCCGTCGCGCCCGGCGAGGAACAGCGCGCTGGGGTTGGCGACCTCGGCGAGGCCGCCGCCGGTCATTTCGAACACGCCGATCTCGTCGGTGGCCCCGAAGCGGTTCTTGGAAGCGCGCAGCAGGCGGAACGCGTGCGCGCCCTCGCCCTCGAAGGACAACACCGCGTCAACCATGTGCTCGACGACGCGCGGACCGGCGATCTGCCCATCCTTGGTGACGTGGCCGACCAGGATCACCGCGGCGCCGCTGGTCTTGGCGAAGCGGATGAGCGCCTGCGCCGAACCGCGAACCTGGCTCACCGTGCCGGGCGCCGATTCGATCGAGTCGCTCCACATGGTCTGGATCGAATCGACGACGACGAACTTGGGCGCATCGCCCGAAGCGAGGGTGGCGACGACGTCTTCGACGAGGGTCTGGGCGGCCAATTGCACCGGCGCGTCGGCGAGCCCTAAGCGCGAGGCGCGAAGGCGCACCTGCTCGGTCGACTCTTCGCCCGAGACGTAGACCACGCGCCCGCCGCGTCGCGCCAGCGCGGCGCAGGCCTGGATCAGCAGCGTCGACTTGCCGATGCCCGGCTCGCCGCCGATCAAGGTCGCCGAACCGGTCACGAAGCCGCCACCGGCGACGCGGTCGAGCTCGCCGAGGCCGGTGACGATGCGCGGCTGCGGTTGGGAGTCGCCGCTGAGGTCTTCCAGAGCGAAGGGCCGTCCGGCGCCGCCGCGTCGCGTCGCCGCCGCGCCGACTCCCAGCGCCGCCGCCTCCTCGACGATGGTGTTCCACTCGCCGCAGGAATCGCACTTGCCCTGCCAACGCTGCGCGATCGCGCCGCAATTCTGGCAGACGTAGGAGGAGCGCGGCTTGGCCATAGGGCGAGGTTTGGCAGGATTCGGGGCGCGCTGTCGAGGCGCAAATGCACGCGCCCCCCGTCGGCGGCGGCCTCGCGAGCGCCGACGATTGGCGCGATGGAGACGCTCGGCGTCGCCGCGTCAAGGCGCGTCGGTCTTCAGGCTCGAACCGACGCTGATCTGGTTGGTGACGCCGACGACGCCGCAGACCTTGCGGGCGTCCGCCTCGGCCGAAGTCTTCTGATAGGGCCGGTCGACTTCGCCCGTCAGGGTGACCCAGCCGCGCTCGCACTTGGCGCTAACCCGATCGGACGGCACGGCGACATCCCAGTAGAGGGCGTTCAGAACCTTGGCGGCGACGTCCTCGAAACCTCGCCTGGAGTTCTCGGCCGAGCAAACTTCGAGTTCGTCGATCACCCTGCTGACTCCCGGCACCCCTTCGGCCTTGTACTTGGCCGCCAACTTCTGCGCGTGCGTATCGACGTCGCCGGTCAGGGTCGCCACCCCGTCCCGCACCGTCGCAAGGATGCGCGAGACGTCGATCGAAGGCTCCAAGTGGAGCGCGCTGAACACCGCCTGCTCCAAAATGTGATCCATCATGGCCTCGCTCTTCTTCACGTGCGCGCCATTCCTCGCCGCCGAGGGCGGCTCACAGGGGCGACGCCGATCGCTCGAGGAGGCTGACTGCCAATTGGGGCCACGCGCCATACTCGCTTGCGACGCCGCCAAACCCTTCGCCGCCCCCCGACGCGCGCGGATGGGCAGCGGATATCAACGATCCTCCTCCCCGGTCCGCTCTGTCC
>Ga0326728_10023751_pt1 | contig 11188 bp, 10 predicted proteins | sample MB3enrmetagenome_FD_207602 | JGI IMG/M metagenome (GOLD analysis project Ga0326728, IMG submission 207602) | Lab enriched peat soil microbial communities from McLean, Ithaca, NY, United States - MB31MN | ecosystem: Environmental > Terrestrial > Soil > Wetlands > Peat | place: USA: New York... | reverse complement strand
TCAGGCCCATGCACATAATGGCGAGAACAATGAGTCCGATCATGAAGATCTCGCGGTACCGGATGAGCTTCTTGTTTTGCGCTGCTTCCGGTTCGGTCCGTTCGAGCAGTTCTGCCATGATCGCATAGCCCATACCGGCCCCAAGAAGGAATACAAAAAATGTGCGGCCGAAGAGATTGAAGATGTCTGCCATAAAGAACATTGGTGGTGAATGTATTTTTCTTGTATGGTATTGGGGGCAACAATCAGAATGGCTGGAAAAATAGTAACGGGATTTCATCCGCCCGTTATTGGGAAATACACCAGCGGAGGAACCGGGGGAAGGGTGAACCAAAATATTCCCGCAATTCTGGGAGATCCCTCGGTGTAACTCCTGATAATGACAGAGTCTGTTGCGTTCCATGCACGCTCATCGGTCATGCTCTTGTTTGACGTCGAACTCCAGCCGTAAAAGAATGTTCCCACAAACTGGATGCCCACGGACACGATCACCAGGGCAGCGACGAGGGCAATAACGGCCGGTTTTTTTTGGCTCTGGTGCCTGGCCTTTCCATGGCCAAACCATTCATCAAGGAAAAATCCTGTAAATAGGCAGAGGACCGGAACCAGGCCGGTCAGGAACCGGAGTCCGTAGCAGAATTCGGCTGATGAAGACCATGGGCCAAAGAAACTGTACAGGAGAATATCAAGCAGAATCGCCGGCACGGCTGCAAGAACCAGAGTCCTTATCGGGGATACCCTGCCTTTCCAGACAAAATACATCCCGGCAATTGACAACAGGAGAACCGGGCAGTAGACAAAGAGCCCGACGTTGGGCGAGAAAAGCAGCCCCAGGTAATGCCCAATAAAACCGGTGTTTACTGTAAAGAGGGCAAGGTTTTCTGCATATCCTCCAAAGGCGTTTCCGAAAATGGAGTAGTTGTAATACAGAAACGGCAGTCCCGCGAGAACTCCTCCGGCCAGGTACCAGGGAATTTTTTCCCGCTGGTACCATACGATATAGACAAGTACCGGAATAAGGAGGATCGATTCGGGGGGGCGGTTAAAGACAAAGAGTGCCGATAGTATCCCCATAAGGAAAATATACGCCGCAGAAGACTGCCTTTCGTTTTTTACGGCAAGGTATATCAGCGCAATCAGGAGAAGTTCGACCGTTCCCTGCTGCCAGAGTGCCTGGCTGCTGATCGACCAGGTGCTGGTGGCAAAGGCGAAGATGAAGGTAGTCAGGAGTGCAATTCTCCGGGTAAAAATCTCTTTCCCGGTGAGATAGATCAGTACTCCTGCGAGAGCGGCCAAAAAGGAGGCTGCACATTTTGCAATGATATACATATTATTTGGGGAAGTAACGCCGGCGAGGGCAGACAGGATATAGGATGCAGCATAGACGGGTGTGACAAGGACCGGGGTGACAATCGGGAAAAAGGAGACGTAATGCCCGTTAACGAACGGGAATGCATAGGAGATATCCGGATTGGAAATGGATGATGCGACAAAATCAAAGTAGACATTGTGGTTTTTCAGCAGTGCTATTGGCAGGATGGATGCAGGGAATACATCGCCGCTAATCCAGCCAAACCCGGTACAGAAATTGTATGCCAGGTAGAGGATGATACCAAGGAGAAGAAAATCATACCGGCAGGCGTAACTGATCAGTTTTTCCTTGAGCGCCGTGAGGGAAAAATCCGCCCCGCCCCCGGAAGAGCGCTCTGTTTTCTCGCTTTTTTTATTTTTTTGTTTTGCCATCCTGATCGCCGTAAAAAAGAGGTGCACTTTTTCAGATGATAAGACTTGCCGGTCTGAATCCACTGGGTTATGATCCCCGTGATTAAAAAACGACAGGAACTCGCAGGTGTGCATAAGGAAAAAGTGGCCGGGGCCCGGGGATTGGGCCCGGCCTGAAATAAGGCATACGATCCTGGAGGAGGTTTGTAATGGTAGCCGGTACTTTACCGGACCCGGTAGCCGGGACGCTTTCCGGCTCGCCGGGTACCTGCGGTTACGAGAATCCAGTTTATACTGTCGGGCTCATCCCTTCTGCGGGTCCGGTGGCGCTGCCGGTGTCGGGGTCGGTGTGACGCTCACCTGGGGTGTGGCGGCTGTCTGCTGGTGCTGCCAGATAGTGTTCCACCATGTCTTGAGCTGCTCTGCTCCCTGCTGCGGCAGAGTCTGCCACCAGGGTGCCGGTGTTGATATCGTTGCGGCTTCCTGCTGGGTCACCTGCGGGACCTCAGTGATATGGGTGTTTACGATGACATGGGGATTATCTGCTGCTGCTACGGCCGGGATACCGGCGCATACCACGCAGGCCAGAAAAATCCCTGCGATGAGTATTCCCGTGTTTCTCATGGAATTCACCATTTTTGTTCCTTTTCCTGCAGGGAAATCCCGCAGGCTTGATCCATGAATAAGTCCGGGCCTGCGTAAATATTGCCGCCATGGATGGCCGGCAACATAACCTGCGAACGGAGAAAAAGATAACCGCACGGTTAGCTCTAAAAAAAAGAATGCAGGGATAAACCACATCACATGCAGGCTCAAGGTACCCTGATGGTACATGAAATACCTGTTTAGGTCTCCCTCGCGGTACCGTTTCTTTGCGGGGATCCGGCCGGTACTTTACGATTCCCTTCGTCACGGCATCGCAATCCGGATCCCGCCGTGTGGGAATTTCTCTCTAAAATAGGGCCGGATTATTCCTAATCCTGTGATAACTTCAGAAATTTTCGCAGTTATCGCCGTATATTTAATCCGGCACAGCAACAGGATGGTATGCAGAAAAAGATCCTCGTCATCATTGCCGTATGCATCGCGGCCATAGCTGCGATTGCAGGTGCTGCCCTTCTTCTGGGCGGCAGTTCTTCCCAACCTGCGAATCCCGTAGGCGGCCCGGCCGTCGCAGGGTACGGGGACGCACCGGCATGGTCGTCATCCCGGGCTGATACGTCACTTGTTGCATACGCCCCGGTGCCGACAGCTGTTCCTACTTCCGTTGGGGCAGATGAACAAAGCTTTGACACCAAGATCATCCGGACTGCGGATGTCACGCTTGAGGTCCAGAATGTCACGAGCGCTGCGGCAACCGTAGCAGCGATTGGCACCGGGGCGGGAGGCTATGTCTCGACCACAAATATCGGGACAGACTATTCCGGCCAGCCATACGGGAGCGTGGTCATACGGATCCCGGCAGCAAACTTCGACAGCACGCTTTCCGGGGTGCAGGCACTGGGGACGGTCAAATCCATATCCACGCAGGGCCAGGACGTGACCGAAGAGTACGTGGATGTACAGGCTCAGATCACCGCGTACCAAAACCAGATCGCCCAGTACAATCTCATCATGAAGAATGCCACCAAAGTTGAGGACGTTTTGGCAGTCCAGCAACAGATTGACCAGGTGCAGACCAGCCTGGACCGGGTGAATGGCCGCATGAAGTACCTCAACAGCCAGGTGGACTACTCAACTATTTCCGTCTCCCTGCAGGAACCGGCACCGGTCGGAGGCACGCAGGGCCATGACTTTGTTGCTGCAATAAACGAGGGCATTGCCGGGTTCTTTGCAGTGATCGACGCGATCATTGTCTTTGTCATCGCTGTTTTGCCGCTCGCGATTGTCGGTTGTGTGGCGTATGCCGGCTACCGGTTCTGGAAAGGCCGGCGGCCTGCGCAACCGTAATGCGGTGTCGCAGACCCGCACCCCTTCTTTTGGCTCTGTACAATTCCTGCGGATATTCATTCAAGAGTAAGATGATATAATAATTCATAATAAATATATTAATAATTAAAAAAAGAAGGCCGGGCACATATCACCGAAGAGCCCGGGCAGGCCAGGAGATTTTTCGTGGAGATCAGACCCTCAATCACGGTAGGAAATGAAGTGTGCATTGACCCGTACCTGTGCCACCGGTCCAGTCACTGTCATACAAAAACCAGTGCATGGATTTCTGCTTGATGGGCGTTTTTGTATCGGTCAAAGGGGATGGCGTGTACCCGGAGAGGAGCCAGCTCTGCTGCATGTGTTTTTTGTGCCATGAGTTCTACCCGGTTCAAGCGATTACCGTCCGGTGGACGCTGCGGGCGTGAGGAACGGGCGACCGTCAACTCCTTTCTTGGGACCTTCCCGCTCCTGAAGATCCCCGGCCATATACCCTCTAACCTGCAGGTTGGAGCGGACTACTCCGGCTATTTGTCAAATATATATTACACCCTGCCTCATGGTTGATTGCAAGCCCGAAGAAGGGCATATGTACAAAAAAAAGTGAGGGAAACAAAATGAAAACCCGCATGTTTGTCATATCCATCATCTGCGCCGTGCTCCTGATTGCACTGGTGCTTCCTGCGAGTGCCGATGACGCCTCGCAGGTGACTGTAACGCCCGCCGCAACCATCACAAGTGCCCCGGTCCCGGGCTTTGACCCGCTGGGCTCCTTTGAGAGTATACTTGGCCTGCGCCACCAGGACCAGAACCTCACACAGGACATCCACGCTAACGACCAGCAGATCCAGTCGAACTGGTGGGACAACCTAAACATCTTCCAGGATATCCTGGGTAACCGTGCCACTGTCCGTTCCGATCAGCAGGCAGATCTTGAGAACCGCTCGGATAATATCGGGTACCGGGAGGACATCCACGCTGACCGCGAGGATATAAGGAATGATTCGGGCAACCAGACTTCAGAGGAAGAGCAGATCACAGATTATCGCTCCGATATCCATCAGGACTGGCAGGGTAATGCCGCAACCCACGAGGAGATCCACGATGAGAGGAACGCGAGCCGCGAAGACTGGTCGCAGATCAATTCCACCCGCCAGCAGGATATCTCGCTGCGGCAGACAAACGCGGCTGACCGCGAACAGATTCAGGACAACCGCCAGCAGATCCGCGACGACCGCGGCAACGGTGGATCATCAGGCGGGTCAACCGGGACCGCATCCAGCGGATCCTCATAATTTTTTTCGCAGGAAAAAGAGCCGGGCATATTTTTCCTGCAGCTGTGGGATAGCCGGGCCGCAGTGAAAAACAATGCACTTATGCCTGCCGTCTCAAAACACAATACAGACAGGAAGTATCAAAAAAAGGTGTGAAACAAAACGGTGAATCTGGCTCTTTTAATACGGATCCTTCTCGTGCTCTGTCTTTTTGGGGTGATCGTCCAGGATACGCTCCCGCTGGTATACGCTGATCCTGCCCCCGGTTACTGGAACTTCCCGTCTAATATATCAGGAAACATTTCAGCGGAAAATATCTCCGACCAGTCCGTGAGCCCGGCAAACCAGTCCATCCTCCCGGGAGATCCTTTGTATGCCCTCAAGCTCTCCTTTGAGCAGCTTGACCTCTCCTTTACGCCAAACACGACAGTGCGTATCGAAAAATCGATGCATTATACGGAAAACCGGCTCGTAGAGGCGGATATTGCACAGCGCGAGAACCGAACCGGCGCAGCGGATCTGGCGCTTGCGCAGTACTCCGAAAACCTCAATTCCACTATCCGTATGATCGCCACCGCTCACGAGCATACATCAGTACCTCTCTCTGTGCACACCCTCCTCTCCCGGCACCTTGCCCTCCTTAACCGGACAATCGCCCGGCACCCGGGAAGCACGGATCTTCTTTTTGCATATAACCGGACGGCTGCACTCCTTGACCGGGCCGGGCGGGAAAACAGCACGCCAGTGCACCCTCAAAAGACCATAATCGCCCGGAGAACCGTAGGTGAAAACAGGAGTGCAGCGTTATGAATCTGGCATTTCGGGAAGGAGCCGGAAGATCGGCCGGTCTCATTTTCCTCTGGGTCTGTCTCATTCTCGCATCATTGCTCATTATCACACCGGTGACAGCCGATACCGCACAGGATTATTCCATCACTTACACGATTGCCCTGCATGCCGATAACTCTGCCCTCTGGACCATTGAGTACCGTATCCCGGTCAACACCCCTGCAGACCAGGCGGCCTTTGAAGCAAACATCAACACCTCTCCCATCCTCTCCGAGGCAAGCATCGGGCAGCTCATGGCACAGTCCGCCTCCGAAGCTGCAGCATCTACCGACCGGCTCATGTCCATAGAAGATTTTCACCGGGAGAGCGCGATCCAGAGTTCTCCGACCGGGACGTACGGGGTGATCCGGTACCATTTCCTGTGGACAAACTTCACGGAAGGAAGCGGGACGATGACCCTGGGAGATGCTTTTGTCGGAGGGCTGTACGTGCCGGTCGGGGCATCGCTTATTATCGAGATCCCTCCCGGGTATACGGTCACTTCTGCCGATCCGGTTCCGGAGGAGCACAATGGGAACCTGATCTGGTATGGTCCGTATTCCCTTGACCCTGGGCAGCCCAGCGTTGTGCTCACGCCCACCAGTACGCCGGTAGCATGGATCGTAGCTGGAATCGGAGGTTGTATTGCGATCTCCTGCATTGCAGGAGTGCTGGTGTACCGGAGAAAAAAACAGCCGCTGCCTGTCGATCCGGATCCACAAGTGCCTGAACCGGAGGTCCCGGCGGAAAATGGCGAAGAGCTCCGGGAAGTAGAGGAGAGGATCCTGATGCTGGTAAAGGAATCGGGAGGGGAGATGTACCAGTCTGCGATCGTAGAACGGCTGGGTCTTCCCAAATCCACCGCAAGTTCAGCGATCAATGCCCTGCATGCCCGGGGGATGGTGCAGAAGATCAAGAAAGGTCGGGAGAATCTGATACGGGCCGTGCGGCCGGGCGAGTGAGCCTAAAAAAAGTACAGGGCACGCTGCTCTTTTCTTTTCCGTTCAGCACCTATATGACTTTTTTTGCATGCGGCAGGGTGGTTTTCTACAGACTGCCTATCCTACCGGATATGCGCGAGCCCGCGATCCTGCCACTTTGGGCACAAAACCGGTTCCTGTACTCTTTTCCAAATGGGCGCCATGCACGAGCCTTTCCGGCCATATATAGTTCCGGAGACCAAAATCGCTCTTCCGGAACCGTTCCGCACGGTTCTGGAACCCCTGAATTTTCGTGAGGTTTATGCCCCGACCCCTGCGATCTTTTTTTGTAAAAAGAGGTGAACAGAAGTGGTCAAACACCTAAAGACCCTCATCTGCCTGTGCATTCTGGTTGCAATCGGCGTCCCTGCCGTGAGCGCCTGGAGCACCGGGCAGTCGTGGAGCGACAACCCGGAACACATCGCGGCTATGCAGGCATATGTCGCATATTCCGGTGAACAGTACAAGGCCAAGATGGATGGCGCAATCCAGTACATCAACGGGCTCAACGGGAGTGTCTCTTCTTCAACACTCCAGACTGACGAACAGCAGTTCCTTTCCACGGTCTCCTCCGTCCAGTCCATGAGTACAAGCGATGCCATCACCCAGGCTGAACAGACCGAAAAGACACAGATCGCCCAGTTCCGCACCGATCTGGTATCTGCCTATACCTCAGATAACGGTAACCTCGATGCGCTGCGGACTGCGGTGGCAAATTCAGTAACTGCAGACCAGGCAAATATTCAGAACCTGGAGACTGCCTACTGGACTGCAAGTGAAAAGTCCCGGCTCGATGAATTTACCTACGAGGATTCGTACCGGACGGCAACTCTTGCAAACCTGACCGCAAAAGGTGTGGATGTTACACCGGCCCAGCTTATCGAGACCCAAATCCAGGCCCTCCAGCCCAGCCTCAAGGTAGCGCTCGACTCCCACAACGAAGCGCAGATCGATGACGTGAACCACCAGCTGGGGACATTGTCCGGCCAGTTCTGGACCCAGGTCACAAACCTTGACTGGCAGTCCCGCGAGAACAGCAGGCTTAGTTGGTTTGATAACCGGACCGCGCAGATGAAAGGCGATATTGCAAACCTCTCGGCGCAGCAGATCGACACCACGCAGGCCGAAGGAATTCTCGATCAGTTCCAGGCCCAGCGTGCCCCCCTCAAAGCTGCGTACGATAACCATGACGAGCAGAACGTTGATACACTGATTTTGCAGCTCAACGCTCTTTCCACACAGTTCTATAACCTGACCCATGGTGCGATCTGGTGGCAGTCGCATGAAACAAAGGCACTTGCACAGTTTGATAACACAACGGCAAAGATGCAGGCCCAGCTGCAGAACCTGACCGCAAAAGGTGAGGATACTTCTCAGGCTGAAAGCCTCCTTGTTCAGATCCAGGCGGAGCGTGCCCCCCTCAAGGCAGCTTACGACAATGAGGACAAATCAGCCCTTACAACGGTGGATAACAATCTCAAATCCCTGTATTCCCAGTATACAGATGCGGTGAAATCCATTGATGGCTGGCAGGCACAGGAGACCCGGCGCCTCGCGGACTTTGACAAGAACGTTGCATCGTGGCAGTCAACCATAAACGACCTCAAGGCACATAGCGTTGATGTCACCCAGGCTCAGGGTATCCTCGACCAGATCAGCGCTGAACGAACCCCGTTGCAGACTGCATACCAGAACCAGGACACAAGCGCTCTGGATAGTATCAACACGCAGCTCAAGACTCTTGACTCCCAGCTTGAGACCTTACTTCACCAGGAGGAGCACCCCTTGTCCGGTAATGCAACAGTAACCCAGAACCCGAATCACACGAACGGGAACCATACCTCGACCGGGGCTGTCGGGAGCGTAATTTAGAGGAGAATAATTTTTTCAAGGAGGAAAAAGAGCATGAAACTGATAAAAATCGGCACCGGCATCTGCGCCTTGTGCATTATCGCATTCATCCTGATCGCCGGTTGCACATCTCAGTCGGGGGGATCGGACCAGGAACAGACAACCACTGCAAGCGCGGCAAACCCGCAGGTGACCACAACCCCCACGGCGGCTTCAACACCAGGGTCGGCTGGTTCAGATAACAGTGCATTCATCGATGATTCCGGAAGTGCACCCGGTTCCGGGGACCAGAGCCAGATAACGCTTGCATCGGATACCCCGATTGATACAAGCACCGGGGCGGCAGCACAGAACCTGTCAAGCGATAGCACTGACCTGGGGGATATTACCCCATAAGATGCACTTTCTTGTAAAGGGAAAGGAAATGTTACTTTTTTTGCGAACCGGTTTGCCCGATCCGGTTAAGGAAATGTGAGCGTATTTTCAGGCGATTTTACAAAAAAAGACACGCGGTCCTGTCACACGTGAGGACAGGATTTCAGTTCGATTCACTTGAGTCCGTTTTCGACAAAGGTTGCGGAATATTGCTTGTCGGTAGACTTGATGTGGTTGGAGACCCAGTCCCTCAGGAAATTCATCAGTTCGATGGAAAGCCCCAGCCGGTTGGCCTCGAACTCCTTCTGGAAGTCCGAGACTTTCTTGACAAAGGCATCGTGCTGCGCTTTGTGTGTAGCAAACTGCGGGTAATGGAATTTCTGCATGTATTTTTCTTCTGTCTGGAAATGGTACACGGTGTATGCTGCAAGCTCCTGGAGGGTGGCTTCAAGAGCCTGCTTTCCCTGCTTTGCCCGCATAGCGTCGTGCAGGTTGTTCATGAGGCTGATGAGTTTCTTGTGCTGATCGTCAATCTCATTTACCCTGACGCTTAGTTCATCTGACCATGAGATTAAGGCCATACTTCCCTGTTGCCCTATCATCTCATTAAAGGTATCCAGTCAGCAGGTCCCCTGTCATCTCCGCCATGTTTATCCTTACGGTCTGCAAAGGCTGGATCATGCCACAGGTGCGAAAAATTTCCCGGGTATTTGTCTCCCGGGAGACCTTTGAAGGGGCCGGGGTCAGGCTCCACCGTGCGTTTGGCTACTCCCAGATCCCGCTATTTGACCCGTTTCTCATGCTCGATGATTTTCGGGCCGACCGGCCGGAAGATTACCTTGCGGGTTTTCCCTGGCACCCGCACCGGGGGATCGAGACGGTCACTTATATGCTTGAAGGAAAGGTCGAGCATGGCGACAGCATGGGGCATGCGGGCAGCGTGGAGGCCGGGGGAGTCCAGTGGATGACCGCGGGCTCCGGGATCGTCCACCAGGAGATGCCAAAGCCGGTCCATGGCCGGATGGGCGGGTTCCAGCTCTGGGTAAATCTCCCCCGCAGCCACAAGATGACGGATCCGCGTTACCAGGAGATCGGGCCCCTCGATATACCCCGGGCCACGCTGGACAACGGGGCTGAGTTCCGGGTCATCTGCGGGACTATCGGCGGCGTTACCGGCCCTGTGCGCGATATTATCGCCGAACCGGAATATCTTGACATCACGCTCCCTCCCGGCGTGTTGTTCTCCCACGCGGTGAACCCCGGTTTTGCGGCTGCAGCATATATCACCGGGGGATCGGGAAAGTTTGATCCGCAGCAAAACAAGGCAATGGGCAATAGAGCCATGGTCCTGTACGACGATATCGGGACATCGGTAGAGGTACGTGCCGGAAAAGAGGGTGTCCGGTTTTTGTTCGTCTCGGGAAAGCCTCTCCGCGAACCCATTGCATGGGGCGGCCCCATTGTCATGAACACCGAGGAGGAACTCCAGCGGGCGTTTGCCGAGTACCAGAACGGGACGTTTATTAAAAAAAGGTAAAAACGTACCCGTCCCGGTTATAATGTAATATCGAGGATCACCTGGCTTGTTCCGTCGGAGAAGAGGCCGGTGACCACGATATGGTTGGACGCTTGCGTGGATGCGGGAACCGTGGTATTCATCCCCACGGGGAGCGAGGTAAGGCCCCTGCCTGCCGGGATAGTTATCCCGCCAGCCACTGCCCCGTTATCGGTAACGGAGATCGATTGCAGGGAGGCAGCATCCTGTCCACCTTGGTACGTAATAACAATATGGCCTGCATCCGGCCGGTAGGCAGTCACGGCCACAACCTTGGTATGCTGCACTGAACCGGCCGTGGCAAAGACCATCGTTGCAACAAGAGCTGATACAAAAAGGAGTACCGGGACAAGGATAATCAGGATTACCGGCAGCCAGAACATACCGCTCTTGCCGGTAAATCCGGTTTCACCCCGGTTAATTTTTTCTGCCATAGTCCAGGAATCGTACATCCCGTATATCCAGACCCCGAGGAGGACAAGGACCGCGATGAATGCAAGGCCCATTATGCCGGACACCGGGGAGCTTACTATGCTGGTAAAGGTCAGGGCGAGGGCAAGGATCCCAAGGCCCAGCGAGGCGAGGAAAAATTTCAGTCCCCCTAACGTGCTCCCGTTATACCACTGGCCCCATCCGGCACAGAAAAAACTCAGGATGACCGCCACCCAGGGATC
>Ga0326728_10023749_pt1 | contig 11189 bp, 10 predicted proteins | sample MB3enrmetagenome_FD_207602 | JGI IMG/M metagenome (GOLD analysis project Ga0326728, IMG submission 207602) | Lab enriched peat soil microbial communities from McLean, Ithaca, NY, United States - MB31MN | ecosystem: Environmental > Terrestrial > Soil > Wetlands > Peat | place: USA: New York... | reverse complement strand
CTCGAGAAGCCGCTCCAGCGCGGCAACCGCCTGCCAATCAGCCAGCAGCCTCTCCAAGGTTTTGTTGGCGCACACCATTTGGAGATGGCGTCCGGCGTCTTGAATCTGCCGCAATGTCACTCGCGGATCATGCGCGCTCATAAATTGGAACCGCTTCCCGGCGCACAGCCGCTTCAATATACTTGTTGAGACGCGAACAAAAATCTACCTTGCGACCGATAATTTCGGCCAGTTCCTCTCCGTATCTGAAGTAACGAAGACCGACCCCTTTCAGCGCGTCTGGCTCGAAGTCCGCCAGCACATCCACGTCGCTGCGCGCCGGATCGAAATCATCACGCAACACCGAGCCGAACAGGCTCAACTTGCGGATGCCGCGCGCGCGACAAAACTCCGCGATCTTCTCGCGGTCAATCTGGATGGGCAATTCGGCCACGCTCATGGCATAAATCATCACGCAAAACTCTCTTTCGCGCAATCCTCATTCCGTTGGGTTTTCATTGCTTGCCAGCCGGGCGTTCCCCATTAATCTCTTTGCCGTGAAGCTTCTTTTTGTCGGCGACATCGTCGGGGAGCCGGGCCGGTACGCGGTGCGGCAGCTCCTGCCACAATTGCGTCAGGCGCACCACATCGACGTGGTCGTCGCCAATGGGGAAAATGCGGCCGGCGGGGCGGGCATCACGGTCAATACAGCGGCTGAAATTTTTGACGCGGGCGTCGATATCATGACCACCGGGGACCATTTGTGGGACCAAAAGGAGGTCAATTTCCTGTTGCTTTCGGAAGCCCGGTTTTTGCGGCCTTTAAATTATCCGCCGGGCGTCATCGGCCAGGGCAGCACCCTGTGGCATTCGGAGAAGCTTCCGCCGGTCGCCGTCCTCAATCTCCAGGGGCGCACTTTCATGCCGCCGCTGGAGAATCCTTTCCTTTGCGCCCGCGCCGAAGTCCCGCGCCTGCGCCAGATGACCAAAATTATTTTTGTCGATCTGCACGCGGAGGCGACTTCGGAAAAAATCGCCCTCGCCCGCATGTTGGATGGGCAGGTCAGCGCGGTCGTCGGCACCCATACTCATGTGCAAACGGCGGATGAACAAATTTTTCCGGGCGGCACAGCTTACTTGACTGACGCGGGTTTTACCGGGCCGCACGAGAGCGTTTTGGGGCGCGAAATGGCGCCGGTCATTGAGCGCTTCGCCACGAACACGCCGCAGAAATTCGGCGTGGCCTCGGGCCGAATCCTGTTGCAAGGCGCGTTGATTGAAATCGACAATGAATCCGGGCGCGCGCGTCACATCCGCCGGATTTCCGAACCGCTCGGGGCCTGAATGCCGAAACAGACCACATCGCAATGGGATTTTGGCGGCGAGCTTTTCCCGGTGGAAGCCGCGCGGCGCGTCTTCTCCGTCAGTGAATTGACGGCGGACATCCGCCGCCTGCTCGAACAGCACGTCGGCCAGGTCTGGGTGACGGGCGAGATCACCAATTGTCGCGCGCAAAGTTCCGGCCATATTTATTTCACCCTCAAGGACGCGGCGGCCCAGTTGAACTGCATTGTCTTTCGGACCGATGCGCCGGCCAATCGCGCGGCATTGCAAGATGGGCGCAAGGTCATCCTCAAAGGGGAAATGACCGTGTATGAACCGCGCGGCCAATATCAATTGCGCGTGCTGGCGATCGAACTTCAGGGCGTCGGCGCGTTGCAGGCCGCCTTTGAGAAACTGAAGGAGAAACTGGCCGCCGAGGGCCTTTTTGCCCCGGAGCGCAAACAGCCCCTGCCGCGTTTCCCGCAACGCATCGGTTTGGTCACTTCGCCGGGCGGGGCCGCCCTTCGCGATGTGTTGCATGTCGCGCGGCGACGCAATCCGTCCCTGGAAATCATTTTTGTGCCCTGCGCGGTGCAAGGTCCGGGCGCGGCGGCGGAAATCGCCGCGGCCATCGCGCGGCTCAATCAATGGTCGAAAATCCCCGGCCGGAAACTGGATGTGATCCTGCTCACCCGCGGCGGGGGCAGCCTGGAGGATTTGTGGGCCTTCAACGAGGAAATTGTCGCCCGCGCCATTTTCAATTCCGCCCTCCCCGTCGTTTCCGCCGTCGGGCACGAAATTGATTTCACCATCAGCGACTTTGCCGCCGACGTGCGGGCGGCCACGCCCAGCGCTGCAGCGGAGATTCTGACCGAGGCGGTTTTTTCCAGCGGCAAATGGATGGCCCGGGCGCGCGTGCAAATGCGCGACCTGGTCCGCCGGCGGTTGCTGGGCGAACGCCGCCATTTCCAGCAACTCTGGCAGCGGTTCCGGGCCTCGCATCCGCGCCGCTTGCTCCATCAGCGCCTGCAACGCCTGGATGATCTGCAACTGACGCTCTCCCGTTGCGCGCGTCAACAATTGCAAAAATGCCGCCTCGCCGGCCAAAACCTCGGCGTCCGGCTGGACCGTGTCCGCCCCGGCCAACTGCTGGCCCAACGGCGCGCGGCGCTGGCCCGGGAGCAACGCCGGTTGCGGGAGCGGACCCGCCATTCTCTGCGCGGTCTGCGCCAGCGCGGCGATGCCTTGCAGACCCGTCTGCGTTTGCTCGGCCCGGAGCAGGTGCTGGCGCGCGGCTACTCGATCACGCTGGACGCCGCCAGCGCAAAAATCATCCGATCGAAGGAACAAACGCGTCCCGGCCAAACATTAAAAACCCGGCTCCAATCCGGCGAAGTGCGCAGTGTGGTGCAGGAGGGCAAATGACCCATGGCGAAATCCCATTGCATATTGATTTTCATGCAGTTGCCGGGCTTGACGTTCCCGCCGCGAAAAGCTACTCTTAAGGCGGGTTGGTGGCTATAGCTCAATGGTAGAGTCCAAGCTTGTGGAGCTTGTTGTTGCGGGTTCGAGTCCCGTTGGCCACCCCACCCTTCTCCATCAACAACTTGCGAAATTCATTTGAGTTTTTGGCCGTACGAGCTTGTTTTTACCTATCGCTCTTTTCAACCCTTGATACAATGCGTCGGGCGAAATGCGCTGAACTGGTGAGAATCAACTCTTCCCCGTGCAGCTTTGCACTGAATTATTTCGCTGATGGTATTCATGACCGCCAACACCGTTGAAATCGTTTCGTTGTCGCGCGACGCGAGAGATGTGCTCCGTTTCCTGAAGGTGAGCTATGGCGTTTATCGAGATGATCCGTATTGGGTGGCACCGCTGTTGATGGACATCAAGAAGGTTTTCAGTGACAAGAATCCACTCTTCGGGCACGCAGAAATGGCGTTGTGGGTGGCGACGCACAACGGGCAGGACGTGGGGCGCATTGCAGGTATTCTCGACCAGGCACACAATCGCATGCACAAGGACAGCACTGCGTTCTTCGGCTTTTTCGAGTGCGTGGACAATCGGGAAGTGAGCCGGCGTCTGTTTCAAGAGGTGATGAATTGGGCGTGGAAAAAAGGGATGAAGCGCGTTCTCGGGCCGATGAATCCGACGACGAATGATGAGTGCGGCTTGTTGGTGGAGGGCTTCGATTCGATGCCGGCCTTTATGATGCCCTACAATCCGCGTTACTACGTGGACCTTGTGGTCGCGGAGGGATTTCGCAAAGCGAAGGACTTGCTGGCGTTCCATATGGATTTCGCGAAGTGCCCGCTCGACCGGCTGGCACGCCTCGCGGAGAAGACGCGGCAGCGGCACCCCGAACTGATGTTCACGCCGATTCGAAAGGCCACACTCACGCGCGACCTGACAAAGGTCAAAGAGGTCTATAATGCCGCCTGGCGGGAGAACTGGGGTTTTGTGCCGATGACGGACACTGAGATTGATTTCATGGCAAGCCGGCTGAAGCCGCTCTTGGTGGAAGGGTTGATCTGGGTGGCCGAGACGACAACGGAGCCGCTCGGGTTCATGCTGGCGTTGCCGGATTACAACCCGGTGCTCCAGCCGCTGCGCGGACGCCTGTTTACGCCGAAGCTGTTCGGGTTCCTGCCTTACGTGCTCGGTTGGAAGTGCCCGCCGCGTTGCCGGGTCATCACTCTGGGCGTGAAAGAGAAGTATCGCAACCGCGGCCTCGAAGCGGTGATGTTGACAGAAGGTTTCAAGACCGGTTTCAAGGTTGGTTTCAGAGATGCCGAGGCTTCGTGGATTCTCGAGGACAACACGATGATGCGCCGGCTTCTCGAAACTTTCGGCGGGAAAGTGTACAAGACTTACCGGCTGTATGAACGGGAGATTTGGAGACCACCGAAGGCAGAATCAACCACACTGGCGTGTAATGCCAGCGGCTATGAAGAACCCGATTCGCGCAGCGATGGTTCCGGCTCGGGCGCATTTCTGAATTTGAAGTAAAGCCGGTTGCCGAGGGGAATCAGCACCACCGCCGTCAGGCCTCCGGCCACGACATCCACGAGGTAGTGGTAGCGGCAGTAAATCGTGGCGAGGCAGAGCAGAACCACTACGACAAGGTGCAGCCAGCGAATCGAGCGCAGATACCGGAAAGAGAAATAGGCCGTGCCAATGGCCACCGCGACGTGGCTGCTGGGGAAAGCGGCGCCTGGCGCTTCGAACGCATGATAAATCCACGCCATGATCTGGCAAAAGGGGCCCGCCTTGACCGCGGCCGGAAAGGCCGGCGCCACCAGGGGCTGAATGTCTGCCGGTAACTGGTAGCCCGGGATCTCGCGGAAGAAAATCCGCGGCCCCTCGACCGGTACGAAAATGTAAATGAGATAGCAAACGTAAAACAGAAACGAAATGACCGCGAGGTAGTGCAAAAACTGCGTGCGATTCCGGTAATACAGGGCCAGTCCAATGCCCGCCACCATCACGTAGTAGGAGAAATAAGCCGCATAGAAAAGTTCGCTCACTGCCGGGCAAGGCAACGAATCCATGAAAGCGAGGCTGGGTTGAAAACCGAAAATTCGCGCCTCCACCCGGATGAAGAACGGGTCGAGGAACCCGGCAACGAGCACGTGGTTCAACTCGCCGGTCTCACGGTAGAAGCCGGTGTAGAGCAGCATAGGGTAGAAGTGACGAAGCAAGTCGAGCACGCGGTTGGACGGGCGGGCTGCGTGAAGGCGGATAAGCGCGTGAACCAGCACGATGCCGATCACGTGGGCCGCCAGCAGAAGCGGCCAAAACGGGATCGAGCGTCCATGCAAACAGAGCACGATCAAACCCACCAACGCCATATAACCCTGAGTGGCGTAGTCAATGAAAGCGTAATGCCGGAATAGCGAACATGCTTCCGTCCGTGAATGTGGAGCCGGGTTGCCGGGCTGCGCGCATTCGGATTTCTGTTTGCGCTCTTCCTTAGTCATTCGGTATTCGCCTCACAGCCATCCTTGCTGGCGATACCATGCCAGGGTTGTGGTGATTCCGCTTTTTACCGTGTTGGCGCATACGAAACCCAGTTCCTGACGCAGCCGATCCGGGTCGCACACCCAGCCCGGCGCGCGGAGTTCGGCGTACTTCTGCCAACCCAGCATGCCGGGCTTGCGGGTCAGCCGCGAAACGACCTCCTGCAAACAACACAGGAGCCACAGCGCCGCGACCGGCAACGGAAGCGGCAACGTCCACGCTTTCATTTGCACAGCAATTTCGCCGGCCAATTCGGATGTGTTCGTGACTTCAGGCGAAGCGACGTAAAACGTTTTTCCGGGGACTGCTGGATGCGTCAGGCAGGTCACGACTGCTTCAGCCAGATCTTTCACGAAAACAAGACTCAGTGCCAGCCGGCCACTGCCAAAGCGCGGCAGAATATGTGCTTTGACCGCTTTGAAAAGCGGCAGGAACGCAGTGTCGCGCGGCCCATATACAGCGGGTGGCCGCAGAATCACGTGCTCCGGCTCGCAGGCGCCCCGCACTTCCTGCTCGCCGGCGAGTTTGCTCTTGCCGTATTCCGAGATCGGGTTCGGCGGATCGTTTTCGCGCGCGGGCTTGTCTGGTGTCGCCGGCCCGCCGGCCGCCAGGCTGGAAATGTGAACGAGCCGTTGAATCCGCCCCTTCTGCTGATTGACCGCTTCCACGACATGCCGCGTCCCCACATGATTGATCTCGTGGAATTCCGACACGCGCAGCGCCCTGGTGCAGCCGGCGCAATGGACCACATGCGTGATATCCTGCATGGCGGCACCAAGACTTTGTGGATCGCCGATGGAGCCGCTTCGCACTTCCAAGTGGGGCAGGTGTGCTTCGATGAAGCGTTTGTTGCCGGCAGGCCGGAGCAACACTGCCGTCGTGATGCCACGAGCGCAAAGACTGTCCAGGACGTGGCTGCCGACGAACCCGTTCGCTCCTGTAAGGAGAACCTTCATTGATTGGCCTGGAAGGAATCTATCGCGGTTGCCCGGAATCGGATTCCGGGGAGTGGCTTAACCGGGTTCACAGCAAACCAAGCTCCCTGCCCACCAAGCCGAACTTGTCCAACGCGAAATCAATCTGGCTGTCGGTATGCGTGGCCATGAGGCTGACGCGGAGCAGTTCCTGGCCGGGTGGCACTCCCGGCGGCACCACCGGGTTGACGAACACGCCTTCTTCCTGCAGCCGCTTGGAGAATTTGAATGCCAGCATCATGTCGCGGCAATACACCGGAAGAATCGGCGTTTCGGAAGCGCCCAGGTCAAACCCCTGCGAAATCAGGCCTTGCTTCAGGCGCCCCGCGTTGTGCCAGAGTTGCGCGATTCGTTCAGGCTCGGACTGCATGATTTCCAACGCGGCCATCACTGCGGCCGCGTTGGCGGGGCTTATGCTGGCGCTGAAGATCAGCGGCCGGGAATGGTGTTTCAGATACTCAATCGTCTGGGAATCTGACGCGATAAAACCGCCGAGGCTCGCCAGCGATTTGCTGAAGGTGCCCATGATAAGCTGCACCTGGTCGGTAAGACCAAAATGACTTGCGGTGCCCGCGCCCCTCTTCCCAAGCACGCCGATGGAGTGGGCGTCGTCCACCATCACTGCGCTGCCATAATGAGCGGCGAGACGGCAGAGTTCTGGCAGTTGGATGACGTCACCCTCCATGCTGAACACGCCATCCACAACGATGAGTGTGCCCGTTCCCGGATCGATTTGCTGAAGGCGGCTTTCCAGAGCAGCCATGTCTTTGTGCGCGAACCGCACGAGATTGCCGAGAGAGAGTTGACAACCCTCGACGATGCTGGCGTGATCGCATTTGTCGGCCAAAACGTATTCGCCTTTCCCCACCAGCGTGCTGATGACCCCGAGATTGACTTGGAAGCCGGTGCTGTAGAGTAACACCGCCTCCTTGTTCACCAGCCGCGCCAGGGCTTGTTCCAACTCCAGATGGATTTCCAGCGTCCCGTTCAGAAAGCGCGAACCAGCGCAGCCCGTGCCGTATTTCTGGATCGCGGCTTTGGCGGCTTCCTTGACTTTTGGATGATTGGTCAGGCCGAGATAGCTATTCGAGCCGAGCATCAGAACTTTCCTGCCGTTGATGATGATTTCGCTGCCCTGAGCCGAGGAAATGGTGCGGAAGTAGGGGTACAGCCCCAGCGCCCGAATTTCAGCAGCATTCCTGTAATTTCTGACTTTGTTGAACAGGGCAAGCGGCAGTGGGCCGCTTTCCACACTGAGGGGCTGATTTTTCTTCCGGTTACTAACGACATTCGCGCGAGCCGGTCGTGACGGATACGACGTCACATGTTTCCGGCTTCTTCCATGTTTTAGCGTTGGCATCTTTTCGTGGCTAAACACAATGCGAAATTGGCTGCCCCAATCCAAGTCAAATGTTGTTTGACCATCAAGCAGTGCAACAACGGCCGGCAGGGGCCGTGGGGAGCGAAAGTCGCATGCGAGGATCAAGGCCTCAATCGCCGTGCGCCAAAATACTTTTCATTCGTTAAATCCGTTTGTGGTGCTTGTTTTCTTCCAAAAACATGTCTGCGCCATCGAGTAAGGCATTCCCGCATCATGAAGTCAACGCCCGATTTTTTGCCAGAGCGTTTCGAGGTTGGCGTGCATCCCGCATTGCTTCCACGTCAACGTTCCAAGAACCAACAGGAGCATGGCGCACACCATCGGCTCAAGGAATTGTTTTCTTGTCCGAAAAACAGCAGGACATGATTCCTTGAACCTTTTCCCTTTGAGTGGCACAAAACGGCATGGATGAGGAACAGCTTATCGCGGCCCTTAAAGGTCAGGACCCCGGCGCCGTGCGGGAACTGGTGGACTCTTGCGGAGATCGGTTGCTGCGTTCCGCGTTCTCGCTCTGCGGTAATGAGACCGAGGCCCAGGACATTGTTCAGGACACGTTCCTTCAAGCCATTCGATCCGTTCATCGCTTTCAGGGGCGCTGCGCTGTTTATACCTGGCTTCACGCCATCCTGCTCAACCTGACCCGCCACTACCATCGTGACCGCAAACGAATCGTCTATGACGACGAACTGGCCGACCGGGAGGTTTCTCCGCCGGACGAAAACCCCGGCGCACTGGATGCCGGGACAGCCTCGTCGGCTCTCTGGCAGGCCTTGCGCCAGCTTTCCGCCGCGCACCGGGAGGTCATTGTCCTGCGCTACTACGAGGAGATGAAAATCCACGAAATCGCCACCCACCTCGGCATCTCCAAGGGAACCGTCAAGTCCAGACTCCACTATGCCATTGGGGAAATGCAGAAACTCCTGCCGGGCGAATTGAACCTTTTTGGCGGCGGCGGCACAGAGGAGATACAGAAACAATGAATTGCCGGCGTTTCCAGAATCGGTTCTATGAATATGTGGAAGGGAGTCTTTCCGACGACACACAGGCTGCGGCCAATGAGCATCTGGCCCGGTGCAGTGCCTGCCGGCAGGCCGTTGCCCAGGAACAACAACGCGCGCAATTCCTGTTCGACCGACTCCGGCAGGACACCGAAACCCTTGCCCTCCGCCCGGAGGTCCGGCGCCGCATCCTGACATCTCCCAAATGCAAGTCCGTCCCACGCGCCAGCCTGGAATCCATCATTGGCTTATGGAACCGTTTTGCCCGGTCGGCGACCATTGCTGTGTCCCTGCTGCTGTTTGCTGCCTTCCTGCTGATCTCTCATCTCTCCGGCACACGGATCCGTGAAACAATCCATGAAACGGAAACAGCTCCAGGCGATGACCGCAATCTGCAGCCCGCCATTTCCATCCAGATTTCCTACCGCGTGCCAACCTTCAAGTTTCGTCGGGAAGGCAATCTCGTCGTTGACACCCTGTCATACGAGACCGTCGTTGCCAGCGGAACGCTTCGGCCCGGCGGTCAGGAACCCGTCCCGCAAGAACAAGCAACGAAAACACCATTATGATAATTCCACATTCACATCTGCCGCAATGCCTCGCCCCGGTGCTTGCCCTCAATATGAAGACCAGGCTCGCAATCCTCATCCTGTTCATGTCGCTCGGCGTGACTTCGCTGTTTGCGGACGAGACCAATACAAATGCCGTCACCGATCCAGGCATCGGCTTCTCTATCGGCCAGTCCGCTTTTCCCCGGGGGGATTTCATTGAAATCACTTCTGTCGAGCGATCTCAAGACCGGGTGGTGGTCAAAGGCCATTACAAGCTCGTCAGTGCCGACAGTGCGAGGCTTGCGCTCTTTACCACCACCAGCACAGCGATTGCAGTTCCCACCGACCGAAAGCAGTTGATGCGGATTTCCAAGGGGATGGGAGATTTTGAATTGACCCATCCCAACCTCGTTCCGGGACTTAATCATGTGACCATGTATTCTATTCCCGGCGGCAAGCCATTTGCCGGAGTCTATTTCGGAAACAAGGAGGAAGCCGCTGAAGAGAGCAAGCTTGACCTTGATTATTATGCTGATGAAACAACCACTGAGCCCGCCAAATCGGACGAGATTCATCAGAGGGGCAACCGCGCTTCGGTGTCCGGCCCCAACCAAGCCCTGCTTGATTATCTGGGAAACCCCGTTGTACCACCGGCGAACATGGATGTCCGATACACCAAGGAAGGTCTGAGCAATGCCGTCCAACTCGCCGCCCGGAACGCTGGCATCACTCTCAAAAAAATTGCCATTGACGACTCGGAGTACCCATTCCTCGTTGGCGTCATCTGCGGAGGTTCTGATTTCCCCAAACTGAAGAGTCAGATCAAAAAAATGGACGGATACGAATACAGCGGCTCGGTGGGCAACGACATCAACTCGGACGGCAGTAAAACCTGTAATGCGTTCAGCATCGTCCCTTACTGGGTTCATCCCCGGAAAGCCATGCAACAAATTGAGCACCGGCTCATGCTGAGATATCAAGTCTTCTACGCCAAACTCAGCGCGCGGCAATAATTGTGTCAGGATCAGGATTAAGATTGGGAAAAGAACTCAAGGCCCGTTTACAACAGCTTGATTTGCATCGCGTCTTTCTCCAAGCCGTCCATCAGGCCCTCGATGCGCGCCCGGCGCCGGTTCATGATGTGTTTGTCCATCTCCGCGTCGTAAGGCACGGGATACTTGCCGTTGTAACAAGCCATGCAAAAGGATTCCCCGGGCAGGCCGGTCGCCCGAACCATGCCGTCCTCGGACAGATAGGCCAGTGAATCCGCGTTGAGATAACGCCGGATCTCGTCAATGGAATGGTTCGCCGCCATCAACTTGCTGCGGTCGGGAAAATCGATGCCATAGACGCACGGGTTCATGTGCGGCGGGCAACTGACCAGCACATGCACTTCCGTCGCGCCGGCCTCCTTCAAATTGTTGACGCGCGCTTTGCACGTCGTCCCGCGCACGATGGAATCATCCACCACGATCACCCTTTTGCCCTTGACCAGCTCGGCGATCAAATTGAGTTTCACCCGCACGTCAAAATCGCGGATCAATTGCGAGGGTTGCAAAAAACTGCGACCCACGTAGTGATTGCGCACAAAGGCCATTTCATAAGGAATGCCCGAGGCCAGTGAATAGCCCAGGGCCGCGCAGTTGCCGCTGTCGGGCACGGGCAGCACCAGGTCCGCCTGCAATGGATGCTCCCGCGCCAGTTCCCGCCCCATTGCCACGCGCACTTTATAGACGTTGCGACGGGCGATGGTGCTGTCGGGCCGCGCGAAATAGACATATTCAAAAATGCAAAAGGCGCGTTGCTGGTGCTCGGGAAAGGCCTGCAGGCTCCGCACCCCGTTTTGATCGATGAGGACGATTTCCCCCGGCTCGATGTCGCGCACGTATTTGGCGGAGATCAAATCCAGCGCGCAACTTTCGCTGGCCAGCACCCAGGCCTCGCCCACCCGGCCCAGGCAG
>Ga0326728_10023747_pt1 | contig 11189 bp, 7 predicted proteins | sample MB3enrmetagenome_FD_207602 | JGI IMG/M metagenome (GOLD analysis project Ga0326728, IMG submission 207602) | Lab enriched peat soil microbial communities from McLean, Ithaca, NY, United States - MB31MN | ecosystem: Environmental > Terrestrial > Soil > Wetlands > Peat | place: USA: New York... | reverse complement strand
CCGGCCCACACCAGGCCCGCGATGATCATGAACGGTATGCAGCACATCGACAGCTCGCCGGCCCATGGAATGAATGTCTCCGGCTTGAACCACGTGATAATACCATAGGCAATGAAAAGCACGACTACGAATCCCATGATGCCCAATAAAGGTTGCTTAAGACCGCCTTGCTGATTGCTCATGTGTTTCCCTCCCCTTTGTTCAGATTTACTGACCGTACTGCTCTTTGATTCGGTCCCCCTGCGTTTTGGCAGAAGAACCCTTACGCCAACCTCCTAACTCCCATTCAACCTTTCAGTGCAAGATCTTTACGGATCACCTGGAGGCAGTTCCAGGAGCACCCTCTGCCCGTGCCGACCCCGTTATGGCTCGCAGACGAACAAAGGTAGAAGTTCTTGACGGGCGTTCTATAGCCGGATAGCTCCGGGATCGGCCGGAACCGGTCCATCTGAGAAGTAATCATGTCTCCGCACGCGATAGAGCCTTCGTGCATATTCGGGTGAGCAAGCTCTGTATCATAAGGCGTATTGACGTGGCAGGCGATGATGTTGTCCCTTGTCATGTTCGGCGCGTATATCTGCCATTCCTTGATGAGGGCCGCTTCAAACTCGTTGCGCAACTCCTGCCACCGCGTCGCCGTGAAGAATCGGGTGGGCGCCGAGAATTCCTCGATGCCGATGATATGTTTTCCTTGGGGCGCTCTGGAGGCGTCCCAGATCGTGTCCGGGCCGACAAACATAAAGAGCCTGCTGGCGATGCCTTTCACGAATATCTCGGAGGGGTACTGATTGGCCATATAGTCCGCATTTCGCGGTCCTATGTACATCCTGGGCTGGGGACCGCAGTCCGCGTTGAAGGAGGCCGCCTTGTACAGGGGCAATTCATGCATGGCAACCACCGCCCAGAAAATATTGTGCCGGTCATACCGGATGTTCCTGACTCGCCTTACTATCTTGGGATCGAGGCGGTCTTCGCCTATGAGCCCGATGGACTGGAGGGCGGAGAGGTCGCTCACTACCAGTTTTCTGGCCTCTATCTCCGTTCCGTCTTTCAGACGAATCCCTCTTGCCCTCTTATCTTGTATGAGGAGCTTGACCACTTCGCTGCGGTAGAATGTCTCTCCTCCCAATTCGGTAAATGCCTTCTGGAGGGCATCCGATATCGCCTGGCTGCCCCCCTTCGCGATGGCCGCCGGCTCCCACGACAGGACGAGACTGACGGCATGGATGAAACCGTGGAGTCCGATCACGTCCTGCGGCGCGCCTCCGAAGGAGGTCATGGCCGCCCGCATGAACAACGTGCGCAGCTCTTCGCTCTCGAAGACGTCGTAGGCCAGCTGCTGGCTCGTCATGAACTGATATACAGGGTCGATGCCGTCTTTGGGATCATCGCACAATTCTTCCAGAGCGTTTTTCTGCCCCCAGGGCACCGGCGGATTGAAGCGGTACGCGCCGAAGGCGGCCTTCCACCGTTTCGTATATCTCCCGAACAACTCCGCTGCCGTATCTGCATCCCTCTGCGAAAACCGGCTGATTTCGTTCAGAGTCTTCTGATAGTTCTCGTGGGACATCCCGGTCTTCCCCGTCAGCGGGTCGACAACTTTCAAGGCGGAGTAACCCACAAGACACGTATCGTTGTCGAAGACCATGGCCTCGCTCCCCTCGGGGTAAACATACTCCAGGCCCTTGTCCCGCAGATTGAAGTCGGTATAAGCAGGATGACCATAGAAGCGCGTCCAGTTGGCGCACGGGTTATAGGTGAAGCCGGGCATCGGACCGGGTTCGCTGATTACCGCTCCCCCCGGCTTCTGCGTCATCTCGAATATCGCCGTCTTCATCCCCGCTTTCTGCAGGTAGCAGGCCGTTATCAGTCCATGGTGGCCGCCGCCCACGACTATTGCGTCATAACTTGAATCGCTCATTAACTCACTCCTTTAGGGTCGTCGCGCCTCTATCGCCCGCGTGGCATGACAGACTGTTTCACAATCATCGGTGCAAGGCACTGGCAGTCATGCCGGCGCTCCTACGCCCGTGCGAACCTTTGAACTCCCCCTCGGCGGCGATCTGCGAAGTCAGACAGGCCTTTAGCTCTTTGAAGAATACGCGGTCTTCCTCAGGGTCGTACGGGACGCTCCCTGGTTTGTCGCCGGAGGACCATCCCCTCAGAGACACGGGGAATTCGACCGGCTCCCGCGCCCGGTCCAGCTTCTCCGCATACAGCCGCGTCCTCTGCATCATCCCGTCGGGCGTACACCGCTCCATGTCTGTCTGATGGTCGCAGATCCGGAAGCTCTTTTACGTCGCTCGCGACCGACCCCTTTCCAGAGGGAAATGACCTCCCCGGGGGTACTCAAATCAAGAAGGGGTAGGCTTCCCGTCACGAAGACCACCGTCAGGGGGTCTTCGTGACAAGCCTGGAAAAAAGCCTAATCCTCTTTTTGGGGTCCTCATTCAGGGTGCGCGCCTGCACTGTAAAGGCCTAGCTGTCCACCGTGGCGACAGCCCTGTACCCCACTCGTCCATCGTCTCCCAATGTGCGGCTATATGCTCGGTCCTCATCAAGCAGGCCCGGAGGCGCTGCTGTGCGTCCCTTATCGCTTGCTCGATGAAGCCAATCCTGCCCATGTGGTCCCCTGCAAAACCTCTTTTTCGTATCGGTCAGGTATAAGGCTCCCTTTCGACCGTGCCCGGTCCGGCTATTGTTCAGACCAAGGTTTGTCCGCGACCGCTCCTCGTTCGCCTGAGCGAGCGGTCCCGCCTTAATGCATGACCCTTCCTCCGTCAACCAGGATGGTCTGTCCGGTGATAAAATCGCTGTCATCGGAGGAGAGAAAAATAAGGGCGCCCACAAGATCGTGGGGCTGCTCCAACCGGCCCATAGGGGTACGGCTCACGTCGTATTTCGCGACATTACCTATGGCATGGGCCGTTTCGGACTCGGTAAACCCAGGCGCAATGGCATTGATGGTAATGTTGTGGGGTCCCAGCTCGATCGCGAGACTCCGCGTCATCCCCACAACCCCTGCCTTTGAAGTCACGTAATGGACAAATCCGTGGGAGCCGGTGAAGAAGGTCTCTGACGAAAAGTTGACAATCTTGCCCTTTCCCTGCTGCCTCATATAAGGGAAGACGGCCCTGGTGCAGAGCCAGGAACCCTTCACGTTGACGGTCATCACCTTATCCCATTCGGCCGGATCGATCTCAAAGAAAGGCTTCCTTTTCAGGCCGGAAATAATAGCGGCGCAGTTCACCAGGACGTCAATTCTGCCGAAGGCCTTGACCGTCTCCTCTGCCATCTTGAGGGTCTCTTCCGGACTCGACACGTCTGTGCGCAGGCTTTTCGCCGAGCCCCCCGAGGCCCCTATCTCTCCCACGGTTGCCCCGCAGTCCGCAATATCGACTGCCATTATTTTGGCGCCTTCTTTGGCCAGGAAGACGCAGAACGCCCTTCCCAGCCCCTGGGCGGCGCCTGTTACTATGATCACTTTGCCATTGAGCCGCACGCTTCGCTCCTCCCCGACAGTACCTCGGAGGTACCGGGATCCCTTCTTCGAAGGCCGACCGATCTCGTTAACGGTTTTGCAAGCCCTCGCGGGATATCCCGGTTCCCTCCTTTCTCCTGTTTCAGGAGGCGCCTATTTGTCGAGTATGTAAATTGCCCCCTTGCCCGCGTCTACTCTTATCCGCTGTCCCGATTTGATTTTCTCGCAGGCGACAAACGTGTTGACTATTGTGGGGAGACCGTATTCGCGACCGATAATAGCCGCATGCGACAAGGTCCCTCCTCTGTCGCCCACAACCGCGGCTGCAAGACCGAATGCGATGGTCCACTCGGGGTTTGTGCCCGGACATACCAGGATATCGCCGGCGTTCAACTGGCCGAGGTCTTTGCAATCCATGATGACCTTGGCAACGCCTTCCGCAACTCCTGGGCAGCCACAAATGCCCACTATATCCGCGCCTATCTCCTCGGCGCTCACGGTTGGCATATCCCCGACCACGATTTTGATGGCGATGGGGTCGAACGAGGGTATCAGGTCTTTGCCGACTGCTTCCATCAAGTCAGCGCGGTCTGTATAGATCGGTGCTCTGAATTCACCCTCTTTAACGAACCGATTTGTCAATGCCTCCCATTCTGCCCTGCGCCTCCTGGTTAACCATCGCATATCGGCCTTACCGGGCACCAAGACAGCCGATTCAATCTCCAGAGTATTCATCATGAAGATGTCGTCAGGGCGATCGATGCACCCTTCGTCGCAGAGCCACTTCCCGATGGCAAGGTAACCCCAGCGCAGTATGGCCATTATGGTCATCTCACAATACAGGTCGTGCTCTTCGCTATAAGCGGAAGCCTGCTGGGCCAGATTAATAAGCGATTTGAACGATGCTTTCTCCGCAGGCGGCACCTTATCCAGCATCTTCTTTACGGCCTCTTCCCTTTTTGCGGAAAGCTCCTTTCTTTTCACATCCAACATGTACTCCGGCCTGTCCGCTTCGCCTGATTCGATGTAGTCTTTTACCTTCTTTACCGGTACATCGGGGGCTTCAATCCAGGAGGGCGCCGCCATGTCAAAAGCATTGGTCGCTCTCCATCCCCTATCCTGTATGAACCGATCGAACCCCTTCAACCACAGCTTGCCCATTTTCGACTGTCCCAAGGCCGGTATGATCTCTTGCTGGCTCTTCGCCTTAAATATATCAGCAATTCCCATCTCTACCGCCTCTCTCGCCAGTGCCCACAACTCCTTATCAACCTTATAGATTTCATTGTCGAAACCGCGCAGCATGTCTTGAAATTCTGCCGATTTATCGTCTATGCCAAAACGCTCCTTGCATTCCTTCTCCAACAAGATCCAGGCTGAATAGGATGACTGCATACCGATGAAATGAATCTCCCACTGCCTCAGAACTGCGCGCTCAAGGTCCCAATGAAGGTGGATGAAGTCGATGTTGGTCGCGGTGGCCGGATTAAACTTTCTCAACTTCGCATACATTTCGGTGAGCTCTTCCTTGTTCTTCTCCCAGATTCCGGCAAAATCGTCGATAAAGGGCTGCAGGGCTTTCTTGAACAGAACCTCCCTTTCCTTTATCTTTTGCTCGTCCGTCTCTATAAGAAAACTCCAATAGATTCCGCCGTCCTTGCCCCTTCCCTGCCAGCCGTAGCACGTAGGCAAACTGAAGTATGAATTGACGTACTTCAATCCATGGGTGCATCCTCTTGACCAGTAGAGCTGCAGGCCCAAGGGAGTAAGAGGCGGGCATGAGTGAGTGCCATCGAAAAAGTACGAATGGTTCAACGGCAAATCGATCTCCGGTATCATGTCATAGCCCGGACTCACATCCCAAGTAGCACCCGTTGCCTTAAGCTTGCCGTCCTTCAGATCCTGTTCCCATTTCTTCCACAGCTCCCCCCTTAATTCGCCTGTTCCCATTTTACCCCTCCTTTGGTGGGTGAAAAGATTTTGAATCTTGGAAATCAGCGACATGCTCGCCTCCCCTCTGTGCCTGAGGCCATCCGATTCGGCCCCAGATTCACACTACAAGCTCTACTGCAACCGAAAATCCCTCCCCCTGCCCTTGCTCCGGACAGTCTTTCAGCACATCCAAGACCTAAAATTTGAACGCTATCTTCTCTATCTTTTTTACTTTTGACACATCTACCGACCTTAAGTCACTGGCCAGCCTATCGGCGAGTTCTTTCTGTTCAGTGGGCGTCTTCTTCGCCATGTGTTTTGCGGGGCGCGTTTGAAGCAAGAAGACATTTCTACCGGCTGGGAAATCCGGATCGATTGCCCACTCCATGTCCTGCGGTCGCCCAAGCCGTTCTTCCAGGTGAAGGGCAACTTCAGCCACCGCTTTTACTTGCTCATCGTTAAGGCAAGGTTTCTCCTGTTTATCCAGGGGCACCTCAGCCCAATCGGCGCCTTTCGCCATATTAATGACGTACTTAATCTTTTTGCCTACAGAGCGCGCCAGTATCTCCAGCCCACTCTTGTCTACCGTCCACCTGTCTACGTTCTCAACGCCGCTTACCACGCCTTCACCCAATCCCCAGTTGGCCTCGATTATTACCTTGCTGTCGTCTCCTGTTACAGGGTCAACGGTGAAGCCGATCCCCGCAGCGCTGGCATTGACCATCTTTACGACTGCCACACCGAGCTTGTCACAGTCGATGGGGAATCCTTTACTGGCGCGGAAGGCAATGGCCCTGGGGGTATACGTGCTCGCCCACACCTTCTTCACATTCGCCGCCACCGCTTCCTTCCCCGTTATGTTCAGATAGGTCTCGAACATGCCGGGCCGGCTTTCGACCCCGGCAGATCGCACCGACACAGGCACGTCGCTGATACCGACCCTCCGGCCCAGCTCTTCGTAGTACTGCCAAACGAGGTCGGAGACGGACTTCGGCAGCGGCTCTTTTTCGATCATGCCGCGGAGGTCCGAGCTTACTTGTTCAAGACGCCCGACACCCACTCCTTTCAGGTCCTCAAGGCTCTCGATGTATCGGGCAATTCTTTTGCCGAGGCCGCTATCCTGAAGGAACATCTCGTAGAGGGCAAGGGTCAGGGCGAACCCGGGCGGGACATCCAAACCCAGCTTTGTCATCTCCCCCAGGTTCGCGCATTTCTTCCCCGCAATCGGCGCATCTTCCTTGCCCAACTCTTCATTCCAACAGGCGAACAATTTCTCCTTCATAACCCCCCCTTTTGTTTGTGATTGTTCCCCGCATCGCGCTCATCGTGATATCTTTATGCCTGCCTTTTCCCTGTCCCACGTGTTCGGAGTGATGCCGGCTTGCTTCAATAGGTATTTCTGCACGCGCTCCGTCGGAGTCTTCGGCAGGCTGTCCATGAACTCTATAAAGCGTGGTACGGCAAAGTATGGCATTCTTTCTGCGGCATAGACGATCAGCTCCTCGTAGGGCAGCGTTTCGCCGGGCTTGAGGACCACACAAATCTTCACCTCATCCTCGGGCATCTCAGCATGAATGGCAACGGCTGCCGATTCGAGGACCTTTGGGTGTGTGTTGATGGCCCGCTCCACCTCGAAGGAAGAGATGTTCTCGCCTCTTCTTCTGAGCGAATCCTTCTTCCGGTCTACGAAGTAGAAGTATCCGTCCTCGTCCCTCTTCGCAAGGTCTCCCGTATGGAACCAGAGGTTGCCGTACGTCTCAAGGGTCTTTTCCGGCATATTGTAGTACCCCAGCATCATGATGCCAGGCTCTTTCGGCCGGAAGATAATCTCTCCAGGTTCGCCCACAGGTACCTCGTTGTCTTCATCATCAACGAGCTTCATTTCGTACTTAGGTAGCACCTGTCCGCATGAACCAGGTCTCCGGTATCCGAGGTTTGTGTGAATCGGGATGCCGATCTCCGACATGCCGAACCCTTCCATACACTTGGCTCCAAACCTTTTCTCGAACCGGTCCATGACCGCCTGAGGACATCCTGCTCCAAAGGCGATTTTCACAGGATTGTCAAGATCGTCGGGCTTCTCGGGCTGCTTTTCAAGGATGGGAATGACCGCGCCCAGGTAGTTAAACTGGGTGGCCTTGTACTTACGGATGTCTCCCCAGAAGCGGGAGGCGCTGAACTTATCCGAGAGGACCACCTGGCCTTCACAAATGAGGGCTGTAATTGTCGTAAGGCACTGGGCGTTCATGTGATACATGGGCAGGAAGGTATAGAAGATACTGTCCCGGGAGGCCTCGCGCAGGGGGTTCAATTGCTCCGCTACCGCAATCCACATCTTGTGCGGACCCAGGGTGCCCTTGGAGAGACCTGTGGTTCCGGATGTGTATATGATGTTTTGCGGGTCGGTGGGGTGAATCTTGATATCAACGGGCGTGTCAGGGGCGTCGAAGAACTCCTCCCAACTTATCATGGAAAATTTGATGCCTGCGCTATCCTCTTTTGTGAAACCCCCCAAGACCACGACCTTCTCCAATTTCGTCAGATCGTCCTGAATGAGTTTGAGGCGGTCCAGCCATTCGCGGTCAATAAACAGCATCTTGGAATCGGACTGATCGATGAGATGACGCAAAAACTCACCCTTGAAAGAGGTGTTGATCGGAACCTCTATCGCGCCTATCCTTGCCGAACCGAACCAGATAAACATGTACTCGGGGCGATTGAGGAGCATAATGCTGATCAGGTCACCCTTTTTTATACCCTGCTTCAGAAAGGCATTGGCGCACCGGTTCGCATTGCGATCCATATCGTTGTATGAGTAGGTCTCATCCTTGAAGTAAAGGAATATCCTGTCGCCATTCTTCTTGGCCCGATCCGCTAACAGCTCACCTTGAACGTATGGCAGTTCATTCATCTCAGCCATTATACCATTACCTCCTTGTTAATATAAATGTCAATGCATTCCTGGCCCCGGAAAAATACCTTTTTTCCAGAAGCAGCGTCTCAAGCCCGGCGTCGACGCATATATCCTTGCCGCAACAGAGCCTCCGGGACCGCTCCCCCCCATGATAACATCCCACGCCTCTTGTTGCATGGGTCGCCCCCATCCATGAAGACCGGGGTAATGCACCGACTGTTCATGCCTTGTCCGATCCGGGACCGGATCAACCCGCCTGAGCTGCCCTGCCTGAACTTGCAGCAAGCATTTCGTCAACCTCTTTGTCCGACATAGAATAACGTAGTAGAAATTCTTCATCCGATACGCCGGGTCCGGCGCCTATCTCCCTGCGGAGCTCTTCGATAGACTTCTGTGGAAACTCCTGGTTAAAGAACTGCTTGGCTTTGGGGAGTGATGCTATCTTGTCGAGGACGTTGGGATCGATGGGGACAGTGGGCTTGCCGAACCAACCGGCCGCGTACTGCATCACGCCCTCGGGCACCTGTTTGTACCGCGTTCCCGAGATGACGTTCATCGTCGACTGGGTTCCGACAAATTGAGACAGAGGCGTCACCATGATGGGATAGCCCAGCTCCTTGCGGACACGGGCGACCTCTTCCACGATCTCGCCCCAGCGGTGCTCCATCTTCATCTCCTGGAGCTGGCGTCTCATGGTCGAGACCATGCCGCCGGGAAGCTGATGCTCGTAGTAGGAGACGTCATATTCGGCGATGGCGCCGCCCTCGCGCCCCTGCTTCTCTGCAAAGCCCGCGAGCATCTTCGACATTGCATCGAGGGCTTCCTCGTCCACGTTTGCCTCATAGCCGAGATACCTTATGTTCTTGAGGATATTGAAGATATTTGGCAGTGATGAGCTGTTCGCCAGCGGCGGAACGGCGGTGTGGAGCACCTTCACGCCCATCTTCACCGCATCGACGTAGCATATGGGGGCGAGGGCGGTGCTGCAATGGGAGTGGAACTCGAAGTTCAGGTTCCCTATGTTCGCCCTGATCGTCGGGATGAGGGTCTTAATCCTCTCCGGTGTGAGAAGGCCGCCCTGGTCCTTGAGATAGACGGTATCGACATTGGGCGAGGCCACGACCTCCCGGGCCTTCTGAGCGTAATATTCGTCCGTGTGGACCGGGCTTATCGTATAGCAGAGCGCTACTACGAATTCGTCGATACCCGCCTTTTTCGCCTGTGCGGCGTTCCTGTGGATGACCTCGATGTCGTGGGAGGCCTCGCTTATCCAGGCACGGCTCATCCCGTTCGCCGCCATACACTTGTAAACGAGCTCCATAATCGAATCGGGCATCCATCGGAATCCTATAAAGCGTCTTCCAGTCGTCCCGAAGCTGAAGGGCGTCTTTTTCAGTATCCGCCTGGCGATCCTGATCCTCTCCCAGGGGTTCTCCTTGAAATAGCGGACAGACATGCCCATGTGGATGCTGGCCAGGAGATCCACCGCCTTCAATCCTGCCTTCTCCTCGAAGGGCAGCATGGACTCGATCATCTCGTTGTTGAGCCCGGCGGCACCCCAGAGACTCTGGTTGCCGTCGCGGAGCGTCACGTCTATAAACTTTACCTCACCCGATGTAGTAGCCATTGCCTTGCCCCTCCTTGGCGTGCTTTGTGTTGCTATGCCATGACTTCCCGAAACGCCTCTACAACAGCTTCTGCAAAGGCCGCCTCGTCGATGTTCGCATCGATCACCCTCAGTTCGATCTCGGGTTTCAGCTTCTTTTGGAGACTGTCGATGAAGAGGAGGATGCCGCTGGAATCATACGATTCCCGTTCGATCGAGAGCCACCCCCGCAGTGGAACGAGGAATTTGCAAGGTCCCTTTGCCTTGTTGAGCTTCGCCGCGTAGACCGACGCCACGTCGCCCAGCTCTTCACTGCTCAGCCATACAGTCGCTCTTTGCGAGTCCATAAAGTAATACTTTCGGCCCTTAAGTTGGGGGACAAGGACCTCTTCGGTCACCCCTGTCCTGGAGTACGTGTTGACGCCCGCAGGCGCCACGACCTGGGGGATACCCTTTTCTCCCGCAACCTCCAACCGTCTGTCCCACGATGTCCGCCCTCCCCCGAAAACGGCGTTGGTGATGCTAGACGGGACGAGGTCGATGATACCCGCAAACAACCCGTCCTCGACGAGCTTTTCCATGGTCACCTCGGGGATTCCCGAGGCATGGAAAGTCACGGTTTCGTAGGTATTCTTCAGCGCCTCGGCGAGGTACTGGGAGCAGTTTTCCGTGTAACCGTAAGTCGAGATGGCGACCATGGGCAACGCGTGCTCGGGCGGGACGAAATCGCTCCGGACCATACCGCAGATCGTCGAGGCCGCCCTCGTAAGCTGAAACCTGAGAAGACCATTAAGGGCGCCGATGTCAACCACGGAATGCATCATCGTGACACCGGTCGGACCAAAGAACCGGTGGGAGCCGGGCATGGAGGCGCCGGTGGAAAGAATGAGCTTCGGGAGAGCAATGGGGAGCTCCTTCATGATATCGGCAGCCAGGGTGGTATTGCTCATTCCACCCAGGGCGAGGACGCCGTCCAGGCGGCCGGCATCGTGAAGCCCCTTGAGCAAGGCAGCCGATCCCTTCGCCACGAGATCGATCATCTCCCTTCTCTCCTTAAGGCCCCTCAGCTTTTCCGCATTGCTGCCCGCCGCCTTCGCGATGTCATCGATGCTTACGTCCACCTTACAGGTGGCCTGACCCCCGTAGCCTATATCCACCGCAATCGGCTTGTATCCCTCCTTCGCGATCAAATCCTTGAGATAATCGACAGCCGCTCCCTTCGTGTCGAGACTGGAAATAATCGCTATAGTCTTTTT
>Ga0326728_10023745_pt1 | contig 11191 bp, 10 predicted proteins | sample MB3enrmetagenome_FD_207602 | JGI IMG/M metagenome (GOLD analysis project Ga0326728, IMG submission 207602) | Lab enriched peat soil microbial communities from McLean, Ithaca, NY, United States - MB31MN | ecosystem: Environmental > Terrestrial > Soil > Wetlands > Peat | place: USA: New York... | reverse complement strand
CCGCACTACCGAAGGTCGTGCTGGAGGGTAGATTGATTGTAAGCGTGATCTGACCGTCGCTCGAGTCCAAGTACCGCAGAAGCTCGTCCATGCTAGCGGGCCGAGCTTGTTCCTTCGCGGGGAGAGCGATTACGCCCGAGGCGACGGCCGCTTGAACGGCCGAGCCCTTGGCGTTCATCCTCAGCGCGAGGGCTGCGGTAGTGCCGCCAAGGAGGAGCACGAGCATCGCGGCGGCGGCCGCGATGGGAATGGGCAGGCTTATTGCTCGGTTCCTTAAGCGAGGAACCTCGTCGCGAAGCGCAGCGGCGCGACGAAGACCGCGAGCGGAGCCCTCGGGAACCGAAGCGAGAAGGCTATCGAGCTTTACCCGATTGCGCTCCTCGGCAGCGACAAAAGCGGCCGTATCGGAAAACTCTGCACGAAGAGCTTGGCCGAGCTCCCGATAGCGCACGGCGAGCGCCGCGCATTTTGAACATGAAGCAAAATGCTCTTCGAGCCTCTTTTTCCAGGGGTTCGGCACCTCGCCGTCGACGTAAGCTGAAACCAGATCGCGGTCAGGACACATCCTTAGTACCCTCCTCGAGCTTGGCCAGCAGGGCCTCACGGGCTCGGAATGCCCGCACCTTGACGTTGCCCTCGCTAATGCCGAGCGCGCGGCCTATCTCTTTGTAGCTCAAACCGCCGTACTCCTTGAGGACGAGAACCGCCTTGAGCTTCTCGGGCAGGGCGTCGAGACCCCGCTTGAGCTCCTCGGCGGACTCGTTCCGCAGGACCGATTCGTCGGCCCCACCGGAACTATCCCGCTCGCCTCTCCACCAGCGCTCGTAAGCCTTGGCCTCTCGGCCCTTACGCTTCGCATAGTTGAGGGCGCCGTTCTTTACTACGCGGATGAGCCAGAACTTGGCGTCATCCATGGTCGGAAAAGGAATCTGCTTCTCGACCAAGCGGGCGAAGGAGTCATGGACGATATCCTCCGCTGCCTCCGAGCTGCCCGCTATCCGAGCGGCGATACGGAGAAGGAGGGTCGCCGTCGTGTCGTACAGGCGGCGAATGTCCTCTGGCTCAGGTGGCCCGCTCTTTGAAAACACCTTGGGTATCCTTAGGGTTACTATCTGCCGCAGCTCAAGCGAGCTTCCAGGCGGTACCGGAGGAACCGTCCTCGAGAACGACACCCTTGGCCTTGAGTTCGTCCCTGATTGCGTCTGCCCGAGCCCAGTCCTTGGCTTTCTTGGCCGCGACGCGCTCGGCTACGAGTTTGTCAATTTCGGCGGCGAGGACCTTATCCACTGCCGCAGCCTCGGGTTTCTTCGCCTCGGCCAGCTTTATGCCGAGAACCTCGTCCATCTTGTAGGCCGCCATGAGCGCCTCGGCCGGCGGCAGTTCGTTATCTCGCAACAGTCCCCAAAGCTCGGCGATGGCCCGGGGCGTGCCCAAATCCTGGCAGAGGTGGCCGGTAAAAGCCTCGAGATACGATGAAGCTTTCGGCCCGAGGGCTGACGGCTGACCTAGTCCATCGCCAGCCTTCTCGCGAAGCGTAAAAATCCTTTCCATTAAAGAGGTGCGCGAAGATCGGGCCGAATCGAGGGCCTCGTACGAGAATTGCACCTGGGAGCGGTAATGGGCGCCAAGAAGGTAATATCGGTAGTCCAAGGGATCGTATCCTGCGTCAATGAGGACCTGCAGCGTGAGGAAACCGCCCTTCGATTTGGACATCTTGCCGCCCGAAGCAATAAGGTATTCATTATGAAGCCAATAATTGACCCACTTCTTGCCCGTGGCGCCCTCGGACTGGGCTATCTCGTTCGTGTGGTGGATGGGCACATGGTCTATACCGCCCGCATGGATATCGAAGCTCTCGCCTAGGTATTTCATACTCATCGCGGAGCACTCGATATGCCAACCAGGGTAGCCGCGTCCCCAAGGCGAGTCCCAAACGAGGGCCTGGTTCTCGAACTTGGACTTCGTAAACCAAAGGGCGAAATCGGCGGGATTGCGTTTGTTCTGGTCGATTTCGATCCTGGCCCCGGCTTTGAGGTCGTCGAGGTTGAGGAGGGCGAGTTCGCCGTATTTTGGGAAGGTGGTCACGTCGTAATAGAGATTGCCGCCGGCCTGGTAGGTATGGCCGTTCGCCTCGATGCGCTGGATGAGGGCGATCATCTCGGGAATATGCTCGGTAGCCTTGCAGACTATGCTCGGACGCAAAATATTGAGCCTATCCGTGTCCCTGAAGAAAGCATCGGTGTAGAGCTGGGCCACTTCGAGGACGCTCTTGCCCCGCTCCTGGGCGCTTTTGACCATCTTGTCCTCGCCCGTGTCGTCGTCTCCGGAGAGGTGGCCGACATCGGTGAGGTTCATGACGTGCTTCACCTCGTAGCCGAGAAAGCGTAAGGAACGAACGAGGGTATCGTCGAAGATATAAGCCCGTAAGTTGCCTATGTGCGCGTAATTATAGACCGTCGGACCGCAGCCGTAGAAGCCCACCTTCCCGGGAATGATCGGCTTGAACTCTTGGAGCTCGCGGCCGAGCGTATTAAAAAGGCGGAGCGTAGGCATGGACTCCCTCCGAGGGCAGCGGATAGTATGACGACGTGCAAACACTACGGGACTTCCTGGAAAAAATCAATATAAAGGCCCGCATTATATGGGAAGAGCCTATGTCGGCGCACACAACCTTCAAAATCGGTGGGCCCGCAGAGGCTTTCGTACGTCCCTCGGACCCCGAATCCGCGTCCGGACTCCTGGCGGCCGCTAAAAAAGCGGGCATTCCCCTCTTCGTCCTGGGCGGCGGCGCGAACATCCTCGTGGGCGACAAGGGCATACGCGGCATAGTCATGGAGACCTCCGGCCTAAACTCGGCGCGAGTCGAGCGAGGCGAGGGAAGAGATATCCTGGTCGCCGGGGCGGGACTTTCCATCGACGAGCTCTGCCTGGGCGCCCTTGCGGCCGGCCTGGGCGGCCTTGAGAATTTCTACGGCATGCCGGGCACAGTCGGCGGCGCGGCCTTCATGAACGCGCGCTGCTACGAGCGGGAAATGTCCGATGTCCTCGCCTGGGTCGATTCGACCGATGCTCAAGGCCGTATAACGCGGCGGCCCGTCGCCCCGTCAGGGGCCGTCGCCGCTACCGGCGCCGCCGCTACCGGCGCCGCCTGGGCCTACAAACGATCGCCATACCAGAGCGGCGCGACTGGCGTCGAGTCAGGCGAAGCCGCGGGCGAGCTCATACTCGAGGCTGGTTTTCGCCTAACGCGCCTTACCGACGAGGGCGCGGCGTCTGCCGCGGCGGTGATGCGCCGCCGACGCGCCGACCGAGAAGCCAAGGGGCACTATAAGCTGCCCTCGGCGGGATCGGTGTTCAAGAACGACCGCTCTTTAGGGGTCCCTACGGGCAAGCTCCTCGACAGCCTCGGCCTGCGCGGCAGGCGTATAGGAGCGGCCATGGTCTCGCCCTGGCACGCCAACATCTTCGTGAACGAAGGCGGCGCCACTGCCGCCGACATGCGAAAGCTCATCGAACTCGCGCAGAGAGAGGCCCTCGAGCGGCTCGGAGCGAAGCTCGAGTGCGAAGTGCTCATGGCCGGAGATTTCTAGGAGCCTGTCGTAGAATCGAGAGATATACTGCAGAAGTGTTATTCCTCGGCAGTATTATTCAATTTTGACGCCGTGAAAAATTAGTTATGACGCCGTGAATACTCAATACTGACGTCGTGAAAATTCAATAATCCGAGGCTTTTCCAAAAATGAACGAACCCCGGAGCTCCGAGGTATCGTTCGTACGGCAAGGAAATTGATTGTATGAGGGATCGCATACCCCATAGTGTATGTTGCAGAGCTGCCGCAGCAGAGCCGACGGGGTATGCGACCCTCTTCCGAATCAGCACCTGCGGGAGCATCAAGGATCATCAGGAAACGATTAAAACGACCAACGCTCCTCCATTCGGCGGCATATACTCGAGTAGATATGGGCAGCGAGGGCGACCGCAAGGACATGTCAAACGAAGAACGCAGGACGCTTCGCAAGGCAGCGCTCGAGGGCGGAGAGGCGGCGAGGGAGGCGTTCCGCGCGCTTTGGCGGGGCTACTGGCCGCGCGTCCTTGGATTTTGCCGCTCATGGCTCGGGCCAGGAGGGGAGGACGCCGAGGATGCGGCCGCGGAAATACTCATACGGGCCTTCGACAAGCTGGGCCGCTACGACCCGGATCGCCCCTTCGAGCCCTGGCTCTTCGCGCTATCCAGCCGATACCTCGCATCGTGTGAGCGTTCGGGAAAGAGGCGCGCTGAACGAGAACAGAGGACATATGCGCCCGAAACGGCCCCTGACGAAGCCAACAGGGTCGAGCGAGAAGACGAGCTCGAGAGAATGAAACGCGCGATAGGCGAACTCGATCCTCGCGAGCGCGCCATGCTCGAGCTATCCTACGTCGAGGGCCTCGACTCGACCGCGATCGGTGCCGCCATGGGACTGGCGCCAGGAACGGTGCGCTGGAAGCTCTCGGCGATCCGCGACAAGCTGAAGGCTCTCATGGAGGCTGAGCATGGATGAGCGAAAGCGTGACGATTTGGCAGAGCGCGCAGTGCGCGATCTATCCCGGGGCAAGGATGACGAGGAGGAAGGCGAGGAGCGCCTCGCTGCAGCCATGGACGATCCTCGCCTACAACGGCAATTCGGGCTCTCCTCTGGGCGAATAGCGTCCCGGCGCGCCTTAGCCGGACTCATATTGCCGCTCGCGGCCTCGGTCTGCCTCGCAATCGGGGCTGTGGTAGACATGAAGCCGCAGCGGATTGGAGAAAGCTTCAGGCGGGAATGGAACGTCGAGTGCGACGCGGCGGTCATGGGCTGCCTTTCGACGCTCTCGGCGACACTGAAGCTCCATTATAATGGAGGAGAGTGACATGAAGAGAAGCCTTATCGTGTTCGCCGGCGGGCTCGTGATCTTCCTCGGGACGCTGGCGATCGTGGACTGGGAAATAGCGCTCATCCCAGTATTCCAGGGACTCGCGCTAGCCATAGCGCCGCCTCTGCTCTATATCGTCCTCGCATGGGGTCCGAGCGATTTTGCCTCGGCCTTCGCCTCGCTCTGGAGCGCCGCGGCGAAAAGGGTCGATCTCGAAAAGGCCGCAAGCCTCTTCTCGAGCTGGGGCCGAGCCACCATGATCTGGGCAGCCGCGGCGAGCCTCGTCAGCCTCGCGTCGATGTGCCGAATTCTCACGGACAAGCAGCGGCTCGGCTACTACCTCATGATCAGCATAATCACTTTGGTGTATGCCCTTCTCTTCTCGCTCGTCGTCTGCCTATCGGGAGAGCTCCGAGCGAAGAAGCGGATGCTCGAGGAGCAGTAGACCCGAGCCGCTCAAACCGCGGCCTTCGCAAGCCACTTTCCGCTCCGCAGCCTGAGCGTGAAGAAGATCGCCCGCGCGACCCAGTCGATTATCATCGCGAGCCAGACGCCGAGCACGCCCATGCCGAGAGGCAGGGCGAAAACATAGCCGAGAGACACGCGGACTATCCACATGCTCGCCATCGATACCGCCATGGGGAAGGTTGCGTCTCCGGCCCCCCGAAAGCCTGAAGGCATGATGAAGGAGACGGCCCAGATTAAAGGGGATGCGACGGCATTGAGGCGAAGGAGACTCGCCGAGATGCGGATGACCTCAGGGTCGCGTGTATAGAGCGAAGAGAGTGCATCGGCGAGGGGCACGCAGGGGATGCCGACTATAAGAAGGGACAGCGACCCGAGGATGACGACGACCGAGAGCGCCTGTCTGGCGGCCTCGCGGTCCCTCCTCCCGACAGCCTGCCCGACCAGCGTGGTCGCGGCGATGCCGAGGCTGTTCGCCGGTACCTGGAGGAAGTTCGAGATCGCGGCGGCGATGTAGTTCGCGGCGATCGCGTCAGTTCCGAGGAAGACAATATAGGTCTGCGTGATGAGCTTGCCGCCATTGAACGTCAGGTTCTCGATGGCGGAGGGCAATCCGATAGAGAAGACTTTTTTGAGGACGGTAATGTCGGGACGGAAGAAGGAAGCCGAGGTTATGCGCAAACGCAAGTCGCGAAGCCGACCCGCGCGGGGGAGTATGATGAGAAGGAAGGTGGCCGCCCCGATGCATCGAGCGAAAGTGAGGCCCCAGGCCGCGCCTGCCACACCGAGCGCTGGAAGCCTCGCGGCTCCCAGTCGAAGGCCATAGATGAGGATAGCACTCGCCGCAACGTTGACGATATTCATCGCCGCGTTGACGTACATGGGAGTTTTGGCGTCGCCCGAGCCGCGGAGGGAGCCTGATGTGGCGAGCGCGGCGGCGAGGAAGGGATAGCCGAGTGCGGTGACGCGAAGGTAGACGGTCGCGTGGGCCGCGACCGTTGGCTCGGCGGAAGGGTAGAGGAGGTGGATCAAAGGGCCGGCGAAGGTCGCGGTGAGCGCGCCGAGCGCCAGGGCGATGACGACGGCCGAGCCGATGGCCTGAGCTGCTGCCCTCTCGGCCCCCTCTCGATCCCCCCTCCCCCAAGCTTGGGCGACTATCACGGTCCCGCCAAGCTCGAGCGCGGTGAAGAATCCTATAATGACCCAGGTCAGGGCGTCGACCATGCCGAGGGCGGAGGCCGCTTCCTTACCGACGTTGCTCGCCATGGCCGCGTTGATCGTGCTCATGCTTACGATCAGCGCTTGCTCCGCGAGGATCGGCAACGTCAAAGGGAGGATATCGGCTAGAGCGGTTTTCGAGAGAGAACGCACTTTCCCACTATAGCCGATTATTAAGGAATGGTTAGCCCCGCTGCATTAAAGTACATATCGCACCTTGCTTCCGCACGATAGTGGCCATAGAATCATTCTAATGCCGCTCACGCTTCCTTTGACCGACCCCGCGGGCATCTTCTCGATAGTGCTCGTCATCATCCTCGTCGCGCCTTTCCTCGCGGAAAAGGTGAGGCTGCCCGGGGTGGTCGGACTCGCCCTGGCGGGGATCCTGGTCGGCCCCCATGCCTTGGGGCTCATCGCGAAAGACTCTGCCATCGAGTTCCTGGGGACGATCGGCCTCATGTACGTATTCTTCGTGGCAGGGGCGGAGATCGACCTCGGCCAGGTGAGGCGCGAGCGCAAATCGACCCTTGTCTTCTTCGCTTTCACCTTCGGCCTACCCTTCGCGGTCGGCTACGCTACAGGCGCGAGCTTCTTCAAGCTCGGCCCTCTCGCAGCGATACTCTTCGGCTGCCTCTTTTCTTCCTATACATTGGTGCCCTATCCCATAGTCTCCAAGCTTGGCATCACGAGACAGCGCTCGGTCGTCGTCGCGGTGAGCGCAGTCATTCTCACCGACACGACGACCATGGGCATACTCGCGGTCGTGGCCAGAGCTATGCACGGCAACGGGGACTGGACAGTATGGGTGCGCATGCTCGGCATGGTCCTAGTCTGGGCGCTCCTCGCCGTTGTCCTCGTGCCCAAGGCGGCCGGCCTCTTCTTCCGCAAGGTCAAACCCGACGGCACTATCGAGTTTGTCTTCACGATAGCGCTCGTCTTCATCTGCGCCTTCACCGCGCGCATAGCCGGGCTCGAGCCGATCATCGGGGCCTTCGTCGCGGGGCTCCTCCTCAACCGCTTCATACCCGAGTCGGGCGTGCTCATGAACCGCATAAAATTTGCCGGCGACGCCCTCTTCATCCCCTTCTTCATGGTGTATATCGGGGTCCTCGCCGACCCGACCGTCCTTTTCGGCAGCCTGGCGGCCTTCGGAATGGCCGCCGCGATGGTAGCCCTCAATCTTGTAGCGAAGGCCCTCGCGGCGAGCGGCTCTGGTCGAGTCCTGGGATACCGCAAGGACGAGCGGCTCATGCTCTTCGGCCTCTCCGTCAACCACGCGGCAGCGGTGCTCGCCGCCGCGCTCGTAGGCTTCAAACTCGGGCTCTTCGACCAGAGCGTTCTGAACGGCGCCATCTTCCTCATCATCGCGAGCTGCTTCGTGGGCCCCCTGGCGACTCAAAAGGCGGGCAAGAAGCTCGCGGCCTCGGGAGAGGATCGCCAGGCGAGGGCCGACCGCAGCCCTGAGCGCGTGCTCGTCGCCATCTCGAACCCGAGCACAATACGCGATCTCCTCGCCCTGGCCTTCCTACTGCGCTCCAGGCGGAGCGAGGAGCCTGTCTATCCCCTGGTTGTCGTGCCGGAGTCGACCAACACGCGGCTCGAAATCGCCAAGGCCGAGAATAGCCTCGCTCAAGCGGTCGTGCAGGGCGTGTCCGCCGGCGTACCCGTCATCCCCGCGACGAGGGTTTCGGTCAACGCGTCGGAAGGCATCGTTCAGGCCGCGCTCGAAAACCGAGCCGGGGCTATCGTGCTCGGTTGGAACCGCTCGCCTAAGATATCGCAAGCTTTCTTCGGCAATATCATCGAGCAGGTTCTCCAAGGCGCTAACGAGCTTGTGGTGGTCGCGCGGATCACAAGGCCCCTCAACAACGTCTCGCAGTTAGCCCTCCTCATTCCTCCCATGGTCGAGCGTCACCCCGGCTTCCGAAGAGGCCTCGCCTATCTCGGAAACTTTGCGAGCCAGACTGGGGCGCGCTTAACGGTCTACGCTCAGAAGCCCTACGGGGAGGCGACTATCGCGGCAATGGGAGGAGTTCGCGCGAGAATCCACGCCCAGGTCGTCGAGGTCGATTCCTGGAAATCATTCAGCCAGGCGCTGGGACCTCAGGCCTCGACGGGCATGGCCGTCTTCATCTTCAGCGCGAGGCCCGGAGAGGCGGCCTGGCATCCGGCTGTCGAGAAGATGCCATACCGACTCAGCGAGGAAGAGCCGGATCGGCCCCTCTTCCTTTTCTATTTACCCGAAGGCACCCAAAACGCCGAGGCAGCGGCGCCCAAGCCCGCCATCGGGGAGGGCGATCTATTCGAGCGCGCCCTCACGGCGGGCAGGGTACGGTCACGAATGGAGGAGGCCGCCATAAACGATGCGGTGCGCGAACTCCTCCGCTGCCACTACGACGGGGACAGGAAGACCCTCGCCAAGATGACCGCTCTCTTCACCGAGATAGCGCAAAAGCAGCCCATCGAGCTCGAGCCTGGAGTGCTCCTCCTCCACGCCCACGTCGAGGAGGCCGCCGAACCTCTGCTCTTCTTCGGCGCCAGGGCCGAAGGCATTCGGTTGCTCTCCCTCGAAGTTCCCGCCCGCCTCGTGATACTCCTGTGCGCACCGGCCACGCAGAGCCCCGAGGAGCACATGCGCACGCTGGGCGAAATCGTCAAGCTAGTCAAAGACGGCCGCGTGGCCGAGCGCATTGGATTGAAGGGCTAAGGCCAGGCGCTTAACTTCCGCCCCTGTTTTTTGTATATTCACCGGTATCGGCGCATATGCCGGGAATCCGGGGATAGGCTCGCTGGCTATCCCACACCTCGCCGGCGCGCAAGGAGGCCGCTATGACGGCTTTCGTCTCGTCCCTCGCTACCATGCTCGGCATAGTCCCCTATTTCGTCGCGGCGCTCGCGCTATTCTTCCTCGGAAAGTTCCTCTTCGACCTTTCGACGCCGGACATCGCGGACGACGAGGAGCTCACGAAGAAAGACAATCCGGCCTTCGGGGTGCTCTTCGTCGGCTACATGCTCGGACTCGCGATCGCCCTCGCGGGCGTCTTCTCGAGCCTCGGCCCCAACCTCCTCGAAAATCTCCTCGACCTCGGCACTTCGGGATTGGCAGCCATCATCCTCATGCGAGTGAGCATGGTCTTAGGCGAAAAGCTCATGCTCCCGGGGCTAGAACTCGACGAGCAAATCACGGGGGAGCGTAACCTCGGCGCAGCATTCGCCTTCGCGGGGCTCCTCGTCGCCAATGGCCTCGTCATTTCCGGCGTCATGCAGGGGCACAGCGACTCATATCTCATGGAACTCCTAGATATCGCCGTCTACTGGGTGGCTGGCCAGGTCTTCCTCCTCCTCGCCTGGCTCGTCTACCGCCTCGCGGCGCGTTTCGACGTCAGCAAAGACTTGGGCGAACGGAAGAACCCGGCCGCGGGCATGAGCGTCGCGGGCTTCTTCGTCGCGGCAGGCATCGTCCTCGAGGCTGCGTTCGCAGGCTCGAGCGGGGACATCGCGCACGAGCTACTCATCGCCCTCGCCGTCTGCCTCTGCGGACTCGTGCTTCTCGCGGCCACGAGCGCTCTCTGCGACCTCGTCCTCCTTCCCAAGTCGAAGTTCTCCGACGAGGTCTCCACACGAGAAAACACCGCGGCAGGCGCTGTCTCAGCCCTCGGTTTCGTCGCGGTAGCCATCCTATTCGCGGCCCTCGTGCGCTCCCAGCTCGGCTAAGGAGGCGCGAAATGAACGCTATGCGAACTAGGTTCATGGCGGCGGCCATGGCCGCCATTCTCGCATTCCTCCCCGTCGCCGGGGCGAGCGCGCGCGGCGGCTTCCATGGCGGCGGTTTCCGCTCCTCGCCGTCCGTACGCTCCTTCTCGAGCTCGCGATCCTTCACGTGGGGCAGCTCTGTGCGGCCGAGCCTCAAGCCGAGTTCGAACTCCTTCTTGTCGCGCCGCTCGATCTCGGGCAGCCGCGGCTCGGTTTCTGACCAGAGGGGCCTCTATGATTCGGCCATGCGAAACGGCACGCTCTTCTCCAGCAAGACCGAGGCCGCCCAGGCCTTCCGCAGCCGCTACGCGAAAGACTATAGCTCAACCTTCGCCTCAGAGCCCTCGATGCGACCGAACTATATACCAAGCTCAGCGACGATCGACGGAAGGAACGTAAACATAGTCTACAGTCCCGCGCTTGGCGGTTACGGATACTATCACCCCTCGCTCGGCAGGTGGCTACTCTACGACGCGTTGGCCGACTCCGTAATCGATAGCACGATGTACAATCGTGGCTACTATTGGGGCGGCGCGCCCGTTTACGTGAGCCACGGGCCGAGCTTCATAGGCCTCGCCTTCGCTATCCTCTTCATCCTCATCGTCGCGGCCATCGGCGCAAAGGCCATCGCCCGCGCGAGGGACGACGATCGGCGTAGAGGCGGCTACTGATGGCGAACCGGCTCGACCCCAAGCGGGCATCGCCTAATGTGGGGTCCGCGGGCAAGGATGAAGCCTCCTTCTGGCGCAAGGCCAAAAGCGGGGACTTCATTAGCCTCTCCGACTCCGAGGCCTTCGATGAGGTCCTCGCCTCGGGCGGAGAGGGCCCTGCGATAGACTACCTCGTGGGCGAGGTTCGCGC
>Ga0326728_10023744_pt1 | contig 11191 bp, 6 predicted proteins | sample MB3enrmetagenome_FD_207602 | JGI IMG/M metagenome (GOLD analysis project Ga0326728, IMG submission 207602) | Lab enriched peat soil microbial communities from McLean, Ithaca, NY, United States - MB31MN | ecosystem: Environmental > Terrestrial > Soil > Wetlands > Peat | place: USA: New York... | reverse complement strand
CGAATACCGCGTGCTCGAACAGGTCGGCGATCGCGGTCGCGCCGGCCAGCGTGGGCTCGATGCCAAGGCAAAGGTATTCCTGCTCGTGACCGCGGAAGGCGCCGTAGATGTCGGCCAGGCGGAAGCCGTGGGCGGCAATGGCCTCGGCGATGATCTGGTTAGCCCGGTCCAGGGCCCGATCCAACCCGGTCTCGACCGGGAAGTCGGCTTGCGGATGGTAGACGGTCCCGGATACCACGATGGCCCCAGCAGTGCATTCCGCAATCTGGTCCAAGAGGGCGTTGTATCCCCGCGCGAACTCCGGCAGCGATTCTTCCGGGTCGCGGTACATGTTCTGTATCAAATCGTTACCGCCGATGGTCATGGTGATCAGGTCGGCCGGCGGGAGCGGCAGGAGCCGCGCCACGCCTTCGATCCTGCAGCCGTCGCATGTCCGGTCGTCGAGCCGCCAGCAGCCATTTTCGCGGGCCTGGAGCCGCTTATGGAATTGGGCGACGGCGCCGCCGCCCGGGATGCCCACGTAGTAGTCGATACTCATCGAGTCCCCGAGGGCAAAGTAGGTTTTGCTTGCTATAGGTTCCATGGTCTTGCCTTTCGGTCAGTTCCTGTGTGCTTCATGCTCGTGTAAATCGCGAGCGCCTTCTCCACGGAATCGCTGTCCACAGAACGAGCAGGCGAAGGGCCGCACGCCCCCGGCATTACGACGCCGCTTTGCGGGCGCCAGGGTTCGAACATTTTCCGTCGCTCCCCCGCACCGGGAACAGCACGGCGCATGAGTCAGTCTGGAAAGATGGCCGCGGCGATAGTCCGTGGTCGCGCTGCATGCCAGGCATCGAAATGTCACAATCTGTCGGTTGATCGAGTTGCGTACAATTCCCATATAATCCCCCTTGGGTGGAGTGAAGAGCATTGCCGCCATGACCGCGAATGATCTATTGCGAGATCACGGCCCGTAGTTCGGGTTTGAGGGCGGGGTTATGAACCCCAGCGGCTGTAAAGACGTCGAAATGAAAGTGGCCGGTGTCGAAATCGGCGACGACCGGATAGTCTAATCCGGCAGTTGCACGGCCAACGCCTCCCTCGACGTGGAAGGCGATTTGATCAAATCGGTCGCGGCAGGAAGGGCCCGGAAAGTCCTTAGTTTTCCTTGGGGGCGACTTGCCGCCGCGTCGTGAATCTCTGCTGACGATGACACCGCTTCCACTATGCCGAGGCAGGCAAGTTCTCTTGGCTTCTACTGCTGCATGAGCTTGCTATTTGATCTGTCGCATCGGAAGTCGTTGACGGCGAACAAGATCCGCACTGCCGGACATCGGCGGCAAGGCAAGACATTTCTCCGACTGGACACTTGGGCATTTTGAACTGGGCTTGCAGAGCCGTGAAATCCGTGGCTTGCTGGCGTCGAAACCGGGCGCCGCCCCGAAGGCCAGCGTCGGCAGTGAAACAAATCTCAGTTCCCGACGACGCGGAGCCGGTTCTCTTCCGATTCCTCACCGAACCAATGAAGCAAGACGCCACCAATCGCTTCGATGCGAGCGGTGATCGCGAAAAGGCGAGTCGGATCGAGGTCCGTCCGATGGGTGTTGTAGTCCTCGACCAAGCGTCGGCCCGGGTCATCGACCGGCTGTCCGAACAAAGGCGATAGCCGCGGTTCATCGTGTGGCGGCCCCTGAGAACGCCAACCGTCTCGTCGGGCACCTTCCCACTTCCCAAGAATCCATCGGGGGGTTGGTCATGGTTCAGCCCTGCACTCCGGCAGACTGGCAACCAAAAGCAAAGAACCAAGCAGGTGTTGCGCATGATGCCTGAACCGACATTTCCCAGTTGCGGTAAGCCTGGAACCCATCCGGGCTCCTATGGCCATCCATATTACCAGGCCGCCCCCCCCGCACGTCCAGCGCCCCCCGGATTTTCCACTGAAGACTTCAACACCCAAAGGTAGTATGCGGACCTGTTGTCGCCGATAGTGCCGGGCTGTCGCAGGCTGTTTACCCGCCGGGCTCCGTCGACTAAGATCGAGTGGACGTCCGAGACAAGCGAGTGTGCGGACGGCGAGACCTGCCCTGGCAAGAGGACCGGCCCATGCGAACGACAATTCTCTTGGGATATCTCCTGCTGGTTCCAGCGGCCGTGATCGCGGCGGACCCGGCGGTTGCGGCCGAGGCCAGGCGTCCTAACATCATTGTCGTTCTGACGGACGACCAGGGGTACGGCGACCTATCCTGCCACGGCAACCTGATACTCAAGACGCCGAATCTCGACCGTCTGCACCGCGAAGGCGTGCGGTTCACCGATTTCCACGTGAGCCCGACTTGTTCGCCCACGCGGTGCGCCTTGATGACCGGCCGCCATGAGTTCCGTTCCGGCGTGACCCATACGATCATGGAGCGCGAGCGGATGAGTTTGAGGGTCACGACGTTGCCCCAGATCCTGCGGTCGGCGGGCTACACCACGGGCATTTTCGGCAAGTGGCACCTTGGTGACGAGCCCGACCGCTGGCCCGACAAGCGCGGATTCGAGGAAATGTTTATCCACGGCTGCGGCGGCATCGGGCAAACCTATCCAGGCAGTTGCGGCGACGTTCCAGGCAATTCGTACTTCAATCCGACCATCCTCCATAACGGCCGGTTCGAGAAGACCAACGGCTATTGCACGGACGTGTTCTTTGGCCAGGCCATCCGCTGGATCGAGTCGGTGAAGGGCCGCAGGCCGTTCTTTTGCTACATCACCCCCAATGCGCCGCACGCCCCACTCCACGTCCGCCCCGCGGACGAGCAGCGCTATGCCGGCGAGGTTCCGCGAAACGTGGCCAAGTTCTTCGGCATGATCGCCAACATCGACGACAACGTGGGACGCCTGCTGGCACAACTGGAGCAGTGGGGCATCGACCGGGACACGCTGATCATCTTCATGAACGACAACGGCGGGACGGGGGGCGTCGAAGTCTGGAACGCGGGCATGCGCGGCGAAAAGTGTACGCCCTGGGAAGGAGGCACCCGTGCTGCTTCGTTCTGGCGATGGCCGGGGACGCTGCAGCCTGCCGACGTCGACCGGCTGGCCGCGCACATCGACATCTTGCCGACGCTGGCGGAACTGGCCGGCGCGAAGCTCCCCGCGGACGTTGCCGCTGAGCTCGACGGCCGCAGCCTCGTACCGCTGTTGCGACGCCCGGATGCCGCGTGGCCCGATCGGCTCTTGTTCACGCACGTGGGCCGTTGGGACAAAGGCAAGGCCGCCGCCTCGAAGTACCGGCATTGTCGCATCCGCGACGGCCGCTACAGCCTCGTCTGCGACACCGACGACGGATCGAAGCGGTGGGAACTGTATGACCTGAAGGCCGACTACGGAGAGCGGCACAATGTTGCCGCGCAGCACCCGGAGATTGTCGCTCGGATGGAACGGGCGTACGACCAGTGGTGGCAGTCGGTTTTGCCCTGCATGGAGAACGAGAACGTTGTCGGCCCGGCCGTGAACCCCTTCAAGGAACTCTACTGGAAGCAGTTTGGCGGCAATCCGGCCGGCAGGTAGGCCCCCGCGGCCTGTCCTCTGAAAGGCAGAGGGCGGCGCCGCCCGTCCAGAGCAAACCGAGCCTTAAGCGAGAGAAAGCAAGGCCCATGAGAAAGGGACGTGCAATGAATGGCAAGTTGTTCTTCTCAGTCACGCTGTGTTTAGTTGCCGGCATGTCTTCCGTGCGGCCCGTTCTCGGAGAGACTGCCGAGGAAGTTCGTGCCAAGGCGTTGGCCGTGCTGAAATCGGATGCCCCGCTTGACCAGAAATCGGCGGCGTGCAGGGACCTGGCACGGGTCGGCAACAAGGACTGTGTGCCGGTTCTGGCGGGAATGTTGGGAGACGAGAAGCTGTCGCACATCGGCCGCTATGCGCTTGAGCCCATCCCCGACAAGAGCGTAGATGAAGCTTTAAGAGCAGCGCTCGGCACGCTCAGCGGCAGGCTGTTGTGTGGGGTCATCAGCTCGGTCGGGACAAGGCGCGATTCCGCGGCAGTGGGGCTGCTGGCAAAGCATCTGGCCGACCGTGACGGAGACGTTGTCCGTGCGACGGCAATCGCCCTGGGGCGGATCGGAACCGTTGCTGCCGGCAAGGCGCTGCTCGATGCTCTGAGCGCCGCAAAGGGAGAGAATCCGGACAGGATCTATGACGGCCTGCTGACGTGCGGCGCCAACCTCGCGGCCCAGGGCCAGCACCGTGACGCACAAGCAATCTACGATGCCATGCTTGCGCAGAACCCCCCGGCACGGTTCCGTGCCGCGGCTCTTCGCGGCGCCGTGCTTTGCGATCCCGCCACCGGCATGAAGCGGCTTGGCGGCATGATCCGCGACCGCGACTTCTGCGTGTTTGCCATGGCCTTGCGGATTGCCGTCGAAATGAAAGACAGGCAAGTTACCGCCGTCCTGACGTCGGAAATCGGCAACCTGCCGGCGGATCGGGTTGTTCCCGTAGTCAGAATCCTCGGCCAGTGCGGTGACAAGGCGGCGTTGCCGCTGTTGTTGGAAATGGCGAAGAAGGGCAACAAGCCCGTTTGTCTTGAAGCAATCCAGTCCCTGGCCGAGATTGCCGATGTATCGGCGTTGCCCGTGCTCGTTGGTCTCATGAAAGATAAGGATCAGGCGACCGCTCGGGCGGCCACCGCCACCTTGACGACTCTGCCAGGCACGCAGGTCGATTCGGCAATCGTCGCAATCCTGGAAAGCCCAGACCGGACTCTCAGGCGGCAGATGCTGGAAATTGCCGGGCAGCGGCGAATCGCTAGTGCCACGCCGCTGCTGCTGAAGGCTATGTCCGACGCGGATATCTCCACGCGAACGGCTGCCGCGAAGAGTTACGGCGAGTTGGCCGGCGCGGGCGGCATCCCGGCCCTGATCGACATGCTGCTGAAGGCCCCCGACGGCGGAGAGATCGACCTTTGCGAGCGGATTCTTGGCGCCGCCTGTCCGGCGGCAAGCGACAAAGCCGCCTGTGCGCGGAGACTCGTAGACGCCTTGTCGCGAGCCACCTTGGCCGCAAAGCCGGCCTTGCTGCGGACACTCCGGGCCACGGGTGGCCCCGACGCCCTCAAAGCGGTTCATGGCGCCGTCGATGATCCCAACAAGGAGGTTCACACAGCGGCACTGCGTGTGCTCAGCGAGTGGCCCTCCCCGGATGCCGCTCCTGTTCTGCTGGAATTGGCGACGAACACCGCCACGCCCGTGGATAAACTCGTAGCTCTGCGCGGTTATCTGGGGATCGCCCTGCAAAAGGATGTTGCTGCCCAAGACAGGCTGGCCATCTGCCGGCGGGTGGCGCCGCTCATCCGGCGCGACGAGGAGAAGCGGATGTTGCTCGGTGTGCTCAGTAGCGCCGCCGCAGCCGAATCGCTCGATTTGGTCGTTCCCTATCTGGATGATCCCTCCGTCAAACGTGAAGCGGTGGCGACTGTCATGGCGATTATCGAGAAACGCAAGAAGAGCAAGTACACGGCCGTAGCCAGGTCGGCGCTGGCGAAGGTTGTGAAGATCGCGGTGGATGACCCCGCAGCCACGCGGCGCGCGGAAGAACTGCTGAAACAGATCGCCACAGAAAAGTAACGGGAACCCCGAAAGGAGAATGGTTTATGGTTAGGCCAACCGGGAAGCTCCATGGCGCGGTCAGGGGCCTGAGCAGGCGGAACTTTCTCAAGGGAGTCTCCGCGGCAGCAGGCGCGATCGCCCTGCCCTGCTATTTTCCGGCGCCGTCGTTGGGCAAGGGCGGGACAGTGGCGCCGAGTGAACGCATCATCCTCGGCGGCATCGGACTTGGCGGCAGGGGCAGCGGCGACCTGGGCTCCATGCTCGCGGAACCCGACGTGCAGTGCGTCGCGGTTTGCGACGTCAGGAAGAGCCAGCGCGAAGCGATCAAGGCCATGGTGGACGGCAAGTACGGCACGAAAGACTGCGCCACGTACGGCGACATCCGCCAGTTCCTGGCGGAACGCACGGACGTCGATGCCGTGTTGATCGCAACCGGCGATCGCTGGCATGCGCCCGCCTCCGTCATGGCGATGCGCGCCGGCAAGGACGTGTACTGCGAGAAGCCATCGTGCCTCACCATGGCGCAAGGACGGCTGGTCGTGGAGACGGCGCGAAACTACGGCCGCGTCTACCAGACCGGAACCCAGCGGCTCAGTGAGGCGCACCACGTGTTTGCCATCGAAATGGCGCGTACCGGCCGCCTCGGTCCGATTCATACCGCGTATGCCGACTGCCGCTGGCGCGACGGAACGCGCCACGATTGGCTGCCGGCGGAACCGCAGCCGCCCAAGGATGAGCTGGATTGGGACGCCTGGATCGGCCCGTGCCCCTGGCGACCCTATAATCGCGGATACGTACAGGGCGGCGGGTGGTACCACTTCTACGACTTCGCCACGGATGTCGCCATGTGGGGGGCGCACACGGTTGCCCAGGTGTTGCCCGGGCTGGACCTGTCGGGCGTGTCCTCGATCGACTTCGAGTACGAATCTCCCGATGGGTCGATGGTCACTCGCTTGTCCAACGGCGTGAAAATCGTCCTGGCGAGAGGCGCCAATTGCAATTACTGGAGCGGATCTTGCGGGGAGCGGTTTGACGGCCCCGAGGGTTGGGTCGCGGCAGCCGACGGGTATTCAAGGACGGAGGTCTCGTCCCCGGCCCTATTGGCCGACTACAGGAAGGTCGTCGCCGATTACATGGCCAGGACCCAACGACCCATGAACCACGTGCGGGATTTCCTCAACAGCGTGAAGTCGCGGCGGACCACCGTGGCCAATCCCCAAGTCATGTACAATTCCATGATTATTTGCCTCGCCGCCGACATCTGCGAACAACTCAAGCGCAACCTGAAGTTCGATCTGCTCAAGGCTGAATTCGTCGGCGATCCTGAAGCTAACCGCCTGCGGTCCCGCGCGATGCGGGAACCCTGGTGCGTGTGATCCATGACCGACGACATCCACCACGCAATAGCGGACCGGAAGGAGACTCGATGATAAAGACAGTGTTCACGTGGCTCGCAGGCTTGATCTTTGCAGGAACCCTGACCAGCGCCGTCGCCCACGGGGGAGAACAACGACTGTTCAACGGCACCGATCTGACCGGCTGGGACGGCGCGCCCGGCTGGTGGCATGTCGAAGACGGCGCGCTGACCGCCGAGAGCACGCCCCAGAAGCCGTGCAAGAAGTGCAATTACCTGATCTGGAAAGGCGGCCGCCCGGGTGATTTCGAGCTTACGGCCGATTTTCGCATCAGCAAGCAAGCCAACTCCGGTATTCAGATTCGCTCCGAAACCCGGCCGGACTGGGATACCTGCGGCTACCAAGCCGATATGACGGGCGACGGCGGGTTGGTGGGATTCATCTATCACCACCAGCGCGGCTTGATCGTCGGGCGGGGCGAGCGGGTCACCTTCACCGCGGACGGCAAACGCCAGCTCGAGAAGATCGGCGATCCCCAGGAGCTGATCAAGGTCTACAAGATCGAGGACTGGAATACGTACCGCATCGTTTGCCGTGGTCCTGAAATCACGCTCTATGTCAACGGCGTGTTGATGAGCCAAGTAACCGATCGACATCCAACGTTGGCCGCCTCAAGCGGCATCATCGCCCTGCAGATGCATCCGGGACCGCCGATGAAAGCCCAGTTCAAGAACCTCGTCCTCAAGACCGCGAACTGAACCACCCGTCCTGACGGCATCTTGCTGCGAGTGCCCGGGACAAACGGTCCGGACCGCTGCAATGACGTGTTCGCAGCAATCGTACCCTTTGATTTTCTGTGTACCATGAGACGACCTGCGACGGTAATCGCCTGCCTGTTGGCATTCCTCCCGAGCGGGAACTCGGTGCAGGCCGGTGACAAGGACGCCTTGGTTCAAGCCATTCGCGACCTGGCTGGCACGTTTCCTGATTCGTATCCGCGGGCTGAAGCGTATCTGCGCCGCCTGGATGCGGCGCGGACCGAAGCGGACTTCCTATCGCTGCAACGCGAGGCCCTGACGGCCAACCCGCTGCTGCGCCGCCAGCCGATTCTCTACGTGGTCCGCGCACAATACGCACCCGACCACCACAATACGGAAACCATGTTTCAGACGGGCGAAATCTGCGCCGATAAGTTCCGCGGGCCGGGGGCGGTGAAGCTCATCCATCTGAATCCCGAGGCCCACGATGCTCAATGCCTTCTCGACCTCCCCGCCGGCGTCGCCCGCGACCCCGACGTGAGCTTCGACGGCAAGCGAATCCTCTTCTCCATGCGCCGCAATCGCGGGGACGACTACCACGTCTACGAAATGAACGCCGACGGCAGCGGGTTGCGGCAACTCACCTGCGGCTCCGGCGTTTCCGACATTGATCCCATCTATCTGCCGGACGGCCGCATCCTCTTCACCTCCACGCGCGAGCCGAAATACTGCATGTGCAACCGGCACATCATGGGCAACCTGTTCACGATGGATGACCAAGGGAGGTTTCTCCAGCAGATCGGCCACAGCACGCTGCACGAGGGACACGCCTCGCTGCTGCCCGACGGCCGCGTGATCTACGACCGCTGGGAATACGTCGATCGCAATTTCGGCGACGCCCAGGGGCTGTGGACCGTCAATCCCGACGGCACCAACCACGCCGTTTATTATGGGAACAACACGGGCTCGCCGGGGGCGAAGCTCCAAGCCCGCGCGGTCCCCGGCGCTGATAGAGTGATCTGTACGTTTTCCTCGTGTCACGACCGGCCGTGGGGCGCCCTGGCACTGCTGGACCGCCGCCGGGGCGTGGATGGACGCGACGCCGTTGTGCGCACCTGGCCCGCCGCGGCCGTCAACCTGGTGAATGCCTCGGGCGGCTACGACACCTTCAGCAGCGTGCGCCCCAAGTACCAGGATCCTTACCCGCTTTCTGAGAAGTACTTCCTCTGCTCGCGCATGACGGGGCGGGGCGAACAGATGGGCATCTTCCTGGTGGATGTGTTCGGCAACGAGGTCTTGTTGCACGTCGAGGGGGAGGGCTGCTTCCACCCCATGCCGCTGGCCCCGCGTCCAAGGCCGCCGGTCATTCCCTCGCGCGTCGACCTGCACAAGGACCAGGGGACCTTCTACGTGTCCAATGTATACGTGGGCACGGGCATGGCGCAGGTCGAGCCTCGCTCGGTTAAATGGTTACGCGTGGTTCGCTCGCCGGAGAAGCGCTTTTGGACCCATCCCGCCTGGGATGGCGGCACGGGACAGCAGGCCCCCGGCATGGCCTGGAATGATTTTGGCAACAAGGAAATCCTCGGCACCGTGCCGGTCGAACCCGACGGCAGCGCGTACTTCACGGTGCCGGCGGATACGTTTGTCTATTTTCAGTTGCTGGACGAGAAGGGAATGATGATCCAGTCCATGCGCAGCGGCACCATCGTGCGGCCGGGTGAACAAGCCGGTTGCGTGGGCTGCCACGAGAACCGCTTGCGCGCCGCGGAGCAGGTTGCCGGCTTGCCGCGGGGTGGGCCGATTCTCATGGAGCACAACCGCTACGCCTTGCAGCGCGCGCCGAGCCGCTTAGCCCCATGGTACGGCCCGCAGCGGAAATTCGGTTACCTCGCCGAAGTCCAGCCGGTATTCGACAAACATTGCGTCTCGTGCCACGACTACGGGAAGGAGCCGGGTAAGAAGCTTAACCTGGCCGGTGATCTCAACGTGTGCTTCAACACGTCCTACGTCGAGCTCCGCAGCAAGGGCTACGTCCACGTGGTCGGCGCCGGGCCGGCAAGCACGCAGGTGCCGCTGAGCTGGGGCTCGCATACCAGCAGATTGACCAAGGTGCTCCTGAGCGGGCACGGCAAGCCCGAGATCGACCGCCAGGTAAAGCTCGATCGCGAGGGCTTCGCACGGATTGTCGCGTGGATCGATCTGAATGCCCCGTATTATCCCGAGTATGCCGGCGGCGCCTATCGCGACAACCCGTACGGCCGTTGCCCGATCGACGGTGGCCAACTGCACAGGTTGCAGCAGTTGACCGGGATGCCGTTGACCGGCGCGGCGATGTCCCTGGCGAGTTTTTCGCGTCCTGAGTTAAGCCCGTGTCTGGCCAAATTGTCCGCCGGGAGCGGCGAATATCGCGAGTCCCTGGCAATCCTCCGTGCTGGGCGGGAGAACTTGACCAGGGCTTCGCGGCCCGACATGCCGGGTTTCCGGCTCACCGACAAGCTGGAGATCGGCCAACAGTGCAAGTACGACGCCTTACACCAAGCAGAGGCCGAGTCGCGGGCCGCGCTGCTGGCCGGCCGGAAATAGAATCGCGACCGCCGGTCATGCTTTCTTGCGGCCGGGTCAACTCGGCCCGACAGCTTCGTGACACAAGGTCCTCGCCCGTGCGAGGCACGAACGCCGAGAGTGCCTACTGCCCGACCAAGATACGAACCCGGCAAGCCGGTTACTGTAGCTCCGCTTCGCCCCAGTTGGCCGGCCGCAAGGTGGTCTCGACGACGACGTCCGTGGCTACGAACATGTCGTCGCCGCTGGTGCTATGCCAGGGGAGTCTCAGCTCGGCGCGGTTGCCGTCCTTGTTCGCGAGGATCACCGACGCGTCGAGCTTGAATCGTTGCCCGGACGCCAGCTTGAGTGGTGCACGCAACGGCACGCGCATTTCGACTACGTACCCTTTGCCGTCGGGTTTGGGCTTCGCCACGGCGGAGCCCGGGGCGAGCAAGGCAAGACGATCAAAGGCGTTGTCTCCCTGGGCGTCCGTATGGTACTTGTGAGGCGCCCTGTCGCGCTCGCCAAGGTCGGGGGTGAGTTTACCGAGGAACTCGACGACTTGGGTTTTGCCATCGAGCGGAGCAGCCAGGAAGCGCGCATCGCCGGCCACGAGATTCTTTCGGCCGTCCGCGGCTGGCCCGATCTGCAGATCGCATCCCGCGCCGCCGTTGAAGGCCATGTCGAAGGCTGCCGCGTTCTTCCAGGGCCTGTCCGTGCTTACATCGAAGGCTGCATGCAGCCCGTCTTCCTTCCAGCCCAGGTAGACGTTGGCCACGGGGCGGGTGCCGTCCAACACTTTCAGCGGGTGAAAACTCCGCCATTTTTCGATCGAACCGTCCAACACCATCGGCGAGGGGCCAAGTTTTCGGATGAAGGCTCGGCCTTCGCGCAGGGCGACGGCTTCGCGCGGCAGGGAGTCGCCGGCATACAGGGCGCCGAAGTACTGGGGTGAATGATTCAAATT
>Ga0326728_10023740_pt1 | contig 11193 bp, 8 predicted proteins | sample MB3enrmetagenome_FD_207602 | JGI IMG/M metagenome (GOLD analysis project Ga0326728, IMG submission 207602) | Lab enriched peat soil microbial communities from McLean, Ithaca, NY, United States - MB31MN | ecosystem: Environmental > Terrestrial > Soil > Wetlands > Peat | place: USA: New York... | reverse complement strand
CATGTCCCAGAACGAGGAATTGAACATGTCCCCTTCGCTCAGCAGCAGTTCCCGGCGGATCACCTTGTCGCGCGTCTTGGTGTTGCCGGAGAATTCAATGCGATGAACGATGAACTGCTTGTCCTCGGTGAAATCCAAGAAGAGGTTGATCAGCCGGCGCTTGTTATCCGGCTCGATGTCCGGATCGGCCGTGAAGTTGATGTAGCCGAACTGGCCATAGAGCTTGGTGTAGTTCTCAATGGCCTTCCGCACCTTGGCCAGCGAAAAGAGATCACCTTCTTTGAGCCGCGAGACATTCTTCAGGAATTGGTCCTTGAAGAGCGTGTTGCCGCGGATGACGAATCGCCCCAAGTGGTACTGCAATCCTTCCTCCACTGGAATGGTCAGATCCACCCGTTTGCCGCGCCCCCAACTATAAAAGAAGAACGGCCAGCGCCGCCGCGTGTCGACCATCTTGGTCTGGGGCTCCTTCGCCAAGGCGTAGAAGTATCCGTGGTCGCGGTAAACGTCGCGGATGTTCTCGAGATCGGCCTCGATCCTTTCCTTGTCGTAGGTCTTATGGAACCAGTAGAACCAGGGAGGGAGGCCGGCCGGCCGCGAGTACTTCATGGAGCGCGCCAAATCATGCGAAGAGAAGACGTGGTTTCCCGCGAAGTGCACGCTGCCCACTTTCACCATAGGGCCTTCCACCACGATGAAGGTCAGGGCCATGGAGTTGGGCGGAATGTTGCGCGTGCGGTGCCGCACCGTGGCAAACATCTTCCCATGCGCCGCCAGCATATCCTGCAGAACTACTTCCGCCCGTCGGATAACCACCGGGTCGTACTGGGATTGAATGGACAAACCCACCTTGCGTTTCTTGAATTCGTCCAGCACGTCCGACTGCTGCAGCGTGCTCATGCCCTTGTAGTCGATGCTGCGCACCAGTTTCTTTTCGCGCACGAAGAAGGTGACGATCTTGCCGCCCTTCTCGGAATCGGTCACTTCCAAGCGGATGTCGTCGAAGTAGCCGGTATTCCAGAGCGCCATGAAGTCTCGCTCCAGGGCTTGCTCGTTGTAAACGTCGTTCGCACGCGAGAAGATGCGGGCACGCAAAGTGGCGGTGGGAACACGCCGGTTGCCGTGGAAAATAATGGCCTGGATGGTGGCTTGAGCGGCGGCCTGGGGCGGCGTGGGCGCGCCGGGGGCCGCCAACTCCGGAGCTTTCTGTTCGGGGGTCGCTACCTTGGGCGTCTCCAGTTGGAGTTTCGGCTGCGGCGGTGCCGGCGGGGGCTGCGAGGGCGGGGCGGCGGGCTGCTGCTGGGTCTGCGGAGCGGCTTGGGAGAATGCCGGCGCACCCAGCGCCAGCGTGGAGAACAAGCCCAACAGTCCGGCCACCAGCCCCCATCCAAACCGCGTCCTCTTTGGTCTGCACGTGCCAGAACTTCTCTTCAAGAAACGGTCTTCCCCCTCGTTGTGGGATCGAGTTCAGAGAGTCCGATGCCCGGAACCAGCCGGAAGTTGGCTAGGCGACTCGAAAATCACGGACGCAACCCGCATTCCTCATCCGGCAGGCGCAGACATCGTGGGTTTCTGCGTCCTACCCTGTGAAGTATGGACCACGCTAGTGCGAGAATGGCGTGGCCTCGACAAGTTTATCGTGCATCGACCGATAACCGAGGCGCTCGTTGGCCACCACCACTTCCAGCGCCGAAGGCGGGTGAATCTCCCCCTGGATCAAAGCTTCGGAAAGCGGGTCCTCGACATACTTCTGTAAGGCCCGGCGAAGGGGACGCGCGCCATAGGAACGGTCGTCACAGGTTTTCTCCAGAATCCACTGGCTTGCTTCTCGGGACAAAGTAAGCGACAGGTTCTTTTGCGCCAGGTTCTGATTCATCTGCCCCACCAGGAGGTCGAGAATCTGCACCAGATCATTATCGCTCAGCGCATTGAACACGATGGTTTCGTCCAGCCGGTTGAGAAACTCCGGATTGAACAGCCGCTTCACCTCGGCCATCACCATGCTTTCGGCCTTCCGCTCGCTCGCTCCTTCCGCCGCCGACTGGAACCCGAGATGCGACCGCCGTTCCAAATATCGGGCCCCGATATTCGAGGTCATGATGATCACGGTGTTCTTGAAATCCACCGTGTTCCCCAAGCCGTCCGTCAAGTGCCCGTCCTCGAAGACCTGCAGCAAAATGTTGAACAGGTCAGGGTGAGCCTTCTCGATCTCGTCCAGCAGAATCACGGAATAAGGCGCGCGCCGCACCCGCTCCGTCAGTTGCCCACCCTCCTCGTAGCCCACATAGCCGGGAGGCGACCCGATCAGCTTGGAAACGGAGTGCTTCTCCATGAACTCCGACATGTCGAAACGGATCAGAGCCCTCTCGCTGCCAAACAGGAAGGCGGCCAGGGTGCGGGCCATTTCCGTCTTGCCGACTCCCGTGGGACCCAGAAAGAGAAAGGAGCCCACCGGCCGCCCGGGCGGTTTCAAGCCGGCGCGGGAGCGGCGAATGGCCCTGGCCAAAGCCGAGATGGCTTGATCCTGGCTCACGATCCGCTTGTGCAGTTCCTCTTCCGTGCGCAGCAGTTTCGAGCTTTCCTCTTCCTTGATCGAACTCACCGGCACGCCCGTCCAGCGCGACACCACGTCCTCGATGTCCTCGCGGGTCACGCTCCCCATGGCCGTTTCGTCGACGTTATATTTCTCCCGCAGCAGCCGCAGGTTCTCGCGTTCCTTGCGTTCCTCTTCCGAGTAGAAGCGGGCCTTCTCGAATTCGTGGTTGGCAATGGCGTTCTCCATGCGGTGAACCACGAACTTGATATGCTTCTGCACCTCGATCATTTCCTCGGGCAGCGAACTCTGGCGCAGTTTCACCCGCGCTCCCGCTTCGTCAATCAGGTCCACCGCTTTGTCCGGCAGGTAACGATCCGAAATGTAGCGGCTGGAATGGTACACGGCCAAGCTCAGAGCCTCGTCCGTGTAAGTCACCGCGTGGAACTTCTCGTACCGGTCCTTGATTCCGAAGAGGATCTTGACGCCTTCGGCTTCCGTTGGGGGTGCAACCTTCACGGCTTGGAAGCGCCGCTCCAGCGAGCGGTCCCTTTCGATCGACTTGCGATATTCGCTGGGAGTGGTGGCGCCGATGCACTGGATCTCGCCCCGCGATAATGCGGGCTTGAGGATGTTGGCGGCGTCCAGCGAGCCTTCGGCCGATCCCGCTCCCACCAAAGTGTGAAGTTCATCGATGAAGATGATGGAGTTCTGCGACTCCATCAGCTCTTTCATGATGGTTTTCAGCCGTTCCTCGAACTGACCCCGATATTTCGTGCCCGCCACGATCAGGGAAAGGTCCAGCGCCAGGATTCGCTTCTCCGCCAGAAAAGAAGGCACATCGCCATCCGCAATGCGTTGCGCCAGGCCTTCCACAATGGCCGTTTTCCCCACCCCCGGCTCGCCGATGAGGACGGGGTTATTCTTGGTGCGGCGGCAGAGGATCTGAACGGCCCGTTCCAGCTCCGCCTCGCGGCCGATCAGCGGGTCGAGCTGGTTGTCCATCGCGCACTGGGTCAGGTCGCGGCTGAATTCGGAAAGCAGCGACACTTCCTTGGGACGCGCGTTGGCCGCCTTTTCGGTCTGGGTTCGGGTTAACTCCTCACGCAAGGCGGCGAGACGCAGCCCGCGTTCGTGCAACATCTCCGCCGCGAACGATTTATCCTCGCGCAGCAGCCCCAGCAGCAGGTGCTCCGTCCCGATATGTTTGTGCGAGAGGCGTTCCGCCTCCTCCGCCGCGAAAGCCAGCACCCGCTTGCACTCCTGGCTCAAAGGCAAGTCCACCGAAGTCGAGACCTTCTCGCGCACCGGTGTTCTTGTCTCAATCTGTTTGCGGATGGACTCGGTCGAGGCGTGGGAGCGCAGGAAACGGTTCGTCAGCGCCTTATCTTCACGCAAAACCCCCAGCAAGAGGTGCTCGGTTTCGATAAAGGGACTGCCGAACTGGCTGGCTTCGTAGCGGGCAAAGAAGATCACCCGCCTCGCCTTTTCCGTGTACCTCTCAAACATAGCCCCTCAGTCCTCTCGGGAACCCCCGCCCCAGTCACCCGCGCCGGGGTTAGCAGGTCATTGCATTACCGGAAGAACCGTTTCCGTTAGGTTTCCATTTGCCAAGCGCAAGACTCTCTGCGCGCGCCGCGCCAGCTCCGCATTGTGGGTGGCCAGCACCGAGGTTAAGTGGTGATCCCGATGCAGCCTCTCCAACAACTCGATCACCCGCTGGGCGGTTCGCTGGTCCAGGCTCCCCGTCGGCTCATCGGCCAGCAACACCGCCGGCTGATTGGCCAACGCCCGGGCTAACGCCACTCGTTGCTGCTCGCCCCCCGACAGTTCACCCACCCGTCGCGCGCAAGCATCCGCCAGCCCCACCTCGCCCAGCAGTTCTCTGGCGCGCCCCTTGGCCAATGAAAAATCACGCCCGCTAATCAACTGCGGAAGCACTACGTTTTCGAGCGCGCTGAATTCTGGAAGGAGGTAATGCATCTGCCACACAAAACCAACGCTTACGTTACGATAAACCGCGCGTTCCTCCCCGCCGAATCCACTCAATTTCTGCCCTTTGAAGTATACCTCACCCCTCGCCGGAGTGTCCAGCGCAGCGAGGAGATGGAGCAACGTCGTCTTGCCCGTTCCCGATTCGCCGACCAAGGCGACGAATTCCCCCTCCCCAACCTCCAGGTTCAGGCCCTCGAAGACGACGACCTCTTCGCCTCCGGAACGGAAAATCTGGGCCAGGTCTTCCGTCCGCAAGATCACGGGATTGGTTGGTTGAGTCATTGAGTCATTGGGCCATTGAGTCATCGGGCCATTGAGTCATCGGGCCATTGAGTCATTGAGCCATCGAGTCATTGGGCCATTGAGTCATTGAGCCATCGAGTCATTGGGCCATTGAGTCATCGAGCCATCGGGCCATTGAGCCATTAAGCCATCCGCTCAGAGATCTAGCACGATTCAATGATTCAATGACTCAATCACTCAATGACTCAATGGCTCAATGGCTCAATGGCTCAATTTCCTGCTCTCGCCGTCCGCTGCGAGGCCGCCAGGATCGCTAACAGTTCGTTAGTTTCAGTCAGCAGGTCCGCCATTCGTTCTTTCGGGACTATCCCCGTCTCGACGAGGAGTTCGAGCCAGAAGACCGTTTCGTCGGCCTCTTCGACGGCGATCCCCATCTTCGCGATGAACTCGGCTCGGGAACGGGCCCGGCAAACTGCACGATAGTTCGCTGCGACAGACGTCCCCGCCCGTAGCGCTTGCTTCCCTATGATCCTCGCCTCTTCGTTCTTGGGCAAGCGTCGGAAAAGCCTGACGATTCGAATCGCAAACTGCTTGGTTCTTTCCCTTAGCTGCTCAGGCTGCGTCGGCATCCGCCACCTCCCAACGCTTTTGAATCATCGAGCCATCGGCCTATTGAGCCATTGAGTCATTGAGCCATCGGGCCATTGAGTCATCGGGCCATTGAGTCATTGGGCCATTGAGCCATCGGGCCATTGAGTCATCGGGCCATAGAGCCATCAGGCCATAGAGCCATCGGGCCATTGAGTCATCGGGCCATTGAGTCATCGGGCCATTGAGTCGTCGGGCCATTGAGTCGTCGGGCCATTGAGTCATCGGGCCATTGAGCCATCGGGCCATTGAGCCATTAAGCCATCCGCTCAGAGATCTAGCACGATTCAACGACTCAATGGCTCAATGACTCAATGACTCAATCACTCAATGGCTCAATGACTCAATCCCTTCACTCGTACCTCAGGATCTCCACCGGATCTAACTTCGCCGCGGCCAGGGACGGATAGAGGGTCGCCAGAAAACTGATGCTGAGTGCCGCCAGAGTTATCCACACCCCGTCCCACGGATGAGCATGAAACGGGACCGAGGAGAGGGCGTAGACGTCCGGTTGGAGGGGGATTAACTTGTACCGGCCCCCGAGCCAGGCGGTGCCGTAACCTAAGATGAGCCCCAGAAGTGTTCCAAAGGCGCCGATCAGCAACCCGTGCAGAGTGAAAACCGCCCACACCTGCCGCTGGCGGGCGCCCATGGACATCAGGACCGCTATATCGCGGTTCTTCTCCATCACCATCATGAGCAGAGTGATGAAGATGTTAAGAGCGGCAACCACCTCGATCAAGCCGATGGTCAGGATGGTCACCAGCCGTTCCAGGCTGAGAGCGCTGAGCAGGGAACGGTTCTGCTCCATCCAGGTGGTGGTCTCGTATCCCTTGCCGGCGGCCTGGCGAATCTCCTCCGCTATGCTGGGAGCCATATAGATATTATCGATCTTGAACTCCAGCGGGGAAGCTACGTCGCCCAAGTCCAACAGGCGTTGGGCGGCGTGAAGATTAGTAAAAGCCCAGGTCGCATCGAAGTCATAGAAACCGGCGTCAAATACTCCCACCACGCGGAAGTGGTGGAATTTGGGGACCACCTCCAGGGGGGTCAAATAGCCTTGCGGGCTGGTAATCAGGATGGTGTCGCCCACGTAAGCTCCGAGCGACTTGGCCAACTCCTTGCCCAGAATGATGGGGTCGGCGTCCGTGAAGGTTTGCGAAAGACCCTCGAGACTGCCTTCGCGCAGCTTCCGCAGAAGGTCGCTGACGCGAATCTCCCGTTGCGGATCGATACCTTTCAGAACTATGCCCGAAGCCCGAGACCGAAAAGAAGCCAAAACTTCACCATAGAGCGCGGGGGCGCAGGCCACCACATGGGGCAACTTGCCGAGCCGCGCCGCCAGCGCCTCATAGTCTTTGATGCCCTCGTTCTGCGACTGAAGTAGGTTCACGTTGGAGGCGGCCCCCAGCAGGCTCTTTTCGAATTCCTCGCGAAAGCCATTGTTAATCGCCAGCGCCACCACCAGGGCGCAGACTCCAGCCATCACTCCGATAATCGAAATCAGGGTGACCACGGAGATGGCGGCTTGTCTGCGCTTGGCTTTCAGGTAGCGCAACGCCACAAACATTTCAAACCGCATACGATTCCCACATTACCAACATTTGTACGGGGGCGCTAGCCTCCTTAATACGTCGCTCGCCCGCCCGAAAGGTCGTAGCACTGCCCGGTGGTAAATGACGCCTCCGAGGAAACCAGAAAGTGGATCAGCGCGGCCACTTCTTCGATCTTCCCGGTGCGGCCCATGGGGATTTTGCTAATCATGTATTGGACGGTTTGGGGCGCGATGGTATCGAGGATCTTCGTCCTTACCACCGCCGGCGAAATGCTGTTCACCGTGATGTCGCCTTGGCCGGCCACCTCCTTGGCCAGGGCTTTGGTCAGCGCAATGACCCCCGCCTTGGTGCTCGAGTAAGGAACCAAGGTGGGGTTACCCTCTTTGCCGGCAATCGAGGCCACGTTCACGATGCGGCCGTAACGCCTGGCCAGCATCTCGGGGACCACCGCCCGGCACATCAGAAAAACGCCCTTGAGGTTAATAGCGTACACACGATCCATATCCTCTTCCTCGAGTTCCCAAAGCCGCACTGTCCTGCCGGTGATTCCCGCGTTGTTCACCACGATGTCGATGGGCCCCAGGGTTTCCCGCACCCGCGCGATCGCCTGCTGCACGGAAAGCGCAGATGAGACGTCGCACTTAACTCCTACCCCGTCCGTTTGCCTGGCAACCGTCACAGCCGCTTCCTCGTTGACGTCTAGGATTGCCACCTTGGCCCCAGCCGCATGTAAACGCGTGGCAATTCCTTCCCCAATTCCTTGCCCACCGCCGGTCACAACGGCCACCCGATCCTTCAAGCTGAAGAAATTCGTTCCTTCCATACTTCCGTCCTTTCCCGTTCTGTGTGCACACCGCACCCGGACTCTACATCATTCCAGCCCGATTATGAAGCCCCCAGTGTCTCCCGTGGCAATTGGGCGAAGTGCGAGGGAGCTGGCGCCAGCCGCAGCCGGTTGCGTCCGAGGTCTTTTTGCCCTCCACCGAGGCCCCTTGTGCTAGGCTGGACGGGCAAGCCGTATCCTCAACAAGGGGAGAAATGGAGATGCCAACCTTGGGTTTGATTGAATATGAGCAAGCCAGCCCTGAAGTCCGCGCCGTCTACGACGACATCATGGCCACGCGCCAAACGGATCGGGTGAACAACTTCTGGAAGGCCATCGCCCACGATGTGACTACCCTGCGCCGCACCTGGCAAAGCGTCAAAGAGATTATGGCCGCGGGAGCGCTGGACGTGCTCACCAAGGAGATGATCTATGTGGCCGTCAGCGTCACCAACCAGTGCAACTACTGCATCGTCTCGCATACCGCGGCGGCCCGTCGGGCGGGCTTGACCGATTCCATGTTCGCTGAACTGATGGCCGTGGTGGGCATGGCCAATGAAACTAATCGCCTCGCCACCGGATACCAGGTCGAGATCGACAAGACCTAGTGTAAAGGAGACCGAAGTTATGACCGGAGAAAGCCAGCCGGCTGCGCGCCTTACACTCGAGGACGTGCGCGCGGCGCGGCAGCGAATTGGTTCGTACATTATTCGGACGCCCATGCCTTTGAGTGACGCGGCCAGCGCGCGGGCGGGCGGATCCGTCTATCTGAAGCTCGAGAGCTTGCAGCGCGTTGGGGCTTTCAAAGTGCGCGGCGCCCTCAGCAAGGTCACCGCGCTGACGGCGGAAGAACGCGGGCGGGGCCTGGTGTGCGCCAGCAGCGGCAATCACGGACTGGGCGTTGCCTATGCGGCGGCGCGTTTTGGAACGCGCTGCACCGTGGTGTTGCCGGAGAATGCCAACCCCCTGAAGAGTTCCTTGATTGCCAAACTGGGCGCCGAAATTGTCCGGCACGGAATTACCTCCGACGTGCGCCAGGAGAAGGTGGACGAACTCTGCCGCGAGCGTGGCTATACGCAGGTTCACCCCTTTTCCGACCCGCTGCTCATCGCCGGGCAGGGGACCATTGGCCTCGAGCTGCTGGAAGATCTGCCGGAAGTGGAGGAGGTTTACGTCCCTATCGGCGGCGGGGGTTTGATCTCCGGTATTGCCTTGGCCGTTAAGGAGCAGCGGCCGGGGGTGCGGGTTTACGGGGTCGAGCCGGAGCATTCCAACGCCATGTACGAGGCCCTGCGCCACGGGGGCCCGGTTCCCCTGGCCCGAGTGGACACTATCGCGGACGGCCTCGCCGCCAAGATCACCGAGGACCTGAATTATGCGCTGGTGCGCCGCTATGTGGACGACATCATCCTGGTGAGCGACCGGGAGATTCTCGAGGCCACCTTCTTCCTGCTCGAGCAGGCCAAGATTCTGGCGGAGCCTTCCGGCGCCACGAGCTTCGCGGGCCTGCTCGCCCGCTCGGCACGGCAAACTCCCGCCGTGGCGGTAGTCAGCGGCGGCAACGTGTCGCTCGAACACCTGCTGAAGCTGCGGCAAATGCAAAGGGATGTGTAGTCTTTGTTGAAGCCCGGCCACGGGCGGCAGAAGGGAGCCCCCAGCGTCAGCATCTGCGAAAAAGTCGGCTGACTGTCATCCTGAGCGAAGCGAAGGATCTCTGCTTGCGGTCGGCAGCGGTCAGGTATATCTTATGGGCCGGGCCGGAGATCGATAATGGAAATCCCGGGTCATATCACCAAACGGAGGGTCTATGGCGATTCGCGTTCATCTTGCGGCGTTGCTGCTTCTAGCGACCTTGCCACTATCTGCTCAGACCACATCCGCTCCCGCCCAGACTCTTCTCGGGCAAGGGTGGGGCGTCGATCACGTCGGTGTTGGAGTGCGTGACCTCGCCCAAGCCCAACACGACTACGAACAGCTTGGTTTCAAAGTTGGCAAGGGTGGCCACTTCCCCGGAGGGCTTTCCAATGCCATCGTCAGCCTCCAAAACAACAGCTATCTCGAACTGCTTTCAGTCAGCGGAAGCACGCCTGTTGGCCTTGCCTCCGAGTGCGCTGATTTCGTGAAGAAGCACGAAGGTGCGATGTTCCTCGGCATTGACGTTTCGTCTGCCAAAGCAACGGCGGACTACCTGAAAGCTCACAACTTCGATGTGGCTGGCCCCGACCCCGGCAGCATCATGAAGGAGGGTGAAACCACACCGCCCCCCCCGATGTGGTACACGGTGGGCACCGCCGACAAGCCAGCAGCAAACAAAGAAGGATTCGCGATACCCGTTTTCTTGATCGAATACGTTTCCACCAATCGACTTGAAAAGCGTCGGGCTGAGGGGCTGATGGGTCATCCCAACACGGCTATGGGCATTGACGCAGTATGGTTCGCCGTGCACGACGCGGATGCGCAGTCACGCACGCTTGGCGATGCTGGCCTTGAAGCCGGTGAATCCCGCGAGGCGAAGTTCCTCAGTGCCCACGGACGGGAAGTGAAGGCCGGTCAGGGAGTGCTAGTGCTTCTGGAGTCGAGCGACAAGAACGGCCTGCTTACAGAATTTCTATCCGATCATGACGAAGATATCATCGGCCTCAGCATCGAAGTGGCCGATCTGGGCAAGGCCCGCCAATTGGCTGAGTCCGGCACGGGAAGAAAGCTGGAAACCTACAAAGGCTTCTATGGCACGAGTTTTCTGCTACCCCCGGAAGTTACGCATGGGTTGTGGATCGAAATGTACCAAGTCGAGCACTCGCACTGAAAAATATACTGATTGCGTATCCTGCAATCACACTACGAAAACAGCCGACGCTGAATCTGTGCGAGTTCCACGGGTGCGGAGCAGGCTTCGTCGTCGTAGGCAACGCCATTGATCCGGGGTGAATACTGTTACGGCGGGGATCTTCATGGGCCCAGTGTATCATAGGGTACCGACCTCCGGAGCATCTCCAGCACGTTGAGACCCACACGAATAAAGGCGCCGGAGGTCAGCAAAGATTCGGTAGCCGAGACTCATATTGGAAATGCGGAATAGACATGACCGAACAGAAAAAGCTCAATCTCGAGGGCATCATTCCCATCGTGCCCACGCCCTTTGACGAAAGGGAACGGATTGACTGGGGAGACTTCGACCGCATGCTGGCGTTCGCGCAGGAGATTGACGTCGCCGCCGTCTGCCTGCCGGCCTACGCCAGCGAGTTCTACAAGCTCTCCGATGAGGAGCGCCGGCAGGTTATCACGCGCTCCGTCGAGCAATGCCGGGGCGGCCTGCCCGTGATCGCGCAGGCAAATGCGGGCTCCGCCCGGCACGCGGCGGAACTGGCGCGCTTTGCGCAGGAGGCGGGAGCGGC
>Ga0326728_10023739_pt1 | contig 11194 bp, 9 predicted proteins | sample MB3enrmetagenome_FD_207602 | JGI IMG/M metagenome (GOLD analysis project Ga0326728, IMG submission 207602) | Lab enriched peat soil microbial communities from McLean, Ithaca, NY, United States - MB31MN | ecosystem: Environmental > Terrestrial > Soil > Wetlands > Peat | place: USA: New York... | reverse complement strand
TTCGTGACAACCAGGTTGCACGGGCGGGCCTTGGATGAGAGACGCACCGCTTCCACCAAAAGATTGGGTACCGTCCAGTCGCTGATCGCCGCCAACACCTGCGCGCCGAGCGCTTGGTGTGATTTCTTCAGGGCTGCGGTGGTTTGCTGCACGAAGCGCAAGCGGGCCACCGGGGTTTTGATTTTGACCGGCAGCGGCACGATCATCTCGGTGACGCGGTTGCCCAGCCTGTTGCGCTCGTCTTGGGTGCGGACGCTTACGGGAACGAGGGCTCGGATTTCCAGCTCGCTCGGATCGACGCCGCGCTGTACGAAGAAGGCGCGCAGCGCGCCGGCCACTGTGGCGAGCACGACATCATTGATTGTGCCGCCGAGCAGGTTCTTCACCGTTTTCGAGTCGGCGAGTTCCATCTCAGTCCAGTCGAAGCGCCGGTGTGGGCCGACATTGACGTTGATCGGGGTTGCCGACACCGGGCTGAGGACCGGAGCCAGGGAGCGCACGATGGCGGCGGCGGTCTCTGTCAGCTCGTGCAATGTCTTCTCCGGATGGCGGAGAGCGTTGTACGCCGCCTGCAGCGCCTCGGGGGGCTGTGCAGCACGGCGGCGGACTTCCTCGAACACCAGCCGCGCGTTGCTGGGACACGGTCGCGGCTTCCAGGGTTGCGGTGGCGGCGCCCCTGTGCTCGGGTCCTGGTCCAGGATCAGCGACATGATGTCGGCGCCCGAGACGCCGTCGACCATGCAGTGGTGTGTCTTGCCGATGAGCGCGAACCGGTCTCCCTGCAGACCCTCGACCACCCACATCTCCCAGAGCGGGCGCTTGCGATCCAACGGCTGCGACATGATACGGCCGACGAGCCGCTTCAGCATACGTTCGTCGCCGGGCTGCGGCAGCGCCGTGTGGCGTACGTGGTAGGCGAGCCGGAAGCGCGCGTCATCCACCCAGATCGGAATACGTTCGTACGGGATGTAGGCCAGGCGCTGGCGAAAGCGCGGCACGCGGTGCAGGTGCGCCTCGATGGTATTGCGGACGCGTTCGATGTCGACGCCGCCGCCGCTGGTACGCAAGGGCCGCGCATCGAAAATCATGACGCTACCGACGTGCATGTGGTAGCTCTCGTCTTCGAGACCCAGAAACGACGCGTCCAGTGCACTCAAACGTTCGTAATTGGCCATGGCCGACCTCCGGCGAGGAAACAAACAATCGCACGGCAGAAATTTAGGATACTCCCCAGATTACTCCGTATTGAATCCTGGGGCCAGGGGGTCCCCCTGACCGGTGCTGGGTGAATTTGCCACCCAGTACCCCCTGACCCCTCCCCTGGAAGAAGGGGAACCTTTGCCGCCGGACAGTAACAGTGTCAGACGCAATGCGAACGGCGCGTTTCAACGGACGAAACGAAAAAGCGAGCAACCAGCAACCTGAATTTGAACGCGTGAGTCGCTGCTGCTATGAGACGAAAAACCCGGTTTTCAGACACTCCATGGATTACAAACACACCCTCAACTTGCCGCGGACCGATTTCCCCATGCGCGCCAACCTTCCGGCACGCGAGCCATCCATCGTCGCGCGTTGGGGCGAAATCGGGCTCTACCAGCAGCTCTTGCGCACCAACGCGGGCCGGCCGAAGTACGTGCTCCATGACGGCCCGCCGTATGCCAACGGCCACGTGCATCTCGGCACCGCACTGAATAAGATCGTCAAGGACATCATCGTAAAGTCCAAGTCCATGACCGGATTCGAAGCCCCCTACGTCCCCGGCTGGGATTGCCATGGCATGCCGATCGAGCACCAGGTGACGAAGGAGCTCGGGAGCAAGGTGCGGCAGCTGAGCCGGCTCGATATCCGCCGCCGCTGCCGCGCCTATGCCGACAAATACTTCGGCGTCCAGCGCGAGGAGTTTCGCCGCCTCGGGGTCCTGGGTGACTGGGAAGATCCGTACCTGACCATGGTGCCGGAGTACGAAGCGGCAATCATCCGGGTCTTCCGCGAGCTGGTCGAGGGCGGCTTCATCTACCGCGGCCTGCGGCCGGTGCATTGGTGCCCGGTGTGCGCCACCGCGTTGGCGGAAGCCGAGGTGGAGTACACCGAGCACACGTCACCGTCGATTTACGTGCGCTTCCCGTTCGCCGGTTCGGCCGACGAGGCGGCGGCGATGGCATCGCGGCCGCAGGATGCCTCTGAACTGGCGCAGCATCGTGGCCAGCTGGCGGCGGTGATCTGGACGACCACGCCCTGGACACTGCCTGCGAACCTGGCGGTGTGTCTCAATCCGCACCTGGATTATGTCGTCGTGCTCGTGGACGGTTTCCATTACATCGTTGCGGCGCGCCTCGTCGATGCTTTCCTCGCCGCCATCGGAGGGCAAGAGAGCGGGCGGCGAATCCCGGTCGATCTGTCTCCGCTGGACGGGCGCGACGTGTTCCGCCACCCGTTCATCGACCGCCCAGCCCGACTGCTCTTCGAATCGCACGTCACCGCCGATGTCGGCACCGGGTGCGTGCACACGGCGCCCGGACACGGCTACGAGGACTTCGCCGTCGGACAGAAGTATGGCTTGCCGGTCCTCACGCCCGTCGATGCCGCCGGGCGCTTCACCGCCGAGGCCGGCAAGTACGCCGGCCGCCAGGTGTTCGAGGCGAACGATGCCATCGTCGAAGAGGTGCGTGCCCACGGCGCGCTGGTGCACGTCGAGCGCCTGCAGCATTCGTATCCGCACTGCTGGCGCTGCAAGAGCCCGCTGATCTTCCGTGCGACAGAGCAGTGGTTCCTGCGCGTCGACCATGCCGGGATGCGCGCCAAGGCGCTCGAAGAGATCAATCGGGTTGTCTGGGTGCCGCCGTGGGGACGGGACCGCATCTACCACATGATGGAAACGCGCCCCGACTGGTGCTTGTCGCGCCAGCGTGCCTGGGGCGTTCCGATTCCCGCGTTTCGTTGCCGCGGCTGCGGCGCGTTCACGTTCACACCGGATGTGATTCGGCACGTGGAGGAGATCTTCACCCAGCGTGGCTCCGATGCCTGGTACGAACTATCCAGCCGCGAGCTGCTGCCCACCGGCTTTCGCTGTTCATGCGGCGGCGACGAGTTCGACAAAGACGACAACATCCTCGACGTGTGGTTCGATGCTGGCTGCTCGCACGAGGCGGTGCTGCGCGGGCGCGACGACCTCGCCTGGCCGGCTGACCTGTACGTCGAAGCGGTCGATCAGCACCGCGGCTGGTTTCAGGTCTCATTGATGACGTCGGTCGGCGTCCGTGGGCAAGCGCCCTACCGCGCCGTGCTGACGCATGGGCTGATTCTCGATGAGTCGGCGAAGAAGATGTCGAAGTCGCTGGGCAATGTCGTCGGCCCGGACGAGATCATCAAGGCGCACGGGGCCGAGATCCTGCGCTTGCTGTTTGCCTCGGTCGACTATACCGCGGATACGTGCTTCTCGAAGGGCTTGCTTCCGCCGCTGCTGGAGGCGTACCGCAAGATCCGCAACACCTGCCGTTTCCTGCTCGGCAACCTCTACGATTTCGATCCACAGCGCGATCGGGTCCCCGATGAGCAGCTGCACGAGCTGGATCGCTGGATCCTGCATCGCACCGGCGAGCTGATCGGGCGCGTCCGCAAGGCGTACGAGAGCTTCAGCTTTCATCTCGTGGTCCAGCAGCTGATCAACTTCTGTGCGGTCGACCTGAGCGCGTTGTATCTCGACATCGTGAAGGACCGGCTCTACTGCTCCGCGGGCACGGCGCCGGGCCGGCGCTCGGCGCAAACGACCTTGTGGCAGATCCTGGACGCGGTGACGCGTCTGATGGCGCCGATCCTCTCCTTCACCGCTGACGAGATCTGGTCGCATCTGCCGGCCGGCGCGCAGCCTGCGAGCGTATTCCTGGCGGGGATGCCGGAGCCGGCGCGGCAGGACGAGCAGCTCGCGGCCAAGTGGGATCGGCTCCTCGCGGTGCGTGCCGCCGTGACCAAAGCTTTGGAGGAAGCGCGCCAATCGGGGCTCATCGGCCACTCGCTCGATGCGCGCGTGCGGCTGAGCGCGGGCGACGGGCTGCGGCCGCTGCTGGCGCAGGAAGCCGGCGATCTGCCGGCGCTGTTCATCGTCTCGCAGGTGCAGCTCACCGATGGGCTCGGCGAGGATGCCGTGAGCCCCGTCCTCAGCGAGCTCAAGGTTAAGGTGGAGCGGGCGCGCGGTGGTAAATGTGAGCGCTGCTGGAATTACAGCGAAGCCGTGGGGCGCGACCCCACGCATCCTGGCCTGTGCGAGCGCTGCCTCGCGGTCGCGCAGGCGATTGGCGCATGAGGAACTACCCGCTCGTCTTCACCGTGGCGGCGGCCGTGTTGCTACTCGACCAGCTCGCCAAGTGGTACATCCGTCACACCTTCGGTTTGTACGAGTCGGTGACGGTGATCGATTCGGTGTTCCACATCACCTACGTGCGCAACGCCGGTGGCGCCTTCGGCTTCTTGAACCAGGGCGCGCGCGCCTGGCGCTTGCCGTTCTTCGTGGTGGTGTCGTGCCTGGCGGTCGGCGTGCTGCTCGCGCTCGTGCGCCGTATCCAGCCCGGGCAACGCTGGTTGCTGCTGGCGCTCGGCGGCATTCTCGGCGGGGCGCTGGGGAATCTCATTGACCGTATGATCTCCGGCGAGGTGACGGACTTCTTCGACTTCCACTGGCGCGGGTATTACTGGCCGGCGTTCAACGTCGCCGACTCGTGCATCACCGGCGGCATGCTGATCCTGCTCGTCTATTCGCTTGTCGTGCGCGACGACAGCGGCAAGCAAACCTGAGCCGCAGCCGCGTATCGCCATAAGGAAACCTCGTCTGGCCCCTCCTTGGGGGAGTGTCGACAAATTGGTCGGAGCCGCGGCCGGCTGTCAAGCATGCGCTGGTCTAGCGCGAATCGGCCTCTAGCAACGTGGGAAGAGGTTTTTGGACTGAATGCAGGACTCCCCTCAATGCTTTCTGCAAGAGGTAGGGCGGTTCCTGGACAGGCCCGATACGAGTCGGCTAGATGATCGGCCGTGATTGCAGTGCTCATCATGGTACGGGGAAACGACTGCTGCTGTTCACACGCCACTGCACCAAATCGCTGAGCAGTGGGGGCTGGAGGAAATATCCATAAGCCGGAGGATGTCATGATGCCGAAAGAAGAGGGAGTTTCGCAGGAAGTCCTGGATGCGGTTTTTCAGCGCGCGCGCGATTATGAGCGGCGCTGCACCGGCTGCGCGCAGTCGACGGTGGCTGCGGCACTCGACACCCTGGGCATCAAGGCCGACGACGTGTTCCGCGCGGCCAGTGGGCTGGCTGACGGGATCGGGCTCACGGGCGATGGCTCGTGCGGCGCCCTGACCGGGGGCGTCATGGTCCTCGGGCTGGTCCAGGGGCGGAAGCGAGAGGAGTTCAGTGATCCGTTCGCCGCCATGAAGTCCTACCAACTCGCCGGCGAGCTGCAGCGCGACTTCATCACACGGTACGGCTCGTGCCGTTGCCGCGAGATCCAAGAGCGGCTCATGGGCAGGTTCTTCAACCTGCTCGACGAGAAACAGCTGGCCGAGGCGATGGAGCAGGGGATGTTAGAGCACTGCTCGACGGTGGTCGGCAACAGCGCTCGCAAGACCATCGAACTGATCCTGCGCGAGCGACACGATTAGTTGCTGTGGGCGGCAACGCACGAGACTTGATTCAGGTGCGAAAGGCTCGAAACATCGGGGGCGGCCAACGGAGGTGTACACATGGGTAACGAGGCACACATCCAATCCATCAACCCCGCCACCGAGGAAGTGCTGGCGACGTTCGACGCGACCACTCCGGGGGAGATCGACCGAGCGCTCGCAAAGGCGGAGGATGCCTTTCACCGGTGGCGTGCCACCACCTTCGCCGAGCGCGCCACCCCCGTGCGGCAAGCCGCGGCGTATTTGCGCCAGCAGCGGGCGCGGCTCGCCGGCATCATCACCGCGGAGATGGGCAAGCCCATCGTCGAAGCGGAAGCGGAGGTCGACAAGTGCGCCTGGAACTGCGACTTCTACGCCGAGAACGCGGAGCGTTTTTTGGCGGACGAGCCGCACCCGTCGGCCGCCAGTGAGAGCTACGTCGAGTTCACCCCGCTCGGCACCGTGCTGGCGATCATGCCGTGGAATTTTCCTTTCTGGCAGCTCTTCCGCTTCGCCGCGCCGGCGCTCATGGCGGGGAACACGGCGATCCTCAAGCACGCGTCGAACGTGCCGCAGTGCGCCCTGGCGATCGAAGAGGTGTTTCGCGCTAGCGGCTGTCCACCGGGCGTGTTTCAAACGGTGCTGGTCTCCGGCGCGGTCGCCAACCGCTTGGTCACCGATGCGCGCATCGCTGCCGTCACGCTCACCGGTAGTGACTATGCTGGGAGTTTGGTGGCCGAGGCCGCCGGTCGCAATCTGAAGAAAGCGGTGCTGGAGCTTGGCGGCTCCGACCCGTTCATCGTGCTGGCGGATGCCGACGTCGCCGCCGCGGTGCAGGTGGGGGTCCGGGCGCGCTACCAGAACGCGGGACAAAGCTGCATCGCCGCGAAGCGCTTCATCGTCGTGGCGCCGGTGTTCGAGGAATTCCAGCAACGTTTCGTCGAAGCGGTGCAGGCGCTGCGCGTCGGCGATCCGACCGACCGTTCGACGCAGATCGGGCCGCTGGCGCGGGGCGACCTGCGCGATGATCTCGTGCAACAGGTCGGGCGCTCCGTCGCGCAAGGGGCGAAGCTGCTGGCGGGCGGCACGCGGCGCGGTGGCCGGGGATACTTCTTCACACCAACGGTGTTGTCCGAGGTCACCCCGGAGATGCCCGCCGCCGCCGAGGAGGTCTTCGGCCCGGTCGCCGCACTCATCCGGGTGCGCGATGCAGACGAGGCCATTCGGGCCGCGAACCAGTCGCCATTCGGGTTGGGAGCGAACTTGTGGACGAGGGACATCGCCGTAGCCAAGGGCCTGGCGCGTGACATCGAGGCGGGGCAGGTGTTCATCAACGGCATGGTGGTGTCGGATCCGCGCCTGCCCTTCGGCGGCGTGAAGCGCTCGGGCTACGGCCGCGAGCTGTCGGAGTACGGCATCCGTGAGTTCGTCAACATCCAGACGGTATGGATTGGTTCGGCCAAGGGATGAGGCGCGCGGCACCTCGTAACCTGCTCTGCCAAGTGCCTCGTATTCACCTCCAAAGAGGGTTCGCGCTCGAATTCGCCTTGCACGAGCGCGGATGGGGGGCGATAATCCCGGGCGCGTTCGGTTGAATCCAAGACCATGGACTGCTACCGGCAAGCGTCGAGTATTCGGCCGCGGTTTGAACTTGTGCCGTGAAAGGGACCTAGGCATGGAATCGAACAAGTCGGCCCCCGAACCACGCTTGCGGGTGTTGGTGGTGGAGGATAACGATGACGTGGCGTGCAGTCTCGCGATGCTGCTCGAACTGTGGGGCCACGATGCCGAGATCGTCGACCGTGCCGAGGCAGCTCTCAAAGCGGTACAGACCCATCGTCCCGCAGTGGTGCTGATGGACATCGGCCTGCCGGGGATGGACGGCTACGAAGTGGCCAAAATGCTCCGGCGACAGGAAGGCTGCGATAAGCTCATGTTGGTTGCGTTGACCGGGTATGGACAAGATGAGGATCGCCGTCGCGCGCGCGAGGCCGGGTTCGACCACCACTTGGTCAAGCCGGTTGATCCCGATGTGTTGCAGGAGCTGTTGGCGAGTTTGCGAATCCTTCACCCAGGCGGCGCACGTGCGGCCTCGTAAGGTCGCTGCGCTGAGGGAGCGACTCGGCGTCCCGGGCCGTACGAGAGAGGACGCGGCGTGGCGGAAGGCACTGATATGATGCATGCCGATTCTTTAGCCCCGACACTGTTACTGGCGATGCCGCAGATGCAAGATCCGAACTTTGCTCGTTCGGTGGTATTGCTGTGTCGTCATGAAAAGGACGGCGCCATGGGCTTGGTCGTGAACCGCAAGACCGACACCCTCGTCTCCTCCATCGCTGTGCTCGATCCACCGCCGAAGCACGACAACGGCCTCGAAGTGTTTATCGGCGGGCCGGTGGAGCCGCAGCGCGGCTGGCTGCTTCTCGGCTATGATCCCGGCGTGCCGGGGACGCTCGATGTGCAGTGCGGCGTATATCTTTGCGCCTCCTCGGACGTATTGCGCCGTGCGCTCGAAACGGCCGCCGTGCCCAATCCCGAGCACCGCTTCCTGTTGGGCTACGCCGGCTGGGGCAGCGGCCAACTCGAGACGGAGCTGGCGGCCTCCGCTTGGCTCACCGCTGACGTCTCCAAATCGCTGGTCTTCGGCACCCCGCCCGAAGCCATGTGGGAGGCGGCCATCCGTAGCCTCGGCATCAATCCCTACTCGCTGCAGATGGGCAGCGGTGTGCATTGAGAGAAGCAGTCGATAGTCGATAGTCCAAAGCCGATAGCTCTCTGCCGACGGTTCAACGCCTTTCTGCCTTCCCGATGGTTTGGTATAGGCCTGCCACCGACCGTTTCCGCCTCACGCGGAGCGCGCCAAGGAGGGAGTTATGGCGTACGAGTTCATCAAATATTTGAAACAGGGGCGCATCGCGCGCATCACCATCAACCGTCCCGAGGTAATGAATGCCCTCCATCCACCGGCAAACGCGGAGCTGTCGGCGGCCTTCGACAATTTCGCCGAGGACGCGGACTCCTGGATTGCCATCATCACCGGCGCCGGCGAGAAAGCGTTCTCCGCCGGCAATGACCTGAAATACTCCGCGCAGCACGGCACGGCGGCTTCGGCGGCGCTTGGCAAAGGCGGCTTCGGCGGCATCACTTCACGTTTCGATTTGTTCAAACCAGTGATCGCCGCGGTGAACGGCTTGGCGCTCGGCGGCGGCTTGGAGATTGCCTTGGCGTGCGATATCGTCGTGGCGGCGGACAGCGCGCGCCTCGGTCTGCCCGAAGCGCGGGTCGGCTGGGCGGCGCTCGCGGGCGGGTTGCAGCGGCTGCCGCGCTACATCCCACCGAAGCTGGCAATGGGACTCATGCTCACCGGCAAGCACATCACCGCCGACAAAGCCTGCCGGCTCGGTCTGGTGAATGAGGTCGTGCCGCTGAAAGACTTGCCGGCGGCCGCCGATCGCTGGGCTAATGACATTCTCGCCTGTTCACCGAGCTCGGTGCGTGCCAGCAAACAGGTGGCGCTGCTCAGTCAGGGGATGCCGCTGGAAGAGGCGATGAACAAATCGTATCCGCTGGTGAGCGCGCTGTTCAGCTCCGAGGACATGATGGAAGGGGCGGTCGCTTTTGCCCAGAAACGCAAGCCGGAGTGGAAGGGGAAGTAGAGGCAGTGCTGAGTCCTGAGTGCTGAGGCTCAACCCCTTGAACCCTCGAACCCTTGAACCCTCGAACCCGAGACGGTTGTACGCCAATCTGGCGGGCGTGGAGGTCGGCGACGGGTTCCCGGTGCGTATCGTCGGGGCGATCAACGTCAGTCCCGAATCGTTCTACACCGGATCGGTAGCGCGTGGCCGCGCCGCCCTGCAGCGGCTTGCTGCACGAATGGTCGAGGAGGGCGCCGACATTCTCGACATCGGTGCCATGTCCACGGCACCGTACCTCAAGACGGCGATCAGCGAGCAAGAGGAAGAGGGGCGCATGGCGGCGGCGGTGCGCGCCGTTCGTGAGGTGGTAACGGTGCCGATTTCTGCTGACACGCAGCGCGGTCAGGTGGCGGTGGCGGCGCTGGACGCCGGAGCCTCCATCATCAATGACGTGAGCGGGTTGTCGGGTGATCCGGCATTGGCGGCACTTGCCAAGCGTGCCGCCGGCGTCATCCTCATGGCGTGCGAGCAAGGCCCGAGCACGGCGGAACCCCTGACGATGATCGTGCGTCTGCTACGCGCCTGCCTGAAGCGGGCTCACGCCGCCAGTGTGCCGCCGCAACACATCGTGCTCGATCCGGGCATCGGCTTCTTCCGCCACGCCGCTGTCGCCTGGCACGACCTCGACTGCATCGTGCTGGCGCAGCTGTCGCGCCTGCGCCGACTGGGATACCCCGTCCTCGTAGGGATTTCGCGCAAGTCATTCATCGGGGCGATTACGGGCCGCTCGGCTCCGGCGGAACGGCTGTACGGCTCGGTGGCGGCGGCCGCGATCGCCGTCCACAACGGCGCGGCCTTGGTGAGGACGCACGACGTCGCCGCCACCGTCGACGCCGTGCGCTTGGCGGCGGCGATCCGCGCCAAGGCAAAGTGAGCCGATACGCTGTGAACCCCGAACCCTTGAACCCTTCTTCTCCCCCTGAGCTGCGTTGACATTGCGGAGTCTAGGAGTCTATATTCGCCCAGGATGCGTCTGCGACTGAGAACGTTGGGGCTCGCTGTTCTCCCGGCAGGTGCGCGGCAGGCGAGGTGCCGTGCGTAGGCCGACACCGATAACGATCCCTCCTGCTGCATGCCTGCAGCCGCACCGTGCAGAGGTGGCGCACGGTACCGGGCTGCGGAGGGGGGCGCACCACAAAGTCCCGCGCAGCTCCATCATGAACGTCGGCAAGCGTGTGGATTATGCCATCCGCGCCCTGTGTTACCTGGCCGCGCAATCACCGGACCGCATCGTGCGGCACGCCGAGATTCAGGAACGGCAAAACATCCCGCCGCACTTTCTGTCGAAGATCTTGCGGTCGCTGGTCGGGGCCGGGCTGTTGGCTTCGGTGCCGGGCGCCCACGGGGGATTCCGGTTGGGCCGGCCGGCGCACCACATCTCGGTGCGGGCTGTGTACGAGAGCATCCAAGGCCAGCTCTCATTGATGGACTGCGTTGACCGCCGCGACGCCGTGTGCAGTTTTGCGCCTGTCTGCACGCAGATCGCGATCTGGAGCGGAGCCCAACGGGTGCTGGGGAGGTATCTCGAGAACATCTCGATCGGCGACATTGCCGATCGGAACGGGCTGGTGCCGCAGGTGCGAGAGACGGCTCCTCGCCCGCCGCGGCGCGTGTCGCAAGCGAGCTGATCAACCTGAAAGAGGAACCCGATGACCTACATCATCACCCGCCTGTGCAGAGACTGTGTCGACACCGCCTGTGTGGCGGTGTGCCCCGTCGACTGCATCTATCGCTACACCGGCACTGACGCCGAGACCTTCCCGAATCAGCTGTACATCCATCCCGACGAATGTATCGACTGCGGGGCGTGCGAGCCCGAATGCCCCTGGCAGGCGATTTTCGAAGAG
>Ga0326728_10023738_pt1 | contig 11194 bp, 5 predicted proteins | sample MB3enrmetagenome_FD_207602 | JGI IMG/M metagenome (GOLD analysis project Ga0326728, IMG submission 207602) | Lab enriched peat soil microbial communities from McLean, Ithaca, NY, United States - MB31MN | ecosystem: Environmental > Terrestrial > Soil > Wetlands > Peat | place: USA: New York... | reverse complement strand
AGCAGTGACATACGCCGCCGGCGCGGCTTGGTTTGTCTTCGATAAACTCAACCAGATCCGCCAGAATCCGGGGTTCGTGCCGAAGTGGTCGGATAAGCCGCTTCTGAAATCGTGGGAAAAGGTCAAGCCGCCGCTGGGCTGGCCGCGCGAGACCGATTCCCTGTGCCCCCGCTGCGTGCCCGAAATCCGCCGGCAGATCCTGGACGGCAAAACTCCGCTGGAAGTCCTCTACACCGATAAGCCGGGCGAGATCAAAGCGCAAATCATCGAGCGCGAGGGCAAAGTCCTGATGGTCAAGGAGTGTCCCATCCACGGCCGCTTCGAAGATGTGATGGCCGTGGACACGGCGTTCTACCGGCACATCGAGCAGGTCTTCCCGGGCCGCGACATCCGCGCGCACAACGATTCCAGACTGCACAAGCACGGCTCGAGCACCATCACCCACGGGCGCGGCTCGGTGCTCACCATCGACCTTACCAACCGCTGCAACATGATGTGCGACCCCTGCTTCATGGACGCCAACCAGGTGGGGTTCGTGCACGAGCTGAGCTGGGAAGATATCCGCACGCTGCTCGACAACGCCATCACCATCAAGCCCAAGCGCCAGATGTCAGTGCAGTTTTCAGGCGGCGAGCCGACGCTCTCGCCCTACTTCCTGGATGCGGTGCGCTATGCGCGTGAAGTGGGCTACACCTCGGTGCAGGCGGCCACCAACGGGATCGAGTTCGCCAAGAGCCCGGAGTTCTGCCGCCAGGCCGCCGAGGCCGGCCTGCGCTACGCCTACCTGCAGTTCGACGGCATCGGCAATGCCGCCAACCAGCACCGCAAGGTGGGCAACCTGTTCGACGTGAAGCTGCGGGCCATCGAGAACCTGTACGCCAACGGCGTGGACATCATCCCGGTCATCACCATCGTGAACGGCATCAACAACGAGCAGGTGGGCAGGATCGTCCAGTTTGCGCTCGACAATCCCAAGAAGATTCCGTTCTTGTCTTTTCAGCCGGTCTCTTTCACCGGCAGAGATGAAGCCGTGACCGACGAGCGGCGCGCCGCGCAGCGCTACACGCTCTCGCACCTGGCGCACGACGTGAAGAGCCAAACCGGCCTGGGCGAGCCGGCCCGCGACTGGTTTCCGATTTCCTTCATGTCCACTTTCTCCGACTGGAGCGACCTGGTGCACGGCCCGCAGGCCGATTGGGGCCAGTTGAGCTGCGGCTGCCACCCCAATTGCGGCGTAGGCATGGCGGTGATGGTGGATAAGAAGACCAAGGAATCCGCGCCCGTAACGGCGTTTTTGAACGCCGACCGCCTGGCGCGCGACGTGGCCCGCATCAACGACGCGGCGCGCGGCAAGTGGCTCTCGGTGGTGGGGATGGGGCTGGCCGTGGCGCGCAATTACGACCCGTTCCAGGCTCCCACGCACTTCAAGCTGAGCGACATGCTGAAGAAATTCGACAAGACTTTCGGCGCCACCGGCAAGAACTACGGCAAGGTGGGCAAGGACCGCAGCTTGGCCGATATCGAGCAGCGGCGCAGGGACCGGTGGAACTTCCTGTTCATCGCCGGCATGTGGTTCCAGGACCTGTTCAACTACGATTTCCGGCGCACCGAGCAGTGCATCATCCCGTACGCCACGCAAGAGGGCGAAATCTCATTCTGCGCTTACAACACGGGCGTCGGCTGGCGCAACATCATCGAGAAGATGCACATGACGGCCACGCTCACCAAGTGGTACGAGGAGCACGGCCGGCACGAGATCTTCGCGGGCGGCAAGAGGGTCCCGCTGAACAGCCTGGAGCACTCGCTGGTGCTGCGGGAGGAGATTATCACCACCGAAGAGCAGCACGACCTGGACCGGCTGGGCATCGCCAAAAATGCCGGCGAGGAAAAGGCCCGGGCGCGCGACGCCCGGCTGAAAGAGCGGCAGGAGCACGAGCGCATGATGAAGCTCTACCGCGAGCACGTGCTCAAAGAGCAGCCCGGACCGGAGCTGGTGCAGATTGGCGGCATCGCGCCCGCGGGCCAGGAGACCGAAGACCGCGAAGAAGTCGGCGCTTTCGGCGATTGAAAGAAGCTGTCAGCGCTCAGCGGTCGGCTTTCAGCTAAACCTGCGCGGCTGATTGCTGAAAGCTAATAGCTGATGGCTTTCATCAGAGATCGCGGCCGAACGTATAGCTCTGGAAGACGAAAAGATAGCGGGTGTTGACTCCGGGCGTGGTGTTTCGCAGGAAATCGCCTATAAAGACGTGCGCCATCCCCGCCCCAAAAGTCCAGCCGGAGGCCTGGTAGGTTCCAAATAAATCGGCCTCTTGTCCGATGTGCGTTCCAGCGTTACCTTTGGCGGAGCGCACGATTACGGCGCCGGAGCCGTTATAGAGCGCATCGGTGGGGCTGGCCAGCCAGGAGTTGTTATACATCACGCTGACGGCCACGGGTTTGGTGACGTGCAGCGTGTCGAGCGACCGCGCATTCTTTATGTTGCGCCAGCCGAACAGGTCGGCGCGGCCAAACCGGTCGTGGTTGGACGCGTAAAGCTGGTCAAACGTACCGTCGCGCACGGCCGAGTTCTGGCTGCCGGACGCATACTTGAATTCCCCTTCCAGATCGAGCGGCCAAGCGGTCTGAAGGCGGCGGGAAATGCCGCTGAACCACGCATATCCGCGATGCTGGACCGGGCCGGTTTCCCCGTTTTGGACAGCCGCCTCGAGGTTGTACCTCAACGAGCCCGGCAGAGGTCCCTCGGCGCGGCTGCCCAGCGTGTTGATACCCAGGTGACCGACGCCAGTGAAACCACCGGGCCGGTTCTGGTCGTGACGGAGCAAGTAGAAATCCACCGTGCTCTTGGGGATGATCTTGATGAAGGAGTCATAAGTGCCCCAAACGCGGTCGCCCAGATCGGGGACATTGAACTTGTCCGCCAGTATCTTCACCTCGGAGACCATGAGCACCTCGATGCGCGCCTCCGGCCAGCGGTAATAGAGGCGCGCGGTATCGTAACTGCGCGAGGTGTTGGTCCACTGCGAATCGCCGATCAGCCGGCCCTTGCCTTCGCCGAGAGCGATCACCTCGCGGCCGAAAAGGGCGCCGAACCCGGTCTTGCGCTTGGCGAAGAACTCCAGGAAGGCCTCATGCAGATCCATGGTATCGCGCGCAGTGGTGGGGGCCACGCCGCCGTAATCCGGGGCGCGCGCGTCCTGGCCGGTGGCCGAGATGAGCAGCCAGTCGGTGGCATCGAACTGCGCGCCGATGCGCGTGCGAAGCAGAGGGTTATCGAGATTCTTCGCCAGCCCGAAGTTGTTGCCGACGCGCGATTCATAGCGCACACGGAACTCGAAAATCAGTTTGAAACGGCCATCCGTCTTTCGCTCCAGGAGATTGTTCAGATTCTCGCCCGGGCTGGGAATCTGGGCCGCCAGTGTGCCACCGGCCAATAGCAGGAGAACAACCCGAAGCCGCTTCATCGGACCACCACGTCCCAGATCTTGGAACGCCTCGAGCTGCCCGCAGGTCCTTCCACGTTCAGCACCACAATGTACTGTCCGGCCTTCTGATAAGCATGAATGGGGTGCTGTTCGGTGGAAACGGTTCCGTCGCCGAAATCCCATTTCCAGGAAGTAATCTTGCCCACCGACTGGTCCTCGAAGGCCACCAGCCGCCGGTTCATGTCCAGCACCTTAAAGGACCATTGCGCTTCGATGGCCTTCTGAAACTGCGGCTCGAGCGGCATGAGCCGGAATGCCACCAACTCGTCGGCTTTGCCGTACATGGTGTGCTTGCGCGAAAGATTCCAGAAGGTATGCGCTTCGCTCGAGACGTCGTCGTAATCCAGCACCGCCCAGCTCAACCCGATGAGCTTGTTCTCGGTGAGCACCGATTCCACGGCCCGCTGGGGGCCCTCGCAACCGGCGTAGTCGAAGGGCGTGATCCAGAACTCCAGCGTGAGCTTCCCGGCTTCACCGGGCTTGAAGTTGTAATTGTAGGCGGCGTTGGCGTAGGGAAGCTCCTTGACGTAGGAGTTGCAGCCCCAGGCCAGAGCCCAGTCCTTGCCCACTGCGGGGGTCATAATGTGGTAGTTCTGCGCCTGCACGCCGTGCATGGAAAAGTGGGCGTCCCATTGATCGAGCTCCTTGGTGGGCTGGAACTGGGGGATCAGCGGCCCGCCGGAAAGGTCCCCGTCCACAACCAATTCGAAGGTGTCGTTGTGCAAGTCGGGACGCGAGAAATCCCAGTAATTGTCGTAGGCCTCATATAAGAAGTAGAGGCGGTTGAGACCCTTGACCCAGCCCACTTTGACGCGCACGTCGAGGTTGGTTTTATCGGGGGCCTTAAACTTGCCGGTGTCGTCCACAAGCTGATCGATGCCGATGACGTAATCCTCGGGCACCATGGCCCAGTCGTCGGCGTTGCCGTCGATTCGCGGGATCATGTTGGGCGGAAACTGGAAAATTTTGAAAGTGGTCCCTGGCCGGTCCAGGGCCAAGGCCGGGTAGCAGAGCAGCACTGCCAGGGCCAGAAGCGGCAGACGGAATGAAGTCATGGTTAGTCCGTAAATGCGACGTTAACATACATCGGAGTTCCACTTTTTTCGGGGATATTGGGCCACGGGAGCCGCGGCCGGGGGTAACATTCCCCGGCTGCCTATCGCCCTGATATTGTAACCACATGGGTGCGAATCTCCTTTCCAAACATCTCGGGCGATTCATGGTCGCCTGGATCGCCGTGAGCGGCCTGATGGCTGCGGAGCACGACGGCGTTGTCAAATCCGGAGGATTACCCATCCCCGGCGCCACGGTAACCGCCATACAAGGCGACAAGAAGATGGTCACCACCAGCGACGACCAGGGAGCGTACTCGTTCCCCGAGCTGGCGGATGGGATATGGACCATCGAAGTGGAGATGATGGGTTTCGCCAAGCTCACACGCGAGGTGGGGATTGAGACCGATGCCCCCTCCGCCGAGTGGGACTTGAAACTACTCCCGCCGGGAGCCAATCTTACGCCCGCGCCGCCTGCTCCCGTAACGCCGGCCCCAGCGACACCGGCGCCGGCACCGGCGCCCTCCACCGCGGCTCCGAGCACACCCGCGCCAGCCGCAACCGCGACGCCCGCGGCACCCGCGGCACCTGCAACTCCGGCGGCTTCGGCGACCGCTCCTGAAACCAAGGCGGCCAGCGCCACCAAGAAAGCCGCGGCGGCCACCAAGGCAAAGGCGCGCAACAATCAGACCCCCGCGAGTGGAACTCAGGCAGCCAATGGGGGCCGTCCGTCGCTGGCGCAGGCCCTGGCCGCGTACCAGCGCGTGGATGTGAACGCGTCAGACGGCGGCATGGCCTCCGGAGCGGAAAGCGGAATGGGCAACGAAGTGGCTTCGGCGGATCTTAACCAGAGCGCCGCCGACTCGCTGCTGGTGAACGGCAGCATGAGCAGCGGGCTGAACACGCCCCAACAGAATGACTGGTTCGGCGGCCCCGGCGGCATGGGCATGGGAGGCCCCGGAATGATGGGGATGGGCGGCCCCGGCGGACCGGGCGGCATGGGCGGCGCTATCCCCGGCGGCGGCGCCGGAGCAGGTGGCCCCGGAGGCGGACCCGGCGGCGGCGGACCCGGTATGGGCGGACCGGGCGGCGGCGGTGGTCGCGGAGGCGGCGGTTTTGGCGGCGGCGGTCGCGGCGGCGGTGGCTTTGGCGGCGGTTTCGGTGGTCGCGGCGGCCGCGGCGGTGGCCGGGGGGGCAACGCGGCGGCGTTCGGCAATGCCCGCAGAAACCGCCAGATGCAGTACACCGGTAATGCCGCCTTCACTCTCAACAATTCCATCTGGGATGCGCAGACTTACTCCCTGAATGGCCAGCAGGTGCCCAAGCCGGCCTATGCCGCCTCGAGCGGCAGCGTCATGTTCGGCGGCCCTCTCAAGATTCCCAAGCTGCTCAGCGGCAATAACGGAATGTTCACCATCAACTACCAGATGAGACGAAGCCGCAACGGCACCACCCAGGTGGGCACCATGCCCACGGCGGCGGAGCGCACGGGAGATTTTTCGCAGGCCTACGCGCAAGGGCCGGTGACCATCTACGATCCGCTGAGCGGTGCGCCCTTCCCCAACGACGCGATTCCGGTCAACCGCATCAGCTCCGCGGCTCTGGGCCTGGTGAACTACTATCCGCTGCCCAACGCCCCCGGCTACACGCGCAATTACTCGGCCCCCATCACCACCGTGTCCAACTCCGATAACATCAATGCGCGCCTGATGAGCATCTCAATCACCAAGAAAGACCGGCTTTCGGGCGGCCTGGGATATATGGGCAGCAACAGCACCACGCCCAACCTTTTCGCCTTCGTGGACACCGGGACCACGCGCAGCATCAACACCAATGCCGGGTGGATGCATAACATCAACACCCACATGATCAGCAACCTGCGCTACACCTTCAGCCGGTCGCGCAGCCTTACGACGCCCTTCTTCTCGGACCGGGAGAACGTGGAGGGAGCACTGGGCATTACCGGCGCCTCCACCGCTCCCATCAATTGGGGACCGCCCAACCTTTCGTTTACGAGCGGCATCAACGGGCTTTCGGACGGCGCCGCCACTCTCAGCCGCAACCAGACCAGCGCCGTGGGCGAGAGCGTCATCTTCGTGCACAACACCCAGAACTTCACATTCGGCGGCGATTTCCGGCGGCAGCAGATCAATCCTCTGTCGGACGCCAACGCCCGCGGAGCCTTCACCTTCACCGGCCAGACCACCAGTGAGATTGTCAACGGCGTGGCGGCCGCCGGGACGGGGTTCGATTTCGCCGATTTCCTGCTGGGCCTGCCGGACACCAGCTCCTTGCAGTACAGCGACCACCCCGAAAAGTATTTCCGCACCAACTGGTACGACGTCTACATGACCGACGATTGGCGCATCAGCACCAAGCTGACTCTCAACATCGGAGCTCGCTGGGACTACACGGCGCCCATTACCGAGCTGTACAACCGCATCGTCAACCTGGACATCGCGTCCGGCTACACGGCCATCGCGCAGGTTTTGCCCGGTCAGACGGGCGCGCTCACGGGCACCGCGTACCCCTCGTCGCTGATCAACCCCGACAAGCGCAATTTTTCGCCGCGCATCGGGTTCGCGTGGCGGCCTTTCCCCAAACATTCCACGGTGGTGCGCGGGGGATACGGGATTTACTACAACACTTCGATATACGGCGCCATCGCCAATAACCTGGCGGCGCAGCCTCCCTTCGCCCAGACGTTATCGGTGGCTTCCTCGGCCGCCAGCCCACTGACGCTCCAGGATGGTTTCGTGTTCCCGCTGAACACCATCACCAATACCAGGGCCATTGACCCGAACTATCGCGTGGGCTACGCGCAGATCTGGCAGCTCGCGCTTCAGAACGACCTGGGACATGCCCTGGTGGGGACCATCACCCTGCGGCGGACCAAGGGAACGCGCCTCGATCAGCAATTCCTGCCGGACTCTTTCCCGCCCGGATCGACGGTCCACGCCACCGGCCCCGCGGGCTACATTTACGAACAGTCGAACGGCGATTCCTCGATGAATGCGATCGACCTGCAAATGCAGCGGCGGTTCCGCAGCGGGATTTCGGCCAACGCGATCTATAGCTTCTCGAAATCCATCGACGATGCCTCCACCCAGGGCGGCGCAGTGGTGGCGCAGAACTGGCAACTGCTGACCGCCGACCGGGGGCTTTCCCCGTTCGATGCGCGACACACGCTGACGGCGCAATGGCAGTACAGCACGGCCGTGGGCACCACCGGCGGGACCCTGGTGAACGGGTTTAAGGGCAGCCTGCTGAAAGACTGGACTTTCCAGAACAGCATCACGCTGCGCACTGGTTCGCCGCTGACCGCCATCAGTGGCGGCAATCGCGCCACCACCACTGGAACGGGCATCACCGGCAGCGTGCGCGCGGACGCCACGGGCCTCGCGCTGTTTCCCGCGACTCCCGGCGACGGCTTCAATACCAGCGCCTTCGCCGCCCCGGTGGCGGGCCTGTGGGGCGATGCCGGCCGGGACACCATCCCCGGGCCGATCGTGTTCTCGCTCAACGCTTCTTTGAGCCGCGTCTTCCGGATTGGGGAGCGGCGCAGCATCGACCTCCGCTACGATGTCACCAATGCCCTCAACCACGTGACTATTACCAGTTGGGGCACCACCGTCAACAACTCCACGTTCGGGCTGCCGACCGCCGCCGCGGCCATGCGTTCCATGACCGCTAATCTTCGATTCAGGTTCTAACTTATGCGAGCCACTGTTCTCACGTTTCTCACCGCGCTGCTGCTAGCCTCGGCGCAAAATCCGCCCCGGCAGACTCCGCCCAGACAGAATGGGACCGCGCAGAATCAGCCCGCGCAGAACGCCCCCCGAGGCGGCTTCAAGTTTGAAGCCACCACCCAGTTGGTGGTCGTCAACGTAGCGGCCAAGGACAAGGATGGCAACCCCATCAAAGGCCTGAAGGCGAGCGATTTCACGGTCACCGAAGACGGCAAACCGCAGACCATCAAGGTTTTCGAATACCAGGAGCTGGAAGAGGCGCCGGCCCCCGCGCCCGCGCCCGCGCCGGCGCCCAAGCTTGAGCCGAAGAAGGAGGAGCCGAAACCCGAAGCCGGGCCGACCGCTCCGGCCAAAGCGCTGGAAGCCAACGTGGTGAAACCGGTGGTGGCCACGCAAATCGCGCCTGCCAAGCCGGGCGAAATCAAGTACCGGGACCGCCGCCTGCTGGTGATGTTCTTCGACCTGACGGGAATGCCCATCCAGGACCAGATGCGTTCGCAGAACGCGGCCTTGAAGTTCCTGCAGAGCCAGATGACGCCCTCGGACCTGATGGCCATTATGACCTACTCCAACGATCTCCATGTTCTGGAAGACTTCACCGACGACCACGACCTTCTGGCCAAGGACATTAAGAACCTGGCCGTCGGCGAAGGCAGCGACATGGCGAACACCACCACCGATGACAGCGCGGAGGACACCGGCGCCGCCTACACGGCGGACGACACGGAGTTCAACATCTTCAATACCGACCGCCAACTGGCCGCGCTGGAAACGGCGGTGCGCATGCTCGGCTCACTGTCCGAAAAGAAAGCCCTGGTGTACTTCGCCAGCGGCATTGCCAAGACCGGCCTGGACAACGAGGCGCAATTGCGCGCCACCATCAATGCCGCCATCCGCAGCAACGTGGCGTTCTATCCCATCGACGCGCGCGGCCTGGTGGCGCAAGCTCCGCTGGGGGACGCCACCAAGGGGTCGCCGGGCGGCCAGGGCCTGTATTCGGGCAGCTCCTCGCGTTCGGCCCAGAGCGACTTTCAGGGCCAGCAGGAGACGCTGTATACGCTGGCCGCCGACACCGGCGGCAAGGCGCTGCTGGACAACAACGACCTGGGGCTGGGCATCGTGCAGGCGCAGAAGGACATCGGCAGCTACTACATCGTTGGTTACTACAGCACCAATGAGACGCTGGACGGGCATTACCGCCGCATCAAGTTACAACTGAATCCCGCCGTGGCCGCCAAGCTGGGGAAACCGCTGGATTACCGCACGGGGTACTTCGCTTCCAAGGAGTTCAAACAGTTCAACTCATCGGACCGCGAGCGCCAGCTTGCCGAGGCGCTGCTGCTGGGCGATCCGATCACGGACCTCTCCATCGCCATGGAGGTGGATTACTTCCGCCTGGCGCGCACCAGCTATTTCGTCCCCGTGGCCGTCAAGATTCCGGGCAGCGATATCGAGCTCGCCAAGCACGGCGGCTCGGAGTCGACGCGCCTGGATTTCATCGGCCAGGTGAAGGACGCCAAGGGCGTTATCGCCGGCAACGTCCGCGACTATATCGAAGTCAAGTTGAAGGACGAAACCGCCAGCCAGTTGTCCAAACGCACCCTGCAATACGACACCGGCTTCACACTGGCTCCGGGAGCTTACACCCTGAAGTTCCTGGCGCGCGACAACGAAACCGGCAAGATGGGGACGTTCGAAACCAAGTTCACCATCCCCGACCTGACCACCGAACCGAGGTTCCTGCCGATCAGCTCGGTGGTGCTGAGCAACCAGCGCGAGAAACTGGATGCGGCCATCGCCACGGCGGAAAGGGACCGCAGGCTGCTGACCTCCGACCCGCTGGTGCAGGACGGCGTGAAGCTGGTTCCCAGCGTGACACGGGTGTTCAAGAAGGACCAGGACATGTATGTCTACCTGGAAGCCTACGAGCCCACCGCCGAGACCACCCAGCCGCTGGTGGCGACGGTGAGTTTTTATCGCGGCAAAACCAAGGCTTTCGAGACCGCCCCGCTGCAAGTGACCGAAGGCCTGAACGCCAAGTCCAAGGCGTTGCCGGTGAGGTTCAGCGTGCCCATGGCCAAGCTCCTGCCCGGCCGGTACACCTGCCAGGTGAGCGTGCTCGACCCGACGGCGCAGAAGTTCGCTTTCTGGCGCGCACCGATGGTGCTGGTGCCGTAAGGCCGCCGCCGTGGAGAGGAGACTAACGGATTCAAAAGGGACCTACGCGAGGAGTGTGGTTCCTGCGTGAACAGCAGTCAGCGCCTGGTCCATAGTGGCTACTGAACCGCCATGTTTCCGCGCCAACAGCACAAGGTAAGCGTCAGTGACCTGCCTATGCCCGACGATTCCCGTGGTTGGCATGTCCAGATAAGAAGCATCGTCCGGCCAGAATTCGTGCCGCGGGAGGGAGGAAATGGATTCGAGAAGTAGCTTTGCGGATTTCGGCGTCGCCTCCACACCGGCGCGCAGGTGGAAACGAAAAAGCGCGCCTTGCGTGATGGGGCATGTTGCAAACCGGTGCCCCTTGCGGAACCACGCCGCCGCGCGCGCGTTTAGACTGTGTTCGGGCGTCGCCAGTGCAATGAGGACATTGGAGTCGAGCAGGTAGACCTTACTCTTCGTCATCGAGAGCCTTGACGTCCTCGGTGGTCACGGGCCGGGCGCAACGGAAAACGGGGAAACCGTAATCGCTCATCTTTATGGATGCGCCTTTCGCCCCTTTCGACGACTGCAGAATGAGGTCGCCAACCACTCGTCCGAGGCTGCGATTCCGATCCCGGGCGATGGCCTTGGCGAGGTAATAAGCCTCATCTGAAATGTCGAGCGTAGTTCGCACAACAACATAATAGCACAATCGCACAAGCCTTTGTCTGGTTGACCAGCACCTTCGTTCCGGCTCCTCGTCGTAAAC
>Ga0326728_10023737_pt1 | contig 11194 bp, 7 predicted proteins | sample MB3enrmetagenome_FD_207602 | JGI IMG/M metagenome (GOLD analysis project Ga0326728, IMG submission 207602) | Lab enriched peat soil microbial communities from McLean, Ithaca, NY, United States - MB31MN | ecosystem: Environmental > Terrestrial > Soil > Wetlands > Peat | place: USA: New York... | reverse complement strand
GATGTTCAAATCGGCGCGATGATCGATGAAAACGCGATCAAAAAGGCGCTGGAACACGTGGCCGACGCGGTGCAACGCGGCGCGCGCCTGCTCTGCGGCGGCAAACGCCTGGAGCGGCCCGGTTGCTTTCTGGAGCCGACCGTCCTGGCCGATGTGCCGAAGGACAGCCTTTGCATGAGGGAGGAAACGTTTGCGCCTGTCGCCGCCATCGCGCCGTTTGCCACGGAGGCCGAAGCCGTTGCCGCGGCCAATTCCGCCCCGTTTGGCCTGGCCGCCTACGCTTTCACGCGCGATCTCAGCCGCGCCTTTCGGCTCATGGAGCAAATCGAAGCGGGCATGTTGGGCATCAATGACGGGCTGCCCACCACCAGCAATGCGCCCTTCGGAGGGGTCAAGCAAAGCGGTTGGGGACGGGAATTAGGCAGCGAAGGACTCGACTCCTTTCTTGAAACCAAACACATATCCATTGCACTCTAGTTAAGCCTGTGATAAACCAGTGCAACAATAGAGCCAGTCGCGTGGCCAAAGAAGAGCCAATTGAATTGCAGGGGACGGTCAGCCAAGTGCTGCCCGGGACAATGTTTCGCGTCGCGTTGCCAAACGGCCATGAAGTCCTCGCCCATATTTCCGGCAAAATGCGCAAAAACTTCATCCGCATCAGCGTCGGCGACAAGGTCAATGTCGAGATGTCCCCTTACGATTTGGGCAAGGCGCGGATCACATTCCGGCACGCTTGAGAGACGCCGCATATTCCCCCAACTCTTTCCATGCGTTTTTTCGTCCGCTCCAACTCATGGTGAAATCAGTTGGAAAAATCGCGTTTGATCCGGCCAGGCGTTGCTCACAATGAGGTATCCGCCGGAAGCCACCGGAGTGTTGGTCACGGCCGCCCAATTCGCTGGACTGAGATTCGTGGTGGACTCGAGCCTGAATCCATAAGCGGTGTTTGTCCAGAAAAGGAACGTCTCGCCATTGGACTGGGTGATGGACAGCAACGGCTGTGCCACCGCCAGGAAGTTTGCGACAAGCGTCTCGTTGCTGCCGAGGGTGAAGGTGTAGTTGTTCGATATGCTTACCCCCGTCCCGCCTTGCGTCCAGTTGGTAAATACGTAGCCGCCATTGGCCGTGGCCGTCACGGTATTTGTGCTGCCCGCCGGGAACATCCCGCCGCCGCCAACCGTGCCGCCGTTGGTCGGCGCGGCGCTCAATGTGAGTGTGTACACTGGTGAGACCAGTTGGAAATATCGCATCTGATTCGTCCAGACGTTGCTCACAGTGAAGAATCCGCCGGAAAGCGTGGGAGAATTGGTCACCACCACCCAAACCGCCGGGCTGAGGTTTGTGGTGGACTCCAGGCCGAAGCTATTAGTGGAGTCTGGCCAGGTCAGGAACGTGAGGCCATTGGACTGAAAGATGGACAGCAACGGCAGTGACGTCGTCAGGAAGTTCGCGACAAGCGCCTCGTTGCTGCCGAGGATGAAGGTGTAGTTGTTCGATATACTTTCCACGGTCCCACCCTGCGTCCAGTTGGTAAATATGTAGCCGCTGTTGTTCGTGGCCCTCACGGTATTTGTGCTGCCGGACACATTGGTTACGGCGCCGCTGACCGTGCCGCCGTTGGCGGGCGAGGCGCTCACCGTGACCGTGTAAAGCGGCGAGAAGTCGGCAACGAGCGTCACATTGGTGATGAGCGTGAAGGTATAGTTGGTCGTTGAAACTGTCGCGATGCCGTTGGACGTCCAGCCGGCAAACACGTAGCCGCTATTGTTCGTGGCCGTCACGCTTATTGTGCTCCCCGCGTCATTTGTCCCGCCGGGGCTGACCGTCCCGCCGTTGGCAGGCGAGGCGCTCACTGTGACCGTGTAAAGCTGCACGAAGTTCGCAACCAGTGTCACGTTGGTGACAAGCGTGAATGTGTAGTTGGTCGTTGAAACCGTCGCGATGCCGTTCGACGTCCAGCCGGTAAATGCGTAGCCGCTGTTGTTCGTGGCCGTCACGCTTATTGTGTTCCCCGCGTCATTTGTCCCGCCGGGACTGACCGTGCCGCCGTTGGTCGGCGAGGCGCTCACTGTGACCGTGTAAAGCTGCGCGAAGTTCGCAACCAGTGTCACGTTGGTGACAAGCGTGAACGTGTAGTTGGTCGTTGAAACCGTCGCGATGCCGTTCGACGTCCAGCCGGTAAATGCGTAGCCGCTGTTGTTCGTGGCCGTCACGGTTATTGTGCTGCCCGGCGCAAATATCCCGCCGCCACTGACTGTGCCGCCGTTGGCCGGTGAGGCGCTCACTGTGAGTGCGTATGTGTTGCCTGGAATGAAATTCGCGACGAGCGTCTCGTTGCTGCCGAGGGTGAAGGTGTAGTTTGTTGACGTGGCTGCCACGATGCCATTCGTCGTCCAGTTGGTAAATATGAAGCCGTTGGTGGTCGTGGCCGTCACCGTATTGGTGGTCGTGGCCGCCACCGTATTTGTGCTGTTCGTCGCAAATGCAAAAACCTGCGGAGTGTAGGCGTAGTTTGTGCCGTTGACCTCAACCGGAAGCCCGTCGGGCGAGGTGGTCAGCGTCAGGACAGCCGTTTGAGCGGTATAAGGCGTTCCCTTGCGTATCGTGTTGTTGAGGACATCCGCCACATAAACGTTGCTCGAAACATCCACCGCCAGGCCGACGGGGCTGTCAAATCGCGCCGCGAAACCAAGCCCGTCGGCGCTGCCCACCCACCCGTTCGTCCCCGCGATGGTGTTCGTGGATTTGCCCCCGGAGGTTATTCCCAGGATCGTATCGGCGCCCGTATTGGCGACATAAATATTGCCGCTTTTGTCCACTGCGACTCCCTGCGGGGAATTGAAAAGCGCTCCCCCGTTGCTCGTGACCGCGCCGCCCGGCGCAATCATGTAAACGAGATTGCTGCCGGAATCGGCCACATACACGTTGGTGGAACTGTCCACGGCGATTCCACGCGGACTAATAAACGCGGGGCCGCCGGCGCCGGGGTAATTGGTGACTGCCCAGTTCGTGCCGTTCAGAGTGAGCTTGCGAACGGCCTTGTTGGTGACGTCTGTCACATACAAGTTCGTCGCGCCGTCCACCGCCACCGCGTAGGGTCCGTCAAACCTCGCGTTGGCGCCATTGGTGGCGTTGACAAAGTTGGTCACTCCCGCCAGCCCGGCGATGGTGGTCGTGAACCAGTTGGAGTGCGCGGCGTCCGGCGTGATTTTTCGCACGGTCGAATTATCATAATCGGCCACGTAGATATTGGTCGCGGCATCGATGCACAGGCCGGACGGATTGTTGAATCCCGCGTCGTAGTTGGTGCCGTCCGTAATGCCGCTGTATCCATTGATCGACCCGGCCAAAGTGGTGATCGTTCCCGCCGGGGTCACCATCCGAATGCAGTTGTTCAGCGAGTCCGCCACATAAAGGTTGCTGGCGCCGTCCACCGCCACCCCGTTTGGCTGGTTGAACCGCGGTTGGCCCTCGGGGCCGTCCGTGTTGACCCCGTAGCTTTCGTCGGGACCAGCCCACGTCCAAAGCTCATCCGAGGGGGATGTAATTTTTCGAATATTGCCATTGCCGGAATCGCCCACATACACATTCGTCGCGCTGTCCACCGCCACCCCCCACGGATTTTTAAATGTCGCCTCAGGAGAACGATAAAGTCCATCGCCATCGCCGAATTCATTCGTAACGCCGGCCAGCGTGTAACCGCCTCCGCCGGAGGTGATCACGCGGATGATCTGAGTATAGTGTTCAGCCACATAGATGTTCGTGGCGCCATCCACAGCGATGCCATATGGGTAGGCATTGGTCGCTATCGTCCTCACAGGACCCGCAGGCGGAATAACGCGAATGAGGGAATTGAACGTGTCCGCCACATATACATTCGTCGCGCTGTCGGTCGCCACCGCGAGGGGGTCGTAGAATGCCGCGCCTCCCCCTATCGTCCCTACTCCGCCGCTGTTCGTGATCTTCCGGATGGCGGAATTGCCAGTGTCCGCCACATAAACATTGCCCGCGCTGTCGGTCGCCACCCCGTAGGGGTAGGAGAATGCCGGGCTGGCGCCGACCCCTATATTCGTCACGGAACCATTGGTAATCTCGCGAATCAGGTTGTTTCCGGTGTCCGCCACATAGATGTTGGTCGAACTATCAATGGCGACTCCGTATGGATATGCAAATAATGCTACAGTTGTTGCGGGTCCATTGTTGGTACCCGAAATGCCGGCCTGTCCCGCTATCGTCGTCACCACGCCGTTGGTTGAGATCTTCCGGATGGTGCAATTGTCAGTGTCCGCCACATAGACGTTGCCCGCCCCATCCACCGCGACGCCGGACGGCAGAAGGAATTTCGCCGCCGAATCAATGCCATCCGCGCTGCCAAAATTTGCCAGGCCGGCCACCGTGCTGACGACCAGTGGGTTTGTCTGCGCGGCGGCCTGCCAGGTGAGCAGGGCAAAGAGTCCGCTCACGCGGGCAAGGAATCGGAATCGCCGGGTGAACCAGGCCTCCACCCGGCCTGATTGCGCTGCAAAATGACTGTCCATACATGAATTATTGCGCTGTTTTCGAATGAGTTTATTCAATCGTTGAAACCGATTGCCGCCCACGGCGGCAAACTCCGGTTCCCCGTTTCGGATTATTATAGGGGCTGAAGGGCTGATTAACAAGAATAATTTGCGGTCTGCGTTGCCGGCGTGCGGATCCCACTTTTTGGGTGGCGGGTTCCGGCTCCTAATCGTAATCTTGATCTTCATCCCGATTTTCAAACCAACCTGTGGTCGTTGTGAACTTGCAACCCATCCCAAAGCGCCAGAGGACTGGCGCACTCCAAAACGCTTCGCGCTTTTCGCAAGTCGCCAAACAACGCTCCAGCGTCTTGGACTGCGGCGGCCCTCCGCCGCTTTTAATTTTAAGCTCCCCCGTGCAGAGAATCGGATTGGGATTAAGATTAAGAGAGGCTGCCCAAAAACCGGGATGCGCCTGTTGCCGGCCATGAAATTGGTCCTCGAAATATCGGTTGCATTTTCCGTGTCTTTCGCAGGTTTCATGTTACGCTGCCCCCGCCATGATTTTGACGAAGGAAGAGGCCGATAGCTTAACAGAGGTTCGACATCGTTCCCCGCATGAGTTCCTGGGCATGCACTTGCTGGGCGATGGCTCCGGGGTGGTGGCGCGGGTTTTTTCGCCGCGTGCCGCCGGGGTCGAGATCGTCCCCACTCATGAAAAAAACAAGCCCCGCTTCCGTTTGCAACAAATCCGGCCCGGCCTTTTTGAAGGGACCACCACCGGGGCCAGGGCGGTGTACGCTTATGACGTGCTGATCACGGAACAGGACGGCACAAAGGTCCAGTCGCGCGATCCTTATTCGTTTCTGCCCACCGTCGGAGAAACCGATTTGTACCTCTTCGGCCAGGGCAATGAACGCCGCATTTACGACAAACTCGGCTCTCATCTCCGCACCATCGATGGCGTCAAGGGGACCAGTTTCGCGGTATGGGCGCCGGACGCGCAGCGGGTCAGCGTGGTGGGCGATTTTAATCATTGGGATGGACGCTGCCATGCCATGCGCTCGCTCGGCGCTTCGGGGGTTTGGGAGCTTTTTATTCCCGGCGTGGGCGAAGGGGCCCATTACAAATACGAAATAAAAACCCGCTCGGGCGCATTGGCTTTGAAGACCGATCCGTACGGGATCTTTTTTGAGGTTGCGCCCAAAAACGCCGCGATTGTCTGGAACGGCAACAAGTTTGCCTGGGACGACGAAGCCTGGCTCCAGAAACGGCGCGAACACAATCCGTTCCGCAGCCCGATGAGCATTTATGAAGCGCATCTGGGTTCGTGGATGAAAAAGAACAAATTGGAATCGTTGACCTATCGTGAGATCGCCGAACCGTTGACGGCTTATGTGCAGAACATGGGGTTTACGCACGTCGAGTTCATGCCTCTGGCCGAGCACGCTTTTTATCCTTCGTGGGGCTATCAGGTGACGGGGTTTTACGCCACGACCAGCCGCTTTGGGCCGCCGGAAGACTTCCAATTTCTGGTCAACCAACTGCATCAGGCCGGCATCGGCGTGCTGCTCGATTGGGTGCCGGCCCATTTCCCGCGGGACGACTGGGCTTTGGCCTGCTTTGACGGCACCGCCCTCTATGAGCACGAAGACCCCCGCAAAGGCGCGCACCAAGATTGGGGCACGCTGATTTTCAATTACGGACGCCACGAGGTCCGCAATTTCCTCCTCGCCAACGCCCTTTTCTGGTGCGAACGATTTCATATTGACGGCTTGCGCGTCGATGCCGTCGCTTCCATGCTCTACCTGGATTACTCGCGCCAGCCCGGCCAATGGCTGCCCAACAAATTTGGCGGCCGGGAAAACCTCGAAGCCGTGGACTTTTTGAAACAGTTCAATCATTTGGTCCAGACCGAGTATCCCGGCGTCGTCACCGTGGCCGAAGAATCCACCGCCTGGCCCCTGGTGACCCGGCCCCCCTATTTGGGCGGCCTGGGTTTCACCTTCAAATGGAACATGGGCTGGATGCACGACACGCTCTCCTACTTCGCCCGCGATGCCATCTACCGCAAATATCATCAAAACGACCTGACCTTCGCCATGCTCTACCACCATCACGAGAATTTCATCCTGCCCATCTCGCACGACGAAGTGGTTCATGGCAAAGGCTCGCTCATCGGCAAAATGTCCGGCGACGAATGGCAAAAATTCGCCAACCTGCGCGCCTTGCTCGCCTATCAATGGTTTTTCCCCGGCAAACAATTGCTCATGATGGGCTGCGAATTTGGCCAATCCGGCGAGTGGAACGCCAACGCCAGCCTGGATTGGTGGCTCCTGGACCAAGGGCCTTACCATCGCGGCCTGCAACGGTTCGTCCGCGACTTGAACCGCTTTTACCACAGTGAACCGGCGCTCTGGGAGGCCGATTTCGAGTTGACAGGATTTTACTGGATCGACTGCGGCGACACAGACAACAGCGTGCTCTCCTTTGTGCGCCAGAACCGCGACGGCGCCCGGAAGGTGGCTGTCATCCTGAATCTGACGCCCGTCCTGCGCCAAAACTATCGCGTCGGCCTGCCCCAGGGCGGTTTCTGGCGCGAAGCGATCAACAGCGACTCCGGCTTTTATGGTGGAAGCAACCAGGGCAACTTCGGCGGGATAACCGCCGAACAATATCAAACCCATCATCAACCCTTCTCCGGTTCATTCACCCTGCCGCCCCTGAGCGTGCTGGCGTTCCGCCAGGAGGAAGACCATTAAGCCGCCTTTTCGCTCATCCTGTCGCCAATCCAATCGAGCAACAGAAAAGTGCAGGCAAAGAACGGGAAAACTCCATAAAGAGTATCGCTCGCCGAGTGTGAATGCCTGTCAACCGCCCTGAAAACCGTCAGGCAGAATAAGATTGCAAGCAGGCACACGACCGCGCCCGGAACCGATACCGGGACATTGAACCAACCAAAACGTTTAAACCATTTTGTATTCATAGGCACTTTGACCAAGTTTCTCAAATTTTGTTCACCCACTGCCAAAAACAAGCCATATTGCTCCACGTTCTGAAACGGATCGTAAAGATGGTGCAGCAGCTTCCGCCACTGCTGGCTGATGAGGAGAACCCCCAGGGCAGACGCATCTAAATCCTGGCGTTTCTCATTAACACCGCGGCTTTAGCCCGGTGTCGAGGAGGCGTAAGGCGAAGTCCAGCCGTTTTAACGGCTTACCGTCGCTCGGGAAACCGTTGGAAACGGTTAAGAATGTCGCAGACCAGCCATGACACCGGGCTAAAGCCGCGGTGTTAATGAGAGCCGGACGCGTGACCCGGAGAATTTGGATGCGTTTGCCCTGAGGTGATCCTTTTCCGCGCTTGTCCCGCCCGTAGCAGGCCCGCAGACAAAACTCCTGCACATCCAGCAGCTTCGTCTCAATCCAGTCGCCCAGCACGAACTTCTGGTCGCGCGGAAACTTGTTCAGTTGCGGAATCAGATAGACCAGCAGGTCTTGCAGCTTCGTCAGAATGTTGTCGCTTTCGGCCATGTCATTTCTCTCAAAAAAATCCACCGCTGCGCGGGCTTTGTTTCCGATCAGCCTGACCGCCATCACGGCAAAGCCTTACGCTCACCGGTTCAAAAGGGTTAAAAGGTAAAAGGGCAAAAATTAAAGCCCACACACACAACGAAACCCAATGAAGCCGTAGTAGTCTTCGGCCAGGTAGCCGCCGTTGCGATAGGCGCACCGCGCGTCGTCAGCGTAGCTGAGCCAATAGCCGCCGCGCCAAACACGGAAGCTCCCAGATGCCGGGCCGGTTGGATTAGTAGTAGTTGGTTGACCATACGGCGTCCCATACCAATCCCAACACCACTCAAACACATTCCCCGCCATGTCGTGTAACCCGTAGCCATTCACATCATACGAACCCACCGGACTCGGGCCGGAAGGAGAGTTGTTCGGCCCCAAATCATAGCTATAGCAGCTTGTGCATGCTTAGTATTGGGCCTGGTTTGTATGGATAAGATTGCCTCACGGAAACCGCAGCCCGATTCCTCCTCCGCGGGCGGCATTCTCCCATTCCGCTTCCGTCGGCAACCTATGTATCAATCTTCCGTTTCTGGCCACTCTTCGCGCATGACGGGTCTGGCCTTTTGGCCGCCGGTTTCAACTTCAGCCTTCAGCCTTCAGCCTTTGCTTTAAATACCTTGCTGACAACTATTTACGGTTAAAATGCGGAAGTTTTCACTGTTTTTTGGATTACAGTTGCCATGCTTGCGGGGTTCGGGGTTGCAAAATGAAAGCGTTTCTCTGAACCTAATTGTTGTTGGCCATTGTCTCGCCGGTTACTTCGGAGAGATGCTCTTTTTCGCGCAATCCCATGTAAACCACGCCGCCGATCAGGCTCCAGAAAATCCCTTGTGCCGAGGCCAGCAGGGAAAGCGACAGGGCGGCGGTCCTGGGCACCGCAATGACCGCCAGCATGAGCACGAACATGTTCTCACGCACCCCCAGCCCGTTTGGGGTGATGGGCAACGAGGCAATGCAGAGAATAATCGGCACAATCAGGAGCAATGCCGTGAACGGAATGCTCAGGTCCAGTCCGCCGCCCAATATCGAAATTTGCAGCACCCATATAATGTTCAAGACCAGTGAGAGCGCGACAGCCTTGACTAGAAATACTTTCTCTTTTCCAAACTGCCGGCACGAGTCCAGGGATCGTTCCAGCAGCCCGCCCTTGGGCAGCCGGCGCAAGTAATGGCGCGCCCGCGGGAATTGCTTTGAGACTCCTCCCCAGAAGGCCAGGCTCAGGACAATGCTCAGCGCCGCCAGCATGGCCAGGATGAACAGGGCCGGCACGGCGAATTCACGATGTTGCCTGAGCATTTGCAAGTTGGGCACCATCATCATGCTGGCGAAGAGCAGCATGGCCCACAAGCCCACCAGCCGGTCCACGAAGACGGTCGTCACCGCCTCCGTTTTCCGGTGATGCGTCTCGCGCGCCGCGTAGTAGGCTTTGATTAAATCCCCGCCCGTTGAACCCAGCAGGAACGAGTTGAAAAACTGCGCCACCAGGGAAATGCGCGTCGCGCGCGCCAGGGACAGTTCAAGCCCTTGCGTTTCCAACACCAACCGCCAGCGCACGACGCCCAACCACAATGCCAGGCCCACCAACAGCACGGAAAGCAGCAAAGCGCCAGGGTGAACCAGAGACAATGTGTGCCACAAGTCCTGCGGCCCTTTGCTCCAGGCCAGATGCCATTGCTGCCCCCGGGACATTTGTTCCCACCGCAATCCTTCCCGTTGCGCCCACAGCCGGCCTTCATTAAGAAATATGGAATGAAAAATCCACAGCAACAGCAGCAGGCACACCGCCACCCGCCACCCGGCGCTCCACCATGCCTTGAGACTTTTCATGGCGCACCCCAAACCTGATGGATATGCGCCACGCCTTTCACCACCTCGTCTAAAGACAGGCTCGGGCTTAGTTCAAAGACCTTGATGTGCCCAGGCTTCACCATCGGTTTCAGCGCGGCAAAATCGATCATTCCATCGCCCGGGGCGCGATGGTCGTGTCCCGGAAAGGCCACGTCATGCACATGAAAACCCAGCAACCGGGGCGCCATGCATTCCAAGTGCATGCGATGGTTGATGAACCCGAGGTTTTCCTTGATCTGCGCGTGACCGCAATCATGCCAATAGCCAATGGCGGGGTGGTCAAACTCGCGCAGCAGCGATTCAATGTCCGAATCCAGCGGAAGTTCTTCCAGGGCCTGGCGGTTCTCGATGCCCAACGTGACGCCGCGTTCTTCGGCCCGCGTGGCCAGCCGCTCCAGCATTTCACTGGCGAACCGCGCGTAGCGCTCTTTTTTCTTCTCCCTTTTTTCCATGACCTTTTCGCACAGGGCGGAATATTTTGAAGTCTGCTTCTGTCCCTGCCGCACCATCTCCAGGAGTTTGCCGGTGTAATCCTTCATGTCGATGCAGCCCAGGTGCAGGACGACCACGCCGGCCTTGAGCCGGGCCGCTGTTTCAATGGTCTTGACGGAATGTTTATAGGCATTTTCCCGCTCGCGCGAGTCCAGCGACGAAAAGAGATACAGATTCGGCGCGGCATGACTGACGCCCATCGGCAACGGGCAAAAATTGTGCAGCGACGAAATCTTGATCTCCCCGCTGTCCACCGCCTCGGCGATGCCCGGCAGGAGACTGACGCGGATGCCATGGCTCAATTCCGCCCACTCGAAGCCGAGCGAGCGGATTTCGCGCAGCATGGCCCGTCCGTCGCTGTGGCGGGGGGAGTTCCAGCATGTGGAGAATGAATACATGGCGGCTAAAAAAAATGCCGGGCGCAGTCTTCGACTACACTCGGCGGTGAGGATTCACAAGGCTTCACGTCACATATCGGCGTAGCGGGCGCTCAACATGGCCGAAAAGCGGGCCGCTTTCATTTTGCGGCGCTTTCGCTCGCTGGGTTTCTCAAAATGCCGGTGGTTGCGCACTTCCTTCAACGTCCCTTCGCGATCGATCTTTTTCTTCAATCGCCGCAGGGCCTTGTCAACAGGTTCGCCTTTTTTTAATCTAATTTCTGTCAAAAACTCTCACTTCCTCTCTCAAGTTTACGGTGAATCCTCATGAAGCACCGTCTTAAGATGAGCCGTTATAATGCAATCCCCCGGCCGCGCTGTCAACCACGAAAAACAAGCATCC
>Ga0326728_10023735_pt1 | contig 11194 bp, 7 predicted proteins | sample MB3enrmetagenome_FD_207602 | JGI IMG/M metagenome (GOLD analysis project Ga0326728, IMG submission 207602) | Lab enriched peat soil microbial communities from McLean, Ithaca, NY, United States - MB31MN | ecosystem: Environmental > Terrestrial > Soil > Wetlands > Peat | place: USA: New York... | reverse complement strand
GCGCGGCCGCCCCGGGAGCTCCGGCGGTTTTCCTGAACGATTCGGAATTCAAAGATTTGTGGACCAGCGGGAAAAGATATTATCTTGTAGCAACTCAGAAGGGGGCAGATCGCATCGAAAAGCTGATAGGCAAGGAGTATTTTGAGACCGTTTCTGCCAGCGGGGGGAAGTTTCTGTTAACCAATGTAGACGCAAAGGATCCTTCCAACACTCCGTTGAGTGCTCCCATCCAGCCCCTCGCATCCTCTTTCCCTTCTCCGTCCGTGGGAAACAATGTTCTCCACTGACGCCTCGCAGCAGTCTACCCACAATTCTCGCGGTGCGGCCCTGCGGAAGACGGCATTTCTAGTTCTGCGGCTGGGCATTGGTGTCGCAATCCTTGTCTATCTTGCGAAATCCGGCCAGATCAGGTTTTCCTCCATGACCCGGCTCCTGCATGTTTGGCCAATTACCGTGGCGGCGGTTGGGTTCATGCTTCTGGACATATTTATGATGTCCATTCGCGTGTCTTTATTGTTTCGCAACGCGCGGCTGTCTCTCTCTCTGGGCAACTCCATTCAACTGAACCTGATCGGGTTTCTTTTCTCCACCTTTCTCCCTGGGGCGGCCGGGGGAGATATTGCCAAGCTTGTTTATGCCACCCGGGAGAATCGCGGCAGGCGTGCGGAGGTCGCAACGGTCCTGATTTTGGACCGCCTCGTCGGGTTATTCTCGCTTGTTTTGCTCCCTCTCCTTTTCGCCCCTTTCTTTTCCGATCTCCTGCGCTCCGTTTCCCTGCTCAGGCACCTTCTCTATATCGACGCCCTGCTGGCAGGATTTATGCTTGCCGGTGCGGCATTGGTCATGTTTTTTGTGCCCACACGTTCAATGGTCGCCTGGCTGCTGGGCAGATGGCCGGGAATCAAGAGCCTTGCGCTTCGCGTGTTGGACGCGATGGCAGCGCACGGCAAGGCTCGAAGCACGTTGCTCTTCGCACTCCTTCTTTCCCTTCTGGCAAATCTGGCGCTCATTGTGGTCACGGCCCTCGGCCTGTATGCTGTCAGTCCCGGTTCCTTCTCGGTGCGACTGGCATTGGTTGCACCGATCGGCCATTTGGTGAATAGCCTGCCTTTGACTCCGGGGGGTATCGGCGTTGGAGAGACGGCATTTAATGCTTTATTCACCTTGACGGGAATGAGCGGCGGAGCGGAAACCTTACTGTGTCTTCGGTTATGGAATGTCCCTGTGGGATTATTGGGCCTGCTGGCGTACCTGCTCGGAATGGGTCGAATCGTGCATCCGTATGAGGGGGAGCCTCAGGGAGCAGAAACCGGGTATATTGAAGCAGAACCGGCCAATTGATTGGAGCCCAGCAAGTTTGCCGATTCCTGCCAATAGAAGTAAATCCGTGCTCATAAATTTCTGGTGTTACAGGAACTTAAAATACAGTCACTGGGAATTAAGTAAAGAACCAAATTAGCTCGAGCGGCGGAGTGGGTGGAGACTGAACTAAAGGGGAAGCTATGAAAGTAATAGTTCTCGGTGGAGATGGATACTGTGGCTGGGCGACTGCCCTTTATCTTTCGGCAAGGGGACACTCTGTAGCGATTGTGGATAATTTTGTCCGCCGCCAATGGGATCACGAACTCGGCGCCCAGACCCTTACTCCCATTCTTCCGCTGAGCGATCGTCTTAGGACCTGGACTCGCCTGACAGGAAGAGCCATTGATGTTTTTGTGGGAGATATAACGGATTACGATTTCTTACTCTCCACGGTCAAGCAGTTTGAGCCGGACGCAATCATCCATTTTGCCGAGCAGCGGTCGGCTCCCTACTCGATGATCGACCGCAAGCATGCTGTGTTCACCCAAGTGAACAATGTTGTCGGCTCATTAAATGTTCTGTTTGCGATTCGACAGGTGCAGCCGGATTGCCACCTGATCAAGCTCGGCACGATGGGGGAATACGGGACCCCAAACATTGATATTGAAGAAGGCTACATCACTATCGAACACAACGGACGGTGCGATCTTCTGCCCTTCCCCAAGCAGCCTGGTTCCTTCTATCACCTTTCCAAGGTACACGATAGCCACAACATGATGTTTGCATGCAAGATCTGGGGAGTTCGCGCCACCGATCTGAACCAAGGCGTGGTCTACGGCACGATGACGGACGAAGTGGGGTTGGACGAAGCCTTGATCAACCGCCTGGATTATGACGAAGTGTTCGGCACGGTTCTGAACCGCTTTTGCGTGCAGGCGGCCATCGGCCAGCCGTTAACCGTCTATGGGAAGGGTGGCCAAACTCGAGGATTTCTTGATATTCGGGACACCGTTCGTTGTATTGAACTCGCCTGTCTGAATCCTGCGGCGAAGGGCGAATGTCGTGTCTATAACCAATTCACGGAACAGTTCTCCGTTCTGGACCTCGCAAAGAAAGTGCAAGAAGCGGGAAAGGATCTTGGGATGAAGGTGGAAATCGACCACATTCCGGATCCCCGTGTCGAGGCCGAACAGCATTATTACAACGCGAAGCACTCCAAGCTGCTTGATCTGGGCCTGCAACCGCACTATCTCTCGGAATCTCTGCTAGATTCACTCATGAATATTGCCCTGAGGTATCGCGACCGTGTCGATACCACGATGATGCTGCCACAAGTGAATTGGCGCCAACCACACAATGAACGCCGGCTGCACACCGACATCGCCGCTGGAATGTCTGTCGGCGCGGCCCATGCGGGTGAGTCTCGTGTAGCGTCCGATAAACCCAAGAAACGCTGAAACAAACGTGGGACTGGTCACAATCGGCGCAGCAAGCGCAATCCTGACTCTCGTTCTCTAGGAATCGCTTTTGGCAGGGGGATCCGCAGCAAGATTATCCGTAGCCGCAACAAACTGGCCATTTCGGAGTTGATAATCGGCGCCACGCCAGCGTATTGTCGTTCGTGTAAAACTCACCAGCCAGATGAAAAATGCCAGTGCATCCCAAAGCGGGATTAGCGGCATCTTTTTCCAGAGTCCCCCCTGTTTTAGTCCCTGGATTCCGATGAGCCACGTCATGGCTCCGCGAAAGACTAGATACAGGCTCCAATAAGCCACAGCAACACCTAAGGTTGGGCGTACCAAGACGGCGAGAGTTGTCCATGGCAACCCCCAAGTAAACAGCAAGCCAAAGTGTCCCCACGGCCGCATGCTTCTCATCACGGTCATCCAACGAACGCGCTTCGAGAGAAGCTCGGCCATTCCCTGGAAATCAGGGACTGTTTCCACTGCATACGGTAACAGCCTGACCTCAACTCCTTGTTCGGCGATCAGGCGCCCAAAGAGCAGGTCATCTGCTGGTCGGTCTTCCAACACCTGAAAACCCCCGAAGCCATGGACACGCTGCTTCGTAGACACCATTGTTGGCCCTAGCGCGAACTGTACCCCGTCAAGCTGCCAGGCGACCAGAACGCCTGCATAAAAGTCGGAAATCATCCCGATGGTTTGGAGTTTCTCGGCAAATGATTTTTCTCGCGATGATACGTAGAAGCAAGTCACCCCGCCGACTTTGGGATCGCGCAACGGCTCAATCACTCTGCGCAGATAATCGGCATCTACACGCACGTCAGAGTCGCTGATCACAAGGTATTCATATTGCGCTTCGCTCTCCATGAGCCGCAGCTTGGCGACCTTGTCGTTGATGGCCTTGTGGCCGGCGCTGTAGAGCAGCCGGATCTGTCGCCTTGGGAAGTCTCGCATCAATTTCTGGATTACCGGAACGCAAGGATCACCTTGGTCAGTCACGCAGAAAATGATCTCGTACTCGGGGTAATCCTGGCGGCAAATGCTCGCAAAGTTTTCATAGGCATCAGGATCCAGCCCTCGAACCGGTTTGAGATTGCTTACCGGGGGAGTGAAATCGATATTTTTCACGGATCGATTTCTTGACTGCCGGAAAAATCGGCTGGAGCTATAGATCGCCAGAATGTAATAGATAAATGGAATTGCTGCCACGAAAAGGACAATGTAGTCTAGAGTGTTTGAGGACACGATACCTCGTTCCCAATTCGAGTGCGGGCAGCAGAGGTTGACCCTGAATGTCGCCATGCGGCGGAAAGGCAGCGACACTGGCCGCAATTTTGATGCAACAAGCCGCCCTCAGGTTCTGTCCTGATCTTGAAGTCTCTGAATGCCACAGGACTCCTTTGCCATAATTACCGCGTGTTGGATGCTAGCACAAGTAATGGTGATGCCTTCGGTGGGGCCGCCAGATTGGAAAAAGTCTGCAATTCGTCTGATGGGCACTGTGCATCACTATCTTGAGGATTTCCTTCATCAATGGGGCGTTTTGTGGCTCCTATTTTGTTATTCTGAACTACCGGACAGACCAATCGCGTGACCCAGACTCGCAGACTCCAACTGAAAACGATCCCGATGATTCTGATAAGCATCATTTTGGGACCGCTGGGAAACGTTTTCCTCGGCAAGGCCATGAAAAGCGTGGGGCCGGTCACTTCCGGGAGAATTCACGACCTCATCCCAATCGCTTCTCGGGTACTCACCTCCGGCTATATCTGGTTGGGCATTGCCTGCTTGTTGGGATTTTTCATTGTCCACATGTTGTTGCTAACCTGGGCCGACTATAGTTATGTGCAGCCTGCTACGTCCCTGTCTTACCTGTCCATCTCCATCCTGAGTTACCTCCTTCTCGGCGAGAGGATTTCGCCGTTGCGCTGGCTGGGTGTCACTGTCATCTGTCTGGGCGTTTTTCTTGTGGGCCGGACGTCGCCCAGCACAACAGGAGCGCCCCATCGTGCGTGAAGTGGTCCTTTTCTTTTTCATCATTGTTGCGGGAACAGGAGGAGAGTTATGCGTAAGTCGTGCCATGAAGAGCATCGGGGAAGTCCACGACTTTAGTCCTAAATCCATTCTGAGTTTCGTTTTGCAATCACTGCGCTTGCCGTGGATGTGGATGGGCATAGCCCTGATGAGCTTGGGATTTTTCTCCCTTCTCGAAATTCTTTCGTTTCAAGAGGTGAGTTTTGTGGTGCCCGTCAGCGCCCTAAGCTATGCCGCAGGAGCCTTTGGGGCAAAAGCCTTCCTAGGTGAACGCATTAGCCAGAACCGTTGGATTGGAATCGCCATCGTTTGCCTGGGTGTCACCATTGTCTGGTGGAGCAGAAAGTAGCTGTTAGCCTCGTTTCGTCTTTCACTCACTGAACGGCTTGTTCAGTCTGGGCTCCCGTGAATCTGCTTGGCTAGTCACAATGGAATGACCGGCAGCGATTCGCGCTGCGTGGGTTAAGCTGCGAATCAGAAGACTAGCAGTACAGAGCAACAAGCCAATGGAGCCGGTCGATGAAGAGAATGAAAGTTGTTGGTCTGGATGTCCATGCCAAGACGATTGCGGTGGCAGTAGCCGAACAAAACGGAGAGGTCAGAGCGCTCGGCGTCATTCCGAACCGCGTGGAGTCGATTCGGAAGCTCGTTAAGAAGCTGGGACCTGTAGAGCAGTTGTGGTTCTGTTATGAAGCGGGCCCCACAGGGTATGTTCGTGTACTGGCAACTGACGGCGCTGAGCGCGAAGTGCGAAGTGGTGGCGCCAACGCTGGTGCCAGTGAAAGCGGGAGATCGGGTGAAAACCGATCGGCACGATGCAGTGAAGCTGGCGCGGAATTATCGGGCAGGCGAGTTGACGACGGTTTGGGTACCGGATGCGGCCCATGAAGCCTTGCACTGTGCAGAGATTCCAGAGCGAAGTTTTCAAGAAGCAACAGCTGACGAGCGGTTTGGATCTGGGAGATCTCTGGTCGTTCTACTGCGTTAGGGATGGAGCAGGCCAAGTCATTTTGGAACAGAAACTGCCGACGACACCGGAAGCGATGAAGCAGGCATTTGGAAAGATACCACGGAGTCTCATCGCACTGGAGACAGGAACACACTCGCCCTGGGTAAGCCGGCTGTTCACTCCGCTGCGACACCAAGTGCTCGTGGCGCACGCACAGAAGATGCAATTAATCACCAAGAGCAGTCGGAAAGATGATCGGCACGATGCGCGGACCCTGGCACCGCTGGCGCGAGTCGATCCCGAGTTGTTGGGACCAGTGCGGCATGGCAGTGCGCAAGCGCAAATCCATCTGACGGTAATCCGGGCGCGGGGCGAACTGGTCAGTGCTTGAGCAAGGACACTTGTGCGTACACGTCCTTGGCTATTTTCTCCATTCGCTCGTCGAACCACTGCGCAATAGCCAGAAAGCGATGCAAGCGGTGGCCCAGAGAGCTGCGATCCCGACAGCCGAGCTCAATCGCCGAGTTCAGGTGACTGCGACTAAGTCCTGGAGCCCAACTCTCACCAAATAGGTGAGAAGAGAGGACGATAATCAGGTAGCAGCACCTACCGAAACGAGAACACCCACCTGGCACCGAGCGAATAGCGCTCACAAAAGAGTGCGGATGGAAGGATGGCGACAGAGGCGGCTCGGCTGAATGGGAACAGACTCAAGGAAGGAAGAAAGCGAAAGTGTGCCTTGACATCAACCCGCCTTCTCATGGAAGACCTAGCGCGAACGTAGCGATGAGTGCCGCGAACAATCTAAATGCGATACGACGTAACTTTTGCCTTGCGACCCATGATTTCTCCCTTCGCATGGAGATACTGTGTCGAAGGGGAATTTTTGAAGTTTACGGGTATTAGAATCGGTATTAATTTTGCCGACCCCGATTTTGTAGCAATTCTAGAGGTGAAAATTGGCTGGGGCGGAAGGATTCGAACCTTCACCATCCTCATTAACAGTGAGGTGTCCTACCGGTTGGACCACGCCCCAGCGGCGTTCAGTGGCCGCCCCGGGAAGAGCCGGGGCAGCAGCGCTTCGCCGCAGAAGCGGCGAAAGATATTGCCAGAATAGCACGCCACAGGCCATCAGCGAGAGTCGAATGCGTCAGGGCCACTCATAAGGAACACTTATGGAGCGATTGAACGCGAAACTCCTGCACATTCAGGAAGGATGATGATGGCGGAGTAGGCGTAGCTCCACTTCGGAACGAGTTGAATCAAGCCCCCACAACTTTGCTTTGTTTTTGAATCCTGCGAATCGAGCAAGTCTTTTGAAACAGTGAACGCTGAAGTTGGCCGAGAGTTCCGTTCTGGCTTTCGGGTTGCATTCCAAAGGAAATTGATAGAAACTATCCGGTCGTTTCGGCCTGGCCCTGCGCTGTCCGGCATAAGAGTGGAAGATTCTCCCGAGAGTTACGGCCCTTCCGGAGAATCAATCTGCCCAAGCGCAACGCTGACATGGCACAAATCTTTCACCGTAGTGCGAATTTTCTAGCGAGATTTAGTCTGCTCGGAGCGGTCGTTCTCGGCGGCTTGGCGCTGACCGGCGTATTGGTCGTGGCGAGATCGCCTTATATCACCAACGAGCGCGTGTCCCGGAATCAACCCATACAGTTCAGCCACAAGCACCACGTGGGAGATGAAGGCATCGACTGCCGCTACTGTCATACCAGCGTGGAGAGTTCGGCTTACGCGGGCATACCTCCCACCAAGACCTGCATGAATTGCCATTCCGTTCTCTTCAACAACGTCGGTTATTTGGAACCCGTTCGGGAAAGTTACCGCACGGACCAGTCCATCCAGTGGGTTAAAGTGCATCGCCTGGCCGACTACGTGTATTTCAATCACAGCATCCACATCAACAAGGGCATTGGCTGCTCCTCCTGCCATGGCTCGATCAACCAGATGCCCCTTGTCTTTCAGGCTTCTCCGCTCACGATGAGCTGGTGCCTGGATTGCCACCGCAATCCCCAGCCAAACCTTCGCCCCAAGGACCAGGTTTTCAATATGGATTGGAAAGCGCCGGCGGATCAGGAAGAAGCAGGAAAAAAACTCGCGGCGGAGTACAAACTTCGGACCACGGTCGAGCTCACCAGTTGCTCGACGTGCCACCGTTAGTTTATGGATGCTATGAGCGAGCACGCAAACGACAAGGAACTACGCATACTTCAGGGCGCTCCGCATGACGCGTCTGCTCCTGATCACAGCCACGATCACAAGCATGAGGATTATGCCGAAGACGGCACGGTGCGGGACTTCACCCTGGACCTCGCGGCTGTCCGCGAGAAACTGAAGGAAAAATCGGGCAAGCAATACTGGCGCACGCTGGAAGAACTGGCCGACGACCCTCACTTTCAGGATTTGCTCCACCGCGAATTCCCTCGGCATGCCTCCGAATGGGACGACGCCGTGGACCGCCGCAATTTTCTGAAATTGATGGGAGCGTCGCTAGCCTTTGCGGGCCTCGCGGGTTGCGGCCGCCCTGATGAATCACACATCGTGCCATATGTGAAGCAGCCGGACGGCATGGTGCTGGGCAAGCCGAATTTCTACGCGACCGCCATGCCGTTTGGCGCCGATGCCGTTGGCGTGCTCGTGGAAAGCCATGAAGGACGCCCCACGAAGATCGAAGGCAATCCCGATCATCCCTCGAGCCTCGGTTCCACCGATGCCCTCGTGCAGGCTTCGATCCTGAATCTCTACGATCCGGATCGCGCGCAAACTGTTCTAGAAAACGGCGAAATCCGATCGTGGTCCGCATTTCTGGACGCAGCCTCAGGACTCTCCACAGCCATCAAAGCACAGAACGGCGCAGGCTTCCGCATCCTGACGTGCACGGTTACTTCACCTACGCTGGCTTGGCAACTGCGGAAACTTTTGGCGCTGTATCCCCTGGCGAAGTGGCATCAGTGGGAACCCGCTTCCGGCGATGGTGCCCGTGAAGGCGCCAAACTCGCCTTTGGCCGCAGCGTTAACACGGTCTACGTGCCAGGCAAAGCAAATGTCATCCTCTCGCTCGACTCCGATTTCCTTTCCAGCGGCCCCGGCCATATCGCCTACGCTAAGCAATTCTCGCGGCGGCGAAAACTCGATGGCCCCAATGACACTCTGAACCGCCTCTATGTTGTCGAGCCCACCCCGACGGTCACAGGTTCTTCCGCGGACCATCGCTTGCCGCTGCGGGCGGGAGACATTGAACTTTTTGCGCGCGCGCTGGCCGGGAAACTCGGTCTAAGCAGTCCAGTGCCCCTCTCCGGAGAAGCAGCAAAGTGGCTCGACGCGGTTGCCAAGGACCTACAGAAAGAGCGGGGCGCATCGCTGGTGGTCGCCGGCGAATATCAACCGGCAGCCGTCCATGCTCTCGTCCACGCCATCAACGCGTCTCTCGGCAATGTCGGCACAACCCTCTATTACACGGAACCCGTGGAAGCCGAATCCACTGGAAACCTCGAATCACTGCGCGAACTTTGCGCCGACATGGACGCCGGCAAAGTTGATCTGCTCCTGATTCTGGGCGGGAATCCGCTTTACGACGCGCCCCACGATTTCGATTTCACTTCCAAGCTGAAGCGCGTGCCGACCGCAATTCACCTCAGTCCCTATTACGACGAAACTTCCGTCTATTGCCACTGGCACGTTTCCGAATCGCACTACTTGGAAACCTGGAGCGATGCGCGCGCCTACGACGGCACCGCGTCGATCGTTCAGCCCCTCATCGCGCCGCTCTATTACACGCGTTCAGCCCATGACGTCGTGGCCGCCTTCAGTGACAAGCCCGGCTTGCCCGCCTATGATGCCGTGCACGCCTACTGGACGGAAGCGTCCACACATCTTGGTGCTCCCATCGACATTGCTTGGCGGAAGTGGCTGAATGACGGGGTCGTCCCCGGCACGAAATTCACGCCGGTCACGCCAGAACTCAAGTTCAGCGCCACGAGCCTTCCCGTGTTCAAGCCGTCGCCTGCGGACCAAATCGAATTCATTTTCCGTCCTGACCCCAACGTGTACGATGGCCGCTTTGCAAATAATGGCTGGTTGCAGGAATTGCCAAAACCCGTGACGAAATTGACGTGGGACAACGCCTTGCTGGTGAGCCCGAAGCTCGCGCAGAAACTGGATCTTGCCCACAAGATCGCCTCGCGCGGCGGCGAGCACGGCCAGGTTCGCTCAACCGTTGTGGACGTCGCGCTGAATGGCAGCAAAGTGACCGCGGCAACCTGGACCTTGCCGGGCCAGGCGGAAAACTCCGTCGTGCTGCCGCTCGGCTACGGCCGGACGCTTGCAGGTTTTACAGGCTCGAACAAGGGTTTTAACGCGTATGTCGTGCGCACCTCGAACGCTCTGTGGACCGCCAGCGATGGCAAAATTACCCCCACAGGCGACGATTATCCGCTGGCCTGCACGCAGTACCACTTCAATATGGAAGGCCGCCAGATCCTCAGCACGGGAACGCTCGCGGAATATCGCAAGAATCCGGCGTTCGCACACGAAGGCGCGGAAGCTCCCGCGAAAAACGATTCGCTTTACAAAGAATTCGAATACAAAGGCTATGCCTGGGGCATGGCCATCGACCTGAACAAATGCAACGGCTGCAATGCCTGTGTCGTGGCCTGCCAGTCAGAAAATAACATTCCCGTGGTGGGCAAGGACCAGGTAATGCGCGGCCGCGAAATGCACTGGATCCGCATCGATCGCTACTATAGCAACTCCGAATCGGCTACCAGCGGCAAAGCGACCGGCGATCCCTCCGAGTACAATCCCTCGCTCGATAATCCGCAGACGTTCTTCCAGCCCGTGCCTTGCCAGCAATGCGAAAACGCGCCCTGCGAGCAGGTCTGCCCGGTGGGCGCAACGTCCCATAGCGCGGAAGGCTTGAACGACATGGTCTACAACCGCTGCATCGGCACGCGCTATTGCTCCAACAACTGCCCGTATAAAGTGCGCCGCTTCAATTTCCTGCGCTTCCAGGATTGGGACACGCCCCAGCTCAAACTCCTGCGAAATCCCGAAGTTTCCGTGCGCAGCCGCGGCGTGATGGAGAAGTGCACTTACTGCGTCCAGCGCATCAACAACGGGCGCATTGAAGCGGAAAAGCAGAATCGTCCCATCCGCGACGGCGAAATCGTGACCGCTTGCGAATCGGCTTGCCCCTCCGAAGCCATTGTTTTCGGCAATGCCAACGACCCGAACAGCCGCGTGGCCAAGCTGAAAGCGCAGCAGAGGAATTACTCGTTACTCGGTGAACTGAATGCTCGCCCGCGCACCACGTATCTGGCGGCGGTGCGCAATCCGAATGCGGAGTTGGAGAAGGCATGAGCGTAACGCAGCCTCCTTTGGGCGCACCTGAAATCCGCCGGCTGGACCCGGTGCTGGAGCCCGGGCATACCTACGCTTCGGTCAC
>Ga0326728_10023733_pt1 | contig 11196 bp, 9 predicted proteins | sample MB3enrmetagenome_FD_207602 | JGI IMG/M metagenome (GOLD analysis project Ga0326728, IMG submission 207602) | Lab enriched peat soil microbial communities from McLean, Ithaca, NY, United States - MB31MN | ecosystem: Environmental > Terrestrial > Soil > Wetlands > Peat | place: USA: New York... | reverse complement strand
TCCCCGCGCTTTTGGCTTTACTAATAGAAACTGGTTAATCATGAACGCTGCTTGATATTAACAGCGCGGTTAGCTAGGCCTTGACAAGAGAATTGGTCCAGTGATAACAACCCATTATGATCCCATTCCGCTTGGATTCGCACCGGACCGAGACGGAGCGGCGGTTGAACGCGTGTCTGCGACCTAATACCGGGTTGGTGAAAAGCTGAAAATTCAAGGCATTAGGATCGAGGGAAGATCTTTCCGCCGCCGGGCGGGACCTGAACTCCACCGAGCCCCCTGTTATAAACCTTTATCTTCAAGGAGCGAACATGCGCATCATCGAAAAGGTCTCCGAGATGCAGCGGCTGGCGGACACCTGGCGCGCCGAGGCGGAACGCATCGCTTTGGTCCCCACTATGGGGTTTCTCCACGAGGGTCACCTCCAACTTTTGCGGACCGCTCGAAAACTTGCCACGAAAACCGTGGTCAGTATCTTTGTGAACCCGACTCAATTTGCGCCCAACGAGGATTTCGACAGCTATCCGCGGGACCTTCAGCGGGACCTGGACCTTGCAACCGCGGAGGGGGTTGACCTGGCGTTTGCGCCCGGGCGGGACGAGATGTATCCGGAGGGATTCCAGACCTACGTGAACGTGACCGGGGTGACCCGCAACCTTTGCGGCCTGAGCAGGCCGATTTTCTTCCAGGGCGTGGCCACCGTGGTGAGCAAGCTTTTCCTGGCCGTAAAGCCCCATATTGCGGTATTCGGAGAAAAGGACTTTCAGCAGCTTGTAACGATCAGGCGCATGGTCAGGGACTTGAACATGGATATCACTGTTGTCGGCCAACCGACCGTGCGGGAAAAAGACGGCCTGGCCATGAGCAGCCGCAACGCCTACCTCAGCGCCGATGAGCGGCCGGTGGCCCTGCGGCTGAACCGGTCTTTGCGGGAAGCCCAAAAGCTGGTCGATTCGGGCGCAAGAGACTCGAAAGTGATTCTCGAGGCCGTTAACGATTGCATTACAACCGGAGGCGGCGCCCGGATCGATTATGCCCGGCTTTGCAACCCGGAGACTGTCGAGGACGTGGAGCGCATCGAAGGGCCGACCCTGCTCGCCCTGGCCGTGTGGGTGGGAAAGACGCGGCTGATAGACAACTCGATTCTGAAGGTCCCGGCGTGAGCCTGGACAATGCCGCCTGCATCAGCCCACCGCAAGTGATAGATGGTCTTGATCCTTTTTGATCCTGGCATGTACAGTGATATTTGAGCCTACTTTAGACGGGAGAAGGAAAATGGCATTCACAAGAATCGTTCTTGTCCTGGCATTTGTTCTGGCCCTGGCAGCCGCCACCTGGTCCGACTCCGCAATGATGAGCGTACAGGTCAAAGAAGGTCAGCTCCGGTCGACGCCGTCGTTTCTCGGATCTGTAGTGGGACCTGTTTCTTATGGCGAACGGGTCGAGACGGTGCGGAAACAGGGGGACTGGATTGACGTGAAGAGTTCGAAAAACCTCACAGGATGGATCCACCAGTCGGCCCTCACAAGCAGGCAGATGATGCTCAATGCCGGCGCTCAAGCTAAAAGCGCGGCAAGCGACAGGGAAGTCGCCCTGGCGGGCAAGGGTTTCAACGCTGACGTCGAGGCGCAGTATAGAAGAAATAACGGAACAATCGACTTCACGTTGGTGGACCGCATGGAGACCATGACGGTATCCAGGGACCAGATGATATGTTTCCTCGATGAGGGAAAACTTAAGCCCCCGGAAGGAGGCTCCAAATGAACCTGCGACAAAAACCTGCGAGAGCTTTACCGGTCGTCTTTCTTGCGCTTTTGCTCTTCTGGCCTTGTCAGAATGCGAATTCCGATTTCTCCGACATTGTGGGGGGCGTGGCCGGCGGAGTGCTGCCGGGTCCGGTCGGCACAGCGGCCAGGGCCGTGATTGCCGTGGGAAAATCGTTCCAGGACATCACGCCGGAGCAGGAATATTATATCGGCAGGGCCGTCGCTGCAAATATCTTTTCCAAGTATCCCCCAAGCCCGAACGACCGGTTCAACATGTACCTGAATACCCTCGGACAGACCCTTGCCCAGGCATCCGACAGGCCCGATACCTTCGGTGGATATCATTTTCTCATGCTGGACTCACCCGAGATCAACGCCTTTGCGGCCCCGGGAGGTCTGATACTGGTCACCCGGGGGATGGTCCGGCTCTGCAGGACGGAAGACGCCCTTGCGGCGGTTCTTTCCCATGAAATAGCGCACGTGCAGGGAATGCACGGACTGAAATCGATCAAGAACAGCAGGCTGACAACGGAATTCACCATAATCGGGACCGAGGCTGCAAAAACCTATGGGCCGGCTCAACTTTCCAAACTCACCGAGGCGTTCGAAGGATCGATTGCCGACGTCACCTCCACCCTTATGATCAGCGGTTATTCAAGGGACCTGGAGCAGGAGGCGGATAGAGGGGCTGTAACCATTCTCGGGCGCGTGGGATACGATCCGGTAGCCCTGGTTGTCATGCTGACCGAAATGAAAAAGCAGCTCAAGCCCGGTGGACTGGACTTCGCCAAAACGCACCCGGATCCGAAGGACCGCATTGATTACGTTAAGCCGCTTATCGGCAGCGTCTCGGCAAAACCGTCTCCGCCGGAACGGCAGAAGAGGTTCGAAGCCGCTCTCACAAACCTGTGATGCGAACAAAGGAGCAGGGAGCAGGAATTCCCGCTTCCGGCTGCCATAAAGGCGAACCGGATCGTAAAAGCTGATGAAACGAAAGCTGGTCGAAGGGATCCTGATAGGGGCGGCAGCGGCCCTGGCAGCCCTTATTGTTTGGAACACCGGCATCCTGGAACGGCTCGAGTACGCAACCTGGAGCTGGCGCGAGCAGTTTTTTGCCAGGCCGGGACCTGCTACGGGCGGGATAAAACTGATCCTTCTCGACCAGCAAAGCCTCGATTGGGGAAATAAGCGAAATGGACTCTCGTGGCCCTGGCCCCGCGAGGTCTATGCTCCCATTATCGATTTCTGTACCAGGCACGGCGCCAAAGCCGTGATCTTCGATGTCTTGTACTCCGAACCCTCCGTCTATGGAATGGCCGACGACCGCGCGCTTGGGGCCGCCATCAGCCGCGCCCCTTTCTTTGTCGGATCGCTGTGCCTGCACCGGGGTGCTGACTTTTCCACCTCCTGGCCAAAGCGAATCCCCGGCCGGCTCTCATTCGACATGGAGAACTTTCACCAGTCCATTGCCGGTCTATCCATGCATGAAATCACAAGGCCTTCGGCCACTTTTCCGGTCGAAGAAGTTGCTTCAGGCGCGACAGGCCTGGCAAACGTGATGGAAGACCCTGATGTGGACGGGGTATTCAGGCGGGCGAATCTATTCAGGATATTCGACGGCAGGTTCGTTCCGTCCATGGGCTTTGCGGCCTTCGCGCTGCAATGCGCAATCAGCGGCGACGGGTCTGGGGCGCAATCGCCCCCGCTGACTTTGTCGGCCAGGTTTGAAAAGTGCTGCCTCAAAATATGCGGGAGGACTGTCCCCATCGACCGCGAAGGCAAAATCATTCTGCGCTTTCGGGGCCCGGCGGGGGTCTTCCAGTCCTACAGCGCCGCCGCCGTCATCGACTCGGAGATACTTGCCGGGGCGGGCGGCGCCGATAGCATCGAAAACGCCGAATCTTTCAAAGACGCCTTTGTCTTTTTGGGCTTCAGCGCTCCGGGCCTCGTCGATCTCAGACCTACGCCGCTGAGCAACATCTGCCCGGGGGTTGAAATTCACGCCACCCTGCTTGACAACCTCCTCACGGGCGATTTCCTGCGCGACGTCTCGCCGGCCGCAGCGGCGCTGTCTACGCTAATGCTCGCCCTTCTGGCGGCCGTGTCCGTCGTGTCGCTGGCCACACGAGCCTGGCATAGCGTCCTGGCGTTCGCCTTATTTGCTCCCATGCCCGCGCTCATCGGCTTTGCGGCTTATCCACTCGGCTTCTGGTGGCCCGTTGTCCTCCCGACTAACGCCGTAATGGCGGCCCTGACGGGCGCCGTTGTCCTCAACTACGCTACCGAAGGCCGCAGGAAAGCGTTCATAAAAAAGGCTTTCAGACACTATCTCAGCCCGGCGGTAATCGAGCGCATTCTGGACGACCCCTCTCAACTCAAGCTGGGGGGAGAGCGAAAGGAACTTACGATCCTTTTCTCCGACATAGAGGGCTTTTCCACTTTTTCTGAAAAACTCGATCCGGAGAGCCTCACCAGCCTCCTCAATGCCTTTCTGTCCGATATGACCGACATAATCCTCGATGAGGGCGGCACCCTCGACAAGTATGAAGGAGACGCGATAATCGCTTTCTGGAACGCTCCCGCCGATCAACCGGATCACGCGGAACGCGCCTGCCGCGCCGCCCTGAAGTGCCGGGAAAAAATTCGCGAACGGCAGGAGGAATACGCGCGGAAGGCCGGCGCCCCCCTTCGCATGCGGATCGGCATCAATACCGGCGTCGTCGTGGTTGGCAACATGGGGTCGGCAAAGCGCTTCGACTACACTGTCCTTGGCGATGCCGCCAATCTGGCCTCACGCCTTGAAGGAGCAAACAAGTTTTTCGGCACCCGGATAATGATCTCGCAGGAAACATGGCAAAAAACATCCGGCAGGTTCACGGGCAGGAGGATAGGTCTTCTTCGAGTCGTGGGGCGCGCAAAGCCCGTAGAGGTATTTGAACTTACCGGGCTGGAAGCCGGCCCGGAAGAGTGCGGCCAAAAATTCGACCAGGCGATTGCCTGCTGCCTGGCGAAAAAGTGGCGGGAAGCCCTGGACTTTTTCGAAAGCCGCCCCGGCGACCCGGTCGCCGGACTCTATGCGGAACGCTGCCGTAAGCTGATAGAAAACCCCGGCAGTGACTGGGACGGCGTCTGGAACCTGGACCGGAAATAATAAGCGGTGAGCGGTCAGTTTAAAGATGCCCGGCCCACTATCGGCCGCGCGCGATAGCGCGCACTAAGCCGCGCAGCGGCGAAAGGGGTGTGGGGAGCACGGGCTCCCCACGTTTTTAAAAATAACTTTTGATGCGTTCTTGAACGCAAGGCTGTTTTTAAATCTCTTTTAGTTTTTCGACCCTGGTGTTTTTCCTTATTTCGGTCAGCCAGGCTTCCCAGACGGATATCTCTTTTTCCCGGACAATCCTGCCCGAGATCTCATCTTTTTCAGCCTGGGACGGCTCACCTGCCACATTTTTCCCCTGGAACCGGCAGACCATGAACAAGTTTTCGAGCTCCAGCGGTGATTCCGGAAAGGGCTTGGAGTCGCTGAGACTGAAGATGCCGGTCAGACCCGCGGGCCGAAGCAGCTTCAAGTCTTTGTCGGGGGCCTGCCTGGAAAAGAATTCGCTCTGCCTGAGATTGATATTTTGCGCCTTGGCCACATCCGCGAGACTATTTTTCTCCCTCGCCTGCGCAAGGATCTCGGATGCCCGCTTCAGCGCAAGTTCCTTTGCCCGGTCCGCGCGGAAATCCTTCGTGACTTTATCCTTCACGTTCTCGAACGGGATCGGCTGCGGCCTTTTTATCGATTTCACCTGGGCGACGGCAAAACCGTTGGGAACTTCCAGCATGTCGCTTATATCCCCCGAGGAGAGTTGAAACAGCTTCGCCTTGATCTGCTTGGGGAAAGGACTGGAGCCGGGTCGATCTTCCGACATATCGATCCAGACGGGATCGGAAACCGTCATTTTCATTTCGAGGGCGGCCTTATCCAGGTCCTTTCTGGCGTAGGCCCGGTCACGCAGGTTGTTCGCCTGTTTAAATGCTATATCCTGGGCCCCCTGCGCCTTTATCTCCCGCACGATCTCACCCCTTACCTCCTCGATCGGAGCGGTTTTGGCCTCGGCTATTTCCTCCGACTTGATTATATCGAATCCAAGCGGAGTTCTCACCGGGTCGCTTATCTCGCCCGGTTTCAGAGCGAAAGCAGCCGCCGAAAAGGCCGGGTCCATCTGCTTGACGGTAAAAAAGCCCAGTTCGCCGCCCTTTTTTGCCGTAGCTTCGTCCTGAGAGTACTTCCTTGCCAACTCAGCAAAATCTTTCCCTTTTCTGGCCTCATCCACGATTTTCTGCGCCTGGGTCCGTACTTTCTCCACTTCAGCCTCGGACGCGCCCGGCTTGATCCGTAAGAGCACATGCTGGGCCCGCGCCTGCTTCTCATGGGTAAACCGGGCCGCATTTTCGTCGTAATAGCGCTTTATTTCATCCTCGGTGGGGTGGATCTCCTTTTCCAGGCCTTCCTTGCTGAGCAGTACGTAAGCAATCTCGCGCTTTTCCGGTTCCATGTACCGGTCCTGGTGATTCTTGTACGAGGCCTGCAGGTCCGATTCCTCCACCGTTACCTTGTCTTCAAATGACTTTGGGTCGAAAACAACGTAGGCGACCTTTATTTGATCCCGATTGAAATGATACTCGGTCAGGATTTCATCTTCAGTGACAACCGCGCGGCCCCTTATGAAAGCCTCGACTTTCTGCGTGGTGATATCGTCGTACATCTGCTCCTCGAAGACCTCGGGCGTCATGCGGTTCTGCCGCAGCAACCCCTCGTAGCGCCCCACGTCGAACTTTCCTTCCACCTGGAAGGCCGGTATCTCGAGTATCCTCCGCCTGACCTCATCGGTCGTGGCCTCGAGGCCAAGCTCGCCGGCGCCTCGCAGCACCAGATAGTGCTCGATCAGCGACTCCAGCGCCTGCTCTTTGATGTTCAGGGAACGCATCAGATCGTCGGGCACCGCCCCTCCGAATTGTTTGCGGATTCTTTCGGTCATGTTGTTATAGACCGTTGTGTACTCGGAAGAGCTTATATAATGATCTCCCACCCTTGCGATGTCTGCTTCATGACGGGTCTGGTAGAGGTATCCGCCCCAACCGATGAAAACTATGATTACCAGCCAGAGAAGAACTTTTATACCCCACGATCTGGAGTGTTTTCTGACAAAATCGAGCATTGGCTCAGGTTTCCTTTCCTACCGTTGTTGTCGTCTCTGCGGCGACGGTCAAAGCGGTTGAGTGTAGCGGCGGGCCAGAAGAATGTAAAGAGTGGCGCCAAGACATGGCAGTGTTGCGACCAGGGCAAACCAGAGCACCTTCGATGTCAAGCTGGCGAAACGCCGCCGCGGCAAATCTGCAATGGCCCAGAACGTAGGGATCATCGGCACGATCAGTATAGCTATTAATACCAGCACTTTCAGCGGGTCATAACTCATCGGGCAACTCCATGTCATCCGGGCAGGCGGCAAACTTGTTCATTCAGCGGGAATTTATAAACTTTCGCGTCAGGCGCCGCAAGTGAGAAATCAAAGTTGGGGCCGCGGGGACCGGCATTCTACAGTGAATGGCATAAGTAAGTCGTCATGCCGGCGAAAGCCCATAGCCGTCAACTTAAGAGTTGGCAGGCTGAATCTTCGTCTGCCGCTCCCCTTTCTCGTATTCTTCGCGCTCTTCGTGACCAAAGGCTTGGCTTTTCTCTCAAGATCGACTGGAAACCCCGCAAACACACCACAGGATTGTGTGAGTTATCGATCGTCCTCTTAATATCGACTGGAAACCCCGCAAGCACACTGTAGGATTGCGGGAATTATCGATCGCCTCTGTGGTGAGACTTTTGTCTTTGTCTTTGGTTGCCGGCCCACTCCATTTGACTGTTTGGATGGGATATACTAGTGTAGTTTTCGCCTGGAAACCAACCCCACTTTGCCGGTGAACGGATTTGAAGGGCAAAATCTCTTGTGCCCGAAATGAGCGGTTCTAATGCGGCGAAACGTTGATTAATACCAACGAAAATACAGGTGACCCGTGCCCAAGCTATTCATTACGGAACTGAAACCGAACCAGGAAATCGCGTCCCTCTTTGTCGCCGCGGAAAAGCAGTTGAGAACCGCCCGCAACGGAACGGTTTATCTGGATCTGAAACTCCTGGACAAAACCGGAGAGATCAGCGGCAAAATGTGGGAAAAAGCCGCCGAGGCCTCTGAGGGTTTTCAGTCCGGGGATATCGTCTATCTGCGGGCCAGGACTGAACTCTACAAGGACAAGATGCAGCTGAGCATCTCGGAGATTGTGTCCGTTCCCGCCGGCGCTTTCGATCCGGCCGACTTTCTGCCGGTCTGCCCTCTCGACAGGGATGAGCTTTTCGAAAAGTTGGGCAAGCTTTTATCCGGATTGGTCAACCCTCCCCTTCGGCAACTGTGCGAAGCAATTCTGGCCGACCCCGACATCATGACCCGCTTTAAACTTGCTCCGGCTGCGAAATCAATGCACCATGCCTACATCGGCGGGCTTTTGGAACACACCGTTTCCGTTATTACGCTCATATACAGAATCTGCAACCATTACCCGGACCTGGATCGAGACCTGCTCATGACGGGCGCTTTTTTGCACGACATTGGAAAAATCGAAGAATTCGTATATCATACCTTCATTGACTATTCGGATTCAGGGCGCCTCGTAGGGCACATGGTCATTGGGACGCAGATGGTCGAGGATAAGATTCGCCGGCTGGAAGGCTTCCCCGTAGAGACGGCGATTCTCGTTAAGCACCTCATCCTGAGTCATCACGGCGAGGCCCAGTTCGGGGCCGTCAGCCTGCCCGCGAGCAGGGAAGCTTTTGCGCTGCACCTGGCTGACGACCTGGATGCAAAGATGAACGCCATCGGTCGGATCATTGCCAATCCGGCAAATGACGGATCGTCCTGGACCGGATTCGAAACTATTTTTGGCAGGCGCTTTTTCCGTGGATTTCCGAAACAAAGCGATGCGGCCGGCGGCGATGAGGTCCCGGAAAACGCGGGAACGGGAGCCTGAGCGTTCCCTGCGTGCGGGGCATGGGCGTCACTGTTCACTGCTCACTGTTCACTGCTCACTGCTCACTGCTCACTGCTCACTGCTCACTGTTCACTGCTCACTGTTCACTGCGTGCGGGGCCCCGGCAGTGAACCGGCGCGGATCGGGAAACAAGTATGGCGTTAGCCGATATCCCAGGCCAGCAAAGGGCCGTGCGGTTTTTAAAGCAGCTTCTGAAAAAACGGATCGTTCCGCACGCTTTTCTTTTTTCCGGAATGGCCGGCAGCGGTAAGTTCGCGGCGGCGAAGGAATTTGCAAAAGCTCTGAATTGCGAAGATCCGCGGGATTGTGATGCATGCGGAAGTTGCGGCGCCTGCCACAAGCTCGACGAGGGGTTGCACCCGGATCTGATCCATGTCGGAACCGAGGGCGTTTCTATCAAACTGGACCAGATTCGCGAACTGCGGAAGCGTTTCCGCTTTCGGCCGTTTGAAGGGAAATTTCGCGTTGTTATAATTCAGGACGCGCAGAAGCTCGCCGAAGCAGCGGCGAATTCTCTCCTGAAGATACTGGAGGAACCTCCGCCGGCAAACGTCTTCATTCTCTTGACGCCCGAGCCGCGGATGCTTTTGCCTACCATCGTGTCCAGGTGCTGTCAGGTGCGTTTTCAGCCCCTCGATGACGAGGTCGTAGCCCAATGCCTGGCGAGCGGCGGTGGGGTTTCCCCGGACGAGGCGGCCAGGATCGCGCGGCTGGCGGCCGGAAGCATGGATAAGGCCAGGTTGCTTACCGAAGAAGACCGGGTGGCCTCCTGGAAAGAAGTTGTCGGAAAGTTGGAGAACCTGGACACGCTTTCGATGCTGGATTTTTTTCCGGTTGTCTCGGATTGGGCCAAAAATCGCGAAACCGCCGAACGCGACTTCGAGTTCATAAGGCTCTGGGTCCGGGACCTTATCCTGTTTCGGCTCGCATCTGAGTATCCGCTTACGTTCGAATTGAACGGCAGGACGAAGGAAGCGGCCGAATCGGCTTCACCCGAGCGTCTTTTCGGGTTGTATCACGATGTCGAACAGGCGATATGGGGCCTGAAAGTCAACGCCAATCTGCAGATGACGCTCGAAGGAGTCTGCCTGGCCATAAAGGACTCGCTCTATGGAAAAGGTGATTGGAATTCGTTTCCGAAAAGGAGGCAAGACTTACCATTTTGATCCCGACGAACTCTCCCCCAGGAAAGACGACTATGTAATCGTACACACCGAACAGGGGATTGGACTTGGGCAGGTGGTGGAACCGCCTTACCCGAAAAACCCGCGAATACACCCACAGGAAATAAAGAAAATCGAAAGATTGGCGACCGAAGACGAAATCCGCCTGCATTTCAGCAACCTGGAAATAGAAGCGGACGCAAAGAGTTTTTGCCTTGAAAAAATCGCCGCCCACGAGCTTCCGATGAATCTGGTCGACGTGGAATACTTCTTCGACGGCAGCAAGATTATATTCTACTTTACCGCCGACGGCCGGGTCGATTTCAGAGAGCTTCTCAAAGACCTGGTCAGAAGGCTGCGAACCCGGGTCGAACTGCGGCAGATTGGGATTCGTAACCAGGCAAAGATGGTCGGCGGCCTTGGCAGTTGCGGCAGGCCGCTGTGCTGCGCCACATTTTTGAAGAATTTTCATGCCGTTTCCATAAAGATGGCCAAGGAACAGAACCTGAGCCTCAACCCGACCAAGATATCGGGGGCATGCGGAAGGCTCATGTGCTGCCTTCAGTTCGAACACGAAACTTACAGGGAACTCAAAAAAGATATGCCCAAACTGGGCAAGAAGTTAGAGCTGCCCGAAGGCAAGGGAAAAGTCGTGAGGCAGAACGTCATGGGCAGATCCTACACGGTTCAGCTCGAAGATGGAAAGGAAATGGAGATCGAACTGGACAAGGGCTGCTGCTGCCGGGATGAATGCGGCGGCGGCGGCGATGATCCGGGCTAGTGTCGCGTCCCGAATGTTGAACGGGGCTGCCTTTGTCACGAAGAGCTTGGAGCAGCATAGCCGCAACCAAAGACAAAGATAAAAGCCTCACCACAGAGGCGATCGATAATTCCCGCAATCCTACAGTGTGCTTGCGGGGTTTCCAGTCGATATTAAGAGGACGATCGATAACTCACACAATCCTGTGGTGTGTTTGCGGGGTTTCCAGTCGATCTTGAGAGAAAAGCCAAGCCTTTGGTCACGAAGAGCGCGAAGAATACGAAGAAAAGGAAGCAGTGGAGATCGCAGAAAGACGATGGTCTTAACAGGGTGATGAAAAAGGATTGGAATTCCCACATCTGGGCGAAAAACCCTATAGGCGTCACCCCGGCGAAAGCCGGGGTCCAGTGTTTTGTGCTTTAATATC
>Ga0326728_10023732_pt1 | contig 11197 bp, 6 predicted proteins | sample MB3enrmetagenome_FD_207602 | JGI IMG/M metagenome (GOLD analysis project Ga0326728, IMG submission 207602) | Lab enriched peat soil microbial communities from McLean, Ithaca, NY, United States - MB31MN | ecosystem: Environmental > Terrestrial > Soil > Wetlands > Peat | place: USA: New York... | reverse complement strand
TCAAGCCGAATCCACCTGCGGAAAGAACGGGCCGCGATGCTCACCCGCTCGAACCGCTCGTCAAGAAATAATCCACAGCGCTTCCACAGCCGAGACCTGACGTAACCAACGCGGAACCCCCGGCTAACAAAAGTTTTGTCACGGTCGCCGCCGCCGACTACCATCGTCGTAACCCTTCCACGGACCGGGCGGCGGGATGCCTCCGGTCTGAAGCGTCCGCGGGATGCTGACGCAAAGCGACTCGGCGGCGCTCCTCACCCCGAGATTTTCAGACGAACATCCGAGGTTGTCACATGGAACTGCTACCAGCGGCGGTCGAGATACTTTCGCCCGCGGAGATGCACGCGCTCCGCAAGCAACTTGGCGTCACGTACCGTGCGCTCTCCAAGCGGACCGGGATCAGTGCGCCCCAGTTGTGCCTTTACGAACGCGGGGCCAACGGCCTCACGGTGAGACAGGCTCGGGAGGTGAGGTACGCGCTCGTCGAGATCGCCTGCGAGCGGAGCCAGGTGTTGTCGAAGCTGCTCGGGCCGGAGATGGAGCGCGAAATGGCGGCGGCAAGCTGATCGGCTTCTGAACGAAGGAGAACATCGTGGACGTCACGGGTTTGCGCGTCTCGATCGACGCGAGTGCGGCACGACAGGGCGAGCAGATTTTCAACCAGTCGCTCGACTCGATGGCGGGCAAGGCCCGCACGGTCAGCGCCCAGTTGCGCGACGGCTTCAGACCTGGTGAAGAAGGGTTGCGCTCGCTCGGCGCGACGGGAAGAACCGTCTCGCAACAACTCGGCGACAGCTTCGAGAAAATGCGAACTGGTATGCGCGGCCTGGTCGACAGCGTCCTTAACTTCCGCACGCTGTTCGACACCGCCATCGCAGGCATCAGCTTCCGCGCGGTCATCGACCAGATCGCCAAGATACAGGACATCAAGTACGCGCTCCAGGCGGTCACGGGCAGCGCGGTCGCTGCGGGCGCCACGTGGAGGATGCTGCAGGGGGACGCCGAGAAGTACGGCTACCAGGCGGAGGACCTCGCGCAGAAGTTCGCACGGCTCTCCATGGCGACGAAGGGCACGGCGCTGGAGGGCCAGCGCACGGTGACGATCTTCCGCGCGTCGGAGATGGCGGCGCGGGCGCTGGGCACCGGCGCCGAGGGTGCGGAGCGAACCGTTCAGTCATTCACGAACATCTTGTCGTCGGCGAACGTGCAGGGCGACATGATGGTGCGCCAGCTCGCCCGCTTCGGCGGCATCCCGGGGGCGATGAGCATCGCGGCTCGCGCGTTCGGCGTGAGCGTCAACCAGATGCAGGAGAAGCTCAAGAGCGGCACGCTCTCCAGCGAGGAGTTTGTCGCGAAGTTCACGCAGCAGATGGTCAAGGAGCTTGGCCCGGCCGCAGAGAAAGCGGCACAAGGAATATCGGCCTGGCAGGAGCGCGTGAGCGGCGCCTTCAAGGAATTGGTGGGCGAGATAGGCGGAGGCGGGCTCGCCGACACGATCGTCGGGTTCCTGAAGACCCTGCGGGACGAGTTGGAGTCGCCGGGCTTCAAGGAGGCGGCGCGGCAACTCGGCGGCCTCCTCGCCAACGCGCTCAACGCGGTGGGCAAGGCGATAGAGTTCGCGGGCGAGCACGTCGGCCTGCTGAAGGCGGCGTTCGTCGGACTCATCGCGTACGAGGCGATCAGCTTCTTCGAGTCGCTCACGAAGAACGTGCTCGCCCTCGCCGAAGGGTTCAAGTTGGCGGCGACGGCGGCCCTCGGGTTGAAAGTTGCGGAGGGCGCGTCGCTCGCTGCTGCGGCCTTCGCTGGCGGCGGGATCATGGGCAAGGAGGGACCAGTTCCGTTCGCGCAGGGCGGCGTGATGACGTCGCAGGGTCCCGCGCCCGTCCCCGGCTCGCAAGCCAAGGTGCCGGAGGGCCGGATCGATACCGTAAGGTCCTCTATCATCGCCGAGGGTTACGTCTCGAAGCCGAATGTGGCCTTCGAGTCTGGCGGCATCCTGACGAGTGACGGGCCGAGCTTGCTGAAACGCTACGCCGAGGGCGGCGTGGCCGACTCGCCGCACGTCGCACTGTTCGGCGAGGGGTCGAAGCCTGAGGCCTTCGTTCCGCTGCAGGACGGCTCAAGCATTCCGGTCAGCATATCGGCGAGCTCCGCATTCGTGCCGCTGCCCGATGGCCGCAAAATACCAGCGGCGCTGAATATCAAGCGGTTCGCTGCTGGCGGCACCACCGACGACGACACCTCCCTGGTTTCGCAGGTGGCGAAGCAGCAGGACAGCATCGACGCGCTCGAACTGGCGGCCAACATCGTCCCGGCTACGCAGACGACGCCTGAGTACAAACCGACTCGCACATTCGGGCCGGCGCAGGGTGCGATGCCGATGAGTTCCGCTTCGGTGACCGGGCAGGCGATGGCGCAGGAGGCCGCGCCCCTGCCGACCTCGTCCGCGTACCGACACGAGACGCAGCAAACCATCGTCAACAACAACAACCAGATCAACCTTCCGACCACAACACCGACAACCGCGGCTCCGGCGCAAGCCCACCGCGCCGACGCTTCGGTTAGCGGGGGCAGCGGCCTGATGAAGGCGCTGGAAAGCGTCGCTCCGGCGCTCATGGCAGCCGTGGTATTCCTGCGTCGTTCAGCGCCGGCGACGATCGCGCCGACGTCAACCCTGACGACCATGCGTGCCGCGCTTCGCAGCGAGCCGCAGGACAACGCGCTCCATCAGGTCGGGCGCACCATGATCGAGACTCGCGCCGTTTCTGGCGTCGAGGAGTGCGCCAAGAAGGCGGCGAGCGGCCTGGACAGCATTGCGAATGCCGCGAAGCCCGCAGAGCGATCGCTGCTCTCGCTCTCCGATGTGGCCCGCGCGCTGCCGCGCGTACCACTTCCGGCAAGTGGTACACCACCGATCAGCTCGGGCATCGCGAAGCTCATGTCGGAGGGGCGTGGCGGGATTGCGTATCCCGCACGCACCGCACAACTCGCAGCAGCGACCCGACCGCTTGCGGGCGTCGGCGAGCAGATGGGGTTGTTCGCGGGACAGGAGGCGCTAGGTGATCTTGGTGCGATCAACATCAAGGCCGAGTCGAGCGTGACGAGACAGGTTCCCGCCGCGATAGGTTTGTTCGAGGCGATGTACAAGCGTGCTGGCGCGGTCGCCAGCGGCATCGGCGACGCCTTTGTCACTGCGGGTCGCACCGTGTCGAGCGGCCTGCGGGTCGGCCTTGAGGCTGTGACTGGCCTTCTGGAGTCGACGCCTAGAAAGTTCCAGGCGATGGAGGACGCGCTTGTCGGGTTCTTCGGCACGACGCTTCCATCGAAGATCGGCGCGGCGAAGACCGCAGTGACGGACTTCATCTCGCTCGGTGCCAGCGGGATGTGGAAGAAGTTCGACGCCGGACTCGGCAATCTCGCTGGACAGGGAGCGATGCAGCGGGTCGCCGGCATCGGGGAGACGGCTCTCGCCGACACCGGGGAGAGCGCACTCGCCAGCGCTGCGGTTGGTACGGTGGGCGCCGTTGGTACGGCAGAGTTGACGGGCGGACTGACCGGCGCGACGGGCGCTGCGGGCGGACTCGGCTCGGCGCTCGCCGCGTTCGCCAATCCGATCGGCATCGCGGTGGCTGCGGTCGCGCTGCTCGCAGGCGGACTGTACGCGGTTCGCAACAACCAGGTGACGATCAACGGCGAGGCCTTCAAGATGGGCGACATATACGCCGGCATCTGGATGAAGATCAAGCAGTGGGCCGAGGCGTTCTGGAACTGGCTCTCGGCGACCGCGTCGAAGGTGTTCAAGGCCATCGGCTCGCTCGGCGAGCAGGCCATCGACGGCGTGTTCGGCAAAGGCACGACCAGCAAGATCGAGGGATGGTTGGGCAGCGCGTGGGAGGGCTTCAAGGGCTTCTTCTACAACGTGGCGAAGGAGGGCAAGGCGGCGCGCGAGGAAGTCGAGGCGCTGGCGAAGGCCGCCGACATCCGCGAGAAAATCTACGGCTCCGAGAAGTTCCTTGCCCCCGGCCGCGCTGAACTGGCCGGATCGCTGCAACCGTCCGTTGTCGACCAGATCATGCGGCTTGAGGCGCAGTACCCGCCGGGCTTCGCCGGCAAGACGCCGAAGGAGGCGGCTACTGTCCAGGTTCCACTCGGCCCGGGCATGGGCGGCGGGGCACTGGCGTTGCCGTCGACGCCGGACGAGCTGAAGCTCGCCGCCTCGATCCGCGACCAGATCAACAACCTCATGATGGGCATCGGAACGGGCGCGCCGGAGAAGCCGTTCCGCCAACCGGAACCGCCATGGACGCAGACGATAAACGAGTTGCAGGCGAAAGCCGCGCTCGCCGCCCCGACTGCGACCGCCGCGCTTTTCGGACAGGACGAAGTGGAGCGTCTGAAGGAGGCCACCGATGCCGAGCGCATGATCGTCGAGTTGCACAAGCAATTAGCGCCGAAGGAGGTCACGGATCGCGTCCGCGCGTACTTTGCCGTCATCGCCGAGGGCACCAACACGCTGAAGCTGAACACCGAGATCGAGAAGGAGCGCGCGAAGATTCTCGCCACTCCGGCGATGGGACGCACGCCCACATACGAATATGTGGACCGCACGACGTTCGGCGGCGTCAACCCGGAGCGACAGCTCGGCCTAGCCGTCTTTGCCGCTGACGCCACGATGAATGCCGGCAAGATGTCGACCGAGCAATACGCCAGCGCGCTGAGGGCCGCCAACCAGGAGTTCCAGTTGTTCATGAGCGAGCACACGAGGGCGGTCGAACTTAAGCCTCTCGGCTTCCAGGATGTGACCGAGGCCATCCACCACGGCACGTTCGCCTACGAGGAGTATCTGCACTTGGAGCAGCAGCAGGTGGCGAACTGGGAGCGGCTCAAGGGCATGAGCGCGGAGACGATACAGCAGTGGAACAAGGAGGCCGAGGCCAACTATCTGCGAACCGCCGCGATGAAGGAGTACGCGGCGCTGGCGTCGGAGACGGAGAAGGCCCGCTTCGAGATCCCGAGGATGCAGCAGTTGCAGACGGCGCAGTTGCAGGGCGCACCCGCCGCACGCGCAGTGCAGGCGCAGCAGGCACAGGAGGCGCAGCTTTTCCAGACGACGGGCGCGCGGAGTTGGGACGAGTTCAAACAGCGGTACGGTGCCGCGCTGGCCACGCCGGAGATGCTGCCGACCAACGTTTCGTCGTACGCGCAGGGCCTCGGCCTGATCGGCGCCGGCCCCAAGCCGCAGCAGCCTAAGTTGCTCGGCGTGGACATCGGGACGGAGCAGAACCCGCTCGTCGTCATGGTGTCCAAAGCCAAAGCCGCGATCACGAAGGCGGCACCCGGCGCACCGGCCGCCGAGCCGTTCGACTTTAGCGACATCCTCGGCCCGGAGGTTTCCGGACTCCTCGGACTCACGCGGATGGCTCCGCAGGCACCGTCGCCGTTGCGACCGCAGGGAGTACAGGTCGCGCCGACAGCCGCGCCGCCGAACGTCGCGCAGAACATGTCGAACATCGACGCCGCAGCAGCCAAGGACCTCGCCGCCCGCATGGACCTTGCGCGGCAGCAGAGCATCGACAAGACCATCCAGGAGATCGCGGCGCTCGACCCGGGACAGGCGCTCAAGGAGTACGAGGAGAAGCTCAAGGACATCAACGCTGCCGTGGCGCAGCAGCCGCAGCTTTGGGCCGCGAGCCAGCAGGCGATCGAGAACGCTGGACGGGCCTACCGCGAGCAGATCGACAAGATGATGGAGGACACGCACAACTTCGTCGACGGCGCGGCGGCGGCCTTCGACCAGTACGCGATCAAGGCGACCGACGCGGCCGGGCACGCCAGGGAGGTCGTCACGTCCTTCATGGACGGCCTGACGAAGAACCTCACCGAGGCGATGACCACCGGCAAGAGCCACTTCCAGAAGATGTTCCAGGAACTCCGCGACCAGGTCGTCGGGGGCCTCGTCCAGCAGGTCATCACCGGGCCGATGGCGCAGGGCGTCGGCGCCGTCCTTGAAGGACGCTTCGGCACCGTGATCCCGGGACTCGGCGGCAAGAAGGAAACGCCGCAGGACGCGATGGCGAAGCGGTTGCAGGAAATGGGCACGGAGAACAAACCGCTGTGGGTCAAGATCCAGCAGTCCGCTGGCGGCAGCACTGCCGGAAGGTCCGCTGGCGCTGTCGGCAGCGGCGGGGCAGGAGGAGTCGGAGCAGGCGCAGGCGACACGTTCACATCCGACACGGTTTCGGGTTCGATGAAGGGCGGCGGCGGCCTCGGCCAGACGATCGGCACTGTCGGCGCGGCCGGCGAGGAGATCGCGGGCGCGGCGTCGAAGGGCGGCGCTCGCGGCGCGGCGAACGCCATCTTCGGTCGCGGGCAGACGCCGCCGCTGGCGAGGCTCATCATGTGGGCGCTGGGACCTCACGGAGGCGTCGGCAGGGTCGGGGGCGTGCGGGATCCCGGGCTCGACACCCCGCACTACATGCCGGGCCACGTTTCAGCAACGACCCTCATCCCGCCGAAGGTGACGATCCCGATGGGGCCGATGCCCAATCTCCCGCCGATTACGCCGGCGATGCCGACGCTCGCGCAAGCTGCGGGCGCAGGCGCAGGGTTCAATCCGGTCACAGATGAAATCTCCGACATGCTGGCGGGCGGCGGACCGGTTCGCGCCGGACGGACATACCTGGTCGGCGAGAAGGGCCGCGAGCTTTTCGTGCCCAATGAGGACGGCCAAATAATCCCCAACAAGATGCTCGGCTTCGCAAGGGGCGGCACGATGGGGCCGGAGGGCGGAATGCTCGGCGGCGCTGGCAGCGTGAGGACCGGCGCTCTGATTGACGTTGTCGGGGAGGGACTCGCAGGAGGAAGCAGTCGCGGCCAAAACTGGACCCTTGCACCGACCGTGCGCGCGTTTGCCCAAGGCGGCACCATCGGGCCTGGCGGCGTGGGCAGCGGCGGGACGACGATCAGCGCGAGCGGCGGCGGGGCGCTCGGCGGCGGCACGAGCATCAGCCCGAGCGGCATCGACACGACCGTCGCGGGTTCCGGCATGGGGCCGGGCGGCGGCACCGTCACCTACCTCAACGACGAGATCACGAAGAAGGTCAGGTACGCGATCTTCAACTGGCAGCAGACGTCGGCCGGCGGATGGAGCACGCCCGCGGGGATGTTCAAGGAGACTGGGCCTCCGGCGCACCGCAACTGGTGGCTGACCGACTTCCTGCCGACAGTGATGATGTTCTTCAGCAACTTCATGAGCGCCTACTCCGGGATCAAGGGCGGCGGCTCCGACCAGGACACGGGGCAGATGTTCTCGAACGCCTTCAAGGGCGTGTTCGGGATCCAGACGCAGCCGGCTGGTGGGAGCGGACCGGGACCGCAACAATCCGGGGGAGGCGGACCCGAGGCCCCGACTGCGCCGATGCCGCCTCCGCCGCCACTGACGCCTGACACGCCGCCTCCGACTAGCTCGACGCCCGACTGGTTCCCGCCGATGGCTCCGCCGCCGACAAGTCAGGTCGCGCCAGAGATGCCGGACTGGACGGTGCCAGACTGGATGACGCCGCAGTCGCCAGTCACGCCGTCGCCGACGATGCCGCCGCCTCCGACCACGCCGGGGCAGGCACCGCACGTGGCCCTCCCAGCGGACAGGGTGCTTGAGGTTGGGCGCTTCTTCGACAGCCCGTTCTTCAAGCGGTTGTTCGGCGACCTGTCGCAGGCGGGCGAACCGGGGCACTCCCTGATGGCGACGGGCGGCGTCATGACGCCGTTCGGCCCGATGCCGCTGCGCCCGTTCGACGACGGCGGCATTGCGACCATGCCGCAGGTCGCGCTGTTCGGCGAGGGTTCCATGCACGAGGCGTTCGTGCCGCTGCCGGACGGCCGCACGATCCCGGTCACGATGCAGCAGCGGCAGGGTTCGGGCGGCGTCCAATCGCGGACCGGCGACACCTACCGCACCGAGGTTCACGTGCATGGCGTGCAGAACGTCGACCAGTTCAGGCGCTCCAGGTCGCAACTCGTGGCCGAGATGTCCAACGCGCAGGCCATGCAGCGAAAGGTGAACAGGTGAGCACCTAGGTTTCAAAGGCCGCCGCGCCGGGCACGTAAAGCGGCGTTCGTCGCGGTTGGACAGATCGGCTAGTCGGTTCTCGGCAGGGAGAGACGAACGAAATAAGGAGCAAACGATGGCAGGGCCACCCAAACACGGGGACATAAGCGTCAGCACCCTTCCGAAACAGCACGCGAAAAAACATCTCGCCGCGATGACGACGAGCATGGCCGAGGTCAAGGACTACGGGGGACACGGCGGCGGACCTGAGACGGGCATACGCCTGCCGGGGGACGCAGGTCAGTCGTCGCAGGGCGACTTTCAGCAAAGCGGCGCTGCGGGCGCGCAGTACACGACCACAAATGTTGGGTCTGACGTTGGCGATGCCGACAGCGGACCCAGCGGCTACTAAATTCAGGGGGAGGTTCTACATGTCGATCAAACGAGAGCAGGAGACAATTCAGAGCGCGATCACTCGCAAGAACGGCGACGGCGGGCCAACGATCGAGCGTGGAAGCTATGGCGACCGCGGGGTGCTTGAGGGGAACAGGCCGGATGGGGTCGGCGAAGCAAGCAACGAAGTCGACTCGACGACGCAGTCGTTCGTGAAGGTCGTCGTCGAGAGCGGCTCGCCGCTGACGGCACACGCATCTGAAATCGCGGGGATGCTGGGTCCCACGGCTACTTATTCGGGACACACGGGCACGCATCCCTCGACCGGGTCGCCGATGCCGAAGGGAAACCCCGACGAAAACTACTACAAGACGACGGGCGCAAAACAGCAGCGCGGTTGAACCCGCGAGGAGGACTCAAATGTCGAAACAGTCGAGCACCACGAAGTCTGGCGTCGTGCAGCAGCGCACGACGGTCACGCCCAACCCCAAGTCGGCTTCGGGTTCCGGCATCAAGGAGCAGATGACCGACTCCGGCGCGACGGACCCGCGACCGATGAGCGCCGCGCAGCACAATCACTTCCAGGAGATCGCCGGACACCTGCTGGAGAACAGCGCCCGCGCCGGACATGGCGGTCACGCACTCGGGAAGGCGGGTCCGGGCAACACCGGACACACGATGCCGCCGAGCGACAGTCATCTCCAGAAAGGTGCCTACCTGCCACAGGGCGTCTTCGCGCAGGACGATACGCCGCAGAACCGCCAGAACCAGAGTTCGAGGGATGGCGGCGCCGGCTTCGACGACCCGAGCGCGAAGAACTATGGGACCGTGGACACGGGGGACTGACATCGGCGACGTCGAACGCCGAAACGACCGGGGCCGGGCTGCGTTTCCATTCTCCTTTGCGCGCCCGGTCTCCCGTCGAAAAGTCCGCCTGCGGACTCGGGAGCGTAAACTTGCAGGCGTCGGCGCGGGACGTTTCGCGCCAAGAAGGAGGGGCAGGGTTGCCAGAGCGAGGAGAAGGCCGACAGCGCGCGCCATCGGCCTCCAGAAGGTAAGCAAATGCTGATGAACCAATCATAGACCACGAGGTCAAGGGAGACGCGCCGCCGTCCGACGCCAATGCGTCATCGCTGGCGCGGCCTGTATACCGGAGCGCCAGGCTGCGTCCGCTGCGCCGATTGTCGGTTTCTTGGTTCGAGTCCTGGTCGCCCTATAGCATCACTTTCCGATTCACGGCCCCTCGTCGCCGACAGGATGACTCCCAGAACCGATCACGCTTTCAAGAGGCAGCGCACGGATTTCACTCTCGGTTTTACTGACGATGAACGCTCGCACAAACGCTGCTCGCGGAAGAGGGCCGACGTAGATCGCCTCGATGTAGGGCATGAAGTTGTGCCGATACGCCTTGTCGGTGTTCCACCTAGTGACGACGTCGACCGCTGAGATCAAACTCGGCGCGACGATTTCGCGATCAATCTCGATCCAGACGGCTGCCCCCCATTTTTCTTGGTAGGGGACAAAGGTGTACCACGAACTCATCGGGCACCGCGTCGCGTAGCTCTCGGGATCGAATTGATCGAAGTCGAACAGGCTCACCCCGCCGAGCGTGTGTGCATACGAGCGATACGGTTCACCGTCCATCGTTCTCCATCCGTCGGGATTCGGAGCCTCCGGTATCGGCAAGATCGAGCCCGTCTCTAAAATGCGTTTGAAACGGTCCGGGTGGGTCGTGTGCCACAAACGACCGTGCAGTTCGCGCAGGACGAGCCGTCGCATCAGGTGGATTTCCATCGCGCCCCCTTCTCATCTCCTCCGCGCTCTCGGGCGGCGCGGGGCAACCGCCAAGGGGGCGACGTACGACGAGTAGAGCGAGAAGAGATACTCCACGCGCTCCGACTCGGTCGAGAACCTGGTTGGCCGATAGCAGCGTTCCACGGCTCGGTCTAGTTGGGCGTGGGCGTCCGTCAGGTCTGACGGCATCGCCAGCGGGTCGTACAAGTCCGCGAATGTGGAGTCGGGGTATCGCAACCGGGCGTCGAGCACGGCTTGAGCGGCGTCGAGGACTCGCTGCCGCGCTCCTTCCGAAACCTCGCGGGGCCACGGGAAGTTGTTGTACACGATGTTGTTCGAGTAGCGGTAGCGCCCCTCCAGCCTGCCTGCCACGGTTCGGACCCAGGCCATGTGGAGCGACGAGCTAAGGACTCCGAACGTGAACAGGTCGCCGCCCGGTATCGTCAGCACCAGGTTCGACGCGATCACCTCCGGCTCCATGAACCCGATGGGAATGTACGGGCGTAGTTCGGACGAGGCAGACGGGATCAGGATGTATCGAGTCGCGGGCTGTCGGTCCTCGCCGAACAGCGTCGGCGTCGCCGCGAGCGCCTGCGTCTGCTCCCGGTCGCTTCCCTGCCGATGTTCGACCACCTGCTCGACGCGCCGGAGCACCAGCGGGAGGCGTCTCAGCTCGGCGGGAGAGGCTCCCTTGAGCCAGAGGCAATATCGCAAGATGCCGTTGATGAACTCCTTCGAGCCGACGATGCGCCGCATGAACCGCGCCGCGCCCGGCTCCTCGCGCAGGAAAGCGTCGCGCTCGTTTGGAGTGAACAGCAGCGCACCTCCGTCGTTCGGCATACTGCCAAAGCAGATGTCCGGCACTCCCGGGCTCAGCGGCGTGGTTCGCGATGTCACGAGGATGTTCTCGTCCGCATCGATGAGGTAGGGGCTTATGCGGGCGACGGTGCGCTCGACCGGGGC
>Ga0326728_10023731_pt1 | contig 11197 bp, 6 predicted proteins | sample MB3enrmetagenome_FD_207602 | JGI IMG/M metagenome (GOLD analysis project Ga0326728, IMG submission 207602) | Lab enriched peat soil microbial communities from McLean, Ithaca, NY, United States - MB31MN | ecosystem: Environmental > Terrestrial > Soil > Wetlands > Peat | place: USA: New York... | reverse complement strand
ACGGCGCAATTGGATGAGCCATCGCGCGGTGCGCTGATTACCGTGAGCGAAGACAGGATTCATACTGCCGTAGCAGCATACCCGATCGCGGCTCTATGTCGAATTAATTATGCGCGGCTATATAGCAATAAGATATTCCAACTGTGGCCGCTCAAAATCTGTGACTTGCGTCAAGGCGCGCGTAAGCAGAGCGGCGCTATCGCTATAGAGCTTGGCCCGATAGGCAGCCTTCGCCTGCGTCATCAGTTGATCGGCCGTAGGTGCGGAATTCTGGGCTGAGATGGCCAGGGCACAGAAAACAAGCGCGAAAACAGTAATTGATTCGACATTTCCCATATGACTTATGCCCCGCGACCATCGCGAGGATTCAGCCTGATTGACCAGCATCGTATCCTCTCTGACATTGCCATCAAGCCTTTTTTGCGACTTCAAAGAACAACGAGGGGTCAGGTCGATTTATTATTCAAAGGGGTCAGCCATTGACAATGGACATAGGGATGGGCGTCCGATACTGTTGGCGGCGTGCCACGAGGGATACGAGTGGAATTTGCTGGGGCCGTTTATCCTGCCGACGGCAGCGGGGTGACGCAAGTACTCAAGCGTTTGGAAGCGCGCGCGGCAAGGAACCGGAGCCTTGCGAAAAAGCTGGAACAACTAACATTCAAGAGTCAATGGCTGACCCATTTCTTGCAACCACTTCATCTCGCGCGTGCATGTTATACACATATACTACGGCCGCAAAAAAAACGACTGGAAATTTCAATTTGGAAGAATTTTGTCCGCCGCCCGAAGAAATATTTTATGACTCGAAGTGGCAAAATAGCACAGATGCCACAACCCATCCGCCGCCATTGAAAATGGCGCAATCCTTTGGAGAGGGCATCGCATCGAGGCGCAGGCCGCCAAAGCCGCACGATCTCTCCCAAAATGTTCTTGCTTCACCCCATCCCTTTGGAGTCACTTACTTCCCATGAATATGCCTTTGTCTGCCGCTCTGTGCGGACTCCTTGCGTCTGCCTTGATTTCCACGGCGCTGGCAGCGCCGATTGTCGCCAAACCCGACGTCAACGCCCCTGTGACCGTCACGGACGACGGCGCGACCTGGACGATGGACAACGGCATCGTCAAGGCCACCATCAACAAGGGCAACAGCCACATGACGTCGCTCATCTATCACGGCATCAACATCATGGGCCCTGGCGGCATCTGGGAACAGACACCTTCCGGTCAGGTGACCCAGTCTCTGACCATCGACCCTACGAGAAACGGCGGCGAGCGTGCCGAGATTGCCCTGAAGGGTGTGAACGGCTGGATGGACATTGAAGTGCGCTACGTCTTGGAACGTGGTGTCAACGGCTTTTACACCTATGCCATTTACTCCCACGGGGCCGACTACCCCAGGGCAGGTGAGGGCGAAAGCCGCTTCATCAACCAGCTCAGTTCCAGATTCGACTGGCTCTCGGTCGACGCTGATCGCAACATGCCCATGTGCAACAACGCGGATCTGCGCTCGGGTGTCGTCATCCACGCCAAGGAGCAGCGGATCCTCAACACCGGCATCTATAAGAATTCCGTCGAGCACAAGTACAGCTATTGCGCCGAGATGTACAAGCTGCCTGCGTATGGCTGGTCCAGCATCAACGACCACATCGGCATCTGGTTCATCAACCCGTCCAACGAATACCTGGGCGGCGGTCCCACCAGGCTCGATTTGGTGTGCCATATGGGGGCGACGATGCTCGACTACTGGACTTCGGGCCACTACGCCGGCGGCGCGGAGTGCAACATCCCCGCCGGGGAAGTCTGGAACAAGGTCGTCGGACCAATTTTTGTCTATTGCAACGCTCTGCAAAACTTCCAGACACCCTCGCAGACCGACCTCGACACGTTGGCGGCGACCGCAGGCAACCCCACCGTGCCGCCGGCTTGGACAGCGAACGCCAATGCCTTGTTCCACGACGCGCTTGACGAGGCCAAAGTCATCAAGGCTCAATGGCCGTTTGACTGGGTACAGGGAGTGGATTACCCGCACAAGTCGGAGCGGGCAACCGTCACCGGCCAGATTGTGTTGAACGATCCACAAGCGGCCACGATGAAGCTGCCGCACTTGGCCGTCGGCCTGGCCCACCCGGATTACACCGGCCTCGGCGGGGCGTTTGCCCTGCGCGCCGGCAATGGCACTACGGTCACCTGGGCTCATGACGCGAATTACTACCAGTTCTGGACGGTTGGCAGCGACGACGGCAAATTCACCATCGCCAATGTCCGCCCCGGCCTCTACACGCTGCACGCGTTTGCCGACGGCGTACTCGGCGAATTCGCGCGGACCAACATCACTGTTGAAGCTGGCAAGAACGTGGATCTCGGCAAAATCGAGTGGAAGCCTGTACGCTATGGCAAACAAATCTGGGAAATCGGCTACCCCGACCGCACCGGCCGCAAGTTCTTCAAAGGCGACGGCGCGAACTACTGGCTGTGGGGCTGGTGTGTGCGCTATCCGTTGCTTTTCCCCAACGATATCACGTACACGATTGGCAAGAGCGATTATCACAAGGACTGGTTCTTTGAACAGGTGCCGCACGGAGAATCCACGGCTTGGCTGAACCCGGGTGCGAAAGATCCCGCGAACCAGCGCTTTGGCTGGGTCAAGGGGGAGTCTCAAGAAACATATCCGCAAACGGACCAAACGGGCCCATGGCGCATTTATGGGCGCGGCCGGGCGACGACTTGGACTATTAAGTTCAACATCGACAAAGCGGCGCACGGCCAGGCGGCCCTGCGCGTGGCGCTGGCCGGCTCCGATGGAGGCGGCGGCTTGGCGGTCGGGGTCAACGGCAAGAGCGTCGGAACGATCCGGACGATTTCCACCAACGCCCTCCGCTACAACACCAACAGGGGCGTTTGGCGGGAGTACACCCTGATGTTCGACGCCGCGCTGCTGAAGCCCGGCGAAAACGAGATGCAGCTCACGGTGCCCGCCGGGGAACTCACCACCGGCGTCGTTTACGATTACCTGCGCTTGGAGCTCAACGAGGATTACAGACCCGGGGGCACACTTTGAGATTTAACCGGTAAGACACTGAGTCTTTTTCAAACCGCTCGTTTTGACTCCTGTTCGCGCCGCTGCTGACAAACCCACCGTCTTGCGCTGGCTGGGGTCACGCCGCTTGGCAAAACGTCTTTGCAATAGATTCGTCACAATCATTGCAGAATCCCCTCGTACTCGCCATCGCCGACCTCCAACTGTTCAGGATCCATGATTAGCTGGCCTTCAAAATCTGTGATCGTTTCGGCGCAAATCAGGCTGGAAAGTTGTTCTCCCTTTTTACCCTCGCCAATGAACGCGGCCACCACAAGTCGCTGGTGGTTTTGGCGGCCGAGGGCAACGAAGACCGTCGAGTTGAATTTTTCCGCAATGAAATTGTTCCCTCCGTTCGTCCAGTGGGAGGTCAAAGTCCGCCCGTATTAGGCCGCCGTGGCGTTGATCTGGCCGGAGATTCGCCGCTACGGGCGACTGGACGCGTGCTAACTAGCTTTGGTTCGCTAGGCGGCCACTTCGGGCTTGACACCGCGGGTAGAAAGTTCAATTTCGGCGGCATGAATTGCATTCCAAACAGTCTCTCCAATATCCGTGATTCGTCCAATATCAAATCCCGTCTGGCCGTGCCGTCACTGCTATTTCTGGCGGCGGTCTTGGGGATCGGGGCGACCCCGCTTTCAGCGGCCGTTTCGTCGGTCAAGGTCTGGGAACAAGACGTGGTCATTCCCACTTACCTTGCCGGGCCGCCCGAGCCTAATCCGATGTTCTATTTCGGGCGGCAGTCCCAAGGATCCCAGGCCCCGGTTTATCCTTACCCGATGTACGACGTGCTTACGGGCAAGAAGGCGGACAAAACTTACAAGATGGTTTGGATCGAGAACGAGTACATCCGCATCGGCATTCTGCCGGAGATCGGCGGTCGCATTTTCGAGGCGGTGGACAAGACCGACAACTACAATTTCGTTTACCGCCAGCACGTCATCAAACCGGTGCTGATCAGCATCATCGGCGCTTGGATCTCCGGAGGCGTCGAGTGGAACATTCCACACCACCACCGGGCCAGCACGTTTCTCCCCGTGCAGTACAAAGCCGAGGAGAATGCCGACGGCAGCAAGACTGTCTGGGTGGGCGAACTGGAACTGCGGCAGCGCATGCGCTGGGCGGTCGGCTACACAGTCAGGCCGGGCAAATCCGTCCTGGAGGCCTCGCTGCGAATTCTGAATCGCACGCCCGAGGTGAACACGATGCTCTGTTTCGCCAACGTGGCCGTCCACGTGAACAACGATTACCAAATCATCTTTCCCCCCAGCACCCAGTACGGCACCGGCCACTCCAAACGCGAGTTTCAGAAATGGCCGTTCAACGATGACGGCGTGGATCTCAGTTGGTGGACGAACCATCCGACGGCCGGCTCCGTTTTCGCTTGGAATTACCAGGACGACTTCTTCGCCGGCTACGACCACGGCAAGCAGGCCGGAATCATGAGCGTTGCCGACCACAACATCGTACCGGGCAAGAAATTCTGGACTTGGGGCAGCACCGGTAGCTCCTGGGACACCACGCTGACCGATACGGACGGCCCTTACATCGAACTGATGGTCGGTGCCTACTCGGACAACCAGCCTGATTATAGCTGGCTACAGCCTTACGAAGGACGGTCGTTCTTGATGAACTGGTATCCCTTCCGCGGCATCGACGGAGTCAAGAACGCCAACTTGGACGCCGCCGTGAATCTCGAGGTCACGAATGGCACCGCAAGAGTTGGCTTCTACACCACCTCGGCCCACCCGGCGGCGAAAGTCCTGCTCTCGGCAGGACAGAAAGTCCTGCTCCAGGAAACAGTCGCCATCAATCCGGGCAAGCCCTACATGAAGCATGTGCCCGTCCCGGCAGGCCTCGACGAGCACGATCTGGTCGCCTCGATCTCGGACGCCGGCAAGGAGCTCGTGTCCTACACGCCCATACGCCTGAAGCCTGAGCCGATGCCGAAAGGGGTGACCGCCCCCGCAGCGCCGGCGGATGTCAAGACCACCGAAGAACTTTATCTGATCGGCCTTCGCGCGCAGCAGTTTCACGATCCGACCGTGTCTCCCGATCCTTACTGGGAAGAAGCCCTTCGCCGCGATCCGGGCGACACCCGGGTGAACACCGCCCTCGGCATCACCGCCTACACCAAGGCTCGGTACGCTGAAGCCGAGCAATTCCTCCGCAAAGCCCTGGAACGGCTCACCGACCAGTACACTTCGCCCAAAGATGTCGAGGCCGAATACTACCTCGGTGCCGTGTTGAAGGCGCAGGGCAAGACCGACGAAGCCTCCACACAGTTCTTCAAGGCCGCTTGGGGCGAGGCGTGGAAGTCCGCCGCTTATTTCTCGCTTGCCGAGATCGCTTCCGGGCGCGGCGACCTGAAGGCCGCTCTGGAATTGACCGAACGCTCCATCGACTCGAATGCGCTGAACATCCGGGCGCAGAATTTGAAGGCTGCGCTGCTCCGCCATTTGGGACGGCCCAAAGAGGCGCTGGAAGTCCTAGCCTCAGCGTCGCACAATGCGGATCCGCTTGACGTACGCGCCATGGCGGAACGCTGGCTGGCTTCCAAAGATTCGGCGGCGGCGAAAATCATGGCCTCCACAATGAATGCACATCCTGCAACCGCGCAGGAGACAGCCTCCGAGTACCTCGACGCCGGCTTCTGGCAGGACGGCATGGATGTGCTGGTGCAAATGACCGCCTTCGCTCCCGACAAATCGAAGATCCACCCAATGGTTTATTACTACCTCGGCTACTTCGCCACGAAACTGGGACAACCGCAAAAGGCGTCCGAGTATTGCCGCCTGGCTATGACGATGCCTCCCGACTACGTTTTCCCCTTCCAAAACGAAGCCATCGACGCGCTCAGGCAGGCGATGAAAACCAATCCTCGCGATGCCCGCGCGCCTTACTACCTCGGCAATCTCCTTTACGATTTGCAGCCGGAGGAAGCCACCGCGCTTTGGGAGGCTTCGGCCGCTCTGGATCCCTCGTTCTCAATCGTTCACCGCAATCTGGCGACGGCTTATGCGCACCAGAAATCAGGGAGCGACCTCAACAAGGCCATCGCCGAGTTGGAGAAGGCCGTTTCGCTCGACCGCAAGTACCCCATGCATTTCAAGGAACTGGATGAACTCTATGAGCAGGCCGGCACTCCCATCGAGAAGCGGCTCCCGCTGTTCGAGAAAAACCAGGACATCGTCGCGCAGCGTGATGATGCTCAAAATCGCGCCATCGCGCTTAAGGTGGCCGGGGGCAAGTACGACGACGCCATCAAGATGATGACGGGGCGGAAGTTCGCGGTTGCAGAAGGCGCCAACCTCAACGTCGGTGAGCACTGGGCCGACGCGCACATCTTACGCGGTCAGCAGAACCTCGCGGCCAATCGCTACCAGGAGGCATTGGCCGATTTCCAAACGGCTGACACGATGCCCACGAACCTTCCGAGTCGTAATGGCACCGGCGGCGGCGGTGGTGGTGGGCGCAGCGTGGAGATTGCCTACTGGAGCGGAGTTACCTATGAAGCAATGGGCGACCGCAACCGAGCGACACAAATCTGGACACAGGCGACGGCAGCGCCCCAGGCTGGCGGTCGCCGGGGTGGTCGCGGCAACGGCGCTCGCGGTGGTGGTGGTGGCCGAGGCGGTTCTGACAGCGCTGCGAGCGTCGGCGCTCAGTCTTACTACAAGGCGCTGTGCCAGCAGAAGCTCGGCGAGGTTGAGCGGGCCAAGGCCATGTTCCAAAGCTTGGTGGACTCTGGACAGAGCGCGCTGGAGCAGCCGTCAGCCGATCCGGCGGGTGGGCGAGGCGGCGGTCGAGGTGGAGCAAGCCGTCCGCAGACGCCGCGAGAGCAGACAGCCTCGGCGCACTACATGATTGGCCTCGGCTACCTGGGGTTGAACGACCTAGTGAAAGCGAAGGCTGAGTTGAGCCAAGCGGTCGATCTCAGCCCTGACCTTCTCGGCGCCAGGGTCGCCTTGGCCGCTCTCAAGTGAGCACGGCGCACGGGATTCGCTAAAATGCAAACATGAAGGGAACCAAATCCTATGTCGCTTCAACCCATGAAACTCTGGCGCACTTGTCCATCCATTCTTGTACTGCTCGCGGTGCTCTTGCCCCCGCCGGTGCGCGCCGCTGACGAGCCGCGCAAGCTCGTCTTTGACGGCGTTCTTTGTGAGCGCAAACTGGCGCTCAAGGACCTCGCCCCATCGTTTCCGTCCGATTGGTCCGGCTACACGCACTTGGTGATGGAGATGCGGACCTCCTCGCCGCAACGATTCGGCCTTTGGGCTTACACCTCCAACGGCCCGCGACGGATTGAAATCCAACCGTTCGGGCAAAACGTGTGGCTGCGCGCCTCGGTGCCGCTTCAGTATTTCATCGGCATGGACCAGTCGGGAACAGATCTGGCCTCGACGATCAACCGCCGCACGACTTCGTTCTGGATGTCGATCTGGGGCCCGTTCGGCGATCTCAAATCTGTCGAAGCGATCGGTTTTGCCATGCAGTATCCGATCAACAAACCGACGATTGAACTGCGCAATGTTCATCTGGCCAAACAGGATGAAGGATCGCAATTCTTGGAAGGAACACCCGTCACCGACGAGTTCGGTCAATGGGCGCACGTGGATTATCCGCGAAAGATCAAGAGCGCCGAGCAGCTCACCAAGGAATTGACCGATGAAGCCGCCGCACTGGGCAGCGGCGCGGATTTCGGCTATTGCGAATACGGCGGCTACAAGAGCACACAGGCCAAGGCCACCGGGTTTTTTCACGTCGAGCAGATTGACGGCAAATGGTGGTTCGTCGATCCGCATGGACACTGGTTCCTGTCCATGGGCGTGAACGGAGCAGGCGGCGGCGGTGGGAGAGGCGGACGCGGGGGACCGGGTGCCAACCCCGCAGCGCCCAGCCAGGCCCAGCGCTTGGCGGCTTGGGGCATGACCACCGGCGGGCCGGGCCGGCCCAATACCGCCTATTTCCGCTGGAGCGGAAATCGGGGGACCACTTTCCTCGGCCTGCCCGATGTGTATGACACCAACTTCGTTTCCAGCGTCGATCAACTGGCCAGCCAGCAGTTGCCAGCGCAAAAGGACAATCCCCTGATCCTGGGCTATTTCCTCGGCAACGAGCCGCCGTGGGGCGACCGCGAATCCGAAGTCGTGGATATGATCCTCAAAGGCCCGGACACCGGCACCAAGGCCAGACTCAAGGAGTTCCTCGCGCAAGGCGACACCCCCGTGCGCCGCAAGGAGTTTGTCGTCACTGCGTTCGAGCACTACCTGACCACGATCTGCGCCGCGGTAAAGAAGTACGATCCGAACCATCTGATCCTGGGCATTCGTTTTGGAGGCAAACCGGCGGATGATGTCTTGCGCCTCGGGCGGATCTTCGACGTGTGCAGCATCAACGTGTACGAGTACGAGCCGACCAAACAGGTGGACCGGGCTTACCGTCTGAGCGGCCGGCCGATCTTGATCGGCGAATTCCACATCGGCGTGCCGGAAAACGGGCTGGGTGCCGGACTGGTGCAGGCGATGAACCAGACGGAGCGCGGCATCGGCTATCGTTACTTCGTGGAACAGGCCGCGTCGCTGGATGGCTTCATTGGAGCCCACTGGTTCGCATGGCAGGATGAAGGTGTCACCGGGCGCATGGATGGGGAAAACTACAATCTCGGTTTTGTGGACGTGACGAATCGCCCCTACCCGGAACTTGTCGAAGCCGCCAAGGCCACCCACAAACGGCTGCTGGATGTCCATTCGGGCAAGGTTTTGCCGTTCAGCCAAAAACCCCGGGCTTCAGAGGCGGGCACGCCGTCGTCGCCGTGGGATTGGTGAGCGAATTGGGTTGAGAGAACAGCACATCGTGAATCGTGGCTTTTCAGGAATGAACCCATGATGTTCGCTCATTTCAGGTTGAACGCGGTCAGAGCCGGCGTGTTGATGCTCTCGGTGCTGAGCCTCGGCGCGGCGCCGCTCCCCGCCATCAAAGTCGCCGACAATCACCGCTATTTCGTCAAAGCCGACGGCACACCATTCTTCTGGCTGGGCGACACAGCATGGGGCATCTTCAATCACCCCACGCCCGAGGAAGTTGATCTTTATCTCGACGATCGCGCCGCCAAGGGATTCACGGTGATCCAGGGCGTGATTGCGCTCTGGGACTACAACAACCGCCGCAATTCCGACGGCCAGCTTCCCTTCCTCAATCGCGACTTGGGTCAGATCAATGAAGCGTTCTACAAGAATGTGGACGCCATCCTCGACAAGGTTACAGCGCACGGCATGTACATGGCCATCCTGCCGTTCTGGAACAAGAATTTCCCCCCGGTGCTGCGAAGCGAAGAGAACCAGCAGAAGATGAAGGCGTATCACAAGTTCCTGGCCCAGCGCTATGCTGGGCGAAACGTCTTGTGGGTGCTCGGCGGCGATGCCAGTGGTTCTCTCCAAGGCATCATTCCGTATACCGACATGATGGCCCAGGGTCTGATCGAAGGCGCCAAGGCCGCCGGCGTGGACAAGATCATGATCAGTTATCATCCGACGGGCCGGCAGAGCTCCTCTTTCTGGTTCCATGAACGTTCGTGGCTTGCCTTCAATTCGATCCAGTCCGGGCATTTCATCCAGACGACGAATTTCCGACTCGTCGGAGACGATGTTGTCAAGACCCCCGTCAAGCCGACGCTGGACATGGAGCCGGGTTACGAAAACATTCCGAATAATCTGGTCCGCGATGATCCGGATGCGCCCCGCATCAAGGCCGAAGACGTGCGCCGATCGGCGTATCTCGCCGTCTTCGCGGGCGCGGCGGGACACACCTATGGGAATGGCGAAGTCTATGAATTCTGGTCGCCGGAAAAGGGCGTCACTCCGCCCGCTTGGTCGTCCAAGCTGCCCTTCCGCGAATCGCTCAATCTCCCCGGTTCCGGCCAGATGCAGTATCTTCGTTACCTGATCGAATCGCGCCCGCCGCTTCTGCGGGAGCCAAATCAATCAATGATTATCAGCGAGGTGATCAACCGCGCCACCGAGCGCACTTCCGCCATGCGGGCTTCCGATGGCAGCTACGCATTTATCTACACCCAGCAGGGCAAGCCGGTTACCATTAATCTTGAAAGGATTTCCGGAACGACGATCAGAGCCTGGTGGTACGACCCGCGCACGGGTAAGGCACAAGCGATCCCGGACTTCACCAAAGCCCCGACGCGCGAGTTCACCCCGCCCGCCGGCGGCGAAGACTGGGTTCTGGTCCTCGACGACGCGGCAAAAGGCTTCGCCGAACCAGGGAAGAGGCCCAGTTAATGATTGTGACACGGGCGTCTGGCCGTACTGATACCGCCAATACGTCATCAAGCCGGCTTTGATCAGTCCGCGAAAACGGAAATCCACACCACGCAGCCCATCGGCACGAACAGCGTGTGGTTCATCCACAATGAAAAAACTACCGACAACATCGCACACCAGTTTGAGTTGCCGGTGAAGAACTCCAAAAACGTCCACGGCCAGTTCCGCCAAGCGCAGTTGACGGCCGCAGGCACGGTTCTGGTCGCGCACGTGGACCTTGGAAAAGCCGTCGAGTATGGTGAGCACGACCGGCGGGCTGACGGGCAACGCGGTCGCACCAAGAAGCGCGCGCGCTTTCGGCGCGGAAAGCAACAACCCTAAACCGGAGCGGGCTGTTCACCTTGCAGCAAATCCAGAAGGCGGGGGGCAGCAGAAGCACGGTCTATAGGTTCTGGCACGGCGGCGGGCTGCGAACTGTGATTGTAGCCGGGCTGGTGTGGGTGACAATGATACAACCAAGCACACTCGCAAGCGCCCACACCGGCGATGGCGATTTTTTTGCCAAGAATCAGAGGTGTCGAAATGAATCTCGAACGGAGCTTGAACTTTACACACCCCAAGGCGCGGCGCACGGCCCGGGTTTGCTGCATCCGCAACGGTCGCCGCCTTGACGCCGAACACGCGGACGGTTTTGCCGTGATCCACCAGTTTTTCTGTGCGGCGACGAATTCCGCGGTTGCATAGCTATATAGCCGCGCATAAGTAATTCGACATAATGGGTCAAAAGAAGGGCACCAGGAGGTTGCGAATCTGGGCTGGGTGTCGACAAATATCTTCCAAG
>Ga0326728_10023726_pt1 | contig 11199 bp, 5 predicted proteins | sample MB3enrmetagenome_FD_207602 | JGI IMG/M metagenome (GOLD analysis project Ga0326728, IMG submission 207602) | Lab enriched peat soil microbial communities from McLean, Ithaca, NY, United States - MB31MN | ecosystem: Environmental > Terrestrial > Soil > Wetlands > Peat | place: USA: New York... | reverse complement strand
TGGATGGCGGCACGAACGCTTAGACCGGGATCGTGCGGCCATCCGGCAACTGGATCGTGCCGCCAAGCTCAGTGTTCTTTGCCATGGGCGTACCCTACCCGATATCGTCCGAATCGTCGCTGTCATCGGGCTGGGCGGCCGGCGGCGCGACAAGGATTGCAGGCAAACCGGCGGACTTCAGCTCATGGTTGAGCGGCTCGATTGCACTGGTGCGAAGTTTGTCCCAAGCGCCAATGACCAGCGGGGCGTCGTGCGCGATTTTGGATAGCGCGGTGGATTGCGCGATGGTGGGCGCGGCGTCGGCGCCGCCGAGTTGGCTGTAGAGCGTGGACGCCTGTCCATTTACAGACGAGAGCGTAGGCTTTGCGGGCGCGGGTCCGAAGCCGCCGCCGGAACCGAGGATGGCTTTGATCGCGACGTTGAGCGCGGTGAGACGTTCCTTCAACGGACCAGGGGCGGCTTTTTCGATTTGCTCCTGCACCGAACGGGCTTCGCGAATCGCCGTAGTTGTATCCGTGACGGCGGAGGCGAGCCGGCGCTGCGCGTCGAGTTGCTTGCGCAGATCAAGAGGCGCGATCTTCACGCGCGGGTCGAGTTTAACTGTTAACGGAGCTTTATAAGTCTGGCCATTCGCGATCAGTTGCACTGTATACGCGCCAGGAATCGCGATGGGCCCTTCGGGACTAGCAGGCGTGCGGAAGGGAACGGCCGAGATGGGATAGTCATGCCGCAGAGATAGAGGCGCGGTCTCATGCAAGTCCCAAACCCAGCGATGCATGCCGCTCGAAGCGGGCAGAACGCGGGAGGGCTGCACCCACCACGAAGGAATGCTTAAGGCTTTCCAATCCGCTGCGGTGAGTGCTTTGGAATCGTTGCTGGAATAGCGGCGGATCACCTTGCCGGCGGCATCGAGGATCTCAAGTTTCACGGGACCGGAAGGCGCCTGGGCCAGGAAGAAATCGATCACAGCGCCATCCGGCGGGTTCTCCGCGATGGGCTCATCGGGCGGGATGGGAGTGTCGGGATTGGTATCGCGCTGCACGCGGAATGCGGCAGCCGGCGTCGCGAGCCACGCGGTAGATTGCATGGCTTTGGCGTCGAACTGGCGCAGGGGCGTGATGTCGTCGAGGATCCAGAACGAACGGCCATGCGTGGCGACGATCAAATCGCTGTCCTTGATCCAGAGATCGCGCATGGAAGTGTGCGGCAGGTTGAATTGCAAGGACTGCCAGTGGTCGCCATCATCGAAGGAAACCCAGACGGCGTTTTCGGTTCCGGCGAACAGCAAGCCTTTGCGGGCAGGATCTTCGCGGACCGTATCGACAGGCGCATCCAGCGGAAGGCCTTCGTTGATGAGCTGCCAGGTTTTGCCGCGATCGTGGGTGCGGTAGATGTACGGCGTCAGATCGTCAACGCGGAAACGGCTGACTGAGGCGTAGGCAGTCTGGTCGTCGAAATGGGAGGCTTCGAGCTGCGTGACCTTACTCCACGCGGTGAGCGCGGGCGGAGTGATGTCTTTCCAGTTTTTGCCTGCGTCGCCGGTGACCCAGATGAGCCCGTCGTCGGTTCCGGCCCAGATGGTGTTGGGGCTCTTGAAGGAAGGCGCGAGGGAGTAGATGACGCCGCGCTGCTTGAGCGCGCCGGGATCTTTGGCGGCCAGTTCGCCGAGGCTGGCAGGGATGCCGGGCTGGGGACGCGTTAGGTCTGGACTGATGACCTGCCAGGAATTTCCGCCATCCAGGGTCTTGAGGAGCACTTGCGCGGCGTAGTAGAGCACGTGAGGGTCGAGGGGAGAGAACAGGATGGGGGCGGTGCGATCTGCTCGAAGGGGACCCGAAGGGAGCGGGCCTGGGCTGATGATTTCAACTTGCCCGGTGGAGCGGTGGAACTTGGAGACCTGGCCGCGACCGGCTCCGTAGATGGTGTCGGGATCGCGAGGATCGGGCGCGACGTAGCCATACTCGATGACGCCGATGGGGTGCCAGTCGCGATAGGTGATGAGGCCGTCATTCCCGCGGCTGGCGACGCAGGCCGAACCGCTTTCCTGCTGCGCGCCGCAGACACGATAAGGGAATGCGTTGTCGGCGATGGCGTGATAGAGCTGCGCGGTGGGCTGGTTGAACCAGGAGCTCCACGTGCGGCCGCGATTGACGCTGACCAGCGAGCCCTGGTCGCCCACCAGAAGGATGATGTCCGGATTGGCGGGGTTGATCCAGATGTTCTGGTAATCGTCACCGCCGGGCGCGCCTTTCAGAGCGGTCCAGGTTTTGGCGCCGTCGGTGGAACGCCAGGTGACGATACTGGCGCTGTAGACGGTGTCCGCGTCTTTGGGGTCGACGCGCGGGACGGGGAGATCGCCGCCGCCGATGCGGTTGGCGGGACGCGCATCGGTGGTGATGCGAGTCCAGTTTTCTCCGGCGTCATCGGAACGGAAGATGCCGACTTCATGGCCGAAGGCGGCGGTGGCGTAGAGGCGGCGTGAATCGGTGGGGGCGATGGCGACGTAAGCCTGCTCCACTTCGGGAAGGCCTTTGGTGAGCTTGGTCCAGGTCTTGCCTGCGTCGGTGGATTTGAAGATGCCGCCGTGCTTACCCGCATAGGTATTGCCGAATTCCCAGGGGCCTTCGCGCGCTTCCCACATGGAGGCATAAAGGACTGCGGGGTCGGCGGGGTCCATCGCGATATCGGATGCGCCCGTGTTGGCATCGATGAAGAGCAGACGTTCCCAGGTTTTGCCGCCATCGCGGGACGCGTAGACGCCGCGCTCTTCGTTAGGACCGTAGGGATGGCCGAGGACGGCGGCGTAGAGGTGGTTGGGATCGCTCGGGTCGATGGCGAGCGCGGGGATTTGCTGGCCGTCGCGAAGACCGAGATGTGTCCATGTTTGGCCGGCGTCGTTGGATTTATAGATGCCGTTGCCGACGGAAAGATCGGGACGCTGGAGACCTTCTCCGCTGGCGACGTAGACTATGTTGGGGTCAGACGCAGCCACGGCGATGGCGCCGATGGAGCCGGTAGGCTGACTATCGAAGATGGGGTTCCAGGTGCGGCCGTAGTCGTCCGTTTTCCAGACGCCGCCGTTAACTTGCCCGGCGTAGAAGACGTTGGGTTGCGACGGAACGCCGGCGGCGGCGCGGGTGCGGCCGCCGCGGAAAGGGCCGATGTTACGCCAATGGAGGTCGTGAAAGAGATCGGATGAGATTTGTTGAGCGGGTGCGGAGACGGCGGTCAGGACGGCAGAAATGAGGATCGTGCGGGATAACCGGATCGAGAGCATGTTCCTGCTATTATGCGCCGAAGCTGCATCTAAGGGTTCACCTGAATCCTCGCCATCATGCCCGCCTCCGCGTGATGCAGGATGTGGCAATGGAAGACGTAGGTGCCCGCCGCCCGCGGGTCGCGGAAGTCCACGCGCAGTTTCACCGTTGGATAGGCGCCCCTGCCATTCCAGGAAGGCACTATCACGGTATCGCGCAATTCCGGATTGAGTAGTTTCTTTCCATTCGCTTCCAGCAGCAGGAAATGGAAGCGTTGCATGTGAAACGCGTGGACCTCGCCGGAGTGGTTCGCGATAATCCAATCCTCCACAGCCCCGACCTTGGTAACCACGGCGGGCGATGCGGACGGATCGAAAACCCTGGGTGTTTTTCCATCCGCGGTTAGAAAGAATCTGGTGGGCCCGCTGGCGCCGTTTGCGGCTTCGGCGAAATAGAGACTCCTCGAGGAAGTAGCGCGGCGCGTGGCGAGGGACCGGTCCGGCGCCCATGCCGGTTTTGATGGACCTGACGATAGAGCCGGAGGTTCTTGAGCGTCGGCCGTGGCAACGATCCGGGCCAGTTCCTGTGACGGATTCTCGACGCCGGTGCGCCCGGTTTCGAACTCGGATTGCATCAGGCGAGCCGCCTGCCCGATGGTGGGGGCTGTGACAATGAACTCCGCGCGGCCGCCGGGAGGCAGTTCGACGGTTTTCAGAACCCGATTTTTGAGCAAGGGAACTCCGTCGAGCGCGACCAGTTTCACCTCTTGTGGAGTGTTCCCGAATTGCACTTCCAGAGCCAGAAACGTTTGCGAGGTGGCGTTGGCCACGCGCCAGAACTCCCTGACGCCGGGCCTCATTTGGATTACCGGCGATGGCAGATGAGGCGAAGATGCCGGCTGGAAATTCAGGGTCAGGCGAGAGTCGCCCGGCGGCCAGGAGTCGGGCTCGTCAAACTCCTGGCGCACGACCAGAATTCGCTCCGGAAGGCCGGCCACCTCCGGTTTTGCCATTTCCATACCGCTCACGATGAGGACTCCCGATGCCCCGCCGTTGAGTTGGAGAACCGCCGAACCCTGTCGCTGCGGATGGTACCAATACATACCGGGGGGATTGTCCAGGGGAATCCGGATTTTATACTCAAAGGCCGGATCGATGTTTTCGATTGTGGTGGAAGTGACCTCGCCCTGTCGACAATCGGGCGGGATGTTCAGGCCGTCGAAATCGATATTGGTGGAAGTGGTAGACGTGGTTCCACCGGCGCAAGGATCATGCGGAGCCTGGCTGGGAGACGGGACGGGCTTGTGAGGCCGGACGTACGCCATGCGGTCGAGCAAGGAGAGTTCGAGCGCGTCGCCGGGATGGAGCCGCAACGTGGGAGCTTCCACCGTTCCCGAAGGGGACTCATACGCGTAACATACTTTAAGCGGGAGCTCCATCATTTCCCGGCTGCGGAGCGTGAGACCTAGTTTCAACACGCCGTCGACGGCCGTAAGATCCAGCGGGTTCCTGACGACGGTGCCGGGATACGGGCGGGCCGGACAATCCTGGGGCGGGGCTGCGGCGACGGCGAGGCCCAAGCCGCACGTTGCAACTGTCAGCAGACCGGGAATGAGAACGGGGAGCGAGAGCGGCATTAGAACGGCCGCGGCGGAAACACGCCGATCGAGAGCAATTTCGAGGCGGGGCTGCCTGCGACGGGCGAATTGATTGCTTCCGCGATGGTACATCCCTTCCCGTTGGAGGTGAAACGCAGCACGCCAATATAAGAATTGCGACCGTCCCCCAGTTCGGGAACGTAAAGTAGGCCGCCCATGCCCGTCGCCAACTCGGTAGCTACTTCTCCCAAGTAGGTGAATGCGCTGTAATAACCTTTCAGCGGGGCGGAGGTGCAACCAGGCCGCACAGCGCCCGTGGCCCTGTCGAAGAATGCGGCGGTGACCCGGCCGGCGGAGCTATTCGATACGTATAACACCCGTTCATCCGGGCTTAAGCGGACGCTGCCGGAGTTCCAGGCAGCGCCAAGGTGGTACACCTTTGTGGTGGTTAATTTTCCCGATGAGATATCGGAGACTTCCACCGCCGACGCGGTGGAGCCGCCGCCGAAGATCGCATAGTGGCCGTCGCTTGTGATATCTACAGCGCCGGGAGCGAGGTCGTCCCGCGAGCCTGAGGAATACTGCGCGTCGCCATGCGAAACCGGCAGGGTTCCGGAGATATCGAAAGACTCAACGGAGCCGTCTCCGTAAGTGACGACCATCATGTCGCCGCGGATCGCGATACCCTCCGCCGTGCCGCCGTGTAGACCTTCGGCGTGTACCTCACCAATGAACTGGAGCTTGCAGCCGCGCTGGATGGCAAACTCGCCGATGTTGCCCGAACCGGAGAAAGTTGCATAGAGGCGACTTCCACCTATGGCCATGCCGATGCCGTTCCTGGCGAGCTTATTATCGGGACGTGAGCCGCGGAAAAGACCCACGAGTTCGCGCGTGCGGAAATCGATACCAGCAATGTTTTCAGATTGCGCGTTGGACGCATAGATGCACGGGTCTTCCGGACCGGTCGTTACGATGACTCTCTCGATACCGAAGTAGCCTCCAGCCATACCGTTCCCGCCTGTGGAAACCGAAGTTGGAGCGTGAAGGCTGCCGTCCGTGCCGATGGCGAAAAAACTGACGGTGCTAGGCGGCAATGAAGCCGCCGAGTCATCGTTTGCGATCAGGAAGTGCCGCAAAGCGTTTGTGTCCGCGGCAGCGCACAGAACAACCGAGGTAACCGCGACAGGCAGCTTCGTGAAAAGCTTCCGCATATAGTGAAGCTACTGCACCATAACGCTTACATCATCCAGATACATGTAGACATAGTCGGGGGAATAACCATTGCCATGTGCGGCGAAGTACAGGCGAATGGTTTCGCCCTTGTAGCTGGTCAGGTCGTAGGTGACTTCTTTCCAGCCGCGGGCGTTACTGGCCACCTTAAGCACCGTCGCCAATGTACTGCCCGAGGTGTTCTGGACGAGGCACTCCTGATAGGCGTACTCGATGGTGTCGTTGGTGCCGGGCCAATAGTAGAAGTTGAGGGTCACCTTGTTCGCGGAGCCAGGAATGGTAATGGTCTGGTAGATGTAGCTATTGCCATCGACCTCCGGCTTCGATGTTTGACCCAACAGAGCGCTGTAGCTGCCGGAGTGCGCTTCCGCGGTTGACACTTTCGGCGCCACCCCTCCCCCGGTGAGCCAGCCGGTAAAGTTGCCGGTTTCGAAGCCGCCGTTCTGGATCAAATTTGAGGAGGCAGTCGTGACCGTGAGAGTTACCGTGGTGTTCTCGACGACGCCGCCGAAACCGGTGCCGATTACATTGATCGTATAGGTTCCGGTGGCCGCGCTGGTGCTGACTGCCAGGGTCAACGCGGAGCTGCCCGACCCCGGCGCGGGAATGCTGGTTGGGACGAAGGTAGCCGTCACGCCGGTGGGCATGCCGCTGGCCGACATCGCGATGGCGCTGTCGAATCCGCCCGAGATAGCGGCCGTGATGGTGGAGGTTCCGTTCGACCCCTGCGCCACGGAGAGCGAAGCCGGGTTTGCGGTCAGAGTGAAACTCGGGGTGCTGCCGGTAGAGACGGTGAGAGTGATGGTGGTCGTCTGGGTCACTCCCCCGCCAGTGCCGGTGACGGTGACGGTATACGTGCCCGCGGCTGCGCTGCTGGCGGCGGTAAGGGTGAGCGTTGACGAACCAGATCCCGGCGCGGCGATGGTGGCCGGGCTAAACCCGGCAGTGACGCCGGAAGGCAGGCCGCTGGCCGACAATGCGACGGCATTGTTGAATCCACCAGTGACGGTTGACGTGATGGTGGATGTCCCGTTGGAGCCTTGCTGCACCGTGACAGTGGCCGGACTGGCCGCGAGGGTGAAATTGGGCGTACTGCCAGCCGTGACAGTGAGCGAAACGGTGGTGGTTTGGGTGACTCCGCCGCCGGTCCCGGTAATGGTGACGGTATAGGCGCCCGGCGTTGCGCTCGTAGTGGCGGTAAGGGTCAGGGTTGACGAACCGGAACCTGGCGCGGCGATGCTTGCCGGGTTAAAGCCCGCCGTGACTCCGGCAGGCAGACCGCTGGCGGACAGGGCGACGGCGTTGCTGAATCCGCCGGAGACCGTCGACGTGATGGTGGTGGTTCCATTTCCACCCTGCTGGACTGTGACGGATGTGGGACTTGCCGCAAGCGTAAACGAGGCCGATGTAAAGGTGAAACACTGGGTGAGGTTCCCTGTGGCGGGATTGCCATCACGCGGCGGGAAAGGCGCCCCATTGGTCGAGTTATTCGTCAGGGGGGTGCTTGTGTCGAATGTGTGATTGATGGAAGCCAGTGTCGGCAAGCCATACACCGCCTCAATGAACTTGAGAAAAGAACCGTGGTCCTGGAAGACGGTGTCGACATAGCCTTGCCTGGCAAATGGCGAAATCACAAGCATGGGGACGCGGATACCCGGGCCATAGGCATCCAATTGGGGTGGGGGAACATGGTCGAAAAAGCCGCCGCCTTCGTCCCAAGTCAGCAGAATCGCGCTGCTGGCCCAGGCCGGGGAGGCCTGCACTGCCTGGATGATCTGCTGCATCTGGGCTTCGCCGGTCTGGATGTCTTCCGGCGGATGCTCATCGTTCGGGGATTCATTGGTGATGAATACAACCTGCGGTAGGGTGTTATTCGTGCAATCCGTGAAAAACTGCGCTTGCGATTGGTTGAGCTCATTGTTAGCGCCGCCGGTTGCCCAGTTGGACCAGAGCGCCAGGTAAGAGTAATTGTCCGGCACGCCGAAGTTGTAATTCTTAAAGGTGATGCCGTACATCTGGAGTAAGTCCAGGATGTTGGGATAAGTGGAGGAGTCAAGCGTGCCGTTGCTATTAATGCAGTCACAGCAATTGCCGCCGCTGGTGCCCGAGTAATAGATCATACGGTTGGGTTGCGTATCACTGAGCATCCCGGCGAAGTAGTTGGCGCAAAGTGTGTACTGCGGAAACAGCGAATAGTAGTAGGCAAGGTCGGCCGAGGTGTAATAACCCAGCGTGTCGATTCCGCCGGCCGCATACCATCCGTCCATCTTGCCGTTGTCGTAACCCTGATGGATCGCACTCCAGCTATGATTGGGATCGGTGTTGTTGTCCGTAAGAGTCGTGAAATGGAATGGCGATTGCCCGCCGCTGGTGTAGTTGGAGGGGATTCCGTAGCCGCTGGGAAGGCCGGAGTAACTTCCAAAATAGTGGTCGAACGAGTGGTTCTCCTGGCATAAACAGATAATGTGGTTGATTTGTGAAATGCCGGCCTGCCGCTTCACGAGACCGGCCAGACGATGCTGCGCGACTAAGGGGCTTGCCAACACGGCGCCACCGACTTGCTGCAGAAAACGTCTGCGGGAACTCAGGCGTCTACGGAGTTTTTCGCTCGCTGTCACTTTATCGTGTTTGTCCACAAAGATTCCTTTTGTCTAGCATTCGGACGTAAAGACTTTTTAATAACGTATCAAAAAGCGGAGAGACTTTCCGGAGTAATTGATGAATTTTCGGTGTATTATTATGGCGGCTGTCGGGAACCGGACAGAGTCGGATCTTGCGCCGAGAGTCCCTTGGGTCGAACCACGCGGTTATGGTGAGTGTTTGTAATCGAGCGAGACTATCTGTCTGCGAGGTGTTGCGTTTCAACCACGCAAGTGGTACGAGGGCTTCGGTGCGGTCGAGAATATCGATTTCATTGGCGCTGGCGCCGGCGTTTCTGAGCGCTGGGTCGAGCAGCGGAATTCTCACCAGTTCCGCGAACCCATGGGTCGACAGCCACAGGCAGCCTGACTCCCTTCGGCGCCGATTCGGTGGCAGATTTCAATGGAGATGGCCGCACCGGACCTTGCTCTGGCCAAATACAGCAATAACGTGAATATCTTGCTGGGCAACCCGATCAAGAAAGCCGCGAGGACGCTGACTTCGTCGCCGAATCCTTAGAATCTGAACCGGAGAGTGAAAGCGGCGTTATACACTGCTTCTATCCATGCTGATCAAAAGCCCGATGCTGATCAAAAACCCGATCCTATTACTGCTCGCCGTGGCAGTTGCGATGCCCGCTGCCCACGCCGCGAACTCGTCCAAGTACTCGCGATTCGATACGAAGGCGAGAGCGGTTCTTCAAAAGATGACGCTCGACGAGAAGATCGGGCAGATGCTGCAGCCTGACCAGGCGTTTCTAAAGAGCCTGGACGACATTGAGAAGTATCACTTCGGCTCTATTTTGAGCGGCGGGGATTCGGACCCCAAGACCGGCAACGACCTCACGTCGTGGACCAATCTCTATGAGCACCTGCAATCCCGCGCAATGGATACGAGGCTCAAGATTCCGATTATCTACGGCATTGATTCGGTGCACGGCAACAGCAATCTGGAAGGCGCGGTGATCTTTCCGCATAACATCGGGCTGGGCGCTACGCGTGACGCCCGCCTGGTGGAAAAGATCGGCGCGATCATCGCGGAAGAGACGCGGGCCACTGGAATTCAATGGGCCTTTTCGCCCTGCATCACGGTGCCGCAGGATATTCGCTGGGGCCGGACTTATGAAGGGTATAGCGAGTCCCCCGCTGTCGTGAAGATGCTGGGCGACGCCGCCGTGAAGGGGCTGCAAGGGTCGGACATTAGCGGCCCGGAGCAAGTGGCGGCCTGCATCAAACATGCGGCGGGCGATGGCGGAACGGTCTATGGCACGGGGCTCAACCATTTAATGGATCACGGCGACACGCAACTGGATGAGGCTGAGTTCCGACGCATTCATTTGGCCGCGTATAAGTCGGCGATCGCGGAAGGGGCGGCCACCATCATGCCCAGTTACAGCCTTTGGAACGGCGTTCGCTGCTCCTCTAACAAACACCTGTTGACGGACATTCTCAAGAATGACTTTGGCTTCGAGGGCTTCCTGATTTCGGATTACAACGCGATTGATGAGATTCCCGCCGAGAGTTACAAGGAGAAGATCCGGTTGTCCGTAATGGCTGGCATGGATATGTTCATGATCCCCGAACGCTATGCCGAATTCTTTGATGACTTGAAGCAGCTTGTTACCGATAAGGCGGTTCCGGAATCGCGCATCGATGACGCTGTGTTGCGGATCCTTCGGGTGAAGGCCGCCATGGGGATGCTGGATGGGAAGCATTCGCAAATGGCCAACCGCGAGCTGCAAAAGGAGTTCGGTTCCGCGGAGCATCGCGCCGTAGCCCGGCAGGCCGTGCAGGAATCGCTGGTGCTTCTGAAGAACGACAACAAGATCCTGCCGCTTTCCAGAAACGCCAAACGGATTCATATTGCCGGGAAGAGCGCGGATGACTTAGGTAACCAATGCGGCGGCTGGACCATTACCTGGCAAGGCAAGAGCGGCACTCCGACCACTGGAACTACGATTCGGCAGGCATTAGTTCAGGCAGCCCCGCACACGAATGTGACTTACTCCAAAGATGGGACGGGCGCCGGGGGAGCGGACGCGGGCATTCTTGTGATTGGGGAAAAGCCCTATGCGGAGATGTTCGGCGACCGCACTATTGAGAACCTGCACCTGGACGCCGAAGACAAGGCAGCACTCGCCAATATGAAAGCCGCGGGTATTCCGGTCGCCGTCGTGCTGATATCCGGACGTCCGATGCTGATTGACGATGTGATGGATCAGGCGGGCGCCTGGGTAGCGGCGTGGCTTCCGGGCAGCGAAGGGGAGGGCGTGGCGGATGTGCTGTTCGGAGACGCCAAGTTCAAAGGAAAGTTATCGTTTACGTGGCCTAAGGCGGGGTCCACTTCGCTGCATATTGGAGATCCGGGTTATCAGACGATGTTTCCGCTGGGATATGGATTGACTTACTGAGTTGTCTTCACCCGTAGCGCGAAACCATAGCGGCAACCGGAATCCTGAGGCAGCTTGACGTTCAA
>Ga0326728_10023724_pt1 | contig 11199 bp, 9 predicted proteins | sample MB3enrmetagenome_FD_207602 | JGI IMG/M metagenome (GOLD analysis project Ga0326728, IMG submission 207602) | Lab enriched peat soil microbial communities from McLean, Ithaca, NY, United States - MB31MN | ecosystem: Environmental > Terrestrial > Soil > Wetlands > Peat | place: USA: New York... | reverse complement strand
GACGCTCCCGTTGACAATTTGCATTCCCTGGAGCAGAAGATCTATCGCACCATTGAACTGCTGAAGGGGGCCCGCGAAGCGCGGTCCGCCGCCGAACGCGACAACGCCCGCCTGCGCGAGCAGTTGGAGTTGCGGGAGGAAGAGGCGGAGGCGCTGCGCGGCGAAAACCTGGCGTTGCGGCGCGAACGAGAAGAGGTGCGCGGCCGCGTCGAAAAATTGCTTCAGCAAATTGAGGCCCTGGCGGAGGAAGAACACGAATAGCTAAGCAGGAGAGCCCGTGACGCAAAGCGGCGGCAGTGTGCGAGTGGAAATTTACGATCAAGCTTACAACCTCCGGGGTTCCGATCCGGATTACATTTTTAAGCTGGCTGAGTACGTCGATTCCAAAATGCGCTCGGCGGCCGAACAAACCGCCACCGTAGACTCCCTACGGCTGGCTGTGCTGGCGGCGTTGAACATCGCCGATGAGTACCACCTGCTCAAAAAGAAATACGACGCCATCACTCAGGAACTGGCGCAGCGCACCCGTAACCTCACCGGGGTGCTGGACGAAGTTTTGGAAGATTCCCGCAGGGCGGGATAAGACCCAATTGGCAATTTTGCAATTTGTAATTGGCAAAGTTAAGAACGTGGTTCACTTTGCCAATTACAAATCCAGGTTTTGAGCACGCCGGATACCAACTTTTTGCGCGCTTCCTCTTGCCAGCTATCCGGGTTTTCTCTAGCATCAAACATGAAAGCCGGCCTGCAAAGTTGGTGATGGCGGCGGTCGTTTTTTTGAGCCAACGACAATGAGCAGGGGGCCCTACTCGTTCTGAGAAGATCCTGTGTGTGAGTTCCGCCATGCGGAAATCCCTAAGGGGTCGCGGGGGGTTCCCACCGTGTAGCACGGGCTCATTAAACGCCCTTCCACACGGCTACGCGGGTCGGCTGTTTTCTTGCGCTCCGCACTAGATAAGCATGCAGCACTCAGCATTCAGCCAGACACGGGCCCCCGGCCTCATCGCGCAGGCGCGATTCGGGTAGCCCACTGGGCCCCGGTTTCGTCGAAAAGGTAGCGCTGGTCTCCGCACCGGGGTCCCCGGCGAGCCCTGTTTTGGGTTTGGCTGATGGCTGAGTGCTTCCTCACTGGCGTTGCGGCAGAATCTGCCGCGGACTGTTACACTGATAAAAATCTTGATTGGCGCCAGAAACATCTAATCTTAGGGGAAGCGGATGGCTGGTTCCCGCGCGGGCAGGAGAGTTTTTCGTGTTTCCGCAGTTGTTTCATATCGGTTCGTTCTGGGTCGGGACCTACGGCGTGCTGGTGGCCGCCGGAGTTTTGGCCGGACTTATGGTGGCCGCCCGGTTTTCGCAGAGGGAGGGCATCGATCCGGAAAACGCCTGGAACCTGGGTCTGCTGGCTATATTGTCGGCGATTGTCGGCGCGAAGCTCATGATGTTTGTGACCGACTGGCGCTGGTACGCGGATCATCCGGGAGAGATTTTTTCCCTAAGCACGTTGCGCGCCGGCGGCGTCTTCTACGGCGGGCTGATTGCGGCGGTCGCGGTGTCCGTCTGGTATATCCGCCGCAACCGCCTCCCGGTATTGAAAACCTGTGACGCTTTCGCGCCGGGAATTGCCCTGGGACACGCATTTGGGCGGCTCGGCTGTTTTAGCGCCGGGTGCTGCTACGGTAAACCCACCAGCCTCCCCTGGGGGGTAACCTTTACGAACCCGCTCGCGCAGGCAATCTCCGGCACTCCCCTGGGCATCAAGCTTCAGCCAACCGAACTCTACGAATCCGCCATCGAGCTGCTCAACTTCTTCTTTCTCGTCTGGCTGCTGAAGCACCGGAAGACCGATGGGCAGGTGATCGGCGCTTATATGTTCCTGTACGGCATCGCGCGCTATTTCCTGGAATTTCTGCGCGACGATCCCGGGCGGGGGGAACTGTTTGGCGGAACCATGAGCGGCATGCAGCTCATCTCGATTTTCCTGGTAATCGGCGGCGGCTTGCTCTGGATGCGGCGCACGAAAGCGTATAACCCAAAAGTGGCGGCCGTGAAAGCGCGATAATGGCGATTTGTAATTTGCAATTGCAAAGTGCAAACCTGCTGTGCTTCCTATGCATATGCAGCTGTCCCAGAGGTTGTGTTCCTTCCTACTTTGCAAATTGCCATTTACGAATTACAAATTGCTGTGTGAGCGGCACAGCGCCAGCGACGCGGGTGTTTATGGCAACGGCTGAGGATCGTGGCCGCCGGCTGGATCAGTTCGTGGCCGGGCGGCTGTCCGACGCGAGCCGCGCCTGGGTACAGCAGTTGATTCAGCAGGGCCGGGTACAGGTCGATGGCCGGCCCGCCAAGCCGGCACTACGGCTTCGCGGCAGCGAATGCGTGGAGATTAGCGGTGGGATGCAGCGCCTCCCGTTGCGTGCCATTTCCGAAGACATTCCTCTGAATGTGATCTACGAAGACGAGGATGTGGTGGTTCTCGACAAGCCCGCCGGCATGATGGTCCACGCGGGAGCAGGCGCGACCGAAAGCGAGCGCAACCGGGGGACGTTGGTCAATGCTCTGCTGCACCACTTCGGCAGGCTGTCGGAAATCGGCGGGCAGTTGCGGCCGGGGATTGTCCACCGTCTGGACCGCCACACCAGCGGACTGATGGTGGTCGCCAGGAACGATCGCGCCCACCGTCGTCTCGCCGAGCAATTCGCCGGACGCGCGGTGCGCAAGACCTACCTTGCCCTGGTGCATGGGTGGCCCAAAGGTGATTCCGGCACCATCACCAGCGCCATCAGCCGTGACGTCTTGCGCCGCACGCGGATGACGACCAGGCGCGGCGGAGGCCGGGCTGCCGTCAGTCATTGGCGGGTGCGGGAGCGTATCGACGGGCCTTACGGCAAGTTCGCCCTGGTGGAAGTAAAGATTGAAACCGGACGCACCCACCAGATCCGCGTGCATATGGCTTCCCTCGGCCATCCCGTTGCGGGAGATACGCTCTACGGGGCTCCCCGGCGTCTCAAGCGTATCGCTACCACCCGCGCCAGCACTTCCGCCGGTTCGGAGCAGGCTATAACCCTGGAGAGAAACTTTCTGCATGCCGCCACCCTGGAGTTCGCACATCCCGGGGATGGGCGGCCTTTGTGTTTCTCCACCCCGCTGCCGCCGGAATTGCTGAATTTTCTGGCGCAAGTGAAAGGCGAGGTGCAGCTATAATGTGACTACACCGCATGAAATTGCTGGCAATTCACATTGTTTTGGCGGCTGTGGCCTGTGTGCTGGTTCCGGCAGCCGCTGGCCAAACCCAGTCTGGTTTTCCTCCCGCCCCTCCGGCTATACAAACCACTAAAGCACTGCCGCAGGCGCAATCGGCGCCATCCGGGCCTTCTGCGGCAGCCAAAGCCGACCCGAACAGCGATCTGCAGTCTGATAACGAATCAACCGAGTACGTCTATCGGAGGCGGGTGGACGAGGTCAATGTTGTATTTACCGTTACCGATAAACGCGGAAAATTCGTTACCGACCTCAAGCAGGGCGACTTTCAGGTTTTGGATGATAATAAGGCGGCCAAGCAGATCGTCAGCTTCAGTCATGAAACCAACCTGCCCTTGCGGGTCGGCCTGCTGATCGATGTCAGCAACTCGATTCGGGACCGCTTCAAGTTCGAGCAGGACGCCGCCATCGAATTTTTGAACCAGACGGTGCGGCCCGCCTCAGACCGCGCCTTCGTGATTGGATTTGACACCACGCCGGAAGTGACCGCCGACTTTACCGACGACACCGAGAAGCTCTCTCACGGGGTGCGCATCTTGCGGCCGGGCGGCGGCACGGCGCTCTATGATGCCATCTATTACGCCTGCCGCGACAAGCTAATGAAGGCTACGAGGAGCGGCCCGGCGCGCCGCGCCATCGTGTTGCTCAGCGACGGCGACGACAATCAAAGCCGCGTGACCCGCGAAGAGGCGATTGGCATGGCTCTGCACGCTGAGGTCGTCATCTATGCCATCAGCACCAACGCCTCGGCCTACAAGGAACGTGGGGACAAGGTTATGGAACGCATGGCCGACGCTACCGGGGGACGCGCTTTCTTCCCGCTCAAGCTACAAGACGTAGCTACGGCGTTTTCAGAAATCCAGGACGAACTGCGCAGCCAGTACGCCCTGGCCTATCGGCCGGCCGATTTTGCCCCGGATGGCCGCTACCACTCCATCCAGATTCAGGCCCGCAACCACAAGAACCTGAAAGTGCGGGCCCGAAAGGGCTACTTCGCCCCCAAACAATAGGACCATCGGGTGATCCGGCGATCGGGCGCTCGGGTGATCGGAAGCGAAAAAACCTTTTACCACGAAGGACACAAAGCACACGAAGGAAGACGCGGGAGTCAGAAGTCATAGGCGACTTCTGCCTGCTAACTTCTGGCTTCTCGGCTCTTGCCAGAAGAGAATCCCGGTCGGTTATCGGGTGATCGAAGTTTTCCCGCGTCTGCACGAGAAGAAAACTGCAGATCCCTCGCTTCGCTCGGTGATGACAATTGAAAACGGGACGACAAATTGAAAGAAATCACCCGATCATCGGTTTACCCGATCACCCGATGATTCTTATCCCCGCTTCAGCTCGTTGAAGACCTGTCGGGCACATTCCTTGAGGGTCTCAAACACGCCACAGCCCTGGCAGGCAATAGCTTCAAACACCGGCTCGCCCTTGCGCACCAACTCCTGGCGCAGGGTGTCGAGGGGAAGAACGCCGGGCAAGTCGCGCTTGTTCAGCTGCAAGACATAAGGGATTTTTTGGAAGTCGTAGCCGTGCTCTTTCAGATTTTCCTGAAGATTGTCGAGCGCCTCGTAGTTGGCGTCCATGCGTTCGGATTGCGAATCGGCAACAAACACTACGCCGTCCACGCCGCGCAAAATCAGTTTGCGACTGGTATCGTAGAATACCTGGCCGGGAACGGTGTAGAGATGGAAGCGGGTGCGGAATCCCCGAACGGTGCCCAGATCCAGCGGTAAGAAGTCAAAAAACAGGGTACGGTCAGTTTCGGTTGCCAGCGAGATCATCTTCCCTTTTTGCTTCTCGCCGGTCTTCTGGTAAATGTACTGCAGATTAGTCGTCTTGCCCCCCAGACCGGGGCCGTAATAGACGATCTTGCAGTTAATCTCGCGAGCCGCGAAGTTAATAAAGCTCAACGCTGCCTCGAAACCCCTGGCGCATGCCAACGACGGCGGCGCCGGGCGCCGGTATTCCCGCCTGTGTTTGCCCCATGGCTGCGCGCCCGGTTGACACCCGGAAAACGCGCCGCTCCGCCTTTGCCGGCGAAACTCGGGGGAGTTATTCCTCGGTTTATATTACAGCACCCGCATCCCGAAGCAGAACCTGGTCATCGGGTGATCGGATGATCCGGTGATCGGGTGATCTGAAAACACGATTTCGTAATTTGGTAATTTCGTAATTTGGTAATTGGCAAACCAGGAATACGCGGTGTATTTGCGAATTCTGTTCTTCTCGATCACCCGATCGCCCGATCACCCGATGTTCTGGCTGCCCTGCTCCTCAAGCAAGCCAATCAGTTCTTCGTCTACCCGCCACTTGCGCAGAATGGCCAGAATGGTGGCGCCGGAAAATCCGGCCCGTGCCAGCGCCCGGAAGACCTTGGCCGTTTCCCGATCGTTCGCGGGCTTCGCCATGCGCTTCCGTGCCAGGTAGGCGCGCGCCAGTTTTTCCTCGTCGGCCCCGGCATAGGCTGCGCTCACCGCCTGCGCGATGATGTCGCCATGAATCCCCCGGCTCTTCAGGCCCCGGACCACCCGCAGGCTGCCCAGTTTTTCGTTTTCCCGGCGATAGCTGCTGTAGGCCGCGGCGTAGCGGGAATCGTCAAGATAGCGCTGATCTTTCAGTTTGCGGACCACCGCCTCCACCAGTTCCTCGCCGTTGTTCTGGCCGGCTACCCGCTGCCGCAGCAGGCGTTTCAATTCGGCCACCGAACGCATCCGGCGCGCCAAGGCGCTCACGGCGTACTCATACAGCGCAGCCTGGTCATAAGCGCTCTTGCGCCGGGAAAATGACATAAAGCTCAGTTTCCGGTTTCCAGTTTCCGGAAGACTTCTGCTTACGCCGTTGGCGCTGGAAACTGGAAACTCTTCCCATCTACCTGCCATACTGGCCAGCAAACCCGGAGGACTGCATCTCATCGCGCGCCGAATCGGAACTGGAGGAAATTCCCTGTACCCGCAATTTGAAGTCGTCGGGGTTGGAGGCGCTCTCCATCGCGGTCTCGTACGTAATCAACCCTTGCTGGTACAGATCGTACAAAGACTGGTCGAAGGTTTGCATGCCGTACTGCGAGGTGCCGGCGGCAATTGCTTCGCGAATCAAGCGGGTCTTATCCGGAACGATAATAGATTCGCGGATGTGCATGGTGGCCATCATGACCTCCACCGCAGGTACCCGTCCCAAATCGTCGGCCCGGCGCACCAGGCGCTGGCTGATGACGGCCCGTAAGGTAGCCGCCAATTGCAGCCGGATTTGCTTCTGTTCCGGAGGCGGAAATACCGCAATGATGCGGTTGATCGTCTCGACCGCATCCAGCGTATGCATCGTGGAAAAAACCAGATGCCCGGTCTCCGCCGCGTGCAACGCCGTGCCGATGGTATCCAGATCGCGCATTTCCCCCACCAGGATCACGTCCGGGTCCTGGCGCAGGCTGGCGCGCAAGGCGGAGGCAAACGACGGTGTATCCACCTCCACCTCCCGCTGGTTCACGAATCCCTTCTTGTCGCGGTGGAGAAATTCGATCGGGTCTTCGATGGTAATGATGTGCTCGCCCCGGGTGGCATTAATCCGGTCGATCATGGCGGCCAGGGTGGTCGACTTGCCGCAACCGGTAATGCCGGTCACCAGAACCAGACCGCGTTGCTCTTCACAGATTCGATCTACGATCTTGGGCAGGTGGAGCTCATCAAGACCGAGGATTTTAGTGGGCACCACGCGCAAAACCGCGCCCACATTACCGCGCTGCTGAAATATGTTGACACGGAACCGCCCCAGCCCGGCCACCCCATAGGCCATGTCCAGCTCGGCGTTCTCCTTGAACTTCTGTTTCTGCCGGTTGGACATCATGCTGAAGGTCATGTTCAGCATTTCCTCGGCGGAGACACGCGGCTGATCGGTGAGGGGAACCAGCTCGCCGTCGACCCGCAGGCATGGATAGTTGCCGACCTTCAGATGTAAATCGCTGGCTTTGCGCTCGACTGCGATGCGCAACAGATCGTCGATTTGCATGGTCACAAGCCCGCCCTAATGGGTGAAACTAGCATGTTCCCTATGGAGGTTTCCAGCTACTTCCGCCGGACAGAGTGCCTAAAGTACCGCCTGAAGGCAGTGGTCGGTGGGAACCCCAGGCAGGCAGCCCGCCAAAATAACCAGGCTCCCTAAGTCGGAACAAGCCGTAACCGTGGTGAAAAACCTGGGCTGTGAGAAGGGGTGAAAAAATCGACCGAAAAATCACCTTCTGAAGCCCGGCGCTTGGGACCGAGTGCCTGTTGGGAAAACGTACCCCGAATTCCGGCTTCCCCCCAGTGCCTATGCGCCTTGTTGTTTGGCGGCACGCACCGGTACAGGAGTGAACCAGTGGTACTTATCCTCTGCCTGACCGTGCAGAATGGCAAAAAACTCCTTGTGCAAAGTCGCAGTAACCGGACCAATGGCGCCCTTGCCAACGGGAATTTTATCGACCGAGCGGATCGGGCTGATCTCGGCGGCCGTACCGGTAAAGAACGCCTCGTCGGCCACATAGAGCATCTCCCGCGGGATCATCTGCTCCACTACGGGGACGCAGTGGTCCCGGGCAAGGCGGATCACGGAATCACGCGTGATTCCCGGCAAAATAGAGCTCCCCAGCGGGGGCGTGTACAAGGTGCCATTCCGCACCAGAAAGAGATTCTCGCCCGAACCCTCACTGACATATCCCGAAGGATCCAAAGCGATGCCCTCCGCGTACCCGTTCAAGTGCGCTTCCATCTTGATGAGCTGGGAATTCATGTAATTTGCCCCCGCCTTCGCCATGGCGGGCAAGGTATTCGGCGCAAAGCGGGTCCAGGAGGATACACAGACGTCCACCCCTTCCTCTCCTGCCAGGTACTTACCCCAGGGGAAATTCAGAATGTAGGTTTCCACCGGGCAGTTGAAAGGGTTGACCCCGGCTTCTCCGTAGCCGCGGAAAACAATGGGGCGGATATAGCAGGGCCAGGCGCCATTGGTCGCCACCACGTCGACTACCGCTTGGACCAGCTGCTCGCGCGTATAGGGAACTTCCATGCGGTAAATCTTGGCCGAATCCAGCAGCCGTTGCATGTGTTCCTGGGCACGAAAGATGGCGGGGCCTTGCGGCAGCGAATAGCAGCGGACACCCTCGAATACCGAGGTGCCATAGTGAACGACATGCGACATAACGTGGACCTTGGCGTCGTCCCACGCCACAAAGCTGCCGTTATGCCAAATCTTCTCCGTCTTCTGAATCATTCCGGCTCCTCTCCCCGGGCCGTTGCACCACCGGCCGTCAGCCCTTCGGAATACCGCGGAAAACGTATTATATCCGAAGGGGGACCCGGACCATGGCCGGCGGGCCCAAAATGCCCTGGACCCCAGGAAAATCTTGTGCGCCGCAGCGGAAACTTGCTGAGGCTTTTTCGCCAACATACTGCATCTAAGCCATTGAGGGAAGTCGGGACAGCAAGAAATTCCAAAATGGAACGCCGTGGATGTTTTGGGCCGGGTAAGTTTCTAATGATTTGCAACTCTGAGGCCAGCTTTCTCCATCTGAGCATGCAGTCCCCACTGGGGTGGAGCCGGCCCGGGAAATACCGGGGACCAAACGCTTATGAAGACTGGGCTTAACACCGCACTCGATCCCACTCGCCGCAGCTCGGACGCACAGGAGTTTGAGGCCGCATTGCGGCGTCGCATCGTCGGCCAGGATCAGGCTATCGAAAAGGTGGCCGAGATCTTCCAGATGTTTTTGGCGGGACTAAACCCTCCCAACCGGCCAGTGGGCAATCTGTTGTTTCTCGGTCCGACAGGCTCAGGCAAGACGCGAGTGGTTGAAGCGTGTGCCGAAGCGTTGTTTGGTGAATTGCGCGCTATGATCAAGATCGATTGTGCGGAGTTTCAGCATTCGCACGAGATCGCAAAACTGATTGGCTCGCCGCCGGGATACCTGGGACATCGCGAAACCCACCCCTTGTTGACTCAGGAAGCCATCAACCAATGGCACACGGAGAAACTGAAGCTCTCGCTGTTGCTGTTCGACGAGATTGAGAAGGCTTCCGACGCCCTGTGGCAGCTGCTGCTGGGCATTCTGGACAAAGCCACCCTGACCTTGGGCGACAACCGCCGGGTCGATTTGTCCTCCTGCATCATCGTGATGACCTCGAACCTGGGGGCGGGAGAGATGGAAGGGCTGATGACCGGCGGCATGGGCTTTGCCCGCAAACCGCAGGAAATCGATCATAAGTTCGACGAGAAGATCACGCGGACTGCGCAAGAGGCGGCCCGCCGTAAATTCTCGCCTGAGTTCATGAACCGCATTGACAAGGTAGTAGTCTTCAAAACCCTGCGTCCGGACCATTTGGAACAGATTTTGGAGATCGAACTGGGGATGGTGCAACAGCGCATTCTGCAAGCCACCGGCAACAACCAGTTCGTGTTCTCCTGCACCGCCCCGGTAAAACAATTCCTGCTGGTCGAGGGCACGGACCCGAAGTATGGCGCGCGGCATCTGAAGCGCGCCATTGAGCGCAATGTGGTCTTTCCGCTGGCCAACCTGGTTGCTACCGGCCAGGTCAAGCTCGGCGACTTCGTGCGCATCGATTTGAACACCGCTGGCCGCATGGTTTTCGTGAAGGAAGCCGAAGGGGCACTGGTACCGGTGCTGTTGGAGAAATACGGGAATGAACTGGGGACACAAGCCCACACGGCTCGCGCCCGCAGCGCCGCCAGCCGGCGGGACGTAGGGGCCGCTCCCCTGCTCGATCACAAATAGCTCCCGGCAATAGCCGGCGACCGATGGCCAAGGGTCAGCATCAAGGCTGACCCTTGGCCATTAGTTCTTTTGGTTCTTCTCGCCACTCCGACCACTAGTCACTCACCCCCGACATCTAATCTCTCCATTACAATTTGCGTGGGGCTTTAACCATCTCCGGGAGTGCAGAAGCACTGGGTGATTGGTAATTGGGTTGTTCGGCTTTCAGTTTTTTCAATTACCCAATCGCCCAGTTACCCAATTACCAAATTGCTGAACCCTGTTTCCTGAGAACGTATAAGGAAAGAGGTGACGTTATGAAGAACCGGTTCTGGCGGTGTGCCACCGCCGTGCTGCTGGTGGCGTATCTGGGAACTTTTCAGCTTCTGCTGGCAGCCGTAGAGCCCGAACTGCCGAACCCAGGTAAGGTGCCGGGAGTCACCAAGCAACAACAGGAACAGCTTGGATTGAAGGCCATGGGCGAGGTTTACAAGCAGATGCCCGTGTTGCCGGATTCCAGCCCGGTTACGCAATACATTCAGCAACTAGGCCAGCGACTGACGGCGGTAATTCCCCCGCAGTATTCCTGGCCATACCAATTTCACGTTGTGCCGGAAAAAGAGATCAATGCGTTTGCCCTGCCCGGCGGGCCCATCTTTATCAATCTCGGCACCATTGAGGCCGCCCGGAGCGAAGCGGAACTGGCCGGGGTAATGGGGCACGAGATGGCCCACGTCTACATGCAGCACTCGGCCAAGGCCGCCAAGAAGCAGAGCGTCCCGGGAACGATCGCCGGCATCCTGGGAGGCGTGCTGGGCGCTTATGGGGGCGCGCTCGGCAGTCTGGCCAGCATGGGCATTCAGATCGGCGCGGGCGCCGTCTTCATGAAGTATTCACGCAATGACGAGGCGCAGGCCGATGCCGTGGGCGCAATCATCATGTACAAGGCGGGGTACGATCCCCAGGCCATGGCTGATTTCTTCAAAATGCTGGAGCAGCAGGGCGGCGCGAGCGGCCCTCAGTTTCTAAGCGATCACCCCGACCCCGGTAACCGGCAAGCCGCCATCCAGAAGGAAATCCAGGATTGGCCGCCCAAAACCTGGTCGCAGGACAGTCCGCAGTTTGCTCAGGCCAAGGAAGACGCCAAAGGCATCAAGGCATACACCGCGAAAGAGATCGCCGAAGGCGCAAAACAAGGA
>Ga0326728_10023723_pt1 | contig 11199 bp, 9 predicted proteins | sample MB3enrmetagenome_FD_207602 | JGI IMG/M metagenome (GOLD analysis project Ga0326728, IMG submission 207602) | Lab enriched peat soil microbial communities from McLean, Ithaca, NY, United States - MB31MN | ecosystem: Environmental > Terrestrial > Soil > Wetlands > Peat | place: USA: New York... | reverse complement strand
CCAGATTAAGGTTGGATTCAAAAACGTCGGGCTTGGCAGTGACGGATTTACGATACGCTGCAATCGATTCGTCGGCGCGACCGACCCGGTTCAGGACGAATCCGAGATCGAACCACGCCTGGTAATTGTTGGGATCTTTCTCGATCGCTTTTTTCAGCAACGTTTCCGCGCCAGTGAAATCGCTTTTCTGGATGGCATCTTCCGCCTGTGCGATCTCCGGTGGTGTGTCATCAATCCGTTCCTTGTAATGGCGAACGGTAGTGTGGGTTTGCGCGAAGGCAGCGCAGGCGACCAGGGCAATAAGCAGGATCGCGTTGGTGACCGTGCGGTTCATGCGCAGAATTTGCGAGACAGGTTCCATTCTACCGGTCACCATTACGCCCGCCGTTTCCGTTCAACATCTGCTTCAGATACTGTCCGGTGTATGAGTCTTTCAACTCCGCGATCGTTTCCGGCGGTCCGAATCCGACAACGTTCCCGCCGCGATCTCCCCCTTCCGGACCAAGGTCGATAACCCAGTCTGCCGTCTTGATCACTTCGAGATTGTGCTCGATGACGACAATCGACCCTCCCGCATCAATTAGACGGCGAAACGCGGAAAGTAGTTTGCTGACATCGTCGAAATGCAGACCGGTAGTAGGCTCATCGAAAATGTAAAGCATGTGGCGTTTGTGTTTGGACGCATCACCACCCTCTCCGGCGCGGCTGGCCGAGCGAGTTCCAGGCTGAAGATGCGCCGCCAGCTTCATCCGCTGTGCTTCGCCTCCAGAAAGCGTAGTGGCCGATTGGCCCAGTCGCAGGTAGCCAAGGCCCACTTCGTCGAGCACGCGCAGTTTCTCCGTGAGCCGTGGAACGTCGGCAAAAAACTTCAACGCTTCGCGAATAGTGAGGTTCAGCACCTCGTTAATGTTCTTGCCCTTGTAATGGATTTCAAGCACCTGCGGCTTGTAGCGCGTGCCCTTGCACTCGTCGCAGATCAGTTCCACGTCGGCCAGAAATTGCATTTCGACGGTGACCGTGCCATCCCCCTGGCAGTTATCGCAACGCCCGCCGGGCACATTGAAAGAAAAATGTCCGGCAGGGAAGCCGCGCTTCTGCGCTTCCGGCAGCGAGGCAAATAGCTCACGGATAATATCGAACGCCTTGATATACGTAACCGGATTCGAGCGCGGAGTGCGGCCGATGGGCGATTGATCCACCAGCACGACCTCATCGAGAAACTCGTCGCCTTCGATGTTGTCCCACAAAATGGCGGTAGGCCCGCCATTAGTCTGCCGCTTGGCCGTGGCCAGCGCCTGATAGAGGACATCATGCAGCAGCGAAGATTTTCCCGAGCCTGAGACGCCCGTAATCGCCACCAGCATGCCGAGGGGAATCTCAAGATCGATGTGCTTCAGGTTGTGCGCGCGTGCGCCGGTGATACGAAGCTTGTGTGACCCCGGCTGCCGGCGTCGCGCTGGAATCTGGATGCGAAGCTCGTCGGCGAGGTAGCGGCCGGTGAGTGAGTGCGGCATCTTGATGATCTCGTTGTAAGTGCCAGCACCGACGACTTTTCCACCATTCTCCCCGGCGCCCGGCCCAAGGTCGAGAATGCGATCGGCAGCGCGCATGATGTCGGGATCGTGCTCCACCACCAGGATAGTGTTTCCCAGGTCGCGCAGGTCGTGCAGAATCTTGATGAGCCGGTGCGTATCACGGCTGTGCAGTCCAATAGAAGGCTCGTCAAGCACGTAAAGTGTGCCGACCAGACGCGAGCCGAGAGAGGTCGCCAGCTGAATGCGCTGCGCTTCGCCGCCCGAAAGCGTCGAGGCGAGACGGTCCAGCGTCAGATACTCCAGCCCAACCTCGTTGAGAAAACGCAACCGTTCCCGAAGTTCGATCAGCAGCCTATCGGCAATTGCAGCCTGCTCAGCCGAAAGCGTGAGTTGATCGAAGAAACGCGCTGCTCCTTCGACCGTCATGCTACACACCTGGCAAATGTTCTTGCCATTGATCTTCACCTGGCGAGCTTCCACCCGCAGCCGAGTTCCGCCGCAAGTGGAGCACACTGAGTATCCGCGATAGCGGCTGAGAAAGACGCGGACATGCAGCTTGTACTTCTTGCGCTCGAGATACTGGAAGAAGCCACGAATACCACCGAATCCGCGGACACCATCCACAATCATCTTCTGCTGCTCGGCGTCCAGTTCGTACCAGGGGACGTCCAGTGGAATTTCCGCTTGCCGTGCGAAACGCTTCAGGTCAGCGAACAGCGGCCGGTATTTCGGCTTCGTCCAAGGCTCAATCGCACCTTCATTCAGGGTCTTGCCTTTATCGGGGATGACCAGGTCAAGATCAATGTCGATAGTGTTGCCGAACCCCTGGCATCGTGGACAGGCTCCATAAGGATTGTTGAATGAAAACAGGCGCGGCTCGGGCTCGTCGTAGCGGCTGCCGTCGTTCTTGCACTCGAAGCGCTGGGAAAAACGCAGCCGCTCGGGAGTCTCACCCTCGCGCGGGGCAATTTCGAAAATAACTTCGCCCGCTTCGCGATAGCCAATCTCGATGGCGTCGACGATGCGCGAGCGCTGGTCGGCGGAGACAACCAGCCGATCCACCAGACCAAAAACAGGTTCGGAGAAATTGACGTCAAGCAGCGATTCCGGAGTCGAAAACTCGAAGATCTGCCCATTCTGAAAGAGCCGGTTGAAGCCGCGTTTGCGGAGATCAAACAACCGCGCCCTCATCTCGTCCGAAACTACATCGGCCGGCAGATCAGACTTGGCCGGCTTTTTCTTCGCGCGAGACTTCTTGGCGTTCTTTTCTTCGGCGGCAGGCACGTGCGCCTGGATCGGAAAGAACACATTCAGCCGAGTGCCCTCGCCCAAAGCCAGCAGCCGGTCGGCCACTTCATCCACCGTATCTTTTTTTACTTCCTGCCCGCAGAGCAGGCAGTAAGTGCGTCCGATGCGGGCAAAAAGTAGGCGCAGGTAATCGAAGATCTCGGTAGCGGTGGCGACGGTAGAGCGAGGATTGCGAGTGGAGTTTTTCTGCTTGATGGCAACCGCGGGTGCGATGCCGTCGATCAGATCAACGTCAGGCTTTTCAATCCGCTCCAGAAACTGCCGGGCATATGCCGACAGCGACTCCACGTACCGTCGCTGCCCCTCCGCATAGATGGTGTCGAAAGCAAGCGACGATTTGCCCGAACCGGAGACGCCGGTGACCACCGTCAGAGTGTTATGTTCAATCTCAAAATCGATGTTTTTGAGGTTATGAACCCGGGCCCCGCGAACCACAATGCTTTCTGTCGACATCTTCCCCTGGCGTTACAGACGGATCAAAACCCGCAACCGAATCTTTCTATTATAAATCCTTGCTCTGGGATTCGATTAAGACTCGTCATGTGCGAGAGTCGTCATCCGTAAGCTAAGTTTGTCATCCTGAACGAAGCGAAGGACCTGCTGCTTGCCGCGGCTACCGCACATTCACGTAGAAACGGGGCTTGCCCCGTCTCAGACTGCCGGAGAGCTTCCGTTCACGCGGGTTTGTGAGACACTGAGGTCGATCCGCCGCAGGTGCCACGCGAAATGAAAAAGAAGACCCAGTTCTCATCCCTAAGAAATAACAACGTAGCACCAGGCCTCGGGACCCTTTCGGTCTGGGCAGGGGAGCAAAACATTCACTGGATGGGCGCAACCCAACTCCCGGTGGCGCATAGCGTTTCGTTTGGCTACCAGGATGTTGACGAATGGCTGAAAGTCGCGCAAGGCAAGAAACCCGGCCACATTTACGGCCGCAATACGAATCCCACAGTCGCCGCGTTCGAGGAGAAGGTAAAGGTCCTGGAAGGCGCGGAAGCGGCAACCAGCTTCGCCAGCGGCATGGCAGCCATTAGCAATACGCTGTTCACGCTGCTCTCGCCGGGCGACAGGCTGGTTTCGGTGAACGACACCTACGGAGGCACCAACAAACTCTTCATCGAATTTCTGCCAAGGTTTCAGATCGGTGTGACGCTCTGCGATACCACCGATCACCAGGCGATTGAGTCCGCCATCGCCCGCGGCTGCAAGGTCCTGTATCTGGAGAGCCCGACCAATCCGACCAACAAAGTCATCGACCTCGCTCGCCTGACGGCGGCTGCGCATCGCCATGGTGCGCTGGTCGTCGTCGATAACACTTTTGCCACACCGATCAACCAGCAACCGCTGAAACTGGGCGCTGACCTGGTCATTCACAGCGCTACCAAGTTTTTAGGCGGACACGCCGATGCTCTCGGCGGAGTCGCCTGCGGCCGGCGCGATTTGGTCAGCCGCATTTATCACTTCCGCGAAATTACCGGAGCCTGCCTCGACCCGATGGCAGCCTACCTGTTGCTGCGAGGAATGAAAACCTTGCACCTCCGCATTCGCCAGCAGAACCAGAGCGCGTTGAAGATCGCACGTTTTCTGGAAGCGCATCCCCAGGTCGAAACCGTGTTTTATCCCGGCCTGGAGTCGCACGAAAATCATGCCATCGCGCGCCGCCAGATGAGCGGGTTCGGTGGCGTCCTCAGCTTCGTTCTGAAGGGCGGTTTCGCGGCCGTCAAGAAACTCCTTCCGCGCCTGCGCTACGCCCATCTTGCAGCCAACCTCGGCGCAGTCGAAACCGTCGCCGGCCCTCCCGCCACCACCAGCCACGTAGAGTCCACGCCTGAGGAGCGTAAAGCCAGCGGCATCCCCGAAGCGCTCATCCGGTACTCGGTTGGCATTGAAGACACTGAAGACTTAATTGCTGATTTGCAAGCTGCGCTGCAACCTGCCCCTAGGAAGCATGGATCGCCAACGACCAGCGACTAACGACCAACGACTGCCTCACTGTGCCGCAAATGAAAACAACACCAGGATGTAAATCCACAGTCCCGTCATCGAATGCCAGTACCACGAGGTGATGTCAACCACGATGCGGCGCGTTTCGATAGGACGATGCAGAGCCGCCGCGACATGGGCGCACAAAAGCGCCAGCACGCCGCCGGCAAGATGCAGCCCGTGCATGGCAGTAAGAATGTAAACAAAGGAACTGCTGGTGCCGCCGGCAAGGTGGAACCCACGGGCGGAAAGCCTGCTCCAGACAAAGAGTTGCCCGCCAAGGAACACCAGACCGAGAACGGTAGTCAAGCCGAGCCAAGGGAAGTGACTCTCGTCGCCGAGCGAAATACCAGGCATCGATTGCACCGGCGCAAGCGCGGCTCGGCGCGTGATGTCGCGCCGCGCCAAGTCGACCGTGATGCTGCTCGCGATCAGGACGGCTGTGTTGGCCAGCAATAGCATCCAGGGCAATTCAACTGGAGCCCAGGCTCGGATGTATGCCGTCCCGCTTGAATCGAGGCTTAGAAATCCGCGCCGAATGACATAAACCGCCGTGAAAGAAATGAAAAGCATGAAAACAGGCGTCAGAGCGACGGCCAGTCCCATCCGGGCACGTCGCAAGCGCTCGCCGTAGTTCGGAATAGAGTCCGGAATCGAGTCGGGCAAGCCGTCGTCGTCGCGCCCACGGCCGTCGTCCCCGCCGCCGGTGCGGGGCGGCAGCGAGGCGCCGTTGTGGCCGAAGGGTCGCGTCGAGATGGGCGTCAGTCGGGGCATGTCCCGCGCTCTTTGGTAGTAGATGATCTCACCCGCTCTAAGGCTTCGCAAACCGAGCTCGAAGTAGTGTTCGATGTGGTGATAGTGGTGCGACCGGCATTGCAATCAGCGCGGCTTCGCATCTAGACTTATGGAAATTCAGCCCGTGCGAAAGTGGCGGAATTGGCAGACGCACCAGACTTAGGATCTGGCGGGGAAACCCATGGGGGTTCGAGTCCCCCCTTTCGCACCAACAATTTGCGGGGCATTGATTTTCGGGCTTCGATCACTGTGCCTAGTTTTGTGCCTACCTGCCCGGACTTCGTCTGCTCCGAACTGCTTATCGATTGGGCGGCGAGAGGAGCAAACGCCCGCTCGATTGCGTCTGCCTGAGGGTGAATGTATCGCTGGGTAATTGTGATGGAGCTATGCCCCGCGATTCGCGCCAGCGTGAATGCATCGCATCCGGCCTGTGCAAGCTGAGTCAGGGCAGTGTGGCGCAGTACGTAAGGCTGGAAGGCTACCAACTTCCGCTTGCCGTTCTTCTCCGCCTTCTCGTTTGCTTTCTGGATCGCCTTCGCGTGCTGATCCTTCGCGGTGTCCTTGTTGAAGTGACCTTCGCGGGACGTTGACGGAAAGACCCAGCCCGCCTCAGGCTCTCCCGCCTCTGTGTGTCGAACCTTCAAGGCGTCGTAGACGACGGGAAGCATGGGCAACATCCGCTTGGCGGTCTTGGTTTTGCCCTCCGTGACCTGTATCAACCCGCCTGAACCGCTCAACGAGATATTCTCCCATCGAAGGACAAAGACTTCGCCGGGGCGCATTCCAGTGCCGCGAATGATGATTGCAGCATCGCGCCATGGCTGAGGGCACCCCTCGATGTACTGCTGCCATTCCGCATCGGTTAGAACGCGATCCCTCTGCCGCTCACCCTTCGCCAACGTGATCTTCGCCGGACGCTCCAACTTCCCCCACTCATAGGCGAGGTTGAGAGCACGACGGAGCGAGCGCAGGCCGCAATTGATGCGCGAGGCAGAGAGACTAGCGAACTTCGCAGCGAACTGTTGTGCGTGCTGGTCGCTAATCTGGTCGAGTTTCTCGCCGACCCAATCGCACTTGAGAACCATGTTCGCGCCGTCCCGGTAGTATTCGAGCGTGTCTGGTTTTGCGGCGTGCTTCGACTCCACGTACGGGATGAAATCCTTCTTCAAGAACTCGGCGAGGATTGCGACGGGTTTCTTCTCGCGGATTCCCACCTCGCCCTTGGCCAGGGACGTGCGGTGCGCAGCCTCGATCTGCCGCGCCACTTTGTCGTTGCCCTGCTTTGTGGACTCCCGCACCATCTTTCCGTTCCATTGGAATTTGTACCAGTAAATGTTGCCGCGTTTGTAGATCATTGCTCACCTCGCATGTGGTCTCTCACTATTGCCGCTTCCTTTTGGTCTGCCTTCTCAACCCGCCTGCGCCTCTGCTCTCGCGCCACCACTTGAGTTTTTGCTCTCGCTGGCCATAGGCAAGGCAAGCCTTGCGATTGCAGAACTGCTGACCTGCTCTAGAGCGCAGAAAGTAAGGACGCGGACACTTCGGGTTGCTACAGACGCCGAGTTTCGAAAAGTTGTTGATGACAGCAAACGCCAAGGTCACCCGCAAGTTCCAAGGATTGGGAACTATCGTGTTCGCTGGGTCATAGGGAACGAATGCCGGTGGGCCTACCTTGGCCAGTTCTCCGCCTAACCATAGGCGGAGCGTGGTATCTATTTCCACCGCCGCCGAGAGCTTGCCCCATACACCCCGCAACTCCCGCTGAAGTGTTCTCAGGTTCTCGACTGACTCGCTTTCTAGCCAATCTCGCGCCTGCCAAAAGCGATCACAGTCGGCAAGGTCAAGGTTGGCGAGATCAAGCATGAGAGTATCCCGCAGTTTCAGGCTCCACAGCTTTCGCATCCAAGCGAAGAACTCGGCATCTGGAACCTGAAAAACGTGTTCCGTCATTGCTTTTTCCATCCTCCGATGGTATGCCAATCTATCGCTAGAGTCAATAAAATATCAGCTCTAGCACTATATCGTTCTGCACTTCGTAATGACGTTTAAAGACATTATTATCTTATAGATAGACAGTCTGTTGGCCATGATTACGAAAAGTTTGTGGTACTATTTAGTTGTGGCAACAGGGGCAGAAAGGAATCGCTATGGCAACCGGGAAACTATTGACGATACGCGAGGCGGCAGAGAGAACGGGGCACAGAGAGAGCACGTATCGGGCTTGGGTCTTGCACAGAAAACTGCCCGTCTACAAGGTCGGGAGGTCGGTACGAATCGCAGAAGCAGACCTAGAGCGGCTCATCGAACAATCACGAATCCCGGCGCGGGAGGAACGCCACGCCACTTGATGCCGTGCGGATCGTTAACTGCCAAGGGAAAATGCCCGCTGGTCAACCGAGGAAATTGGAGACTCGCTGGGGGCTGAACTTTAACAAATTTGTGAGCGGCCGATTGGAACAGCCAAGAGTCGCCTCGAAACGTATGAGGATGATTCTATGGCCGTTTCTCTTGAGCGATTTGCAACTCGCCAAAAACCACAACTTCTTCACGGCAGCCGCTGGGGGAGCTGGCAACTAGACGCCGAACGGCTAGCGCTTGTTCACACGCCCGACCGCCACGAAATCGACCTTGAGGAAATCAGCACGTCCGCTCAAATGTTGGACTGGGTTTTTGAGGTTCAACGGTGGGCCTTGCCGCAAGTGCTGGCCGACCTGCTCACTGCTCTGGGGGCTATCTTCCAACCCCAAGCCAATCTCTGCACAGGCGGTGCCGACGCTCGCATTGACGACCCAAAACGATTCTTGCGGCAGCGAATCACGGGACAAATTGAGAAGCGCAGGACATGACTATGAGCAGCCAGTCCACTTTTTCGACCGAACGCCTCCAGCTTGCAATCTTCCTCCATGCCACTGGCCGCCTGCGTTTTCTTGGCTGCGAGCCGAACGGCAACGGGAAGGTGCGGTTTGCGTTCGGCGATCCCCAGCAGGTAGGGGCGCAGGCCGAACTGGAGTTTGAACGAGGCGCACTAGTGGCAGGCACGGCGCTATTTGCCTCTCAAAAATACTTGCGTCGGCAGATGACCGATGCACTTAATCGGAAAAACGGAGTATCGGAACATGGCACAGAAAAAACACGCTAAGAAGCTGATATTGAGACGCACCGACGCCGGGAACGCAGAACTGTTCGCCGTCTTAAACCAAGAAGGGGTGCGGTACGATCACCGCCGGAAACGATGGCTGATTTGGCGAAAGAATTGGTGGGTCGAGGATCAAACTGGCGAAGTATTGCGGCTGGCGAAGAAGGTTGCTCGCTCCCGCCTGAAGCGTGCCGTTGGGATGCCTGCGGGGAGCAAACGTGACGAGGAAATCAGTTGGGCCTGCAGGAGCGAATCTGTATATCGGATTAACGCGATGCTGTCACTGGCCAAGGCTGAGCCTCCCCTTGCCGATGATGGTGCCAATTGGGATGCGAATCCGCTGTTGCTCGGCGTAGCCAATGGCATAGTTGATTTGCGCACCGGGAAATTGAGGGAGGCGCGGCCCGAGGACCGCATGACGCTCCGTTCACCAGTTGCGTTTGATCCCACCGCGAAGTGCCCCCGTTTTGAACGATTCATCGGCGAAATCTTCAACGGTGACACAGAACTCGTGACCTTCATCCGGCGTGCGGTTGGCTACACGCTCACAGGGCTGACCGACGAGCAGTGCTTTTTCTCCTGTCACGAAACGGGCGCGAACGGAAAATCGACCTTGTTGGGCGTGCTCCGTTACATTCTCGGTGACTATGCCGTCAACGTGCCTTTCAGTGCGTTGGAGAAGCTGGGCCGGAGCAGCATCACCAATGATGTGGCAATGCTCGCGGGGCGGCGTTTTGCGACCGCCATTGAGACAGGTGAGGATGTGCGACTCAACGAGTCCCGGATTAAGGCGATTACCGGAGGCGACCCTGCCACTGCCCGTTTCCTCTATCGTGAGAACTTCACGTTTGACCCGACGCAGAAACTGTGGCTGGCGTTCAATCACAAACCCCGCATTGCCGACGAATCCGAGGGCATGTGGCGCCGAGTTCGGCTGATCCCTTTCACGCGGCAGTTCAGCGGCGCAGACCGCGACAACAAGCTGCTTGACAGGCTCAAAGCGGAAGCCACCGGCATTCTCGCATGGGCGGTGCGCGGCTCCTTGGCATGGCAAAAGGATGGTCTAGGGACACCGCAGGTGGTGGTGAATGCAACCACCGAATACCGCGAGCAGAGCGATCACTTGGCCCAGTTCATTGACGAGTGTTGCATCATCTCTCCGGGCCGCAGCGTCTCCTCCGCCACGCTGTGGAAAGCCTACCTGCGATGGGCCGAGGACAACGAGGAAGCGCCTCTCTCTCGCCAAGCATTGACGGAAAGAATGCAGAAGAAGGGCTTCAAGCTGGGGCGCAGCGGTCACCAAGGCACTCGCACTTGGGAGGGACTGGCCCTCTATGCTGACACGCTGACACCTGCTGACACGGTTTCTCAAGACTTTCCTATGGGTGAGGTGACATAGAGAGTTTCGGAAAATGGCGTCAGCGTCTGTCAGCACGTCAGCAAGCTGCGACTTGAGCGCGGGCTGGGCTTCCTCGCTTTCCGTGGGACTGGGTGGCCTGAGCAGGTGGTGACACCTCCCGTAGAGGGGCTGCCATCACCGGGCTAGGCCCGTTCGAGGGGTTCTGAGTGAAATCGCCTGATCTATAAAAGGGGATGTCAAGAACATTTTTCTCCGTCCGCCGGATGCGCAGGTTTATTTCGCGACATCCAGCCCTCTCACCATGGAAGACGTTCGTCTGGCGTCCTGCACCTGAGTTGCTCCATCGCATTAGCTGCATCTTCTTTAGTAGCGACGATGCCGATCAGCTTCGAAACGCATCAAGCCGTACGGTTGTATGGTGGCAACCATGGATCTATCTGAGGCTCGTGGCCTAGTGCTTTTTCGGGTTGTCCGAAGGGGCATAGGGATTTCACGGAGGCTAAGTGTCACTGACACTTTGTGCGCCTACAGGCGATTAGGATGCTCACCCTCGAACCCGAGCGTCTCAAGAACCAACCGACCACCACCAGAGAAAGAATCAGGCGGCGATGGAAAGGGTTATTCACCCGAGACGCTCAAGCGGCTTGTGCTTTTAGTTTCTCAGCGTCGAAGTTTTCTCCCTTCTTCCACAGAGTCAACGTAATGGCTGCAATCTTGCGCGCCAACGTGAGACGTGCCATGGTCGGCTGGATGCCTTTTGCCAGTGATCGCTGGTAGAAATCCTGGAATGGTCCGGGTTGCATACTCGCCCGGGTGGCGGCAGCTTTGAACAGACCTTTCAGATCATGGTTGTGATCCTTGTTCAAACCGCGAATGAACACCTGCTTTTTGCGGCGCCGCACTTGGCCTTGGACGTAGTGGTATTCCCCGCTGTCGCGGGTTTCCAACCCCAGTCCGCTGTAGGTCCAGAGTTGTCGCTTGGTGCGAAATCGATGCGGGGTCTGGATCAGAGCCACCGCCAAAGCTGAGCGAATCGGCCCCAGGGACGGGATTTGCCGCAGTTTGGCCGTGATGGTATGCTT
>Ga0326728_10023720_pt1 | contig 11200 bp, 11 predicted proteins | sample MB3enrmetagenome_FD_207602 | JGI IMG/M metagenome (GOLD analysis project Ga0326728, IMG submission 207602) | Lab enriched peat soil microbial communities from McLean, Ithaca, NY, United States - MB31MN | ecosystem: Environmental > Terrestrial > Soil > Wetlands > Peat | place: USA: New York... | reverse complement strand
CGTGACAAAAGGGGTCCGAAAACCCACCCCGTAAGCCCCTCAAAATACACGGCCGGATCTCACCAATCCGGCCGTGCCAAAAGGTATACCTTCGAAGACACAACTACACTAACGGGTAGCCGCGCAAACGAGGCCACTTCGGTGCGAGTTGAATGGGTGTCATGGTCCTTCTTCTGTTATCGATTGCGTTGGTTTGGGGGCGGGAAGTTTGCGAGCATCCTCGGACTCGAAACACTCGAGCAGTGACTTGAGGCATATCAGGTCCGGACCACCGTCGGGACTCCAGGAATGGAGCTTGGCGGCTGCGAGCCAGTCTCCTATGAGGGTGGAAGGAATGTCGCCAATGCCGTCGTCCTCCAACGTCATCGCTTCCGATTCGGTGCAACAGACGGGGCACCAGGTCACGATGGTTTTGCCCCTGCGCACGACCAGCAGGCTTTCGGTCTCGATCGTGATCTTTGTCGTTTTCGCCACGCAGTACCCTCCCGGAGCCAACGCCGCAATCTATTCTGGGAAAATTTCATACGCCGTAAGCGAACAGAAGCCACCCGAACAATTCAATGCAGATTGCGGCGCTTGCGGTGACACCCAGTTTGGGTTTGGTGCGTAATACAGGTTGTTCGACTCACCTGTTACCCAGCCGGCGGTGTCGGCATATTGGGCGTTCAGTTGAGGCGTATTGCACGTCCAGCCTGGAGACAAGGGGATCGGACAGGCCGTAGCGCCCAGCACATTTCGATCGTCCGCATTTCCGCTGAAGGTGAGCTTCGATCCGCGGCCCGAGCCTAGAAGCGACCCACTCACCTGAAGCCAGTTCCCCGCCAGGCCGTACGTATCGGGAGCTACGGCCCACAAGGTTCCGCTGCTGCAGTTGGCGCAAACCGTACCATTTGCGTTCAGCGTGTCCCAGTGCATCCATCCAAAGAGCGCTGGTGCATTCGAAATGTAGTTGCAACCCCTGGCGCAGACAAATCCCCCCACCGTGAACCGCGCCCTCGCCGTGAGTGGCAGAGCGCTATAGGGCGTGCAGACAGGGCTGTACTGGGGGTTGTGGGGATCGGTCCAGTGGTTGTTCCAGATGCAGAACCGGCCCCCGCCCCCCGGAAAGTTCTGAAAAGCAAACTGGATCCATCCCGTGGTATTTGCCACCGAGGTAGTCGTTGAGCTGAAGTAGTTGGTATTCAGCTGAACACTGTAACCGCCCGCACCAAAGTCACTGTCGGTAGAACTGCCATATTGTTCCAGGGTGTTTTCGAGAAAGCCCTCCGTAATCGGAATCCGATTGACCCCAAACTGTTGCTGGGCGGGAGTCACCGTGCTTTGCATGCCGCACGCCGCATCGCCATCCGCCCCGGCGCAAGGAATTGGCGGTGGATACTTCGCGATTTCGGCCGCCGAAAGACAAGCCACCTTGGTCAATTTTCCGGGAGTGGTTTCCACATGGCAACCCAACTCGGCCGGAACCACCGTGTGCATGACCGGCACTGGCTTGTATCCCCCCGCCACTTGAGACGCCAGCGTTCTTGGAGCGCCCGGGGCCTGTGCGCGAACCGCCGGGGCGCACACGATTGCCAACAATGACGTCGTTGCAACTGCGATACGAAGAGTCTTCATTCGAATTTCCCCCTTTTTGGTTGAACCAAGTTTTGGTTTGCGGGCCGGGATGCCGATTGCGACGCCTATGCCGCAGAGCTGAGTGGCGACTGGGCATCAATTTCCCTTATCCGTCTCGGCGTCATGTTGCTTGCGAAAAATGTGGCCTGGTCTGGCGATCAATATTTCGTAGAAGGCTTGCAAACCCAAACTTGCTGGCCGGTCATTTGGTTATAAGTAGGCGGATAGCAACCAGAACTGCAAGACCTCGGACACCCACCGCTCGCCGCCACGCACGTGCCAGTAGCAGAGTCCCATTGCTTTCCGCTTCCGCACACCGGATTCTCGGAACATTGGCTGATTGTGGAGGTTGAATTCCAATAGAAGCCTGTCGGGCAACCTGAGTGGTAGAGCGCCAGGGCGTATGGGCTAGAGCCAGTTGCGGCGTCAAGGTCGCTGTGGTTGGAGGAGCCGGTGGTTCCCCCAGGTCCGGTAACCCACTTGTCGAATGTTCCTCCGGTGACGGTGGTCGGGTATGCATTGATCCGCACAGTATTGTTGGTGGTGTTCACCGTCCCGTCCATGTTGCCCGTATTGGTGAGCGACGCATTGGCTGTGTTGGACGGAGGGATGAACACATTCACAAACGGATCCCAAAGCAGCATTCCAGACGTGTCGCTGAACTCGCCAATGCTCGCGCCGCTCGGGCAATTCACGTGACAGCCCGGTCCTCCCGGTCCTCCGCTGCTGATGAGGAAGTAATAGGCATCGATGTTGATCCTGGGATTTGAGGACGCAGGCAGCGGCACATTCACGGCTTGGGGAAAGTTTCCGTTGGCATCGGGGAAGATGCTTATGCCGCCTCCGGCCCCGCCTGTGACATTTACATATGCCAAGCCGTACTTGATTGAGCCAACGGTCCATGTGGAGGGCGCCCCGGTCGGCACGGGGACGATGGCGCCGGGCGTCAGCATAACGCTTTCCTGGGTGGGGCCGGCGAGAGTTACGAATCTCGCGGGAGTTCCAGTGTGGTTGATGCGGTTACCTCCCGACCCTGGCTGATAGTAAAGATACGTAACGTATTCCTGGGCGTGTGCGCAAGGAATCTCGGTAACGATTGACAGTGCGGATGCACACGTCAGGATTGCAAGTATGGTTCCGTTTCTCATCATGCCCTCCGATATCGTTTCTTTATCCAGTCGAATGCCTGGAAGGTTTATTGGGGGAGATCCGGTTGCTAGCCCGATCTCGGGTGACCAGTTTCGGCTCAGGGGATCGGGTAGTGTTGGTGACGCCCCTGTTAGCCTTCGACAGATTGAGAATCAAATCCCCATTATGGTGCGCTTTGGCTGACCACGCGCTGGTTCAGGGCAGCATTATCCTGCTGAGCCTGCGCGTGATTCTGCGGAGTCACGCAGACATGGTCCAGCGGAACCGCCTCGCGCCACACATAGCCCTGGATGCACATGCCGTTCGCGGCAATGCGGCGGTCTTTTACTTCGTTGTCGGCCGCGGCCTGGTCCCGCGTTTGTGGCGTGACGCACACATAGTCATTCGTGACTACCTGTCGCCAGACGTAACCCTGAATGCAAGGACGGGGTACCTCCGCCATATTCGGCGGAGCCGGAGGCGCCTGGTTCGGAGTTGCGTGATGATTTGTCGCGTTGGGACCAGAGCCTGGTGAGGTCCGCCCGGTTGGCGGCGCAATGTATTGCGGTGTGGGCGGCGTGTAGGTCACGTTAGCCCATCGGTAGCAAAGTGCACCGCCGTTAATACCGCCATTGTTGCACATCTGAACCTGAATCAGATATGGCGGGCCCTCCACCCCGGGAAGGTACGGATGTGTGACCTTCCAATCTCCACTCCAACTTTTGCCTACGACGCTGTCTTGGCTGATATAAGTGAGACCTCCGTCATTTGTCGTCTCAGAGAATCTGACCTGGTAAAAATCAGGCTCAGTGCCTGAAGTCTCAGCGGTGTTGATGAAGTGAACCCAGAGCGTGACCTTAGCGTAAGGAGTACCAGGCGCGTCAAAACTAGCCGTCACCATGGTTAAGCAAATGTCTGAATTTGCGGAATCGGTGTTCACACAGACTGAGGGCGGCGCGGGCCGGCTTGGCGTCGACTGCCCAAGCGCGCCAAGTGAGGCCATCGCGGCGCAAACCACTCCAACCCAAAAAGTCCTGATCTTGTACATTGCAATCATCCTCTCCAGCGAATTTTTGGTTCCTGACCCGCGCGATGTTCGGCCTCATCTGCAATGCAGCAAAATGCATCCGATATCGCATCGATCTCGTTCCCGGTTGAACCGCGTCTAATGCGAAAATCGATCCTTATTACGGCGCACTTTGGCTGGCCACGCGCTGGTTCATTGCGGCGTTGTCCTGCTGCACCTGCGCCCGTGTTTGCGGCGTCACGCAGACATGGTCCAGCTGATTGACCATGCGCCACACATAGCCCTGGATGCACATGCCGTTCGGAGCAATGCGTCGGTCTTTCACCTCGTTGTCGGCCGCCGCCTGGTCCCGCGTTTGTGGGGTCACGCACACATAGTCATTACGGACTACCTGCCGCCATACGTAGCCCTGAATGCAGGGACGCGGCACCTCCGCCAGGTTCGGCGGAGCCGGAGCCGCCTGTCGCGGCGTAGCATGCATGTTCGACGAGGCATTTGCGATGCGGAGAGTGGGCTGTCCCGGTGGGCGCGGAACGCAAACTAGCTGGGCTTGAATATTCTCAATATCCCGGGTCATGTCGCATTGGGTCAAATCGACCGTCACGATAATCCAGCCACTTGGCGGATTATTGACGTCGTTCCCATAGTTGATCTTTCCGGCGACAAAATCCCAACACATGGCGCTCAATGTCGAACCGGCGACACTCCACCACATGCACGATTGCTGATAGCTTCCTTTCGGGACGGCACCTTCGTAGCCATAGGTTCCCGGAGCCGCAAGACATTGCAAACGTGAGCGAATGCTTTCGATGTCAGTACCCTGCGCGCAATATGACGTGACCAGCGAACTACGGTACGGCGCATGGTAAGTCATCCCGGCGCCCGCATCATTCATTTGATATTCGCAAGCAGCCGAGAGTGTATTTGTGGTTGCATTGAACGCAACACTATCACAGATTTGCTGGTAGGAGCCGCTGGGCGCGGCTACACCTGTCTCCTGGGCAAGAGCGATGTGCGCTGCGGACAGCGCGCATACAACCACGGAAAAGAAAACCAGCAATTTACGCATTGCATCCTCCATCCGACATGGAACCGGTCCAAGCTGGAATTTTTCCATCGAAGTCTGAAAGGCTCTGGAACTTGGGCCACTCGATTTAGAGCCCGTTGCCAACGGCAAAGCATTGTGCAGGCACCGGGGGGAAAGTGTTGAAGATGACCTTTTTCGTTTGGGGATCAGAAAACGTAACGAACAGCCCGATGAACTTGGTATTAGCGCCGTAAACAGGGTGAGATCCATTCCATGTCACGTTGAGCGTGACTTCGCCCGTGCCCTGCTGGACAGGCACCCTCCTTGTAACGATTGGCGGGTGCTGCGCATCCACCGTTGGAATGCGAGCCTTTTTCTCATCCGCACTAACCGGATCGCGCCTGACCGTTACACTGCTTCCCCCGTTGGTGGAGTGGACCGGCCCCATGCACCCGCCCGCGACTCCTGCGGCCTGCTCGAATTCCTCGACATCCACGTGAAGGACTGCGGCGTCCAGTGAGCCCAGCGAATACTGCACCTTGGTATTGAAAGTGAAATTCCTGTTTGACGGCAGCGGCGGGGCCACCGCGCCCCCATCACCGCCGACGATGATGATCCTTGCCGAGTTCGAACCCTGGGCCTGAATCGCGGCTGCGCTCAAGGATGCAACGCCTGCCAGCAAAAGCCATTTCAACGAGCCTATTTTGTTGAGCATCATAATGGTTCTCCTCTTCTCCATCGGAAACCTCATCGTTTCGGTTGATGCCGGCCCTGCTCGACCTGAGATAAAGCAACGGGCCTGGCCGTTTTCATCGCCGCAGCGCGCTCCGATTTGGCCTTTCGGTCCAGCGGCGCTTTCGATTAGTTGCAGCCTGCACCAGGTAATGGGAAAAGTCCTCAGGGCGCGCCTCAATATTTCTCATTGAGTCTCAGGGCCGGTCTTGAGATAACAAACAAAGGCCTTACGGAGGGATTGGAGGGTCCGGGTGCGCCTATAAGAAGAATCGAAGCTCTGCTGTGGTAGATTGCGGTTACGTTCAATTCTCCTGCCGCGGCGGACCCTCGCTCATTAGGTTTTCGACGTATGACTGCTGACCCCAGGGTCGTTTACGAATTCGGGCCGTTCCGCATGGACCCCGACGCGCAGGTCCTGCTGCGGGGCAACGACCTCATTCCGGTTGCCCCCAAAGCCTTCGAGACCCTGCTCGTCCTGGTTCGCCGCAGCCGCGACGTAGTCACGAAGGAAGAGCTCCTCAAGGAGGTCTGGCCGAATTCGTTCGTTGAGGAGTCGAACCTGAGCCAGAACATCTTCCTGCTGCGCAAGGCGCTGGGAGATACCGCGGAGAATCGCCAATATATCGTGACGCTGCCGGGAAGAGGCTATCGATTCGCGGCGCCGGTTCGCACGGTAACAGAGCGAGGCGAAACCCTGGTGGCCCACGCACGGACGCGCACACAAATCGTGATCGAAGAGAACGAAGCGGGCACGGATGAGGCGATGAAGATGCTTCCGATTCCGCAAATGCCAAAAACGAGCCGGAAACTCCTGCTTTCCGCGGCAGTCGTTGCCGTACTGCTGGCGCTCGGCGCATTTCTCTTCATGCGAGATCGCCGGCCTGACCTTGGCGAAAAGGACACCATCCTGGTCGCCGATTTCGTGAATACGACTGGGGATCCTGTTTTCGACGAGACTCTGCGCCAGGGCCTGTCTGTTGAACTTGAGCAGTCGCCATTCCTGGCTCTCCTTCCCGACCAGCTCATCCAGCAAACGCTTCGGCTAATGGGCCAGCCGCCTGACGCTCGCGTTACGCCGCAGATTGCTCGCGACCTTTGCCAAAGGACCGAGAGCACTGCGTACCTGACGGGGTCGATTGCGAGCCTGGGCACCCAGTATGTGCTTGGCCTGAAGGCCGTAAGTTGCGCCACGGGAGACGTGCTGGCCCAGGAGCAGGAAACCGCAAGCGGCAAGGAGAAGGTTCTTGGAGCTTTGGACGCGGCTGCAGCGAGGCTGCGCAGAAAACTGGGTGAATCGCTAAAGACTGTCGAGAAATTCAGTACGCCGCTCGAACAGGCCACCACGCCATCGCTCGAGGCGCTGCAAGCCTATAGCTTCGGGCGCAGAGCAATGTCGGGAAGGGGCGATTGGTCAGCGGCTGTGCCGTTCTTCCTGCGCGCCATTAGCCTAGACCCGAATTTTGCCATTGCCTATGCCAGGCTTGGGATGTGCGATCGAAATCTCGGTGAGGCCACCCTCGGGGCTCAATATGTGGAGAAGGCCTTTCAACTTCGCGAGAGGGCAAGCGAATCGGAGAGGTTTTATATCGACTCCCATTACTACTTGATTGGCGTCGCAGACCTGGAAAAGAGCCGGCAAGTTCTTGAACTCTGGGCACAGACCTATCCGCGAGACTTCACGCCGCACGTCGATTTGACTGACATTTATTCTCAACTGGGGCAGTATGACCAAGGCCTCGCGGCGGTCCGCGGCGCCGCAGGCCTTGACGCGAATGGCGTAAATTATGCCCAGATTGCTGCCTCGGATATCTGCCTGAATCATCTGGAGGAAGCTGAGTCAACGATTCAAGAGGCGCAGGAGAAAAAGCTCGATTCGCCTTCTTTCCACCTTCTGCTGTACCGGATTGCCTTTTTGCAGAATGACTCTTCTGGGATGGCGCAGCAGGAGGCATGGGCTTCCGGCAGGCCCGGAGCTGAAGATGCGCTGCTGGGGTTGGAGGCCGATACGGAATCGTATTTCGGGCGGCTTGAAAAGGCGCGGGATCTTTCGGACCGCGCCGTTGAATCGGCCGAACAGGCGGAAAACACGGAAGTGGCAGCGGGATACCAGGCTGAGGCGGCGTTCCGCGAGGCGGTCTTCGGCAATTTCGTTGAAGCCCGAGCGCGGGCTGCGAAGGCGCTGGCACTTTCCAATGGTAGGGCGATCGAGTATGAGGCTGCCCTGACACTGGCAATGACAGGCGATGCACCAAGAGCGCGTGCGCTGGCCGATGATCTGGTCAGGAGGTTCCCCGAGGATACAATCGTTCGCTTCACTTTCTTGCCGGCCATCCGCGCCGAACTGGCACTTTCCGCCAACAATTCTTCCGAGGCTCTTGATGCGATTCAGACTGCGACGCCCTACGAACTGGGCACGCCCAGGGGTCCAGCACCAGCGCTGTATCCTGCGTACTTGCGAGGGAAAGCTTACCTGGCCGCGCATCGCGGCAGCGAAGCCGCGGCCGAGTTCCAGAGAATCCTAGACCAACCCGGCATCGTCGTCAATGAACCGGTCGGCGCGCTGGCGCACCTTGGTTTGGCCCGCGCCTACGCACTGTCGGGGGATTCGGCAAAGGCTCGAGCCCAGTATGAAGAGTTCTTCGGGCTTTGGAAAAGTGCAGATCCCGATATCCCTGTCCTTAAACAAGCAAAATTGGAATTCGGGAACCTCCGCTGATTCAGTCCTTATCCGGTTTTGAGAACAATCCGCAAAGCTTTTGAGATCTTCCTGACGTATGCGAGCACAATGTTGGTACGTCGCATGATGCCCACAGCAAAATGCGCCCATAAAGCTTCACTTCGGGAATGGCAACTTAGCCGCGCTCCGATCAACATCGAAAAACGCGGCAGGATTGAGGAACTTCCAGCAGCCGCGATGATCGGTTCTTCAGCGTCGTTGACCTGTATGCAAAGGTATACCTTTTGGCACGGCCGGATTGGTGAGATCCGGCCGTGTATTTTGAGGGGCTTACGGGGTGGGTTTTCGGACCCCTTTTGTCACGGAGCAAAAGGGGGGCCAGCTCAGGCGATTTTGGCAAGTTCCAGGACAGAGACTTGGGCCGGGCGCTTCCGCAACACACGTTGCACCGTGGCCGTTGAGATGCGGTGGCCTTTAGCGATCTGCCTTAGACTCTGCCCCTGGCAGCGTTCGCGGTAGATCGCTTCATGGTCCAGGGTTAGAGGATTACGGCCGATGTGCGTGCCTTCGAGCCGGGCGCGCCGCATGCCGGCGCGCACCCGCTCGATGATCAGGTTACGTTCGAGTTCGGCGACGGCGCCGATGATGACCACGATGGCACGGCCCAAAGGGCCGCCGGTGTCGATCTGCTCGCGGAAGCTAACGTACTCGATGTTGAGCCGGTTGAGTTCGTCGAGCACCTCGAGGAAGTGCTTCACCGATCTTGCGATTCGGTCGCTGGCCCAGACCAGGACCACATCGAAGCGTCCGCGGCGGGCATCGGCCATCATTCGGTCGAGACCCGGCCGCTTTGCTTTCGCTCCGCTGATCCGGTCCACATACTCCTGCAAGATCTCGTAGCCGCGCTGGGCGGCCATCTGACGCAGGTCATGGAGCTGCGTCTCCAGATGCTGATCGACGGAACTGACTCTCATATAGAGAGCGGCGCGCTTCACTTGCGCCTTCCCTTCGGTTTTGGCGAGTGTTTCGTGATGTAGCTCTTGATGAACTCCAGCAGCACGTCGGTCATGTTTTCGCCTTGGGCGGCCGTCGCCGCCTTGAAGGCGTTGTGCAGCTTGACAGGAACATTCAAATTCATGCGTTTGATTTCCTCGTTGTTGACGGTGATGATCGGACTCACCTCCTTTCTCTTCAGAAGTGAGTCTATCTACTTATAAGTACGGCGCGCCAGGGGCGGCGCCCCCCGATTACAACTCCCAGGCCGCCCGGCAGACCAGGACCAGCGTGGAAATCTCGTCGAAACTGATCTCCATCGCCCCGGCCATGGCCCGCAACTGGTTCACCTCCTGGGGCACGCTGCCCTCCTCGACGGCCGTCCACCCAGAGGCCGCCATACCGGACAGGCGAGCGGCTTCCTCGATGGACAGGCCAGCCCCCTTCCGTACCCCCCGGATGCAGGAGCCGAAAAACCGGCCCATGCTCTGGCGGCGCACTTCAGGGAGATAGGAAGAAGGTAGGGAGGCGAACATGTTCAACTCTGTGCTCATATACTTATGCTCCTGTTGGCCCACATTGTCAAGTGCCCAGGGCCACAACTGCGTAAATTTGATTCCATGATAAGTATGTACTTAGAAGGATACAGATCCAAAGCTCCAGACAAATGACCGACGTCTCCCGTCGTTATTACGAACGGGAACTGGGTGCAGGCCTGGGACCATCTCCCTCCCTAAAAGAACACTTCGGCTACTCCGAACCCCTACGTCGATTTATCCAGCGCGCCAGCTTTTCACAAGCCAACGAGATCCCAAATCAAATACCCTCCTGGCTCCCCGGCGACGACTACATGACTAACTTCAGGGTCGGAGATCCCTACGTCCAAATCGACGACGGCTACGCCCGACTGCCTGGCGCCGGCTACGAGGCCCTCCACCCCGAACTCCAGGGACTCCGCCCCGAAGACTACCCCGATATCCATAAACTGCGCATCTTGAGCGACGTCGCGCCCTACTCCAGGGAGTACAACCAGGTGTCACCGTCTTGCCGCACACAAAAACTCTCGCGCACGCGCGTGCCAGGCCGAAGCTCCGTTCAGGATCAGGCTCAGCGCTCGGGCTCAGCTCTGGTCTCCTGCCGGCTCGTTCGTTCTCTCGAAGGCGGGCAAACTCGAGTGGGCACTCCGTCCTGTCGCATGCAAAAACTCTCGCGCACGCGCGAGCAAAGAGGCTGCCAGTTTCACGATTAGCTCTGCAGAACACCGCTCCCGCCGCGCGGTTCCAAACCGTCGATCTGAGACAGATTGGTACGCTGGCTGTGATCTTGCTGACCGCACTAGATTGGGGCGAGCCTTACGACCTCCACAATAGATTGGGCCAGTGAGCACTGACGCCTTGGTCGGCTCGGACCAACACTGATATAGCACCTATTCCTGGGCGGGCGGTTTCAATAACCACAATAGATTGCGGTGATCGAAACCTACCACAATAGATTGTGGTAGGAAGTGTGCATTTGCCTGGCGGGGTGGCCTGGTTGTTGATGGTGTTGCTGACGACCGGGTGAGAGGGTGTGAAGGCTGCGTCTATATATATGACTTGATTGGATATCTTCTTTATCTGACAGGGTGGTTGATGGCTTATTGCATGGTTGATTCGGTCGTTCTCTGCCTCGCCGCCGGCTTCCTCTTTCCTCGCCCGGGGGCCTCTGCGCCGGGGCGCACCGGCCCCAATCTGCCCCCATCTGTCCCCGCTGTACCCCGAAAATCAAGTCTTCTAGTTCGGATTACAGAATCTGCATCGACAGACCGGGGTCCCGTGTTTTTCATGCTCACCCTTGATACTTTTGGCACACCTGAGGGGGATATAGGGGACAAAAAACCTGCTAGGAATAACACGCCAAATCAGGTAATTTCCGGTCGGACGCCTTCTGTCTGTCCCCAAGATACTCCACTGCACATGTCCCCATAACCGTGTGTGCTGAACCCCCGTCAGTCTACCCT
>Ga0326728_10023719_pt1 | contig 11200 bp, 12 predicted proteins | sample MB3enrmetagenome_FD_207602 | JGI IMG/M metagenome (GOLD analysis project Ga0326728, IMG submission 207602) | Lab enriched peat soil microbial communities from McLean, Ithaca, NY, United States - MB31MN | ecosystem: Environmental > Terrestrial > Soil > Wetlands > Peat | place: USA: New York... | reverse complement strand
CCGAGTGGTGACCAGACGTTCCTACGGCTTCCGCACCTATGACGCGATGGAAATTGCCCTCTATCACACGTTAGGACGGCTGCCAGAACCGGAAGAATTCACCCACAAATTCTGCTAACGAGGCCTATTTGTTTAGGTGGTTCGCAAACACTGGCCGAACTGCTGACCAGCGTTCTGCATTCGTTCCAAAAGAAAGAAGCCATACGTCACATTGACTCTGTCATTGCCATAATTAAAGCATCGCCCAATGTTGAAGCTCAAGCGGTTTTTATGCCGCATTCAATGCATACAACTCATGTGCCAAACACGGCTTTTATTTTGATGTGGATGGATAAGGCCCACGCTGAATTGGATGATGTATCCAACACGATTAAACAGGTATGTCAAAGTTTTGGAATTCGAGCAATCCGAGCAGACGATGTTGAACATTCAGACAGAATCACGGATTTAATTCTCGATCAAATTCGCAACTCTGAGTTCTTGATTGCCGATCTTTCTGGCGAGCGTCCTAACGTGTATTACGAAATTGGTTTTGCTCACGCGTTTGGCAAGCGGCCCATTCTTTATCGTAAGGACGGGACCAAACTTCATTTTGACTTGTCAGTTCATAACGTACCAGAATATAAAAACATCACGGAATTAAGGGAACTGTTGACCAAACGGCTTGAAGCACTTTTGGGTCGCTCTCCAAACAATAATCAGCCCGGTTAATAAAGAGCTATAATGCCAAAAGGTTATCCACCGTCTGTGTTTGTCAGTTCAACTTGTTATGATCTAAATCAAGTTCGAGCTGACATGAAGCGCTTTTTAGAGAGCATGGGGTTTGATCCGGTTCTTTCCGAAACCCCGGCATTTCCGGTTAGTCCCCAGATAAGTCCCGTCGAGAATTGTCTGAAAGCGGTCAAAGAGCGCGCGGATATTTTTGTATTGATTGTTGGCGCACGATACGGTTCACAAACCGAAACAGGGAAGTCCATAACCAACTTGGAGTACCTTGAAGCAAAAGCAAAAGGAATTCCAGTTTATGTCTTTGTGCTGAAGCAAATTGTCAACGTGCTTCCAATCTGGGAAAAGAATCCAGAGGCGAATTATGAAGGAACTGTCGACACGCCGAAGTTGTTCGAGTTCGTCGCAACGCTACGAAGCTCCCTGGATCATTAGGTTTTTGAGTTTGAGGAAGCTCAACACATTATGGATACGCTTCGCCGCCAACTGCCCTATCTTTTTATGGAAGGCCTATGTTTGAGAGAACAATTAAAGGACCTTAAATTGGCATCAGCTTTGGCAGAACTTAAAGGGAAATCCCTGAGACTTCTTTGGGAAAAACCTATCGGTTGGGAGTTTAAGTTGTTTAGCTCCGTGTTGGCTGATGAGCTAAAACTGGATCAAAAAGTGAAGTGGGATTTAGCTTATGGCCTGAAGTTGGGACGCATTATTGATTTAGGTGAATTGCCCCAAGTTGTTCAATGGGCGGGGCAAAAGTTGAATAACATCGTAGGGCTTGTGCAATCAGTTGATCCACTAGTGAATAAAGCTCTTCAAGAGGCATTTAAAGAACCTGGCGTTCCTGGTGATCCGGAACTTATTGTCTATGTCGCACGAACCATTGCTCAAGTGCGTAGAGAATTATTGATGTGGACTATTGATTTTAATTGCACAGAGGTAAGGCCGGAGTGCAAACGGTTGATTGTGTTGATTTCTGATTTCTCTCAAAATGTAATCGAACAACTGGAAAGCATCCCAACACGTCTCGATGAGGAAATTAGAAAGGTAGAAAACGCTCTCCACCGAGGAGAAAAATATGAGGGAAACGTTCAGGTGAGTATCTCTATTCCAGAAAACAAGGAGTTGTCGGCTGAATTTGAACGGTTGATGAAAATGTTGCCTCAATTGTTGTAGATCAAATTTCAGGGGGAAAATGTGAAAGACTGGTCAAGCGGCGGCAAGCTTTGCTTTCTTGCGCCAGGCGCGCTCGGCAAATCTGCGGGATTCCTTCGCGCCGCGCAGCAGGAAGTCGGAACTGATGTCGCAATCCAGCTTCGGCCAATGGACCGAGGTGTGGCAAATCTCAAAATTCGCGCGTTCGCGGCGCGTGGCAAGTTGCAGCGTGGGATAAAACGACAGCGGCACACTCACGGTGCGTCCGTCTTCCAAGCCGAACGTCAGCCGTTTGTCGGTGATTTGCACCGTGGTCACGTCCGGTGGCGGAGTGTTATTCAGTTTCATTCCATGCCTCAATCAATCTAGCTATAAGATTACGTCTGTGCTGGAAGGTTGGCAAGGAGTCAACGCAAAATCTTGCGACTTTAGCTGGCGCGAATGGCGGGAAGATTTACTCTTGGAGAACAAATGGCCGGGACATTAAACGATTTGCTCAAAGCGACATCGCGCTCGTTTTATCTGTCGTTGCGCGTGCTGCCTGCCGCCGTGCGCCCGCAAATCGGCTTGGCCTATCTTCTCGCCCGCACGACCGATACCATCGCCGATACGGAATTGGTTTCCGTCCAGGGGCGGCTCGAAGCCCTGGAGGCGCTGCGCCGCAGAATTCTGGGCGCGACGGGCAACCCCCTGGATTTCGGGCGGCTGTCACAGGGTTGCGCTCTGCCGGCGGAAAGAATTTTGCTGGAACGCGCCGAAGAGGCTTTGCGCTTGTTCGATCAATTGCCGGAGGCGGACCGGCGGCTCGTCCGGGAAGTCTTGCGCGTCATTATGAGCGGGCAGGAACTGGACCTCAACCGATTTGCCGGCGCGAAAGCCGCATCCATAGCCGCCTTGGAAACCGAGGCCGAACTGGATGACTACACTTATCGCGTGGCGGGATGCGTCGGTGAATTCTGGACCCGGACCTGCCGCCTCCATCTCTTTCCGGACGCGCGCCTGGACGAGGATTTTCTGCTGCGCAACGGCGTTCGTTTTGGCAAGGGGTTGCAATGGGTCAACATTCTGCGCGATGTCCCGCGGGATTTGCGCAAGGGACGCTGTTACCTGCCGCGGCAGTCGCTGGCGGCGGCGGGGCTTAGTCCGGCCGACCTGCTTTCCTCGGGCAACCAGGCGCGCTTTCGCCCGTTATACGATCAATGGCTGGCCGGGGCCGAATCCCATCTGGCCGCGGGCTGGGATTACACCAACGCCCTGCCCTCCGGGCAATTCCGGCTCCGCCTGGCCTGCGCCTGGCCCATTCTCATTGGCGTCAGGACCCTGCGCAGGCTGCGCCATGAAAATATGCTTGACCAGACGCGGCGCGTCAAAGTCAGCCGGCCCGAAATCCGCGCCTTGATTGGCCGGTCGATTCTGCTCTATCCGTGGCCTTCCGCATGGCGGGGGCAATTCAGCCGCGAAATGAGCCACCCGTGATCATAAATGAAGTTGATTCCAGCGGTTGTTTCCATTAGAAAGTCGGCATGAGGAACAGCAATCTGTGTATTTTAGCCTGTTGTGTCGGCGTGAGCTGGGCGACTTTCGCAACCGCGCAGACCGCCGCAAGCGGGAATTATGACTTGGAAAGGGCCTTGCAGGCATTGCGCCAGGCGGAGGCCGCGCCAGCAGTCACAAATCAAGTGTCACAAAAGGAGGCCGCCAAACGGCAGCGGGAACAGGACAAGCTTAAAATCAAACAAGAAAAAGAGGCGAAAAAAGCCGCCGCCGCACAAAAGAAAAAGGCAGCCAAAGAAGCCATTCCCGCCGTCGCGCAACCCGCACCCGCCGGTTCTGCCGTAGCGCCGGTCATTACACCCGCGCCAGCCGTTGCGCCCGCCCCGGTCGTTGCGCCCGCCCCTGCCGCCCCTGCCGCTCCAGCGCTGCCCGAAAATCAACGCAGGGCGCTGGAAACCCTTCGCCAGGCTGAGGCCGCGCCAGTAGTCACGGATCAAGCGGCACAAAAGGAGGCCGCCGAACGGCAACGGGAACAGGACAAACTCAAAATCAAACAAGAAAAGGAGGCAAAAAAAGCCGCCGCCGAACAAGCCCGAATCACCAAGGCCCGGAAAGAAGCTGCCGCCAAACCAAGACAGGTGGAGAAGAAAAAGAAGCCGGCCGCCGCCAAACCGGTTGAAGCTGCCCCGGCCCACGCTCCGGCAGGAAAAGCGCCAGCCGTCGGCCGGCAGGCCCCGGTGGACCAGAAGGCGGCGGGCGAGAAGGCTGCCGCTGCTGCCCGAAAAAAGGCCCAAAAAGAAGCCGCCCGCCGCGAACCGCCAAAGAAGGAAATGAAAAACGCGCCCGCGCCCGCCCCAGCCGCGGCCAGGACGCCGCCCGCCAATACCAACGCGCTGTCCGCCAAGGAACAAAAACTGGCCGATTTGCTGCGCCGGTATCAAGCCGACGAGATTACACCGTACGAGTATCATTTGGAACGCGCCAGGATCGTTGCCGAACCATAAACCTGTTTCCAATATCGGTCATGCATTCGTTTCATTACCGGAACGGCAAACTTTTTTGCGAAGGAATCTCCGTGCAGGCGCTGGCCGAAAGGCACGGAACCCCTCTTTACATTTATTCGCAGCAGACGCTGGAAAACCGTTTCCGGGAGCTGGATGGCGCCTTGCGGCCCCTGGCCCACCGTGTTTGCTTCTCCGTCAAGTCTAATTCAAACCTGGCCGTCCTGCGTGTCCTCGCCAATCTCGGCGCCGGCTTCGACATCGTCAGCGCAGGCGAACTGCGCCGGGTCATCGCCGCCGGCGGCAGCGCGCGCTCCTGCGTTTTCGCGGGGGTCGGCAAGACGGCGGAGGAGATCGAGTTCGCTTTGCGCCGGAACATTTGTTGTTTCAATGCGGAAAGCGGGGCGGAACTGGCGCGCATCAGCCGGGTCGCCGCCCGCCTCAAAAAAACCGCGCCCGTGGCCGTGCGGATCAATCCCGACGTGGACGCGCACACGCACGCCAAGATCACCACAGGCACTTACAAGGATAAATTCGGCATCCAGCTTGAAGACGTGGAGGGCATTTATGCCCGTGCCGCCAGGCTGCCGCATTTGCGCCTGTGCGGCGTCCAGATGCACATCGGTTCGCAACTGACGGCGATCCAGCCGTTCGAGCTGGCGGTCAGGAAAGTTCTGCCGCTGGTCGGGCGGCTCGCCGACCGTTATGGCCTGGAATTTTTCAGCATCGGCGGCGGCCTGGGCATCGTCTATAATCCCGCCCTGGCCAGCGGTTCGCCCGCCTGGTGGAAATCCGCTCCGGCCAGAGGCCTGTTGACTCCGGCCCGCTACGCGGGGCGATTGGCGCCGTTGCTCAAGCCGCTCGGCTTGAAAATCCTGGTCGAACCGGGCCGTTTTATTGCTGGCAACGCCGGCATCCTCGTCACCCGCGTGCAATACGTCAAGCGGACCGGGCACAAACACTTTGTCATCGTCGATGCCGCCATGAACGACCTGCTCCGTCCGGCCCTGTACGATTCCCATCATGAAATCGTCCCCGTCGCGCAACGGAACGGAAAACTGATTTCGTCCGACGTGGTGGGGCCGATGTGCGAGTCAGCGGATTCTTTTTGCAAAGACCGTCCGTTGCCCAAGGTTGGCGAAGGAGACTGCCTGGCCTTGCTCAGCGCCGGGGCTTATGGCTTCGTCATGGCTTCCAACTACAACGCCCGCCCCCTTGCGGCCGAGGTGTTGGTCCACGGCAAACAGGCGGCGGTGGTTCGCCGCCGCCAGGACATTGAAGAGATTTGGGCGGCGGAAAAAATCCCGGCCTGGCTGAGGGGAAAGTAAGAAGTATGAATTATGAATTAAGAAAACCGGGGGGGCGCAGTCAGAACATCGGTAACACTTCAGATTTTTCTGGACTGCGAATGGAATGCTTGTCATCGGCAAGGTGTGGAGTATGATCGGGCCGTGAGGAAAAAACTTGTCTGGCCGATGCTGCTGATCGTGGTGTTCGCGTTGAGCCGGTGGCCCGGATTGATGCCGCCGAATTTCAGCGCGGCTTACGCCATCGTCTTTTGCGCGGGCCTTTATTTGCCGGGGCGGCTGGGGTGGGTCATTCCCTTGTCTGTGCTGGCGGGCAGCGATCTGTTGATCAGCTTAATCTTCTTCTCTCATGGCGGCTTTTCCCCGGGGCGCTTCATTCTCGAACAGGCGCCCAATTATCTGGCTTATGCGGGGCTGATCGGGTTGGGCCGGGTCTTTGGCGCAAAAAGACCGTGGTGGATGCTGGCGGGGGGCGGATTGATCGGGGCGCTTCTGTTTTACATCGTGACGAACACGGGGGCGTGGATCAGTTTGCCCTATGCGAAAACCCTGGCGGGATGGATACAGGCGCTCACTACCGGCTTGCCTGGATACCCGCCAACGTGGCAGTTCTTCCGCAATACCCTTCTGAGCGGCGGACTGTTCACGGGATTGTTTGCCGGCGCAATGAAATTAACGGAATCGCCGGAATCGCCGGAAGCGGCGGAGGAAGAGGGAAAAGAGGAATCCACCAAGGACCCGGAAGCGGAACCGGCCAAGGCGGAGCCTTAAATGATGGTTGCATTCATTTGCGGGAATTGACTATAAGTGAGCAGACGTTGGCCATGCTGTTTTTTTTGTTGATTTTACAAGCGCAAGCGGTGAGTGCCGCGGGGCCGCCCTGTCTGCGGAGAATGGGCGGGCCGCGCCGGAGCAGGAGCCGGGGCATGTTGGATGCCGGGGCTGTCTTGCGCCGGACTTTTAGTTTGTCCTGAAACTATGCCGATACGAATCAATCTACTGGCTGAGGCTCAAGCCGCCGCGGAACTGCGGCGCAAAGACCCGGTCAAACGCGGGATATGGATCGCCGGCTTTTTGGTTTGCGTGGTCGTTCTTTGGATTGCCAAGCTGCAACTGGACATTTCATTCGAGAAACACAACTACAACAACATCGAAGCGGACTGGAAAAGCAAGATGGCCAAATACTCCACCGTGACCAATGACCAGGCCAAAACCGGGGAAGTGGAGCGGAAACTGGCGCAATTGGATTATTTGTCCACCAATCGCTTCCTGTGGGCGCCGGTTCTCAATGCCCTGCAAAAAACCATGGTCGATGAAGTCCAGGTTACCCGGTTGCGGGGTGACCAGGTCTATGTCAAAGAAGACGGTCATGACATTGGCAGCGGTTCCAACCGCAGGCACGTTCCGGGGGGGATGGTCGAGAAAGTCAGCCTGAGCATCGAGGCAAAGGACTTAAGGCCCAACGACCAGAACTACACCAAGTTCAAGGAGAGTCTTTGCACTTCTGACTTCTTTGCCAGGCGCCTCCAGAGGCGCGATGGCTTTGTCATGGATGGAATACTCGGTCCGCTCACGGTGGACCCGGTGGATCCAAGCAAACAATTTGTCACCTTTACGCTGGCATCGCATTTTCCGGAGGCGCGCCGCAGTGAATAAACTCTCCAAAGCCCAGCGCGATCAATTGCTCGGCATTGCCATTGGCACTGTCGGGCTTATGGCCGCTTTGTGGTACTACGGCGTCACCGCCTTGCAGAGTGAACTGGCCGCCACCCGCAAGAAATCCGCGGAGATGCAGCAAAAACTTCATGACGCGGAGACGTTGATGCGCCGGGGAGATGAAATCAGCGCGACGTTGCGCAGCCGCAGTGAGCTTCTGGCCGGGCGCGAAGCGGGCCTGGCGCCGGATCGGGACGCCTATGCCTGGCTGATCAACACGGTCAACGCCTTCATCCAGTCGCGCAAGGGTGTCAATATTGACACCTACAGCCAGCCTGAAATCACCGATGTGGGGATGATCCCGAAATTTCCCTACCGCTGGGCCACCTTTCATCTCAAGGGCACGGGATATTACCATGATTTTGGCAGGTTCTTCGCCGATTTCGAGAATGCCTTTCCGTACTTTCGCATTCAGGGCCTGAACATCTCCGCCAATTCCGGACCGGCCATGGAAGCCGAAAAACTGAGTGTCACCTTCGACCTGGTCGCGCCTGTCGCCAGCAGCGGCCCGGACATAAAATGAATCTCTCCACAACATGCCGTCGCGGCGCACAGGTTCCCGCCCTGTGCGGGCTGTTTTTGGCGCTTTTGCTCGCGGCAGGATGCGGCCCGAAGGCTCCGCCGCCAGCGCCCTCCAAGCCCAAGACCGAGGCCCCCAAAACGAACGCCGGGGCGGCCGCGCAGACCAATCTTTCCGACCAATACACTTCTGTTTTTGAGGATCTGCCTCCGCAAAAAGGCAAGGACCCGTTCTTTCCCACCTCCCGCCGCCGCGAACCGGCGCCCGAGGCCGTTGCCGCGGGAAATGCCAATGCGCATGTGGACCCGGTGCTTGTGCTGAAGGCAATTATCCGCACCAGCAAGCACAGCCAGGCGGTGATCAACAACGAAATTTTTGAGGGGGGCGAAGAGCAATCGGTCCGCGTCCCCAACGGCCATGTCCGGGTCCGGTGCCTCGACATCAGCAGCAACTCTGTGCTCATCCAGGTGGAAGGGGAAGCTGAACCCAAAAGATTATTGATGGAGCAAAAAAAGAATTGATGCAACATGGACATTATCTCCTTCAAGCAAATGATTAAGACCGCTTTAGCGATATGAAAACCGAGAATGTATTTGCGCTCATCGTGGTTGTCCTCGCGCCCTGCCTGGCAACCGTCGCCCAAACCACCACCACCACCACGTCGCCCGCCCCAACCGCTCCCGCGCCCAGCGCGACTCCTCCAGCGGGTCCGGGCGACGTCCTGGCCAAACCACCCGAAGCAGCCGTCGTCGCGCATGGCACAGCCGCCGAGCAGTCCGCAATGCAGGTCGTCTCCTTGACCAATGAGGTTGGCGACGAAATCCTTGATCCGGTGACCTTTGACGGCATCCCATTGCCCGACGCGGTCCGGGCGCTGGCCCTCCAGGCCGGACTCAACATTCAATTTGACCCAAGGCTTCTTAATACCGTCGGCCCCGATGGCCATTCCATTCCCATCACCCCGCCCACCATAACCGAAAAATGGAAAAAGGTGACTGCAAAGCAGGCCCTGACCTCGCTGTTGGATAATTGGGGCTGGCAATTGGTTGTCGATCCCCGCACCCCAATCGGGCGGATCACGGCCAAAGATCCCACCGCCCTGGAACCTTTGGTGACCACCGTCATTCAGTTGGAGTACAGCAATCCGACCAATATCCTCGCCGAAGTTCAACCCACGTTGTCCACCCGCAGTTCGATCATCAGCGACTCGCGCACCCACAAATTGATCATCCGGACAACCGAAAGAGAACTGCCCGGCGTTCAGGCTCTCATCACCAAGCTGGACGCCGCCACGCGCCAGGTGTTGATCGAGGCCAAAATCGTGGAAACAACCAAGGACATCAGTTCGGCCAAAGGAATCGATTGGACCGGCACGCTGTCCGCCCAGCACGTCAGCTTCGGCAACGGCCTGACCTCGGGATCTTTTGGAGCGACCAATTTGACCGCCACCGCAACCGGCACCGCGTCGTTTTCTTCAACCACCAACGTCAGCGCTTTTTCGACCACGATTCCTGGATCGCCCTCGCAGGGCGGCGGTATTTCGATGAACACGGCTCGCGGCTTCACTCCGACCACGGCCTTTCTGAGCGCCGATGGAGTCTCGGCGGTGCTGTCGTTCCTCAACACCGATGCCGACACAAGGTCGCTTTCCTTTCCGCGCACGGTCGCGCTGGATGGGGTTCAGACTGAAATTATGTCCGTGCAGAATATTCCCATATTTGAACAGCAGCAGAGCGCCCCGGCCGCCGGCGCCTCCCAGGGCCTGGCTACCGTCCTGCCCAATTACGATAAGAAAGTCGAAGGCACCGTCCTCAATGAAGTGGGCGTCAAACTGACCGTGGTACCGCGCATCGCCGGCCCCACCAACGTCCTCATGGACGTCAGGCCCGAAATCTCATCCGTGGATGCCCAGGTGGCCAGCGACACACTGGATGGGCAGGTCAGCACCTCCCCCATTTTTGACCGGCGCAGGATTACGACCCAAGCCGCCGTGCCCAGCGGCTACACCCTGGTGCTGGGCGGAGTCGAAATTGATAATACCCTCAACAGCGCCACCAAGGTGCCTTTCTTTGGTGATCTGCCGGGCATTGGCGCCGCTTTCCGCAGCAATAGTAAAACCCACAACAGGGATACGATTTTGATTTTTGTCACACCCACCATTATCCAGGACAGCGACTTTCAAGCGGCCCATACGCAGTTTTTGAAAAAAAAGGACAACGCGCCATCCGTTGAAGAAGGGGCATGGTACAGCGCCAAGCCTTACGATTGGACCAAACCGAACACAACGGTAGCCCCGTCCTATCAACCCTGACCCATTCTGGCGCAACAGGCCGGCGCGGCCCTTTATACCATTTGCAGTATGGAACCGCACTTTTTAGCCGGGGCCCAAGCTCCGTAGGAGCGCCATATTTTTAGTAACGCGCCTAAAAAATCCAAAGCTCCGTAGGAGCGGCATAGCGCAATTGCGAACTGGGAATGGTATTACTGAATGGCCAGCGCCTGTTTGATTTGGAATTTCTCGATGCGTTTGCGCAATGTGGCCCGGGTGACGCCCAGCAGTTTGGCCGCCTGCACCTGATTGCCGTTGGTTTCCAACAGGGCCTGGATGATCAATTCGCGTTCCACGGCCGGAAGTATTTTCAGGCTCTCCTGCTCCCGCGCCCATTGGAACAGCATCCGGCTCAGGGCCGCCAGGTCCGATGGCTTCTCCCCGGCCAGCGCGGGGCCGGGCGCGCCCGCGGGAGCGGGCGGGCGTTCGGCGGTGGGAGAAACCCCGCTGGAAATCAGCGCCGGCAAATCGCCGGGCAGGATCACGTCGCCCTTGGCCATGACCACGGCCCGTTGCATGACATTCTCCAACTCGCGCACGTTGCCCGGCCACTGAAAGCGCTCCAGCATCTCCACCGCCGACGGCAGAATGGATTTGGGCGGACGGTTCTGCGCCTGGGCAAACTTTTTCAGAAAATAGTTGATGAGCAGCGCAATATCACCCCGCCGCTCCCGCAAGGGCGGAATGTGGATCCGCACCACGTTGAGCCGGTAAAACAAATCCTCCCGAAACTCCCGCGCCGCCACCGCTTGTTCGAGGCCTTTGTGCGTGGCGGCGATGACCCGCACATCAACCTTGATGGATTGATTGCCGCCGACCCGCTCGAACGAACCGGACTGGAGCACCCGCAGGATTTTCGCCTGGGTGGCCAGCGACATGTCGCCAATCTCATCCAGAAAGATCGTGCCGCCGTCGCACTGCTCGAATTTCCCGATGCGCTGGGCGGCGGCGCCGG
>Ga0326728_10023717_pt1 | contig 11201 bp, 5 predicted proteins | sample MB3enrmetagenome_FD_207602 | JGI IMG/M metagenome (GOLD analysis project Ga0326728, IMG submission 207602) | Lab enriched peat soil microbial communities from McLean, Ithaca, NY, United States - MB31MN | ecosystem: Environmental > Terrestrial > Soil > Wetlands > Peat | place: USA: New York... | reverse complement strand
CCAGGATGACGGTGTCTTCCAGAGCTTCGTTGCCATGTGGCACATTCGGCGGCACGTGGACCATCTCGCCGGCTTTGAGCACAAACTCTTCGCCGCCAACCACCATGCGCACCGCGCCCTTTTCGACCATGGTGACCTGATCGTTGGCGTGGTGGTGCAAGGCCACCTGATTGCCTTTGTCGAAACGGAAATGCGCCACGGTGATGGCTGTGCCGTGCAGGGCTTTGCGCCCGGCCAGTGGATTCAACTGCTCTTCGGCGATATCGTCCCACGTATGGATCTTCATTGCGTCATTCTAACAAGGCCGGGCACCGTCGTCCTTACGCAATCGGCCAGACAGGCGTGGCCCGCTCGATTCTTTGCATGATGCGCGCGGTTTCGGCGATCGCCGCGACGATTCTGCCGTAGTGCGTCAAGTCTCGATATCTGTCTAGAGATCGACCCTGGCGGTCTTTGAGCCATCGCTCGCAGACTTGGTAGCCGCCGATGTAAAAGCCCCAGACTTCCGGCGAAATGCCGGCGAAGTACTGCCTGCCGTTGATGTAGACTCGCCTATCGGCAGCGCAGTATCGCGGATAGCCGCTATCGACCGTGTTCGATCCGGAAACAGGAAAGTTCGCTGGAGACTGCGAAGTAGCCGGTGGCTCGAACAAGTGAATGGCCATCAGTTCAGATCCGAGCGCGCATAGCTTCCTGAATAGGGAGACATTAGAGGTGAAAGGAATCCTTGGGTAATCCTTCTTCAGTAAATCACCGTACCTGGCGCGATAACCCGGTGAATAGACAACCGCGTACATGTAGCCGAGCAGGTCCTCTGCGCCAAAGGTCCTTTTCAGGTCGGTCTTGCCGCCGGGAACAAACTTCAGCCCGAGCTTTTCTTCAACAGACTGAACCAGGTCTACCTGAAGGTTCGGAACCTTTTCCGGATTCTCCGCCGCGTAAGGCGACGCATCAATCAAAATCCCCTGGTCCTCCTGCTTTGGAATCGCATCCCGGTACAGGTAAAGCGGGAACATGTATGGGGTGCCTTTGCTGCTGTACATGCTTCTATCGGTGACGGCGTAGCGTGACACGACAGCCTCGCAAACATCGGCAGTGCCGGCAATCTGCCTCATACTCACCAGAGCGATGTTATCCTTCAGGAGATGCGCGGTCACATCGGCACGGGGATAGGCAACGAAGCCCTTGGTCTTGCCGGTGAAGTATGTCCAACGGAAATCGAACGGGCGATACTGCACCTGAACAACCTTACCGCTCCTCGATTCCTGAACATCCTGCTTCGCAAGCGCGACAGTCCAATCCCGGCCATCGTCGCCCAAGTGGTACTGTTTTCTCAGTTCCTCCACGTCAAGTGTCTGGACGTCCTTCAACACCGATCTGAGGGAACTTTCAGCAAGATGGATTGTCAGCGAATCCTTCTTCGTCTGAATCCCCGAGTTTTTGACGCGGAAAATGTCGGGAAGGGATGGAAGCGCTTCGTACTCCGATGCGATGTCCGCACTTTTGGGAACGAAGTAGTAGGATGGCGGCCCGGGAGAAAGCTTCATCCACTTCGTGCTCCCAATTCCGTGCCTGGCCAGGTAGCCGTACTTGTCCTCGCGCTGTCCCCAGATCTCCGCATGGCGCACAGTTGTGTTATGCTTTGCCGGCGTCTTCACGAATAAGCCGATTGACACGCCCCACTGGATGTCGAAGACGTTCTGGTCTGCGCCGCCGTCCGGGGCCGTATCGTGTTCGCGCAGGCTGCCATGCAAATCCAAAACGTAGATATCGGAAAACGTGTTCATCAACGACTGCCGCATCTTGCCGTGGGTTAGCCCGTCCAGGTAAGTGTTGCGCGTGATGAAGCCGAGAACGCCGGCGCCGGTTTCCTCAATTCGCCACTGTGCCCAACGAATGAATTTCATGAAGTCGTCGGGGTTCCACTTTTTTTCCGCCGCCGGCTTCCAGTCGTCCATCAACTCGGAAATCCACCTGCCTTTGTTCATCCGGCCGAAGTTCGAGTAGGGAGGATTCCCAAGGATAACCATGATTGGCAGGTCGCGTTTGATGGCTGATGCAGCATCTGCCTCTTCGCTGATGACGCGAAGATGGGCCAGCAGAGGATGGACCTCCGTTTCGCCTTTTTCCAGCGTGTTGGTCAGGTAAACCCCAAGCCGCTGGTTGCCGCTAAAGTCGTAGGCCCAAGCGGCACGTTCTTTCAGCGGCAAATCGTGTCCGGCGAGTTGCAGCCCCAGTTTCAGGTGAGCAACTGCGTACGGCGCCATAAGCAATTCAAAACCGAAGACCCTCGGGAGCAGGTGGTCCCTGACATACGCCGACCAGAGGCCGGCGTTCCCAGCGGCCTTGAATTTCTCGCGGATGTGGTCGACAAGGGAATAGAGAAACGTGCCCGTGCCGCAGGCAGGGTCGAGAATAAGTACCCTGTGAACATCCTTATCCTCTGTCGATTCCTTCTTGCCGCCCTTACTTGTGTACTTGACGGAAACGGTGTCGGCGAGTCCGCCAGCGAGTTTGAACTGCTTGTGCAGCAGGGAGTCAATGGAGCGTACTATGTATGAGACTACCGGCTCCGGCGTGTAGAAGACGCCGCGAGCCTCCCTGAGCTTCGGGTCGTAAGTAGCGAGGAATGTCTCGTAGAAATGGACGACCGGGTCTTCCTGTTTGGTGCGCGCTCCAAAATGGGCGAGAATCTCATTTACGTCCGTATGGTCGAGCACCTGAACCAGGTCATCGACGAAGGGTGCGAATGGCTCATCGTCCAATTCGGTGCCGGTGATGGTCTCAAAGAACTTTCGAAGGAACGGATTCGTTTTGGGGATTTCGGAGGCTGCCCCGACACGTTTGAATGAATCATGGCCGTAATGGTTGCAACGCGCCGCGAAAAGGCCATATGCAATCGTCTGGGCGAACATGTCCGCAAACTCGGGCGTCTTCTCCTCGGAATCGAGGCCGGGTATCAGCCTGGACGCAAATGCCTGCCGGAGGTCGGACACCAGCGGCGATGCCTTCCCCTGGGCGAACGCTTCGATGATGGTGTCTCGGATGATATGGGTGAGGCGGGCCATACGCTGGGCTAGGTTCTTAGGAGTGGCGATTCGCTCTGGCTGATGCCGAAGGAAATCGTTAAGAAAGGATACGAGGCCGGCCGCAGCCCCTGGCTCGGTTGAAAGCTTGTTCGCCTTGCCCAACTCCCCAAGCCGGAACCCCGCTCGCCTCCCGTCGTCGACGTACCACCTGAATTCCAGATAATCGGTAAGAATCAGATTTGACAGCGAACGGCGATAGCGCTTTAGCTGCTCGGAGCGTTCCGCCTCATCCAAGGACTTGCCGATATCCTTGGTCTCCACGTACCCGATGGTCACGGGTCCGGGCGTCCTCGTCACCACAAAGTCGGGCGCTCCGCAGGCGACACGCCCCGGCTCGTTGGTCGCGGTAACACGCGCCTGCAATGACTCAAGGAGAGTCTTCAGGGCCGGCCTATGGGTGTGTTCGGTGGTGTGGCCATTCCGCAGGTCGTGTTCAAGGCTTTTGAGGTATTCTCGGACAGGCTCCGCCATCTCAAGCGGAGTCTACCACACCCGCCGCCGACGAGAAGGAGTACCGCGGAGCGAGGGCATCGAGCGCCGATGTCTGCTATCCTTTGACTGATCCAGTCGCACGAGGACCACAGGAGGGAAAACCACAGTGTCCAGCAGAATCGGATTTATCGGTCTCGGCGTAATGGGCAGGCCCATGGCGCGAAACCTCTTGAAGGCGGGGAACAAGCTGGCGGTCTATGACATTTCGCCCGCCGGCGTCGCGGAGTTGGCCGCTGAAGGCGCGGCGGCGTGCTCGTCCGCCAAAGACGTCGCGGAGAAGTCCGATGTCATCATCACCATGCTGCCGGACGGGCCGGACGTGGAGAAGGCCGTGCTTGGCCCGAATGGAGTGCTCGAAGGCGCGCGGCCCGGTTCCACCCTGGTGGACATGAGCTCCATCAACCCCATCGTGTCGCAGAAGGTCGGCAAGGCTTGCGCGGAAAAGGGCGTGGAATTCCTGGATGCGCCCGTGAGCGGCGGCGAGCCCAAAGCCATCGACGCCAGCCTGGCGATCATGGTGGGCGGGGACCATGCGGTTTTCACCAAGCTCTCGCCGATCCTTCACACGATGGGCGGTTCGGTGACCCTGACCGGCCCGGTGGGCGCCGGCAATATGACCAAGCTGGCCAACCAGATCATCGTGGCCTGCAACATTGCCGCCATGGGCGAAGCCCTGGTGCTGGCCACCAAAGCGGGCCTCGATCCGGAAGTGGTTTTCAATGCCATCAAGGGCGGTCTGGCCGGCAGCGCGGTCCTTAACGCCAAAGCGCCCATGGCGATCGCGCGCAATTTCAAACCGGGCTTCCGCATTCGCCTGCACCAAAAAGATTTGCGGAATGCCCTGCTGGCGGCCGAAGAATTCAAAGTGCCGCTGCCACTCACCGGCATTGTGCAGGGGATGATCGTGTCGCTGATGAACGAGGGCAAAGGCGACTTCGACCATTCCGGCATCGTCACCGCGATCGAAAAGATGGCCGGCATTGAGATCGCCAAGCCGGCGTAAGCCGCGGTCTGCTACTGCCAGCCGCCGCCCAGTGCCCGGTACAATTGCACGAACGATTGCATCTCCGCCAGCCGAAGCTGCGCCAGCACGAGCTCACCCTGGAACAGGTTGCGCTCTGAATCGAGCACCTGCAAATAGCTGTCGAGTCCCCCCTTGTAGCGCAGGTTCGACAGGCGGGTGCTCTCCGCGAGCGCACCCACCAGCAGCTCCTGCTGAGTGCGCTGCTCGCGCGTTCCGGTGTAACCCACCAGCGCGTCGGAGACTTCGCGCAGGCCGGTGTAGATGGCCTTCCGGTACGCCATCGCCATTTCGCGCTTCTGCGCTTCCGAAAAACGCACGCCGGCGCGAATCTGCCCCGCATTGAAGAGCGGCAGGATGGCCGCGGGTGCAATTTCCTGCAGCCGTTCCGGCCCGTCGAACAACCTTGCCAGCGCCATGCTCTGGCCGCCGAGAAAGCCGGTCAGCGTAATCTGCGGGAAGTAGAGCGCCTTGGCCGCCCCGATGCGCGCGTTGGCGGCGATCAGGGCCTGCTCGGCCTGGCGAATGTCCGGCCTCCGTTCCAATAGCGACGAGGGCAGCCCCGGCGGAACCTGGGCCGGCGGTTCCAGCTCGGCCAGAGCTTTGCCGCGCGCGATCTCGCCAGGAGCCTTGCCCGCGAGCAGGCTGAGCGCGTTTTCGGTCTGCGCGATGTCGCGCCGCGCGCTGGCCATCTGCGCGGTCGCGGTATAGAGGAATTGCTCGGCCTGGTGCACGTCGAGGCCGGTGGCCGCGCCGCGGGTATGGCGCAACTCGACCAGCCTGAGGTTGTCCTGCGCGATGTCGCGCGTCCGGCTCGCGATCTCCAGTTCCAGATCGCGCTCGCGCAGCAGGAAGTAGTCGCTCATGACGTCGCCGATGAGCGACACCACCACGCCTCGCCGGCCTTCCTCGGTGGCCAGGTACTGCGCCCGCGCCGATTCGGAAAGGCGCCGCAGCCGGCCCCACAGGTCCAACTCCCAGGAAAGCGCCAGACCCGCTTGAGAGTAGCTGCCCTCGAGCGAAGTGCCCGGCGGCAGCGGTTCGAGCGAGCTGGCTCCCGACGCGCGCGCCGCCGTGAAGCCGGCCTGCGCGCTCAAGTTGGGAAACTCGTCCGCGCGCTGAATGCGGTACTGGGCACGGGCCTCCAGAACGCGCTCCGAGGCGATCCCCAGATCGAAGTTATGCTCGAGCGCCGCCGCCACGAGTTGCCGGAGCGCGTCGTCCTGGAACAGGTCGGACCACTTCTTATCGGCGAGCGAGGAAGCATCCGCGGCGGCGCCCCGGTACTGGTCCGGGACGCCCACGGCCGGCCGCTTGTAATTGGGCCCGACGGCACAACCGGCCAGGAGTAAGGCAACGAGCGCGGCTATGTGGGGCAGGATGGCATCCTGCGGCGGGTTGGCAACCCGCCGGTTGCGCCGGTAAACGGGGTACCCGCTGGGTCGCGCGGAGATTGACAATCTGCCCCGCAGAGCACCATAGCCGCAACTAAGCAGGCCGAGTACCACTCGGCCGCAGGCTGCAAGCCTGCCCCACAGAATCGCCGCAGGCTGGGAAGGTTTGACAGTCTTGTGGTGCAAGGCCCTGCTCATGACTTCTTCCGCTCCCCCACCCGCTGGATCACCACGTACAGCACGGGCACGATGAACACCGCCAGCAGCGTGGCCGCGTTCATGCCGCCGAAAACCGCCGTCCCCAGCGAGCGCCGCGAAGCCGCTCCCGCGCCGATGGCCAGCGCCAGTGGCACCACGCCCAGGATGAACGCGAAAGAGGTCATCAGAATGGGCCGCAACCGCAGCCGCGCCGCTTCCATGGCCGCGTCGACGATGGACTTGCCTTCCTCGTGGCTCATGCGCGCGTACTCCACGATCAGGATGGCGTTCTTGGCGGCCAGCCCGATCAGCGTCACGATTCCGATTTGCGTGTACATGTCGTAGGGGAAGTCGCGCGTCCAGACGGCCAGTAGCGCCCCGAACAGGCCCAGCGGTAGAGCCAGCAACACAGCCAGCGGAATGGTCCAGCTCTCGTAGAGGGCCGCGAGACAGAGAAACACCAGCACGGCGGCGAAGCCGAAGATCACGCCTTCGTGGCCCTGCGCCTCCTTTTCCTGATAGGTGGTGCCGGTCCACTCATAGCCGTATCCAACGGGCAGGGTGGTGGCGGACAACTGCTCCATGGCGGCCGAGGCTTGGCCGCTGCTGTATCCCGCGGCCGGCGATCCCAGCAACTGGACGCTGCGAAACCGGTTGTAACGGTAGATCACATCCGGTCCGGTAGTGGGCCGCACCGTGGCCAGGGTACCCAGCGGCACCATGTCGCCTGCGCGGCTGCGGACATAGAAGCGGTTGACGTCGGAGGGTCCGGTGCGGAACTCGGGCTGGGCCTCGACCAGCACCTGCCAGGTGTGCCCGAACGCATTGAAGTCGTTGGCATAAAGGCCTCCGAGGAATGTCTGCAGCGCGTTATAGGCGTCGGCGACGGGAACGCCGAGCGTCTGCACCTTAGCCAGATCCACGTCCACTTTGTATTGCGGAACGTCCGGGCGAAACGTGCTCAGGATGGTTCCCAGCTCCGGGTGTCGCCGGCCGGCCTCCACCACCAGGTCGGCGGTTTGGGCGAGCGCGTGCACATCGTCGCCCAGGCGGTCCTCCAGCATGTACTGGAAACCGCCGGTGGCGCTGAGGCCCAGGATGGGCGGCAGACCAAAGGCGACCGCGAAAGCCTCCGGCACCTGGCTGAACTCTTTCTGCATGGCCGCGAGAATCGACGCCAGTTGCTTGTTCCTGGCATGGCGCTCGTCCCAGGGCGTCAGCCGCGCAATGATGGTGGCGACATTGGAATTATTGGTGCGCGTCACGATATCCAGTCCGCCCAGCGTTAACGTGCCGGCGACGCCGGGAATCCTGGCGGCGATACTCTCGATCCTGCGCGTGGCCGCATTGGCACGCGGCACCGACGAGCCGTCCGGAAGGCGGACGGAAATGAAGACGGCGCCCTGGTCCTCATCGGGGAGGAAGCCGTTGGGCATCCGGTGGAAGATGGCGGCTGCCGCCAGCCAGAAACAAAACAGACCAATCAGCGCCAACGCCGGCTTGCGGATGAGCGTGCCGACACCGGCCAGATAACGGCCCGTGACCCAGCCGAAGCCGCGGTTGAACGCGCCGAAGGGGGCGGCCAGCGGTCCGCGCGCCTGGCGCTTGGGCCGCAGGATCATGGCGCTCAGCGCGGGGCTCAGCGAGAGCGCGTTGAAGGCCGAGAGCAGCACCGAAGCCGCGATGGTGAGCGCGAACTGGCGGTAGATCTGTCCGCTGATGCCGCCCAGAAACGCCACCGGGATGAATACGGCGGCCAGGATGAAGGCGATGGCGGTCACCGGCGCCTGCACTTCTTTCATGGCTTGGATGGTGGCCTCGCGCGGCGGCAGGCCTTCGTCAATGTGGCGCTGCACGGCTTCCACCACCACGATTGAATCGTCCACCACAATGCCGATCGAAAGGACCAGGCCGAACATGCTGGTGATGTTGATGGAGAAGCCCAGCAGCGGGAACAGCGCCAGCGTGCCCACCACGGCCACGGGAACCGTGAGCAGCGGAATCATTGTGGCGCGCCAGCTCTGCAGGAAGATGAACACCACCAGAATCACCAGCCCAATGGCTTCGAAGAGCGTGGTCATCACGTCCTTGATGGCCGCGTTCACGAACATGGTGGAGTCGTAGGAGACCAGGTAGTCCATGCCCGCGGGGAAGCCGGCCTTGACCTGGTTCAGGTATCGGCGCACTCGAGCGGCTGTCTGGACGGCGTTGGCTCCCGGCGACAAGTACACGGTGACGTTGCCCGAGTCGCGGCCGTCCACGCGATTAAAGCCGTTGTAGGTCTGAGCTCCCAGTTGCACGTGTCCGATGTCGCCCAGGCGCAGCAGGGCGGCGTCGGGCTGGGCCCGCAGCACGATGTCCTCGAACTGCCGCGGGTCCACCAGGCGGCCGGGCGCGTTCACCGAATACTGGAAGTCGGTCCCCGCCGCGGCCGGCGGTTGTCCGAAGGCGCCAGCCGGATTCTGCCGGTTCTGCGCCTGGATGGCCGCGCTGACGTCGCTCGCGGTGACCCCCAGCTCGGCCATCTTATCCGGGTTCACCCAGACGCGCATGGAGTAAACCTGGTTGGAGCTGAGGCGCGATTCGCCCACACCTTCGAGATTGCCAAGCTGGTTCACCAGGTTGATCTGCGCATAGTTGGTGAGGAACAGCGAATCGTAGCTGTTGTCCGTGGAGACGAGGCTGATGGCCATCAGGAATGCGCTCGATACTTTCTTCACGGTGACGCCCTGCTGCTGCACCTCCGGGGGCAGCCGTGGCATGGCGATGCTCACGCGGTTCTGCGTCTGCACGGTGGCGATGTCCGGGTTGGTGCCCAGCTTGAAGGTCACCTGAATGTTGAGCGTGCCGTCGTTGGCGCTGCTGGAAAGATAGTAGAGGATGCCGTCGAGGCCGACAAGCTGCTCTTCGATGGGCTGGGCCACGGTCTTCTCGAGGTCCTGCGCGTTGCCGCCCAGGAAGTTGGTCGAGATCTGCACCACCGGCGGCACCACTTCCGGATACGCCGCCACCGGGAGACTGGGGATGGCCACCGCGCCGAGTATCACCATCATGATGGCAATCACCATCGCGAAGATGGGGTGATCGATAAAGAATCGCGCCATGTGTCAGTTCCCCGGCTTCGGCGCGCGATACGGCTGCGGCTCGACGGTGGCGCCGGGCCGCACCTTCAACTGTCCTTCCACAATGATGCGTTCGCCGGGCTTGAGGCCCTGTTCGACGATCCAGAGCTCGCCGGTGCGATTGCCGGTGACGATGGCGCGCAGGAGCGCCTTATTGTCCGAGCCCACCGTGTATACGGCCTGCATGCTCTGGACCTGCTGGACCGCCTTCTGCGGGATCTCGATGGCGCCCTTGCGTTCGTCCACCTGCACGCGAATGCGGCCGAACTGGCCGGGCAGCAGGGTGTGGCGGGGATTGGGGAAGCTGGCCTGGAGTTCCAGCGTGCCGGTCTTCGGGTCCACCTGGTTGAGCGTGTCGGCGGCGCGGCCCTTGGATGGGAACTCGGAGCCATCGGCGAGAATGAGAGTCAGTTGCCCGGCCGGCAAGCTCAGCCCGCGTCTGGCCCAGGCGAGGTATTCCGATTCGGTCACCTTGAAGCGGACCCAGATGGGATCGAGCGGAACGATGGTGGTGAGCGGTTGCGCCGCCGTGGGCGTCACCAGCCCGCCCACCGGGACCAGCGAATCGCCGATGCGTCCGCCGATGGGCGCGCGAATGGTGCCGTACTCGAGATTCAACTCGGCGGTGTGGAGTGCGCCCTGGTTCGATTCCACCCGGCCCTCGGTGGAAGCGATCTGGGTACGGGTAGAGAGCGCAGTCTGTTCGACGGTGGCCTGGTTGGCCTTGACGGTCTCTTCGGCGGCGCGCAACGCGGCCACGGCGGCGTCGAGATCCTGCTGCGAAGCGGCGTCGGCCGCGACCAGCGGCTTCAGACGTTCGTCGTCCTGCTGCGCCTTCACCAGGTTGGCCTGCGCGGAGGCCAAACTGGCCTGCGCCTGCAAGAGCGAAACCTGCTTGCGCGCGAAATCGAGGTCGGCCTCGCTCTGCCGCAGGTTGCCGCGCGCCTGCTCCACGGCGGCCTCAAACGGCCGCAGATCGAGCACGTACAGGACCTCGCCGGCTGCCACCTCCGCTCCCGGCTGGAAGAGCCAGCGGTCGACATAGCCTGTCACGCGGCTGCGCACGTCCACCGTGTTGCGCGCGTAAGTTTGCGCGGCGAAATCGGAAAAAATGGGAACGTCGCGCGCCTGGACTTCCATCACGGTGACCAGTGGCGGCGGCGCGCCGGCCGGTCCGCTCCGCTGGCCGGAAGCCGTGCAGCCTGGGAGGAGAACCGCGGCGAGAAGGAGGACAACAGCAGCGTAGGGCAGACCATCGGCCTGCCGGGTCTGTCCTGGCATATAACTCTATGTTCTCCTATTTTTCGGGGTGGCAGGCAGCGCCGCACCGGCACTTCGGCTGGCACGCGCGGCAGAACTGCTTGCTGCAGTTGGGACACGCGATCAAGCAGGATTTGCAGAGGAAGTGGACACGGTCGTCGCACAGGAAGAGCGGGTGCGCCCGGCCGAAACAGCTTTCGCACCACGGCGATTCGAGCGCGCCGAGGGCTGGATTCCAGTCGAGCTTTGCCACCCGCTCGGCTTTCTTGCGAATGAGCCGCGCGGAGATCTCCAGCACCGGCAGCGGCGCCACCAGGACGTCGCCCGGCTCGACGCGGATGCGCAGGGAATATTTGCGTGCCAGGTCTTCCAATTTGGCGGCGCGGTCCAGTCGCGTGGCAACGGCGCGGCTGCGCTCTTTCTCCGCGGCTTGCAGATCGGCTGTGCGGCGCGAAAGCCGCTTTTCAATCTGGCGCAGCAGGTCGCGATAGTAGGCGTCGATGCGCTCGGTATCGCGGGCCAGGCGGCGGTTGGCGCTCTGTTCGATGCCCGCCGCGAGGCGGCGAATTTCCGGCTGCGCCGCCCGCAGCGCCATAGGAAAAATCCGCGCTAGTTCCTCGCGCGG
>Ga0326728_10023713_pt1 | contig 11204 bp, 12 predicted proteins | sample MB3enrmetagenome_FD_207602 | JGI IMG/M metagenome (GOLD analysis project Ga0326728, IMG submission 207602) | Lab enriched peat soil microbial communities from McLean, Ithaca, NY, United States - MB31MN | ecosystem: Environmental > Terrestrial > Soil > Wetlands > Peat | place: USA: New York... | reverse complement strand
GGTGACATCAAGCTGTTGGCCCGGGCTGTTACGGAAAATAATCTTGAGCCCGCCATGCAATTCCTCAAGGAGGAGAATGATCTTGACCTGGCCATCCACCGATATCCCAAGCCCGTGATCGTATTTGCCAACGGGGTCACCATGGGAGGCGGCCTCGGCATTTCCTCAGGGGCGGACATCACCATCGCAAGCGAGACAACGCGCATGGCCATGCCCGAGACACGGATCGGCTTCTTCCCCGATGTCGGGTCCACGGGTTGGCTGTTCTTGAAGTGCTCCGGGGGCTACCCCGAGTTTCTCGGTCTTACCGGGTATGAGATGATCGGCGCTGAATGCGTACGCATAGGATTGGCCGACTGTCTCATCCCCTCATCGAGGTTTGGTGATGCCGTGGAGACCCTGAAACTACACGCACCTTCCTTGTCTTCAGAGAGGAAAGATGCGGGAAGAAGATTGCGGGATCTCCTCAGGCCTTTTGAGCAACGGGAGATACCTGCAAATCCTGAAATGGACCGATGGGTCAAGGAGTATTTTGCCGGTAAGACATCCGTGCTTGACATATTGAATGGCCTGAGGGCCTGCAGTATACTCAATGATCTCTGTGAAGGGGTGTTCGGCAGGCTTAAGGAGCGTTCGCCTAACGCCGTGTTTGTTACGCTCAAGTGTCTGCGCCGCGACGAGGGCAGGGACCTTGCCGAAGTCTTCCAGGCGGATCTGAAGGTCGCCCGGTATCTGATGGGGCGGCACGATTTCAGGGAAGGGGTGCGCGCGCGGCTCATCGACAAGGATAACCGGCCGCAATGGGACCCTGACAGTTTCGAAAAGGCTGCCCAGGAAGAGCCTCTCATGCCCATAGACAGCTGACCCCTCTCACGCGAATACACCCCTCTGATGATGTATCTTACAAGACGGTTTAGAGTGAACATGCTCATGCATGAACCACGAAAGGAGGAAGCATGAAACGAGATCCTTCCGGACTTATTGAACGCCTCGGCATCAAGACACCCCTCATCGGGTTCTATGATGCGCCGGATACTTCCGGGTTCGAACCGGTGGTGGCACCTGAACCCAAGAAACATGTTTGTGTCTTCGCCTTTTACAAGGACTGGCTGGCCGGGAAGACCCTGCTTATCACCAAAGACAACTTCGGGTGCGGTGGTGCCGGAACGGCCCTGTGCAGCGTGGCCACCCGGTCCAGGCAGGAATACATCACCTTCCTCGTGGATACCGAGGGGCTCAAGGCCGACCACGAGATCATGGGCAGATGGATCGACAAGCGCATGACCTATCGCCAGGAATATCCCAATATCCTCATAGGGCCCCTGAAGGAAGGCAAGGAACAGTACCTGAAGACCGTGACCTTTTATGTGAACCCCGACCAGTTGAGCGCACTCATCATCGGGGCGCACTACCGTAACGCCCCCGGCGACCCGCCTGCCGTCCTGGCCCCCTTCGGATCAGGCTGCATGGAGATGATCACCCCATTCGAAGACTTAAATCTGCCCCAGGCCATTATCGGGGCCACCGACATAGCCATGCGGCAGTGGCTGCCGCCCGACATCCTGGGCTTCAGTGTGACGGTCCCCATGTTCGAGCAGCTCTGCTCTCTCGACGAGAAGAGCTTCCTCAATAAGCCGTTCCTGAAGAACCTTCAGAAATCGAGGAATAAACATGGAACTTGATGCAGCCTCGATCAAACAGATGATCCTCGCGGAAGGGATCGACCTCGTCGGCATTGCATGCGCCGAGGATCTGCTTCTTGCCCGCCCGGCCAGACCTGCCTTAAGGCTTATGCCCACAGCCGGGAGCGTGATCGTCATGGCGGTCTCACACAGCCTGGGAGCGGTCTATGCACCGGATCTCAAACTCTGGACCAGAAACAAGATGCAGACATCGAGACTGCTGGACCGGGTCGCAGAAAAAGTGGGCCGATATCTTGAGCGAGGCGGGTTTCTCTCATTGCCCGTATCTGCAGACAAGCCCGTGGAGATCCATAAGAGGGACCCAGAGACGGGCAAAGAGCTCAAACATACAAAGGTCTTAGGCCAGCTCTCATTAAAGCACGCAGCCATAAGCGCCGGTCTCGGCGCGATGGGCAGGTCGAATCTTCTCATCACCGAGCAATTTGGTCCTCATGTAAGACTCGGCGCGATAATCACCGAGATGCCGCTGGAACCGGATGTCCCCAATGAACATGATCCCTGCCCGGCAGGGTGCAGGAAGTGCGAACGTGCATGTCCGGTGGGCGCCCTCAAGGATAGCCGATACGTTGTTGACCCGTGTTTCCACTATTGGACCTGGGGATTCGAAAAGGTCCCGCCCAAGAGGCTTAGGGATTGGCCGGGATATATGAAGATGCTCCTTAAACATAATCGGGAGAGGGATTTCATGGTTGAATTCGGCCAGACCATGATTACGGATGTGGATAACTGTATTGCGTGCATGAAGGCATGCCCCATGGGCACTCATTGGAAGAATATCAGGCCGAAATCTGTAGGATAGCAGCATCTTAAGTGAATGGAGGTCGGACCATGTTGAGGGATATAGTTATCCGGAACAGATCGTACAGGAGGTTTTACCAGGACCATATTGTCACAAAAGATGAGCTCAAGGCGTGTGTGGACCTTGCGCGCCTCTCCGCATCTGCAGCCAATATGCAACCGTTGAAATTCTTCATCTCGGCTGATGTGCAGACCAATTCCTCCATATTTCCTCATCTCGCCTGGGCTGCATACCTCAAAGACTGGCCGGGCCCCTCTGAGGGAGAGAGGCCTTCGGCCTATATCATCATCCTGGGTGACAAGCAGATTACCACGAATTTCTGGTGCAACCATGGGATTGCGGCACAATCAATTCTCTTGGGGGCTGCAGAGAAGGGGCTCGGCGGATGCATGATTGCCGCTTTCAACTCAAAGCGTCTTGCTGAAGCACTGAGCATTCCCGAGCACTATGAGATCCTCCTGGTGATCGCTCTGGGCAGGCCCAAGGAAGAGGTCAGGATCGAGGCCGTGGGCCCTGGGGGAGATATCAGGTATTGGCGGGATGAAAACGGCGTGCACCATGTTCCCAAGCGCTCGCTCGAGGATATCATCATCAAACGGTTCTCGGTATAGAGGATTTCAGTATGTGAAGGGGGCGATATGGACATCGAGACAGCCATACGGAGCAGGAAGAGCATAAGGGGCTTCAAGCCTGACAAAGTGCCCCCGGCGATCCTTGAAGAGATCCTGGAGCTTGCGTGCAGGGCTCCGTCCACCATGAACACCCAGCCCTGGGAGTTTTGTGTAATCACCGGAGATGTCCTGAAAAATATAGCACATGAGAATGTCCGCAGTCTCCGCTCAGGGGCCATGATTCACCCCGAGCACATCATTACGGGCTGGCCGAATCAAAGCGTCTATCGCAAACGGCAGGTGGAGGTGGCCATGCGCATCTTCCGCCTCATGGGCATCCCCAGGGAGGACAAGGACAAGCGTGCAGCCTGGATGGAACGTGGATTCCGATTCTTCGACGCGCCTTGTGCCGTAATCATCCTGACCGATAATGCCTTGACCGAAGCAGGCCCCCTCATGGATATAGGCGCCCTCATGCAGACCATCTGCCTGGCAGCCCTCGATCATGGCCTTGGCACCTGCATTGAAGACCAGGGCGTGATGTATCCGGAAAACATAAGATCCGTGGTAAAAATCCCGGAAACGAAGCGTATCATCATCTCCATAGCCATCGGCTATCCGGACTTGGATTTCCCTGCGAACAGGGTAGTAAGTCCGAGGGAGGATGTTAACACCATAACCATCTGGTGCGGTTTTACCTGATAATGACCGGAGAGGAGAGCCATGGACATCTATGAATTCCTCCACACAAACGATATACCCTATAAACGCTATGACCATGAGGCTGTATATACCTGTGAACAGGCGGACAGGCTTGACCTGAAGACCAATGCCGCCAAGACCAAGAATCTGTTCCTGCGCGACCGCAAGGCCAGACGGCATTTCCTGGTGAGTGTACGCGACGAGAAGACGGTGGATATCAAGGGTCTTGAGGATGCGCTTGAGGTCAAGGGTCTGAGCTTTGCCTCTCCTAAGCGTCTCATGGAATACCTCGGACTCACACCGGGGTCCGTGACCATCCTTGCCGCAGTGAACGACACAAAAGGCAGGGTGGAGGTCATAGTGGATAAGGATCTCTGGCAGAGTAATGCCATCCAGTGTCATCCCCTGGTAAACACGAGCACTCTCGTGATCTCACGCCATGATGTCGAGCGGTTCCTCATCCTTACAGGACACACACCCATGATATTCAATGTGCCGGGGCGGGTCGAATAAGATCAGTGAATAGTGATAGCAGGATGGGTAAAAGTCAGTGCAACCCCCGGATCAATGTAGACAAATCCTTTTCTCCATGCGTCTTACTTGGCGACAGGTAAGAAAAAGACAGACGCGGATATGTAAGTGCTGGTAGAATGCAGGGCGATGCAGGAAGATGGAAGGCACAAGGATAACAAGATCGACACGGATATCGAGATCCTCGTCAGGGCTGCCATTGACGGTGACAGGCGCTCATTTGAGGAGCTGATCGAGATCCATCAGGGGGGAATTTTTCGCATGGTGTATGCACGTCTTCAGTCAAGAGCGGATGCGGAAGACCTGGTTCAGGACGTGTTCCTGAAGGCATACAGCAGCATGAAGACGCTGCGGAGCCCTGAGCTTTTCAGGGCCTGGCTCTATCGCATCGCCGTCAATAAGGTCAAAGATTTTCGAAGGAAGCAGAAATTCGCCTCCCTGTTCAGTTTCGGAGAAAAGGATATGGACCAGGAGCATCCGGACCCAAGCCCGGACGGTTACGACCAACTGGCCGGAAAGCGGTTCTGGGACCGTTTCAACAAATTTCTCAAAGGTCTGCCGGGACTCCAGCAGGAGGTATTCAGATTGCGCTTCCTCGACAGCTTGAGCATCCAGGAGATTGCAATAACGCTTGGCAGGAGCGAGAGCGCGGTAAAAACGCATCTGTACCGGGCCATTGAGAAGTTTAGAAAAGAATATCCGGACAAAGGAATATCCACGGAGGTGGCGACATGAGGCGCGATAAAAATGTGCATCTGGACCCGCAGCGTATAACCATGTCTCTGATAGACGAGCAGGACCTTACCATGCATGAACGGGATCATCTGGAGCGCTGCCCCGAATGCTGCAAAGCCAGAAGGCTTTTAGCCGGCCGGCTCGATTCCCTCTCGGAACAGGCTTTGCGGTTCACTCCGGTTTCCCGGATGAAGGTCAGGCTTCCGGCCTTGGAGCCGGTAAAACCGTCAACATGGCTCATCAGATGGCCCACGGGGGCCGTTGCCGCCCTGGCATCCTTGGCGCTGGTATCGGCCCTGGTTCTGCCCCAGTTTTTCACCCGGACAATACCGCACGGCACCAGGGTCGATATTGCCCGGGAGATGGCGCAGGATGAGAGGTTTATTGCCGAGGTCCGGCAGCTTGAAGAAAATCCTTTTGCTTCGGCCTATGCCGAGATCCTGCCTTCGAGCGATTCTACCATGGATGATGATGCATTTGATTATATGGACCCGATGGAAACGATGTCAAACGGATCGCAGGACCTCACGGATATACAAGGAGAAACCATATGAATAAAAGCTTTGTCGTGGCTGCCCTGGTGCTTGCCGCAATGATCATCACCTCCGGGGATGTTTATGCACAGGACATGGGGAACGGGAGGTGGTGGCAACGGCCCGGGGTGGCCAAAGAACTCAACCTGTCGGATAAAGAAAAGCAGGCCCTTGATGATATGTTCATCAAGAACCGGGACAAGTTTATCGACATGAAAAGCGATCTTGATAAGGAGCGACTCAAGCTGGAGGACATCCTGAATAAAGAGCCCATAAGTGATGCATCCGCGGCAGCCCAGTACAAACGGGTGGAGGAGAAGAGGCAGAAGCTTGCTGCAGAGCGCTTCAAGTATATCCTTGGCGTAAGAAAGATCCTTGGTCAGGACCGCTTCCAGCGGCTGAGTGCCATGGCGGATGAGATGCGGAAAAAAAGGTTTGAGCATGAAGGCCAAGGATTCAGGGGTAAAGAGGAACAGTAATACCGGTTTCTTTCACCGCATGAACAGGATGGGTATGCTCACCGATCTCGAATCACTGCCTGTTAGCACCCCGGAGATCATACCCTCGACCGACAGCTCAGCCAGGTTCCGCATCGACCAAGGGGGAGTCCTCCAGGTTTACTCCACATTTTCAAGCTTTGAGACCGACCTCCGGAGCAAGATTACAGCGGGTTCAAAGATAAAAAACATCTATGCCTGGGGTACGTTTCATAACACCACCGCAACCCTGACCTCGGGATATATTATTGTGAAACTCACCGGCTAGACCGAATGTGAGAACGGGGCGGCATCGATTGTGCACCCCCTTCTCCTTTGCTTATAAGCCCTGCCGCTTCATTGCCTGACAATAACTTAGCCTTATTGCCGGTCACATTTGCACTTTCATGGTTGATTAGTCCACTAAGCTGTGTTGAGATCACATCCATGAAACTCGATGATATCGACAAGAAGGTCCTCGCTTGTGCCCAAGGGGACCTGGATGTGTGCGAAAGGCCCTTTGATACGTGGGCAGACAAGCTCGGCATTCCCGTGGATGAGGTCATATCACGGCTCCAAGCGCTGAAAGAAAGAGGGGTAATCAGAGAGATTAAGGCCGTGCTTAGGCATAGAAAGGCCGGGTTTACGGCCAATGCCATGGTCGTCTGGGCCGTTCCGCCGGCTCAAGCGGACGGCCTTGGAGCAAAAATCGCATCTTCTGCATCGGTGAGCCACTGCTATGAGCGTGAGGGTTTTGCCCCCTATACGGTCTTTTCCATGATCCATGCGCGGACGAGGGAAGAAATTTTAGAAACGGTTGAAGACATCTCATCGTTGACCGGCATAAGGGATTATCAAATATTCTGGAGCATACGGGAACTGAAGAAGACATCCATGAGATATTCTTTCCAGGAGGATTCTTGTGACGAATAAGGATCTGTTCGAGGCGGCGCAGAAGGTCATTCCGGGTGGTGTGAATTCGCCGGTCCGGGCTTTTAGGAAGGTGGGAGGCGTTCCCCGGTTCATAGCCCGGGGTGCAGGTGCCTTCCTTACCGATGCCGAGGGAAAGCGGTATATTGATTTCGTGCTCTCCTGGGGGCCGCTCATCCTCGGCCACTGCCACAAGGCAGTGGTGGATGCCGTCAGACAGCAGGCAGGCCTGGGCATGAGTTATGGGGCACCGACCGAGTTGGAAACCAGGTTGGCCGAACTTGTATGCGCTGCCTTTTCCAATATCGAGAAGGTCCGATTCTTAAGCTCCGGAACCGAGGCGGCCATGAGCGCCATCAGGCTGGCACGGGCGGCGACAAACAGGCAGCTCATCGTCAAGTTTGAAGGGTGCTATCACGGCCATGTGGACAGCCTCCTGGTCAAGGCAGGCTCCGGGTTATTGACCCTGGGTGTCCCCGATTCCTCGGGCGTACCGGAGGGGATTGCCTCAACGACCGCCGTGCTGACCTACAATGATACGGTGCACTTCGAAGAGTTCATGAACAAGCGCGGGGCCGAGGTGGCTGCAGTCATCGTGGAGCCCGTGGCAGGGAACATGGGGGTGGTGCCGCCCAGGCAGGGTTTCCTGGAAACGATCCGTGGTCTGACAAAGGCCTGCGGGGCGCTGCTCATCTTTGATGAGGTGATCACGGGCTTCAGGTTCTGTTTCGGCGGCTACCAGGACCTTGCCGGCATAACACCGGACCTCACCTGTCTGGGCAAGATATTGGGCGGCGGCATGCCGGCTGCGGCCTTCGGAGGCCGGGGGGATATCATGGACCTGCTCTCTCCGACCGGTCCGGTTTACCAGGCGGGCACGCTGTCCGGCAACCCCCTGGCCATGGCCGCCGGCATAGCGACACTTGAGACACTCAAGGACCTGAACCCCTATGAGAGACTCGGACGGGCCCTGGCTGCATTCAGCTCAGTGCTTGAGGACCAGGCGTATAAGAAAGGCATTCCTCTGAAGATCAACAGGGTAGGCCCCATGGCAGGGATGTTTTTCCATGAAGGGCCGGTGGAGACCTTTGAAGATGTGATGGCTTCGGATGCAGCGAGGTATGCGAAGTTCTTCCACGCCATGCTCGATGAGGGTGTGTACCTGGCACCGTCGGCCTATGAGGCCCTATTCATCAGCACGGCACACACGCCGGCTATCATGGAGCAGGCATCAAAGGCCGCAGCAAATGCGTTTGCTAGACTCTAGGCCTGGCCGCGTCGGATACGGCCTCTTCGGCGCTGGGGTGTGAAAAGGCTGCAAAGATACCTTCTGGGTCTTCCGGAAATGCCAGTGCGAGTACATCTTCGATGTTCTCCACGAAATGGATGGTGAGGTCATCGGTTACATAAGGCTCAATGTCCTTAAGGTCCTTCTCATTCATCTTGGGCAGGATGATGGTTGTGCAGCCGGCCCTTCGCGCCGCGAGCACCTTCTCCTTGATACCGCCTACAGGCAGGACCACTCCCCTCAGCGTGATCTCCCCTGTCATGGCGAGGTCGTCCCTTACCACCTTGTTCGTGAGGAGAGAGATAATCGAGGTGACGATGGTGACCCCTGCAGACGGCCCATCCTTGGGGATGGCCCCTGCGGGCACGTGTATGTGGATGCAATGGTCCTTTCCGATCGTACACCCCATACCCTTGATGATGCTTAAGGCAAGCCTGGCCGACTCCTTCATGACATCACCCATCTGGCCTGTGAGGATCATCTCATCCTTTGCTTCGACAAGGGCCGACTCAACGAACAGGATCTCGCCGCCGAAGGGTGTCCAGGCGAGGCCTGTAGCGATGCCGGGTATGCGGGTCCGCTGTTTGGCTTCGGGCAGATACCGCACCGGACCAAGGGCCTTCTCGATGAAGGCGCCATCGATGACGAAATCGCCGCTTAAGCCCCTTGCCACCTGGGATGCGATCATGCGCAGGACTGCGGCGATTTCCCGCTGGAGGTTCCTCACGCCTGACTCCCGGGTATAGTGGCGGATAATGTGGCCTATGGCCTCGTCCAAGAAATTGATATACCTGCCGGTGAGACCGTTGGCCTCAATCTCCCTGGGGAGGAGGTAATTCCTGGCAATTGCGACCTTGTCCTCATGGGTGTAGCCCTCGATCTCCACGATCTCCATGCGGTCTTTCAAGGCTGCGGGGATGGTGTCCACGACGTTGGCCGTAGTAATGAAGAACACCTTGGAGAGGTCATACGGGACGTTCAGGTAATGGTCCGTGAAGTGGCTGTTCTGCTCTGGATCAAGCGCCTCCAGGAGAGCGGACGCCGGGTCGCCGTGGATATCGCGGGTGAGCTTGTCGATCTCGTCAAGCATGAAGACCGGGTTTACGGTCCCCGCGGTTTTGATGCCGTTGATGATGCGTCCCGGTAACGCCCCGATATAGGTCCTCCGGTGGCCCCGGATCTCGGCCTCGTCACGCACCCCGCCCAGTGAGATGCGCACGAACTTTCTGCCCATGGCCCGAGCGATGGACTTGCCGAGCGATGTCTTGCCCACACCGGGCGGGCCCACGAAGCAGAGGATCGGCCCCTTCAGGTCGTGTTTCAGCTTTTTGACCGAGAGGAACTCCACGATCCTTTTCTTGGGTTTCTTCAGGTCGAAATGATCCTCGTCGAGGATCTGCTCCACGGCAGAGATCTCGAGATTGTCAACGGACCTCTCGTTCCAGGGCAGGTCGAGAATCCAATCAAGGTATGTGCGGATGGTAACATATTCCGAGGATGAGGGCTGCATCCTTAAGATCCGCTTGAGATCCTTGTCAACCTCGGTCTTGACCTCTTCGGGCAGGCACTTGGCCTCTATCTCCTTGCGCAATTCATCCATCTCGTCATCCGCGTCGGTGCCGGATTCACCCAGCTCCTTCTTGATGGCCTTGAGCTGCTGCCTGAGATAATACTCCCGCTGGGCGTTGTTTATCTCGCCCCTGGCCTTCTCGGTGATCTTGGAGGAGAGCTCCAGGATATCGAGCTCCTCGCGGAGGCTATCATAGAGGAGCGTGTACTTCTTTTCGAAGGTATCCTCTTCGAGGATCTGCTGCTTCTTCACCACCGGGATGGGCAGGTTCGTGGCCGTGGTGGAGAGCAGCATGAGGGGGTCCTTGATCTTTGCAAGGTTTGAAAGCACGGTGTCCAGGTTCTGGTAGGACAGGCGTGCAAGCTGGGTCAGGAGGTCTCTCGTGGACAGCGCCAGTGCATAGATCTGCTTGTCCGGCGTGGCATCCTCGGAGAGGTAGGTGACGCGTACCTTCATGTAGGGGTGGTCCACGACCTTTTCTTCGAGCAGCACCTTCTGGATGCCTCTGATCATGATGGAAAGCTCGCCTGGTTTCGTCGTAGTGACCTTGGTGATCTTGGCCACGCATCCGATGCGAAAGAGGTTTTCCCATGCCGCCGGGATAGGCTCGTGAGGTTTCCTCATGCCGACGGCAACGATCGAGCTGGCGGTGCTGTGAAACTCCTTGATAAGCGAGGCCGACGTGGGATTCGTCACGATGAGCGGCAGCACTGCGCCCGGAAGCAGAATAGCATCCTTGAGCGGCAGCACCGGCATGATCTCATGGAGCTCCTCGATCTCTATAAGATCAGACTCGTCGTCGTTGTTCCGGAAGATATTTTTGAGCCAGTCCATACATAATTATGTAGGCGTCAGGCGGGAGAAAGTCAATTCTCTAGGCTTATCGTCCTTCAGCTCATCCGTGAGTAGGGAACGATGACCCCGTCGGCCTCAATTGTCCTGTCCTCGATCATGCTGCCCACGCCGATGATCGTCCTTTTACCGATGGTAGAGTCCTTTATCCACGTATTCGGCATGATCTTCACGCCATATCCGATCCGGCTTTTCCCCATGATATGGACATTGGGCCAGATCTCAACGTCATGCCCGATACGGGCTGCAGGGCTGATCCATGCAGTTGCCGGGTCCACAAGGGTCACCCCTGATTCCATGAGGGCATTGTTGATGCGCTGCTGCATCCTCGTTTGTGCAAAGGCAAGCTGGCCTCTGGAATTGATTCCGTATGCCTCGTCAGGATCCATGACCATGAAGGATACCACCTCCTCCGCCATGGCCACCACATCAGTCAGATAAAACTCGCCCTTCGTGTTGTCCGGAGAGATTTTT